>Ga0209710_1003877_pt1 | contig 9913 bp, 9 predicted proteins | sample ArcticOcean_MG_C_5_FD_187436 | JGI IMG/M metagenome (GOLD analysis project Ga0209710, IMG submission 187436) | Marine microbial communities from western Arctic Ocean - ArcticOcean_MG_CB4_138 (SPAdes) (version 2) | ecosystem: Environmental > Aquatic > Marine > Oceanic | place: Arctic Ocean: Canada... | reverse complement strand
CGCCAAGACATCTATAATATTTATGGGTTTGTAAGGTTTGCTGATGAAATTGTAGACACCTTTCATGAGTATGATAAAAGTGTACTATTTAATCGTTTTGAAAAAGACCTTGAATTTGCACTTGAAGAAAAAATTAGTTTAAACCCAATTTTAAATTCTTTTCAAGAAACAGTTCATAAATACAACATTGAAAGAGGTCTTATAGCCTCCTTTATGAAAAGTATGCGTCTTGATTTATCCAAAACAGAGTACCTAACAGAACAAGAATATAAAGAATACATATACGGATCCGCAGATGTGGTGGGACTAATGTGTCTTCATGTTTTTTTGAAAGGTGATACAGAAAAATACAGCCTACTTAAAGATTCTGCAATGGCACTGGGGTCTGCGTTTCAAAAAGTAAATTTTTTACGTGATCTTAAAGATGATTTTGAAGGTCTGAGCAGAACCTATTTCCCTAATACAAATTTAGAAGCATTAGATGAAGCCTCAAAACAAGAAATTATAGCAGATATTGAAGGAGATTTCCAAAGAGGCTACCAAGGGATATTAAAACTACCCACAGAAGCCAAATTTGGGGTATTTATGGCGTATCGCTATTACAGAAGATTGCTTAAAAAACTACATAAGACACCAGCCTTAGAAATTAAAAATACTAGGATACGAGTTCCTGGATATGAAAAATTTGGGCTTCTTACTAGAAGCTATGTAAAGTACCAACTAAAACTTGTACGGTAATTTTATTGTTACCAATTATTTAAATTAAAAAAAATGACAACACTGCTTTGGATTTTAACCTTTATCGGAACTTTTTCTGCCATGGAATTTATGGCGTGGGCAACACATAAATATGTTATGCATGGGTTTTTGTGGAGTGTGCATAAAGATCATCATCATAAAGACCATAAAAGCTGGTGGGAGCGAAATGACTTGTTTTTTATATTCTATGCAGCAGTGAGTATTGCATGTTTTATAGCTTGGCAATATTATGGCTTCTGGGCTGGACTGCCCATAGGCTTTGGCATATTTGCCTACGGTATTGCTTATTTTATGGTACATGACATCTTTATACACCAACGCTTCAAAATGTTTAGAAAAGCAAATAATTGGTATGCAAAAGGAATAAGAAGAGCCCATAAAATACATCACAAACACCTTGGGAAAGGAAAAGGAGAATGTTTTGGAATGTTAGTCCCCCCGCTAAAATATTTTAAAAAATAGGACATGAAAAATCTTTACCTATATCTAAACATAGGATCCTTTCTTATCCCTTTTATATTTAGTTTTTATCCTAAATTTCAGTTTTATAAAAAATGGAAATCCTTATTTCCTGCCATCTTTATCATGATGGCTTTTTTCATTTCTTGGGATGTAATTTTTACCAACAATGGCATTTGGGCATTTAATGACCAATATATTAATGGGCTTAAAGTAGCAAACCTACCTATAGAAGAATGGCTGTTTTTTATATGCATACCTTATGCCTGTTTGTTTACCCATTATTCATTAAACTATTTCTTTCCAAATTTTACGCTTTCTCAAAAAGCAACCTCTGTATTTTATGTAGCCCTACTGTGCATATTAATAATAACACTTTGGTATAACTATGAAAGGTTGTATACCTTTGTATGCTTTGGATATGCAATTATTTTGCTAGGGCTTGTGTATAACAAAAACCCAAAGATTCTTGGAAGGTTCTTACCAAGTTTCTTTATTACACTTGTACCCTTTTTTATTGTTAATGGCGTGCTTACCGGTAGCTTTATTGAAAATGAAGTTGTGTGGTATAACAATACAGAAAACCTAAACATCAGGATGTTTACTATACCTATTGAGGACACCATATATGCCCTGGGCATGTTGCTTACAGTATTTGTATTGCTGGAACATTTTGAGGCCAAAAAACTAGATAAAAAACACTAAAACTTATTGGTTTGGTATTGTTGTTTTTTTAGATTATGGCAATTTGCAGCAATTGATTTTTCATTATTATAATTCAATAGAGATTTGTGTATCCTCATTTATTAGAAATGTACACTTCTCAAAACTAGGAGGACCGAATGTTGTACTTGGATTATTAGAAAAAGCATAAGGTTCGGAGGGGATTCCAAAAAAACCTTTCGTGTCTAAAACACCGTTATTGTTTTGGTCATGGAACAAAGAAATTGAGTAAGTACCATTTTTTATGTTTGCTATATCTAAAGAAATAGTAGCATTTGTTACGGCAACTACTTTCTGGTATTCACACTGTTTTAAAAAATCTTCCTTTTTATCTGTTAGGCATACTATTAATGAGCCTTTTAAATTCTCAAAATTAGTTACTGTAACCTGTAATAAGTGAGCATTGTTTGGTTCTTGGGCTAAAATAAAATTGAGACTAAATAATAATACGAATACTACAGATAATTTGTTCATGGTTATTAAAGCTTTATATTTTAGTATTGTTTTAAGTTTTTAAAATGATCTTCTATAAACAGAGAAACCTTCTTTGATAGTTTCTAATACAATTATGTCTTTGATTTTTTCTTTATCCACTTTTAAAGGGTTTAAATCAAGAATGACTAAGTCTGCCAGTTTACCTAACGCTAAAGTTCCTTTACTTTCTTCTTCAAAATGCTGATATGCTGACCACTGAGTAATGCACTTTAATGCTTCGTATGGTGTCAGTCTTTCATTCTCTCCTATAATACTGCCTGACCTGGACACCCTGTTTGTAGCTGTCCATATCACCCTCATTAAATTTGGTAAAGCCACAGGTGCATCTGTATGAATGGTGATTTTTAATCCCTTATTTAACGCAGTGCGAGTCGGGCTTATTTTATTACCTAAACTGTCTCCAATTAATTCCTTATGCCAATCTCCCCAATAAAAAGTGTGCAATGGAAATAAAGAAGCTATAATATTTAAATCCTTGAATGCATCCAACTGATCTTCCCTAACATACTGTCCATGTATAAGTACATCTCGTCTGTTTTGATTCCCGTATTTAGCGGTAACTTTTTTTAAACTTCGAATCATTTGATCCATAGCAGCATCTCCGTTGGCGTGAGTATGAATTTGCCAATTATTTTGAAAAGCACTTTCATAAATGTTTTCAACATCTTCATCCAATGGAATAGCTGGGTAACCTAAATATCCTTCTTCTGCTCCGTCTGGAGGAATTAGGTAGGGTTTAGTTCTCCAGGCTGTTCTACCTTGGGGCGATCCATCTAATGTAAGTTTTATTCCTCCTATTCTATAATGATTTTTATAGGTTGAACTATACCAATCTGTTTTAAGCAAGGAATCGGCAACAGAATAATCAATGTAGCTTACAACGTCTAGCTTTAAGAAATTAGTTTTAGCTGCATACTCTAAAAAAAGATGAGAACTGGGCATTGCTCTTCCTTCTTGTACTGTAGTATAACCATAGGATAAAGCCATATTTTGACCAGCTGTAAGAAATACTTTTATAGCCTCTTCACTCATGGGGCCTAGTACCATAGGCATAAACGGAATTGCCGCTAATTCTTCTAATACCCCATTTGGTTCTTTTGTTCCGGGTATTCTTCTAATTATACCACCTTCAGGGTCTGGAGATTCAGCAGTAAGCTTTAGTATTTCTAAACCTTTGCTATTAACAACGCAAAAATGACCAGAGATATGGACAATCATAACAGGATACTCTGTTGATACTTTGTCCAAATCCTCTTTGGTAGGAAACCGTTTATCTTCTAGAACAGAATCATCGAAACCCATTCCGAAAATCCATCCTGTTAATTCAATGTTTTCAGGAGTTGACCAATCTTTCAGTATTTGAATTAGCGCATCAATATTATTTGCCCCAGCATCCGGAGGAGGTAGTATTTGAGCTCCGATAGATTGACTTGGGAAACCAGCAAAATGGGCATGTGCATCAATAAAGCCAGGGAGTAATGTTTTTCCGTTGAGGTTGGTTTGGGCTGCATTAGGGAACAGCTGTTTAGCCTCTAAAAGACGTCCAACAAACACTATAGTATCACTATTTGTGACTATTGATTCAACGTAATTAGGTTTATCACCGCTCATTGTAAGAATATCTCCTCCATAATATAGGATTTGATTTTCTAGTAATTTACTAGATTGATTAGAGCAAGCACAAACGAAGTATATTAAAATTGAAAATAGTAGAATCTGTTTCATATGTAATTTTTTAATGTGCTAAAACGGTCTTGTATATAGGCAATATCAGGGTTTTAGCGCTAAAATGTGTAAATATACTAAATTTGGATAAGTATAATTGTTATAAAAAATATCCGATACCGACTATTGCTTATATACCGCAATGGCGCTAGGCAAAAACACACCTAAACAAGGAAAATCGAACAACAGAATTATCAATTCAATAGGGATTATATAAATTCATGATATTTACATCAAAAATTTAACTGTCATCACCAATTGCCATGTTAGCATATACAACACCTGGATGATTTTAACTTATTTAATGTTAAAAAATGGGCTGTCCAATAATCTATAGACCAAAAACATGTATCTTTAAATACAAGATAGTGAAGACTAGAAATCACTTAAAAAACGGGGCCAAACCGAAAAGCCATAAGATTAGGGAATTATTATAAGTAAAAACATGTTTAAAAAATTTAGTATAACTGACAAATTGATTTTTATCGCGGCAATACTTTCGCTTATTTATTCTGAAATATTATTTTTTAATGGCAACCAACAAGAGGCGATTTTTATTGGTATTTGGGTTCCCTCATTAATATGTTTTGGGATATACTTACATCTTATAAACAAACAAAAATGATTGAATTTATACCATATTTTACAGGAATAGTTTCCATATTGTTCGGTGTTGCATTTGCTTATGCTAAAACTTCATATAGTAAAAAAGACAAATAAAACCATAACAATGGTTACAATCTCATAGTGGATACTATTATGGATTGAATCGGTAATCTGCAATTTTTAGTTCCTTACCAATAACCTTATGATAACGTTTTAAGGGAAACAAATGAGATTTTGAAAACGCAAGTTACTAGCGTTGATGCATAATATTAATTGCGTGGTTTAAGGACGTAATTTAGTAAATAGAAAATTCACGAGGATTTTAGCAAGTAGGCTAGAACTAGCAATAAATTATATACTGTATTGGCAACTAGTTTTCCTGTAAATTATTTAATTCTATTTTCAATTTTTCCCAAGTTTCATGGGATAGAATTGGTTCATAATCTATCGATTTATTTTTGCTATACTCAATAATGTATTCTGCTCTTTCTCTCGAGTCAGGATGAGTACTAATCCAATTCAAATATTGGGGAGTGGCATACTCCTTGTCTGAAAGGTTGTAGAGAAAATTAGCAAATGGTTCTGGATTTACCTTTGCACTTATCAAATAATCAACTGCTTTTATATCGGCTTGTTTTTCTAAAGATCTGTCAAATGCAGATGAAGAAAGCATTTTGGCCGTTTCTTTTATAATTTCTGGCCCACCGCTACCAGTTGTCATCGAGATTAGGACTGAGAGTCCAATTTCTTTGACTAACTTTTTCATTATATGATTTAGTTTAATATGAGCTATTTCGTGAGAGATGACTCCAATCAACACATCTTGATTCTCTGAATTTAATAGTAATCCACTATAAACTATTAAATGCCCGTTTGGTAATGCAAAGGCGTTAATTTCATTTTTGTTCAGTACATGAATTTTAATTGTTTCTCTATCTATATTATTTGATTTACAAATCTGATTTACAATTTTATCTACTGATTCTAATATATGAAGGTTATTGTTTTCATTTGCTGTCTCTTTAATTGTTTTCCAGAAAAGTTCACCTAATTTCTGTTCTGTCTTGTTAGCTACCTTTTGAACTTTAAAAACATTTACCAAATCTATTTGCGAGAGAACAAAATAGCTTGCTAAAAAAAGAAGAATAATTATTGTTCCTTGAATAATAATTTTTTTCATAATTATACTTTGCAAATATTGTTTGTTAATGTTCCATAAAACCACCACTCAACATGAATACCTTTTCTTGTCTTAATAGCTGTATATATTGTTGTTATGAATTCAACCAAGTTAAATATTAGTGCTACTATGATGTAAGCAATGTAATTATTAGTAATTGTTTCATCTTTAAAAATTATTGATACAGTCCACCAAAATGCATAGCTATTTACGAAAAGCATGGATAGCTGAGATAATAATGCTTGTGTGCAGTGCCAGCGAACAAAATAGGTGGCCTTTCTATTCCCTAAATAAAAAATAAGCGTAGCAAACAAATTTACTATTGGCAATGGAAGTCCAACAATAATAGCAATTAATGACATCAAATAACTACTTGAGGCAGTCTCTGCTTCATGTTCACTTGGCTCGTAATTAAATTGTTTTATTTGTATCATAGTCCTTTTGAAATATTCCAAATCCAGTTGATAATTACGAGTATTATCAAAGGAATCGCAATTTTTGATTTTTTTAGAAAGGTTTCTGTTTTTAGATAAAAATTAAATAATGTCCTGGTACTTTTAATTATATCTGCTATAATCCATATGGGAACAACAAGCATAATGAGAGTAACTACGTAACCTATTGGGTTTAAATTCAATGCTTCAATAAAATTACCCTTTATCAATGAAATCATCGAACGAGTAGTACCACAAGACGGGCAGGGTATATTTGTTGCATACTTTATTAAACAAACTTCAACTGATTTGATTTCAGTGATTTCATTTGTGACACTAAAATATAGCCAAATATACCCTGCTATACATGCTATAAATAATATTGAATACAGCTTGTTCCTGTCGAGTATCATTACTACATAAATTGCTGAATTTTTTGCATATTTTTTTCTCTAGTAGCTTTCTGAATCATGAACCAGTCAATAATTGTCCAAATTCCAAAACCGCCACAAGTTAAAAGTTTAGCAACCCCAAGACCTGTATCTCCAATCATAAAGCGGTCAATACCTAGGGCGCCTGCTAGTATTGAAACAATTAATGTAGTTGTCGGGTCATTAAATTGGGCAGTTGACAACATTGGCCATTTTGAGTCATCAAGTGCGATAAGTCTGTCTCTGATAATATTGATTTGGTGACTTTCAAAGAATTTTCCGTTTGACATTATAAACATGTCGACTTTTTGTACCTCCATTTTTTGATTTTTTTAAATTGTATTAAAAATAAGGCTTTTCGGTTTCACCCCTTTTTTTAAATGGAGTCAAGTCTCCATTTAATTATCAATATAGCAAATTATGTTTAGGAACTGTTAATTTTTTTTATGTAAGTCTTTTTATTCAAAACGCGGTGTTGTTTTGTTAAGCTTCCTGTTAACGTTTAGTATATGATTAGTGACGTCTACGGCGTGCTTGTCGGCTGTGAACGTCGGACGTATCGGCAAAGCCGCTTGTTCGGAACTATCCGAAACACTAAGTTAAGAATTTTATCGAGATCGTCTTCTTATTCACTGTCATAAGACATTAATTATATACGTTGTTAGCCTTTCGTTATTTATTGTTACTGTTGATAAATATTCAATAGAGGATTTAAAAAATTGGCGTTTATTCTATTATTTTAATTTAACTATCTTTAAAACAAATAGTTATAGCGAATTTAATGAATGATTGGCTTTAGAATTTGGCGGCCTCAAACTATTACTTTTTTTATATTTATTCTAAATTAACTAATAATTTACTTATTATGAATTATACACGATCCTTTGCTTGTTTTGTTTTAATCGTTGCTAATGTTTTTTCGCAGTCACCCCAAGTAATTGAGACAAGTCCCGTTTCTCAATCTTTGATAATGGCTCCGAGCGATCCAATCCTTATCACCTTCGATCAACCTCTCAATGAGGCAACGATTACGCCTAATACGTTTCAGGTTTACGGGCGATGGTCGGGTCCCATGGATGGCATTTATAGTTTTACAGCTAACTCAACTGTAGTCAAATTCACACCTATTAGAGACTTTTTCTATGGTGAATTGATTAGAGTAGGATTATCAAGCGGTGTTCAGAATGTGGCAGGTATGCCACTTACAAATGGATATGGCTTCAGCTATTGGACAAAATCATTACCAGCTTCACTCGATCTAGAGCTCGTAGGGCAGATCGATATGAGAGAGCCAGGGGAAGGTCATATAACATGCTATGGGGCCTATGCCGGTGATGTCAATGATGATGAATTTTCTGACCTGGTAGTCATTACCGAAGATTCAGACGACATACGCGTATTACTCAGTGATGGTTCTAATAATTATGAACCATTTATAATTTTTGAATTACCCCCAGGTCAAGGACCCAGTACGAATGCAGGAGCTGATTTTAATCATGATGGTTTGATTGATATAGCCATAGGTAGTACATATGGAGATCAAGTGAACGTACTGTTTGGAGATTCCACAACTATTTTTGGAAGTGAATTCAACTATCAAACCGGTGAAGGGGTTCGGGGGCTAACTGTTGCTGACTTCAATGGGGATGGCTGGGAGGATATCGCTACAGCCAACCGTTACGCTAGTACGATATCTATTCTCATGAATGATGGAACAGGACTTTTTGAGCCGGCGATAAATATCGATTCGGGGTTTGCTGGTGAAACTTCCATAGCTGCAACAGATCTCAATGGTGATGGCTATGTGGATCTGCTCGTTGCAACTTATTATAATAATAATGTGGTGAGTTTATTGAACGATGGAACAGGAAACTTTACGGTATTCGATTCGGCCTCTGTGGGTACTGGTCCTTGGAAGATGGCAATTGGAGATGTAAATGGTGATGGTTTTGTGGATATTGCGATTGCAAACAGGTTTACCGACGACATTTCAATAGTCAGGACGGATGGTTCGGGTGGACTGCAATTTGACGCACAATATATTGTTGGTGATTTCCCAGTAGCCATCGATCTGGGTGATATTGACGGAGATGGTGATCTGGACTTTATTTCTAGTAATGTAAGTGAATCCAATTATGTGCTAATGGAAAATGACGGCTCAGGGTTTTTTGTGAATCCAAGAATTTATCCTACTGTGCCTCAAGGGATGGCTGCATGCGCCACAATCCACGATCGAAATAATGACGGAGCCATGGACATTTCTATGATTGATGAGTCGGAGGATGTTGTTTTATTGTATGGTAATACCGTTAATCTTGGCAATGATGACCAAGTAGCAGATATGGACTTGGTACTTTATCCAAATCCGTTTAACAATAACATTTATGTGGGCGGCTCCGTTATGGGTCCAGTAAAATTGGTATTGTATGACATTCAAGGTAGGCAAATACTAACTCAATACATGGGAACAGCGAAACAATTTTATATAGGTGAAATTGGATTATCGGAGGGTATCTACATTGCCGAACTATACCACAATGGTAATTCTCAAAACATCAAGATGTATAAAATACCTCAAAATTGATTGCATATTCATTAAAATTTATTCAGATTCATATATACTGAATTTATTTTCAATCAACATTATTCGAAAGAATTTAATCCTAGTTTGTTGGTTCATTATAATGAAGGCTAACGGTTAGTATATGAAAAGTAGGCGATTACGAAGCAAGAAACTTTTGGTTAAGCAATTAGTTTGATACGAGCCAATAGCCTTGAATTTACTAATATTTCGCCTATTTTTTTATATACATTGTTATGCACTTTTATTCTTTATCTCAATCCATTTATTTCATATCGTGACACAAAATTCCAAACCAATTCAGATGTGTTCTGACCTTGAAAAGTTGCGCTAAACCAAACATGGTCTCCACCAATATATTTGTAATGCTCAACAGAAACTGAGCTATCTCCCTGATCATAAACATAATGTTCAATATTATTGTCACTTGTTTCGGTTGGGGTAAAAACTGTATTATTAAAATTAATCCAATGGTCCAACGTACTTTGGGCAGAGTTATAGTCACTACTCCCATTGTAGG
>Ga0209710_1003875_pt1 | contig 9914 bp, 12 predicted proteins | sample ArcticOcean_MG_C_5_FD_187436 | JGI IMG/M metagenome (GOLD analysis project Ga0209710, IMG submission 187436) | Marine microbial communities from western Arctic Ocean - ArcticOcean_MG_CB4_138 (SPAdes) (version 2) | ecosystem: Environmental > Aquatic > Marine > Oceanic | place: Arctic Ocean: Canada... | reverse complement strand
GCAGTAAACTTTTAATTTATTGGTTCTGGGTTCAAGTCCCAGAGGATGTACCATTTAAATATGTACAAACTGCCAAATATATGGTATAATTAGATTATGAAAACAGCACACAACGTACAACATACACATACTAATATGCTTAGTAAAACACGCGATGAATACACTACTCGCGATCGTTCTATTAATGTAGACACTAATAAAGAAACAGGAGATGTTACTATGGAAGTAACTCTTTTTAGCCCTGTCGCAGACAGAGTATTCGATCGGCTTAAAGAAGAAGAGCGTACTCTTTGGGCAGAAGAATTTTTTAATGGCGCAAATGCTCCAATTATTAAGAACTACAAACTTCTGCGTCATGGACATTAATGGTTTACATATCATGAAACTTAGATTATAATATAATATATGCATAACTCAGTAAAAGATATTCGTGCTTTGTTTAAAGCAAAGCATATAAACGACGTTTACGTTACAGACAAAACAGGCGTAAAAACTATAGAAATCGTCAATGCTAACTTTATAGCAGATGAACCCACCATCTTTGGTAAACTCAATCAACACTATATCAAGCGCGAACTAGATTGGTATCTATCTGAATCTCTTAACGTAAACGATATTGAAGGTGATGTTCCTAAAATTTGGCAAATGATATCCGATAAAGGTGGTAAGATTAATTCTAACTATGGTTACCTTACGCTTAGTTCTAAGAATCATAATCAGTATCAGAATTGTGTAATGGAACTTCGTAAAAATCCTGACTCACGCCGTGCAGTTATGGTTTACACTCGTCCAACGATTTGGAACGAATACGATGAAAACGGCATGTCTGACTTTATTTGCACTAATGCAGTTCAATACATGATCCGCGACAACAAACTCGAAGTAGTTGTTCAAATGCGTAGTAACGATGTAGTCTTTGGTTATCGCAACGATTATGCTTGGCAAAAGTACATGGCTGATATGATGTGTCACGAACTCAAAGTCGAACTTGGCAACATCTACTGGAATGTTGGTTCACTACACGTATACGAAAGACACTTTAAATTCATCGACGAGTTTATTGAATCTGAAAATAAACAACAAGAAACGATTGCTATTGCAGATGAATGCTTTGGTAACACTATGGAAGCGATAAACTTTCCTTCTAACTCAAGACATACATGATTGAAGCGATCGCAGAAATAATTAATAACCATACATACACGGTAGATCAGTGGTTGCTTGATACGCTAGATGAAGAAGCAAAAAAACCAGCGTACAGTAGCCGTGAAAATGTAGATGCACTTGCACTTGAGTTTACTGCTCGAAGAGTTGGTAAAATGAAAGTAGATAAAATTGCAACCAATCCGGAAACAGGCGAAGAAGAAAATTACCAATGGCGTCATGATTGGAAGTACGATAAAAATACCTTTATTGATTTAAAACGTAAACCTACAAAATGGCCTAACATTTGTCTAAATGATATTCCTAAAATGATTCAGTCTTATGAGCGCAAGCAACTTACTCACATCGTTGGATATACACAAAACATAGAACACGACTATAAGATTGGACAGGTTTTAGAATTTGAGTTTAAGGGAATCCTTGCTCTTAGAGAAGCAGTTAATTTGTCAGAAAGAAAAGGCGATACATGGCGAGTTTTAAACGTTAACCATTTACAAAACACTAAACTTAAGGTATAATATAGATATGACAGATAAAGAATCGATTAAAATTATTAACGAAGCAATTGCACTACAACTGCGCAAATCAAACGATTACCAAAACGGCAAATCGTGGATTAAACAGGCAGACTATTACCCACGAGGTGTGCTTACTATGCTGGATATCGTTTACGCAAAAGTACTACGTATGTATTCAGTAGTTGAAGCTATGGACAAAGATCCCGATTACACACCAAACTTTGAATCAGTTGAAGATTCCTGCAAAGACTTAATCAATTACGCATCCTTTATTGGTGCCTATATCCGCGGTGGTGTAGAAGGCCAAGATCCTAACAAAGATTTTTTGAATCGAGAAAAAAAACCAAAGACGACCCAAAGTCTTTTTGACTTAAAGTCAGAATACATTGATGAGTAATAAGTGGCATAAAAGGTATTTGGATCTTGCTCGTGATATTGCGCAATGGTCAAAAGATCCTTCAACTCAGTGTGGTGCAGTAGTTATTGGTCAATCAGGCCAAGTCCTCTCTCAAGGCTACAACGGCTTTCCTCGAGGCATGGATGACGATGAAGAACTCTATAACGACCGTAATTCTAAGTATGATAGAATTGTTCATGCAGAAATGAATGCTATCTACAATTGCGCTCACAGTGGTGTTTCACTTAATGGTGCAACGATGTACGTGCATGGTTTGCCCTGTTGTCATGAATGTTCTAAAGCTATTATTCAAGTTGGCATCAAAGAAGTTGTTATGGGAGAAACTAATAACATACGATGGAACGATTCATGCGGAAAAGGAATGGACTATCTAGAAGAAGCTGGCGTAAAAATAACGTACCTTAAATAACGATAAATAAATTTATGGCAAAGATAAAACTAAAATACCCACCAAACACAGTTTACTTTAAACAGGTAACTGATTACGACTTAGACGTTGGAGGTAAACCTCTAACTGTTCGCCTTGAAGAAGATTCAAACGAAGGACATATACACTACATGCTTGAAAATGATTGTACCCTCCATGCACCTGATTGGATTATCGATCTTGGTGAAGAAAATGGTGAACTGATTTTTGAAAGAACACTATGGGAAAACCTTAGTAGCATGTCAGTCAACGAAGAAGTTTACACCCACGAGGACGACGAACTATGATACCAATAGATATGACAATAGCATTATTTGTAGCACTTACTGTAGCAGTGTGCTGGCTAATGACAATAGGAAATTAAAATTATGAAAATTATACACATACTAGGACGAGGTATTGAAGGCTGCGGCGTGACTCGATTTACTTTAGAAATGAAAGATTGGGCAATATCTCAAGGTTGGGATTATAAAATCTATGCAACAAAAGATAAGCGTTGGACAAGAGCAAAGTCTCACGACTTAGATGAAAACGTTATTCAACAAAAGTTTGGTAATAAACCTGCAAGAGGTGATGTAGCCTTTGGTGTTGATAACATTCTTAAAGACGCAGAAGACGCTGACATGGTTATCATTGGTTCATTACCATCAAAGGGCCACCCTGATGATTGTATTGAAAACTTTACTAAGCTTATTGATACTATTAAAGGTAAAGTTGTCATGATTCAACACGATCATAAGATGATGTCTATTAAAAGGAACGCAGTGCTTAATGAAACGATTAAGCGTGCAGATATTATATTTTCTTATTCGACAAAAAGTCCTTTTATGGAATACTGTAGAGCACTTGGCGCTACCGCAGCACTATACAACTTTTGTAATGGAATTGACATTTCAACAATTAAAAATGAATATTGGAAACCCATTGAAGAGCAAGACGCAAATCATTTAAAATGGATTGGTCGTAGTGCATATTGGAAAGGATTTGACGTTCTCTTTGATTTGTATGAAAAGAACGCAAAGAATCAAGAATTGCTGCTTACCTTAGAAGGAATGGAACGATCTATCCAGTTTGTTGATATTCGTCAAAAGTTTGATTTCAATCATCCAGACGCAGACTTCGACGCTAAGCTAGAACATAACTCTAAGCCATACGTCTTTTCAGCATATAAGTATACTGACATGCTTGAAAGATTGTCTAAATGCGGATTTGGTTTTCAGTTAACGTATCTTCAGCCTGAATACATTCAAAACTTTATTGAGTTTACTCACTTAGAAATTGTTGCTGCAGGTTGTATTCCTATCTTTAGAAAAAGTTATGGTGATCATTGCTATCATCTGCAAACAGGTAATGCGATGACATCTGATAAAGACAATGGTACAATTTGGCTCGGTGAAGTAGGCTCAGATCATTCTGAAAATATGGATCTAATCAATCAACTACGAAATGATAATGTAATGAGAGATGAATGGAGACATAAAGCATACGAGTATTATCACTCACACAACTCGCCTGATTCTTCGTTTAATGATTTTTACAATAAAACAAAAGAAGCAGATAAAACAATCAACCGTCCTGTAGATCTTGCAGCATTTTTTTAAAACACATGAGTAAACATACATACGCGTCAATCGTGCCACTTATTGGTGGTGAAACAATTGCAATGGAAAACGTATTCGGAAAAAGACCAGAATACATATTGTCATATAGTGCCTTTGCGGCAAATGATTCTCAGTTGCTAAATTACTATAATAACAGTGTTCCTTATTATGCTTTAGACGAAGATGACAGCAATAAGATTCAGAACCACATATCATCTGTTGATGTTGTGAATGCGGTGTGTCCATGCGCCGGTCTATCTTCGCTAAGTCCATCATCATCTACAGACAACAAAGCAAATGATTGGATGGTTGAATCAGCAAAATATGTTTTAGGAACCGTAAAGCCTAAAGTCCTTTGGGGAGAAAACGCTCCAAGGCTTGCATCTAAAATGGGTGCACCTATTGTTGAAAAGCTAAGAAAGATCGCTAAAGAAAACGGCTATACCATGTCGTTATATAAGACAAAATCTAAATTGCACGGACTAAGTCAAACCCGCGATAGAGCATTCTATTTCTTTTGGCAAGGTAATCGTATTCCTCATATGCAATTCTTCCATCGTCCGTACGAGAAAATCGAAGATACGATTGTTAATGCGTTTGTGTCAGATGAAGACCCGATGAATAAGTTGACAAACGAAAACATTCCTTCAGAAAATCCTTTCTATAGGTATGTCTTAGAAGAAATAGAAGGCGGCATCACACATAAAGAATTTCAAGAAAAAATTGAAAAAACAATTAATCCACTTGACTATTTAGAAAATAAAGGTATCACATATAATGAAGTTTCTGTATGGATGACTAAGAACGGATACGATAAACAAGCTGCTCGCTGTTTAGAAATTCATAAAAAGCTTGAATCTGGTGGTAACATCATGAGAAAAACTACAGAAATTCCAAAGGATTTTATTGGTGCATTTGTAGGGCACATGCCGAATTGTCTTACTCATCCATACGAAGATAGATATCTCACTATTCGAGAATGTTTAGCCATTATGAAAATGCCTAGAGACTTTCAACTTCAAGGCGGCAAAAAAAATCTTAATATGATTTGTCAGAACGTGCCTGTCACAACAGCAGAAGATATGGCCCACAGCATTCATAATTGGTTAGATGGTAAATTAGACACTAGAGAAGCCGACTTTGCGGTTTTTGACAATAAGACTACCACGTTTGACTACGAAGAAGCCCCTCAAACTATAGAATCGTTTATTTAAGGTGTACAAATGGACCAATCTTATAGTATAATATCTACTTAACAAACTAAAAAATATATGTCATTATTAGAAAAACTAAAAAAATCTTCACGTACAACTGGCACAGACGTGCTATCAGACTCTAAATTGTTTAGCGAAAAAGAGCTCACTGCTACACCGGTGCCTATGGTAAATGTTGCACTTTCAGGATCCATCGATGGAGGATTAGCATCAGGTCTTACTGTCCTAGCTGGTCCATCTAAACACTTTAAAACTTCCTTTGCGCTGCTTATGGCAGCAGCTTATTTAAAGAAACATAAGGACGCTGTGTTACTATTCTATGATTCAGAATTTGGTTCACCACAGTCTTATTTTGAAGCATTCGATGTAGATACGTCGCGTGTACTTCATACGCCTGTTACCAATATCGAAGAACTTAAGTTTGATCTTGTTCACCAATTAAACGAAATCGATCGTAAAGATAAGGTAATTGTCGTAATCGACTCAGTAGGTAATATTGCTTCAAAGAAGGAAGTAGATGATGCCGAGAATATGAAGTCTGTTGCAGATATGACTCGAGCAAAAGCTCTAAAGGGTCTATTCCGCATGATTACACCTTCTCTTACAATCAAAGATATTCCTCTGTTAGCAATTAATCACACTTATATGGAACAAAGTTTGTTCCCTAAAGCAATTGTGAGTGGCGGAACTGGTGTAATGTATTCAGCCGACAACGTATGGATTATTGGCCGCCGTCAAGAAAAAACTGGCACTGACGTGTCAGGCTATTCATTCGTTATTAACGTTGAAAAGTCTCGCTTTGTTAAAGAAAAATCAAAGATTCCAATCAGTGTTACATGGGAAGGTGGTATTGAAAAATGGTCAGGCCTCACAGAAGTAGCTATAGAATCAGGACATGTAGTCAAACCTAAGAATGGGTGGTACATGGCTAGAAACCCTGCTACAGGTGAAGAACTCTCTGGTAATGTTCGTATGAAAGATACACTTAAGAAAGAATTCTGGGCTGTTATTTTTGAAAAAACTGACCTTGCGCAGTACATCGAAAAGCGCTATAAGATAGCCTATAAGTCAATTCTTTCTTCTGAAGAAGGGACTTAGAATGAGTATTATTATTGACGACGACGTCACTTTAGTTGAAAGTTCTGGCACAGATCTATACGGTGTCAAGGTCCTCAAAGGTGATTATAAAGGTGTCATTTACTGTTATGGTAAAGTGAACGTAAAAGAAAACACCGAAAAAGATGAATGTCAACTAACATTTGATTACCAAATTCGAGAATCTCCTGAAGGATTCAAAGATAATGGTAAATTCAGAAATTACATAGGAGATGTATTAGTAAAAATTATACAAGAACAATGACAAATCTGCAAAAGATAATACTTAAAACACTAGTTAACGACGAAGAATATTGCCGTAAAGCTTTACCTCATGTGAAGGCAGAATATTTTGAAGACGAGCATAAGCCAGTATATGAGCTTATACTCGCCTTTTTACAAAAATATAACAAACTTCCAAACTCTTCAGCGCTAGATGTTGAGTTCCAAAAGTCTGATTATATAAATAAAAGCAATCGTAATGATATTCATAATCTCATACTTGACTTGAAAAATGATGAAGAAGTGGAACGAGAATGGCTACTGAACTCAACCGAGGAATGGTGTAAGCAAAGAGCAGTATATCTTGCAATCATAAAATCAATTGGCATCATAGATGGTAAGGAAGAGGAACTTACCGATGGTGCTATCCCTGGTATTTTATCTAAGGCACTAAGCGTGTCTTTTGATACTAATGTTGGCCACGATTATTTTGAAAACTCAGACAAACGATATGATTTTTATCATCTACAGGAAGACAAGATCCCTTTTGATCTTTCTATGCTTAACACAATTACCAAAGGCGGTGTTTCAAACAAGACACTCAATATCATCCTTGCGGGTACAGGTGTGGGAAAAAGCTTGGCAATGTGTCATTTTGCTTCTGCCAATCTCTCCGCAGGACACAACGTGCTTTATATCACCATGGAAATGGCAGAAGAAAGGATTGCTGAACGAATCGATGCAAACCTATTTGACGTGCCGATTGATCAACTTGAGAGCTTACCTAAGCAACTTTTTGATAAGAAAGTCGATAAACTCAAAGAAAAAACTAGAGGCAAACTTATCGTTAAAGAATACCCAACTGCATCAGCCCACTCAGGTCATTTTAGAGCGCTATTAGATGAGCTTAAACTCAAGAAAAACTTTAAGCCAGATGTAATCTATATTGATTATTTAAATATCTGTGGTAGTTCTCGTATGAAAGGTCTAGGAGGATCAGTGAATACTTACTCCCTCATTAAAGCTATTGCTGAAGAATTGCGTGGTCTTGCAGTTGAACACAACGTACCTATTTGGTCAGCGACTCAAGTTACACGTACTGGATTCGGTAATACTGATGTAGAACTTACTGATACTTCAGAATCATTTGGTTTACCAGCAACTGCTGACTTAATGCTTGCGCTTATTTCAACAGAACAACTTGAAGGTATGAATCAATTAATGGTAAAGCAACTTAAGAATCGTTACAATGATCCTACACAAGATAAACGGTTTGTTGTTGGCATTGATCGTGCTAAAATGCGCTTATACGATGTAGAAGATTCTGCTCAAACTTTATCGAGTGATGAAATAACTACCCCAGCTGCACCAGCAAATAACGATTTTAGCGCCTTTAAGATCTAATGTTTATTACGGTCACAGGCTCAGGATCAAAGAAAAGAGAGTTGGCTGCAGACATCGCTCATTGGGTAGGTATGCGTCTTATGCCACGTTTAGAAAATAGACTTTTTGTCAATATAAGTTTAATTAATAAGCTTGATGAAAAGGATGGCTTATCAGGTGATTGTATATGGGAAGACGAATCGTGTAATCGACCTCGTGAATTTACAGTGCGTGTTAACTCTTCGCAATCTTTACAGGATATGCTTTCAACCGTGGCACACGAAATGGTGCATGTAAAGCAGTATGCTCGAGGTGAATTGAAAGACTTTTCGGGCAATGTTCATTTGTGTAAGTGGAAAGGTAAACCTTTTGCGTGGGAAAAAATAAACTACTATGATCACCCTTGGGAGATTGAAGCACATGGTCGCGAGCGTGGTTTATTTATACGCTGGTTTGAGCAAAGTCAATGGAAAAAGTGCAAATGGGCGAATTATTAAAGAGTCATTTGTTATAAATAGATTTATAAATCACTCAATTTATTAACACTATGGGAACTATGCAATTTAAAGATTATATAACAGAAGAGCTCGCGACCGGTTCTTTGGAAAAAGCCGGCAATATCATCCTAAGGTACTTACGTAAAAAAACTGGAATCAAGTCCATGTTTGCGAACCTAGGGTTAGAAAAATTTAAAAACTCAACCGGCGCAGGTTACGGTTTACGTTACTACGCACCAGGTAAAAAGATTGAATCCATTCGCTTTAATTGGCAAAGCGTAGGTGGAGCGAGTTCACAGAACTTGTCCTCAATTGATTTGTGGAATGGTTCAACACAAGGTCCAACTTATCATATTTCATTCGATAGAGACGTATCGTTGGTCCAAGTACTTCCTCAAATTGCTGATATGGTAAAAAGCGGTAAAGTGAAAAGTGGCCCCTTTACATCTTATCCAACAGACATATCACTTAAAGAAGATCTCAATGTTGAAGATCTTGAATATATTACAGAAGCAGTTGATCCTATAGATGCTTACGACAACGTTGTTCAACTCATCGCAAGTCCTGGTTTCAAAAAAATAAAGGTCTTTAAAGTTTGGAAATCAGTAGGCCTTAAGATCTTCGACGAGTTAGAAATACAAAACCCCGCACTTATCCAAAAAGTTGGAAGACAATACGTGTGGAAAGGCAACAAGAAAGATGTTACTAAACTTCTTTCGCAAAAGTCAAATATACTTGGCGCAATTGGTGCAGTAAGTGGAAGAGTAAGTGGAGGTTCTGCAAAAGAAACCTATTCTCATAACTCACAACTCGACGAACTAGAAGCAGATAAAGAAAGACTTACATTTGAAAAGCAACTTGAAGATTTAGAAAATCTAATTAAGATGACTGCATCTGGTGCATCTAACGCACTCTTTATTGCAGGCCGAGGTGGTGTTGGTAAGACTCATACAGTCGAAAAAGTATTAAGCGGCATTGGTTTAAGCGATGGCAACGGTTACTTTAAAAACACTGGTACAGCATCTGCTGCTGGTATCTATTCACTTTTATTTAAGTATCAAAACGATATTGTCTTGTTTGACGATTCTGATGATGCATTAAAAGATCAGGAGGCACGCAACATGTTTAAAGCCGCAACTGATACTAAGAAGGTAAGGAAACTTGTATGGAATAAAATGGGCAAAAACGTTGTTGAGCCTGACGAATACGAAGATCCGCAAGAACTTATTGATGATGGGAAGATTCCGCGCTACTTTGAATTTACAGGTAAGATTATATTCATCTCCAATTTGAAGATGGATAAGCTTGATCCTGATGGCGCAATACGTACTCGAGCATTTATGATTGAGATCGATCCGACAGATGCTGAAATCTA
>Ga0209710_1003873_pt1 | contig 9918 bp, 10 predicted proteins | sample ArcticOcean_MG_C_5_FD_187436 | JGI IMG/M metagenome (GOLD analysis project Ga0209710, IMG submission 187436) | Marine microbial communities from western Arctic Ocean - ArcticOcean_MG_CB4_138 (SPAdes) (version 2) | ecosystem: Environmental > Aquatic > Marine > Oceanic | place: Arctic Ocean: Canada... | reverse complement strand
ATTTAAATGATTCTAGAGCAACCTATGATTATATACTTATAGACTGTCCACCATCACTAAGTTTGCTTACAGTCATGGCATTAGTGTCTTCTCACTCACTATTAGTGCCGCTGCAGACTGAATTTTTTGCTTTAGAAGGTTTAACCCAATTAATGAAAACCATAGAACGAATAAAAACTAATTTAAACCCTGAATTAAAAATTAGAGGAATACTTTTAACAATGTTTGATAAAAGAAATAGGTTATCTACACAGGTAGAAAAAGAAGCAAGAGATTATTTTAATGAAAAAGTTTATCTAACAGTGATACCAAGAAATGTTAGACTGTCTGAAGCTCCATCTCACGGCATGCCAGTTTTAATGTATGACAAATCTTGTCCAGGCAGTAAATCATATTTTAACTTTACAGATGAATTTATTAATCAAGAGAAAAAAATAGGGAGTGCTGCATAATGGATACAAACAAAATAAAAAAAGGTCTAGGTAGAGGCCTGTCATCTTTAATAGGTGAAACAAAAGTAGAAATAAATATTAATAAAGTTTCGATATCTGACCTTGTAAGCAATAAATTTCAACCAAGAAAAATATTTGATGAGGATAGTTTACAAGATTTAACAAACTCAATAAAAGAGAGAGGTGTTATCCAACCAATTATTGTCAGAAAGTCTAGTGAAGATAGCTCAAAGTATGAAATAATTGCAGGAGAGAGAAGGTGGTTATCAGCACAAAAAGCAGGATTGCACGAAGTTCCAGTTGTTATTGCTGATGTAGATGATTTAAAATCTTTAGAATTTGCAATTATTGAGAATGTTCAAAGAAATGACTTAAATGCAGTAGAAGAAGCGCGTGGCTACCAACGGCTTATCGAAGAGTTTTCATATGATCAAGAAAAAGTAGCACAATTTATTGGAAAAAGTAGAAGCCATATTGCTAATTTTTTGAGGTTATTAAGTCTTCCTGAAGCGGTTTTAAAGTTAATTGAAACGCAAAAACTAACAGTAGGACACACAAAAATTTTAGTAGGTTTGGATAATGCAGAGTTTGTTGCAAATAAAATAATTGAAAAAAATTTTTCTGTTAGACAGTCAGAAAATTTTGTTAAAATATTTAAAACTAAAAAGCACTCTCTAAAACCATCTAAGGATATTAACTTGCAAGTCTTAGAGAGCTCAATTAGGGAAAAAATTGGTCTTAATGTTTTAATTAAAAATAAAAAAAATAATTCAGGATCTTTGTTATTAGAATATAAAGATCTAGATCAGCTAAATAAAATAATTGAAATTATAAAATCTAATTATTAGTTTTTTTTGAGTTGTTAATTATAAAATCTGCCAATATATTTTTAGCAAGCACTGAGTTTTTTTTAACTAAAAGTTCAATTTCATTAGTTTTATAAATTAAGTTTTTTATGTGCTTTTTTTTCCAAGACTGTATTTGTTGATTAACAAAAGGCTTGTCCTTCCAAAAAATTGTTGGTTTATAAGCAGAAATTGCTTGTTCAATATTATTTTTTTCATCAACTAATTCATAAATTTTAACTAGTCTTTTTAGTTTAGTTAATAATGTTCTAATAATTATGATATTATCTTCATCTGAATAGTTGTTTTCGTTTAAAATAGTGACAGTTTTTTTCGTATTTTTAGCAAGTGAATGATCCACGAGTTCCGAAGCACTATAGTTGTCTGCAAGGTTAGTTAGTTTAACTATTTCTTCAATGTTTAAATTTTTTTTATTTAATGAAAAATTATCTATCTTTTCTAATTCATTGTTCAGATTTTTTCTGTCACCCCTGCTTCTTTCTATTAAGACATTAATTAATTGCTGAGATATTGGGATTTTTTTATTTCTAAAAAAAAGACTAATAATAGAATTTAAAGTTTGGTTATTATCTTCATAAAATGGGACACATATAATTAACTTTTCTTTTTCGAAGAGTTTTCGTAAAGCAGATTTTTTTTCTAAGTTTTTAGAATTTAAAATAAATTGAATATCCTCTGGATTTTTGTTTATCAACTCTTCCATAGTATCTTTTATTCTGTCTGTAGCCCTATTAATGATGATAAGTTTTTTGTTATCAAAGAAGGATTTTGTAAGGATGGTATTAAAAAAATTAGCTGAATTGTCTAATATATCTTTTTCATCATATCTGTAGATTTTATTAAGATAATTTTTTTTAAATAAATTTTTTATAATCTCTTCTTTTAGGCCATCATTGTCACCATAAAAAAGATAAAGCTTATAATTATTTATTTTTAAATTATTTAATTCAAATGATTTTAATATCATTGAATGTTGGATAATTTAGAAATTATTTTTCCAGTTGCTGATTCAGCTAAATTATTCAAAATTTGTCTTTCATGTTTTTTTAAATCAAATTTATTAGAATCGGTATTGTAATTATAGCTTTCAATAACTCGCAAGTTTTTTTTAGAATTATTTTCCATCAAAACTTCAATATCAACTATTATTGAAGATTTAAAGCTAGTTGGGTTACCAGCAAGATCTTTTGCAAGTATTACTTTTTCTGTATCACTAGATATTTTTAAAATAAAATTTTTATTTTTTTTATCTAAAGTATAATTATTTATTTTCTCTTTTATTTTTATATTAACATCTCTATCTCCAATAAATGTTATTTTACTTATAGAAAAATTATAATTGATAGAATTTTTTTTAGAATGCATTACTTCGTATCCACAAGAAGACAAAAATAAAAATAGAATTGAGGTAAAAATCTTATTAATCATCCTTATATTATAATATTTATAAGTCTATTTGAAACAAAAATTGTTTTTTTTATCTTTTGATTTTGTAAAAGTTTTTCAGTTTCACTATTTGATTTAATTTTATTTAGAATTGAATTTTCATCTATATCTCTATTAACCTTTAAAATTAATCTTTTTTTACCATTTATTTGAATAACAAAATTAATTTCTTCTTCTATTAATTCTTCTTTTGATACGGTAGGCCAATTTATTTCCTTTATATTAAGATTGGCTAAGCACTCTGTGGTAAAATGTGGAATAAATGGATTCATTAATATTAAAATTTTTTTATAGTTTTCAATCAAAATCTCTTTTTTAATAGGCTTTTCAATTTCTTTAATTAAAAAATTATACATTTCATGAAGGTTGGCAACTATTACATTGTAGTGAAATTTTTCTAAATTCTGAGTCACTTTATAAATTAATTGATTGGTAAACTTGATTAAAATTTCTGATTCATCAGTCTTATTGGTGCTTTTAATTTTTTCTAAAATCTTAGAATTTAGTATCCATAGTTTTTGAATAAATTTAAATGATGCCACCATACCTTGCTCAGACCATTGTACATCTTTTTCTGGAGGACTATCTGATAAAATAAACAACCTCACAGAATCTGCTCCATAATTTTTAATTATACTTTCTGGATCTATTGTGTTCTTTTTAGACTTTGACATGGATTCTGTTGGTCCAACTACAACTTTATTTAAAGGGCTATCTTTTTTGAAAAACTTTTTACCATCTTCAGAAGATACTTCTTCGGGACTTAACCATTTATTATTTTGATCTTTATAGGTTTCGTGACAAACCATACCTTGTGTAAATAGTCCATTGAATGGCTCTTTCAATTTAAAAGTATCATTTTTATAGGAGATAGCTTGCATGAAAAACCTTGAATATAATAAATGCAAAATGGCATGTTCAACACCACCAATATATTGGTCAACTGGCATCCAATAATTAACCTCTTCTTGTGTAAAGCCATGATTAGTATTGTGTGGAGAACAAAATCTTAAAAAATACCAGGACGAATCAACGAATGTATCCAACGTATCGGTTTCTCTTCTATATTTTTTTCCATTTAAAAAAAAATATTTCCACTCATTCTCAGTATCTAAGGGGTTACCTTTGTTACTTAATTTATCAATCTCTGGAAGTTTGACAGGTAACATGTCTTTTGGAATTTTAATAGGCTGCTCATTTTCATCATAAGCTATTGGTATAGGACAACCCCAATATCTCTGTCTTGATATGCCCCAATCCTTTAATCGATAATTAGTTTTCTTTTCTCCTAATTTATTCTTTTCAAGAAATTCTATTGTTTTAATAATAGATTCATGTGGAACCTTTAACCCGTCAAGAAATTTTGAATTATAAAGATACCCTTCACCTGTGTAAGCTTCATTATTTATTTTAAAATCTTTATCTTTTTCGGGCTTAACAACAGGTGTAATTTTTAAATTATATTTCTTTGCAAAATCAAAATCTCTTTGGTCATGTGCCGGACAACCAAAAACAGCACCCAACCCATAATCCATTAATACAAAGTTTGCAAAATAAACTGGAACTTTCATATCTTGATCTAGAGGATTAATTGCAATTAAATCAGTTTTAAAACCAAGTTTTTCTGCTGAGGCAATAGATTCTTCGGTAGTACCTGTTTTAGAGCATTCTTTTTTAAACTCTTGAAAACTTTTATCACTTTCATAATATTTTGCTAAAGGGTGGTCAACTGAAAGTGCAATAAAAGAAAAACCAAATAAAGTGTCTGGTCTTGTCGTATAACATTTAATATTTTCAATAGGTTTTGAGCTTTCAACTTTAAATTCCACTTCACAACCAAAAGATTTACCTATCCAGTTTTTTTGCATAACTTTTACCTTATTGGGCCATTGATCTAAGGTTTTTAGTCCTTGTAAAAGTTCTTCTGAGAATTTTGATATGTTAAAAAACCATTGATTTAGCTTCTTTCTTTCAACTATGGCTCCAGACCTCCAACCTCTACCATCTACCACCTGCTCATTAGCAAGAACTGTTTGATCAACTGGGTCCCAGTTAACATAATTTTCTTTTCTATAAACTAATCCTTTGTCATATAGATCTAAAAAAAACTCTTGTTGATGTTTATAATAATCTTCAGAGCAAGTCGAAATTTCTTTATCCCAATCAATTGATAAACCTAACTTTTTAAGTTGGGATCTCATGGTTTTAATATTTGATTCAGTCCAGGTCTTAGGGTCTAAATTATTTTGTCTTGCTGCATTTTCTGCAGGCATACCAAAAGAATCCCACCCCATAGGGTGAAGAACATTATATCCTTGTAAGGTTTTAAAACGAGCAAGTACATCACCGATTGTGTAGTTTCTTACATGGCCCATATGAATCTTTCCAGAGGGGTAAGGAAACATTTCCAGGCAATAAAATTTTTTTTTATTTTTATCTACTTTGGTCGAAAAAACTTTATTATCATCCCAAAACTTTTGCCATTTTTGTTCAGTAGATTTAAAATTGTATCTGTTCACTAAAATTAAATTTTAAAGTGTTTAATTCCGATTAGATTCTGGCATTTTTCCAAGATAAGGCTTGAAATTTTTGTCTTTTTTTTGCTTTTCATAAATTGTTGCAGTCTTTAAGATTTTGCTTTTTAACTCAGAAACCAAATCACCTTTATATTCAGAGGTTTTACAATTAAATGATGTTTCACATTTTCTATTAAAAGCTTTTATATCAAGTGCATCTGACCGTATTTCGTTGGTTAAAAACCTAATTGAAATTTTAATACTTTCATTTGAACTGTTAGATGAGTACCAATCAGTAATTATAATTCCACCACTATAATTAACAGAAGCAAGAGGCATAAAGTCAATCGTATCTAAGGAAGCTCGCCACAGCTCGTTTGAACTTGCAAATTCAAATGTTCCACCACGACTACTTTTGCCCACATCATTTAACCTAAACCCTCTTCCTTCTTCTAGATTTTTTTTAACTCTCTCTCGAGGGTCTGGAAGGTTTTTTCTAGCATCACCACCTGGAAGTTTGCCACCACATGAAATTAAAAGAGTAAATGAAAAAATTAACGTAAAGAGTGTTTTTATAGTTTTAAAAGAGAGCATTGAGATATTTAATGTTATTTTATCGATTAATAAAGGATATATTGCAAAAATATAGCAAAATAGCCATTTTTATAGTGATGTAAAAATACAACACTTTATATAATTATTAATAAATAGAACCCATTAATGTAATAAATATACCTAAAATTGATACACATTCAGTGTTTATTATTAATAATAACAATAACAACAAACAAAGGAAAAATATGAATAACTTTAAAAAAATCGGTTTATCAGCATTAGCTGGTTCACTAGCTGCTATGTCAGTTAACGCTGTTGAGATGGGCGTTTCTGGTGGAGCTGCATTCTACGTAGGTACTTCTGACGAAAACGGAAGAGGATACTACTCAATGGGTGACAGTGTTACTTTTTCTGCTTCAGGAACTACTGATGGTGGATTAGATATTTCTGTATCAATGGAACTTGATGGAAATGACAAACCATCTGGAACTTCTATTGCAATGGATGACAGATCTATGTCTGTTGGATCTGCAACATTAGGAACAATTACTTTTCACCAACATGGTGGTACTTCAGTAGTAGGTGGTTGGGATGATTTAACTCCTAACGCTTATGAAGAATCTTGGGATATGACTATTGGTGCTGACACTGAAGTAATCGGTGGAAGATCTGGAGATAAAATTCTTAAGTATGTATCTCCTTCATTTCAAGGTGTAACTTTTAGTGCTGCTTACCAAAACAGAAGCGATACTGAAAATACAGGAACTTACAATGACTTTGGATTTAAAATCGTACCAGAAATGGTTGACGGTTTAGAACTTGGTTATGCAACAGGATCGTACAATGATACAGCGAGTACAGAAATCGATGAATCAACTATGTATATCAAATATGCATACGGTCCAATAACTGTTGGTTACCAAGAATCAGAAAAAGATGGTTCAACTACAGCTAAGAGTGATGAAAGTGAAGCGTATGGTATAACTTACGCTATAACTGATGATTTCTCAATTGGTTACAACAAACATGAGCTTGATGTAGATTTATCTGCAGCAGGAAATGTTCAAGAATCAACTGGTATATCAGCTTCATACACTATGGGTGGAATGACTATCTCAGGTGCAATGAACGAAACTGATAACGTAGGTGGATCAAACGCTGCAACTAATGATAAAGAGTCTTACGAGTTAGGTTTATCATTTGCATTCTAATTAATTTAGAAGACAAATTAATAAAAGGGCCCCTTTTTAGGGGCCTTTTTTTTGTTCAAAAAAAGAAATACCAGCAAAACCTTGACTGTTAGTTAGATTAATTTTTTTTAAATTATTATCCGATACACCACCAAGAGCTATGAAAGGCTTCTTAGTTAAAAGAGATAGTAACTTAAACTTATTAACACCCAAATAATTTTTATTTTTTTTAAATATTGAAGATAGAAAAATAGTATTAACTCCTTGTAATTCTTTGGTCTTAATTTCATAAATGTTATGAGCAGAACCCACGATAATAAAATCTTTTCTAACTGAATAGGAGAGATGTTTTTTATCTTGATTAAAGGATGGAATATAAGCACCATCCAAATTAAGTTTTATGGCTAGTTTTATATTATTTGAGATTAAAAATTTATTACCTTTTTTTTTACAATAATTCTTTATTAATAAAATTAATTTTTTATCAATTTTTTGATCATAATTTCTAAATATAATAATGGTATTTTTGTCTTGTTTATCTAAGTGACATTGATCAAATTTGTTTATAAAATAATATCTATTCAGAATTTTATTATGCATAATACTGTTAAAAATTTAATTTATATAGAAGAGCTCATTAAATCAAAAGTAAATCATAGCAAAATACCTAGAATTATTGCTGTAACAAAGACCTTCCCAATAGAAAATATTATGCCATTAATAGAGCATGACCATCTTGATTATGGAGAAAATAAAGTTCAAGAAGCAATAGATAAATGGACTGATATAAAAGATAAAAGGAACAGTATAAAGCTTCATTTAATTGGAAGACTTCAAACCAATAAAGTTAAACTTGCTTTAAAAATATTTGATTATATTCACTCATTGGATAGTGAAAAATTAGCTAACAAAATTTTTGATGAACAAACCAAACAAGGAAAAAAACCAAAGATATTTATTCAAGTTAATATTGGTAATGAAGAACAAAAATCTGGAATAAATAAAAAAAATTTACTGGATTTCTATAATTTTTGTAAAAAATTAGATTTAGATATTATTGGCACAATGTGTATTCCACCAAATGATGGTAATACAGAAAAATACTTTTCTGAAATGAGTGAAATAAACCAAAAAATAAATTTTAAAGAATTAAGTATGGGTATGTCTAAAGATTATCTAGAGGCAATTAAAAATAATGCTACCTACGTTAGGGTAGGTTCAAAAATATTTGGTAGCAGAACTTAACCAATTTTAATTTTAGTTTTTTTATCTATTAATTTTAACAAGATTTCAAAATCTTTCTTTTTTAAAGCAATACATCCTGCGGTTGGATTGTAATTAGTTGTTAAATGAATAAATACTGCGCTCCCCTTACCTGGAATTTTGTTTTCGTTGTGACTAATTGAAATTATATAATCATATTTATGATCTTTTCTATATAGGTTTTCCTTAAGATTTTTGTTACGTGTTTTAATTTCTTCATTATATTTTTTATGGCTTGAATCATCACACCAGGCCATATCTTTTTTAATAACTTTTTTAACGATCTTACATTTTGGAATGTTAACCCGATCTTTTCTGAAATATAATTTTTTCAAATAAAACACACCCTTGGGGGTCGAATAATCACCCTCTCTTTTATTGGAATTTAAGCCTTTCTTTCCAACACAACATTGCAATTCAAAATTCTTAATTATAAGAGTGTTTTTATTTGGCACATGAATTATCATAATGAATATTAAATATAATTATGCAAAATGTTTTTATTATAAATTTAAATTCATTATATGAAATCTTAAATGAGATAAAAGAAAATTTATCTTTTAAAGTTATAAAATTTGCAAATATAGATGATTTTCAAAATACTATTGATTTAGATGTAGCTAATTGTTTAATAGTTTCAAAAACTAGCTCTAAATTATTACTAAAAAATAATATAACCAATAAGAACTTTTTAAATTTTAATGATTTACCCTTACCTTTAAAAAAACTATTAGAGTTAATTAATATTAGGTTAATGAAATTAAAATTTAACTATCAGTCTAAAATTATTATTAAAGGGTACGAATTAAATTTAAATTCTAAATTTTTCTCTAAGGATAATTTAAATTTAAAGTTAACTGAAAAAGAACTTGAAATTATTTTGTATCTAAAAAACACTAAACTCAAACATGATGTGGCAGATTTACAAAAAAATATATGGGGTTATTCAACAAACATGGAAACCCACACCGTAGAAACACATATTTATCGGTTACGAAAAAAAATAAGTGACGTGTTTAAAGATGAAAACTTTATATTAAGTCACCAAAATGGCTATTTTATTGAGTATTAGCTTAATCTAGTCTAGCTCCAACTTTTTGAATTATTTTTGAAGACATTTCGGTTCCTTTTTCGAGACATTCTTTTGTTGAAATATTATTAATTAGTCCATGGAGAAAACCAGCCGCAAAGAGATCACCGGCACCAGTTAAGTCAATAATTTTCAAATTAGGTTTACTTTGACATTCTGTAATCTCTTCATTTTTGATAGCAACGCTTCCTTTTTCACCACGTGTGATAATTAAAAGTTTTCCTAATCGTTTTCCAAATTCAACGACATCATCAAAGTTTTTAGCATCAATTAATGATTTAATTTCTTGTTCGTTAGCAAAAGTAATATCAAGTTTATTTTTAATTAAATCTAAAAAATTACTTTTATGTCTCCCTACACAAAATTGATCTGATAAAGACATTGCTTTAGTGTTAGAGAGTGACAATGCTTTATCAAAAGCTGACTTTGGTTCACCTTTATCCCACAAATATCCTTCTAAAAATATTATTTCACTTTCTTGTATAGCTTTTTCATTAATATCATTTTGGTTAATTTTTCCAGCAATTCCTAAAAACGTAA
>Ga0209710_1003861_pt1 | contig 9933 bp, 8 predicted proteins | sample ArcticOcean_MG_C_5_FD_187436 | JGI IMG/M metagenome (GOLD analysis project Ga0209710, IMG submission 187436) | Marine microbial communities from western Arctic Ocean - ArcticOcean_MG_CB4_138 (SPAdes) (version 2) | ecosystem: Environmental > Aquatic > Marine > Oceanic | place: Arctic Ocean: Canada... | reverse complement strand
GCAAGAAGCTTATGAAGGTGCGGATTACGTGATTATTGCCACCCCAACTGACTATGATGCTGAAACCAACTACTTTAATACGCGCTCAATTGAATCCGTTATTCAAGATATAATCGCCATTAATCCACAAGCAGTAATGGTGATTAAATCAACCGTGCCAGTCGGCTACACTAATAAAATACGCGCGCAATTTAACTGCAATAACATTATATTTTCACCAGAATTTCTCCGTGAAGGCAAAGCCCTATACGATAATCTGCACCCATCCCGCATTGTGATTGGTGAGCGCTCAGCGCGAGCTGAAATATTTGCAAATTTACTACAGCAGGGTGCCGTTAAGCAAAATATTGAAGTGTTGTTTACTGATAGCACAGAGGCTGAAGCGGTAAAGTTATTTGCCAATACTTACCTAGCCATGCGCGTAGCTTTTTTTAACGAGCTTGATACCTACGCAGCTACGCACGGGCTAGATACCAAACAGATTATCCAAGGCGTAAGTTTAGATCCACGCATTGGTGACCACTACAATAACCCTTCGTTTGGTTATGGCGGCTACTGTCTGCCCAAAGACACCAAACAATTACTCGCCAACTATAACGATGTGCCGCAAACCTTAATAGGCGCTATTGTGGCCGCCAACACCATACGTAAAGATTTTATTGCCTCCAGCATACTCAAGCGCAAGCCAAAAGTGGTAGGCATGCACCGGCTAATTATGAAAGCTGGCTCAGATAACTTTCGTGCCTCTAGCATTCAAGGCATTATGAAGCGCATTAAAGCCAAAGGCATAGAGGTTATTGTGTACGAGCCTGAGCTTAATGAGGCTGAGTTTTTTAATTCAAGAGTGGTAAACAATTTAACGCATTTTAAGCAAGAAGCCGATGTCATTGTGGCTAACCGTATGACCGATGATATTAGTGACGTAGCCAATAAAGTTTATAGCCGTGATTTGTTTGGTAAGGATTAAGTGATATCACGCCTTAAAAAGTTAACTAACCGCGCCTTAACCCACCAAGGCTTCATGAAGTATTTTGAAAATACCTCATGGCTGTTTGCTGAAAAAATACTGCGTATGATTGTCGGGTTATTCGTAGGTGTTTGGGTGGCGCGTTACCTAGGGCCAGAACAATTCGGCTTATTCAGCTATGCACAATCCTTTGTTGGCTTATTTGTTGCCATTGCTGGGTTAGGCTTAGATGGCATTATCGTTAGAGAATTAGTGAAAGATGAAAGTAAACGGGATGCACTCTTAGGTACCGCCTTTAAATTAAAACTAATCGGTGCTTTATTAGCACTGATTGCCTTAGCTATTGCCGTTAACTTAAGCCAGCAAGACAGCCTAACGACCCTACTTATTTTTATCATTGCCTCAGCCACTGTATTTCAAAGCTTTAATGTGATTGATTCTCACTTTCAAGCGAAGGTATTAAGCAAATATATCGTTTATGCCAATATTATTAGCTTATTGATTTCCAGCATCGTAAAAATCTGGCTAATTTTAAACGATGCCCCCTTACTTTATTTTGCTTACAGTATTTTATTTGATAGCTTTATTTTAATGTGTGGCTTCCTCTATTTTTATCGGTATAAAAGATATTTTATAAGCCAATGGTTTTTTGATAAAAAATTAGCGAGAAGTTTATTAAAAGACAGCTGGCCATTAATACTCAGTGGCTTAGTTATTGCTGTCTACATGAAAATAGATCAAATAATGATTAAAGAAATGTTAAGTGTAGAAGCATTGGGGCAATATGCCGCAGCAGTTAGAATAAGTGAGGCATGGTATTTTATCCCAACAGTGATTGCTTCATCCTTATTCCCAGCGATTATTAATGCAAAAAAACAGAGTGAAGCACTGTATTACGCAAGATTACAAAAGTTATATGACCTGATGGTTTGGATGGCGATAGCCATTGCGTTACCCATGACTTTTTTAAGTGACTGGGTGGTGAACTTGTTGTATGGAGAGCAGTACAATCAGGCAGGTAGTGTTTTGATAGTACATATTTGGGCTGGGGTGTTTGTGTTTCTGGGGGTGGCAAGTAGTAAATGGCTTGTTTCTGAAAACCTTCAAATATTTTCTACTATAAACACAACTATTGGAGCTATTGTAAATGTAGGATTAAATTATATTTTAATCCAAAGAATGGGAATTGAAGGCGCGGCTTGGGCAACGCTTATTTCTTATTTTGTAGCAGCATATTTATGTTTAGTCTTAAATAATAAGACTAGAAAGAATTTTATTAACCTAACCAAAAGTTTATTTTTAATAAGGGTATTTAATGTTAAAAGATCTACTTAAGGCGGTACTGCCAAAAAGTGCTATAAAAAAAATCTCAAATATTAGAAATAATTATTTAGATGTATATTCTTTAAAGTCATATTCTCAAGAAGGTGAAGATATGATTTTAAGACGATTATTTGAAAACCAAGCTACAGGTTTTTATGTGGATGTAGGTGCGCATCATCCCCAAAGATTTTCAAATACATATTTCTTTTATAAAAAGGGGTGGAGAGGAATTAATATAGATGCTATGCCGAATAGTATGAATCTATTTAATAAAATCCGAGCAAGAGATATTAATATAGAGAAGCCAGTTTCAAAAAAAAAACAAGTTTTGACTTATTATGCTTTTAATGAACCAGCCTTAAACGGATTTTCAAAAGAACTTTCAGAGGAAAGAAATGGTAAGGGAAATTACTTTATCAAATTCACAAAGGATATTGAAACGGTCACTTTAGAAGAAATGCTTGATAATAACTTGCCTAAAAATCAACAAATAGATTTTTTGAGTATTGATGTCGAAGGTTTGGATTTTATGGTATTAAAATCTAATAATTTTGATAAGTATAAGCCTAAAGTTATATTGATTGAGATTTTGGGAAATAGTTTGGAGGAGGTAGGAGAGTCTGAAATAACTAAATATCTTATGCAGCATGAATACTCACTTTATAGCAAAACTATAAATACAGTATTTTTCATTAATGATGAATTTAATAGAAGTAGGATATTAAAATGAAAAAAAGAATCCTAATAACGGGTGGAGCAGGTTTTCTAGGCTCACACCTTTGTGGGCGCCTTTTAAATGAAGGCAATGAAATAATTTGTGCAGATAACTTCTTTACAGGCGATAAAGCGAACATAGCCCGTTTACTTGACAATCCATATTTTGAGTTATTACGCCATGATGTAACTTTTCCGCTCTATGTCGAAGTGGATGAAATATACAATCTCGCGTGTCCTGCATCGCCAGTGCATTATCAATTTGACCCTGTGCAAACCACTAAAACCAGTGTCATGGGTGCAATTAATATGCTCGGCTTAGCTAAGCGAACTAAAGCCAAGATATTACAGGCCAGTACCAGCGAAGTATATGGTGATCCTGAAGTGCATCCACAGCCAGAAAGTTATCGAGGCAATGTTAATACCGTTGGTATTCGCGCCTGTTATGATGAAGGCAAGCGTTGTGCTGAAACTTTGTTTTTTGATTACTACCGCCAAAATCAAGTTGATATTAAAGTTATGCGTATATTTAATACCTATGGCCCAAAAATGAACCCCAGTGATGGACGGGTCGTCAGTAATTTTATTGTACAGGCGCTAAAAGGCCAAGATATTACTATGTATGGCGATGGCAAACAGTCACGCAGCTTTTGTTATGTGGATGACTTAATTGACGGCATGATTCGTTTAATGAATAGCCGTGATGGGTTTACAGGCCCCGTTAATATTGGTAATCCTATAGAATTTACTATGCTAGAGCTGGCTGAGAATATTATTCAACTCACAGGTTCATCTAGTAAAATCATTTTTGAACCACTTCCACAAGATGATCCTTTGCAAAGGCAGCCTGTCATTGATCTAGCTAAAAACGAATTAGACTGGCAACCACATATTCAATTAGAAGAGGGCTTAAAGAAAACTATCGCCTATTTTGAAGGTGTTATTTAATGAGTTTCACGCCGCCCCAGCCACTAAATACCGCTATATTATTCTTAGTTTTTAATCGCTTAGCCACAACTCAACAAGTTTTTGAAGCGATACGTGAAGTGAAACCCCCTAGGCTATATATTGCTGCCGATGGGGCAAGAGAATCAATACCAGGAGAAGCTGAAAAAGTAATGGTTGTCCGTGATTTTATTTTGAAAAATATTAACTGGAAATGCGAAATAAAAACCCTTTTTAGAGATGAAAATCTAGGCTGTAAATATGCTGTCAGTGGTGCGATAGACTGGTTTTTTGAGCAAGAAGAAATGGGTGTAATCCTTGAAGATGACTGTTTACCAAGTCAGAGCTTTTTTTGGTTTTGTGAGGAGATGTTGGTTAGGTATAAGGATGATATGCGAATTGGACAAGTTAGTGGGTTTAATCCGGTAGTTGAAGTTGATGCTAATGGAGACTCGTATTTGTTTTCAAAATTTGGACCTATCTGGGGATGGGCCTCGTGGAGAAGAGCGTGGAAGAGTTATGATGTTGAGATGTCATCATGGCCAACTGTAAAAGATAGTAATATCATTAATGATATTGTAGATTCAAAATTAGAAAAAGAATGGAGGACAAGTATTTTTAGTAAAGTCTATAATAACGAAATAGACACGTGGGACTATCAATGGGCATATGCAAAACTTATCAATAGTTTTTTAACAATAAGTCCAGCTAAAAATTTAATTAAAAATATTGGTTTTGGTGAAGATGCTACTCATACAACAGGAGATGTTGACGAAAAGTTATTTGTTACTTTTGAAATATATGATGTTGTTCATCCAATGTTTATTATAAGAAATAATTTTTTTGAAAAAAATTATCTCAAAGGATTCGTTAAGATAGAGAATAAAATAATTAGTATTAAAAAGGATTTTTTATCTTAAAAAAAAATTAAAAATTTGATGTTTAAAATTAGGTATTCTAAATACTTAGAAATTAATGACACAGTAAATCAAAAAAAATTGGAATATAAATATTCACTGGATAATAGTAAAAAAATGCTATACGAATATGGATTTAGTAGTTTTTCACAACATGAAGAAGATGGAATCTTACTATATATTTTTTCATTAATAGGTGTAACTAATAAAAAGTGTATTGAAATGTGCATCGGAACTGGTGTTGAATCAAATACGGCTAATTTCCTTGTAAATCATTTTTGGACAGGTTTGTTGTTTGATGGAAATCCTAATAATATAAATATTGCTAAAAATTTTTACGAGCAACATAAAAACACACAGATTTATCCACCAACAATAGTAAATGCTTGGATTGATAAAGATAATATAAATAGTCTTATTTCAGATAATGGATATAGAGGAGAAATAGATTTATTTTCACTTGATATTGACGGAATTGATTACTTTCTTTTAGAAAATCTGAATATTGTTTCTCCTAGAGTAATTGTTTTGGAAATAAATCATTTATGGGGGTATGAAAAATCTTACTCAGTCCCTTATGATAAAAACTTTCAAGCTGAGTTTTCAGATGATGGTTCTGATTATGCCGGAGCTTCACTAATGGCTTTTATAAAACTTACAAAAAGTAAAGGCTACCGATTTGTTGGGACAAATCGATTTGCAACAAATGCTTTTTTTATTAGAAATGATATAAAACATGACAGATTGAATGAAGAGAAAATTTTATCGAAATATTTCGAGCACCCAAGAGTCATTTACGGTATGACCGAAAGAATAAAAAGAGTCATTAATAAGAAATGGGTGGAAATATAAAATCAAAATATCAATAATAACAACAGTTGATCATAATGTTGGCGATGATTTTGTTCGTGAAGGTATTAAATATCTTCTAAGGCAATATTTTAAAAATGAAAATCTAGAGTTTCAAAATATCCATAAACACTCGCCAATTACTACAAGATATGGATATGAGTCATTTAGATATTTAAGGCTATCAAGTAGAATAGATAAATTAATTCCGAAAAATTGGTCTAAAGACAGAGTATTTGAAGCTGATATTTTAGTACAAAGTGGAGCGCCTGTTTATTGGTGTCATGATGTTGGTGGGGGGCATTGCTATAATAATGAATGGTACAAGCCACTTATAAAAAATAGATTTTTAAAGAATAAGAATGCGAGGTTATTGAATCTTGGAGCGGGAACATGTCAAAAATATCATTCTGATGGTAGCGAGTTTTGTGAATCATGTAATGACTACATAAAAGAGTTTTATCAATTATCTGAGGTAACGACAGTAAGAGATAGCTTGGCAAAGGTTGTTTTTTCTAATATAGGTATTGATGTGCCTGTTATCCCTTGTAGCTCAATCTTTGCAATTGACGAGCATAACTTGAAAAATGAAGGTGAAGATTATGTAGTTGTTAGTTACATGAAAGGGGGAGCTCATTATGCCTTTGGCCAAAAAATTGATATTGAAAAATGGGAAAGAGAATTTAAAAAGTTTTATTTTGAACTTAAAGAGAAAGAGAAAGTTATAGCTGCATGCCATAACCAAAAAGAGGTTGATGAAGCACTTGAATTTGACCCAAAAGCTAATATATTTTATGTGAAGGATGATTATTTAGAATATATGAAATTTTACAGTAAAGCAAAATTCGGAATTATGAATCGTGTTCATGGCGCATTTATAATGGCAAGTTATGGAAAACCATCCATAGTTATAGGAAATGATAGCCGTGCAAGAATGCCTGAAGAGATAGGGTTAAAACACTATTTTGTAAATGATGTTGATTGTGATTTGTTGAATAAAGAGTATGATTTTTTAAAAAATGGAGCAGGTAACTTTAAAAAACGATTTCAAGTTATAAAAGAAAAAGCATTAAATGATTATATGAAGATATTATCAGTTTTATGATATCAAAGCTAAAAACTCTAATAAAATTCATAACCTACTATTTTATAAATTTATTAATACCCACATCAAAGGAGATAAAACAGAAGTCTCTTTTACTCATTCGTCTTGATGCGATAGGCGACTATATACTTTTCAGAAACTATATTGAAATACTTAAAAAAAGTGAAAAGTATAAGGGGTATAAAATTACTCTACTTGGAAATAGTGCTTGGAAAAGTTTAAGTGAAGAGTTGGATGGTGAATATATAGAAGAATTTATTTGGCTCGATAGGGTTAAGTTTAATAAAGATCTTTTTTATATGTATGAAAAACTTACAGAGATAACATCTAATGGGTATGAAATAGTTCTGAATCCCGCTTACAGTAGAGAGTTTTTTGTTGGGGACAATATAGTTAAAGTAGTTAATGCAGAAGAGAAGATAGGAAGTGTAGGAGATTTATCAAATATTAAAAGATGGCAAAGAAATATAAGTGACAAATATTACACAAAACTCATACCCGCTCATAATGAGATTGTTTTTGATTTTACTCGTAATAGAGAATTTTTTGAAAATATTTTGGATGGAAAATTAGATATAAAAAAACCATCTATTATCTTAAAAAATAAAAAACTAAATTTTAATTTACCTGAGAAATATGCAATACTTTTTATAGGCGCCAGCTCTTCTTTTAAAAGGTGGAACATTAAAAATTTCGCTCAAATTGGTAAATACTTAAAAAAAACTTATAATTTTGAAATTGTTCTTTGTGGGCCTTCTAACGATAAAGATTACGCCTTAGAGTTTGCTAAATACTTTAAAGGTAATTATTTTGATTTAGTAGGTAAAACATCATTGGTAGAGTTGCCTTATGTCGTACGTAATGGAGGCTTAATGATATCAAATGAAACTTCAGCCCCTCACTTTGCAGTTGCATTAGAGATGAAGAATGTATTTGTTCTTTATAATGGAAATCATTATGGAAGATTTACCCCATACCCAAAGAGCATGACTGAAAATTATCATGCAATCTGCCACCCTCTGATAGAAAAAAATAAATATGATTATAAAAAACTTAGTAATAGTTATGGGTTTGTAAATGATTTAAATATTCATGAGATAAGTGTTGAAAGTGTAATTAAGAGTATTGATAATATTTTGCGGTGAAAGATGTGGAGGACGCGGAAACGAAACGACCGGGGAATTATCGACATCTATTAGTTCAGCTCATCCTACGAGTTTACTTTAATTCACTCATGATAAGAAAAAATTATGGTGTTAGGTCTTGCCTCTTATCTGCTGTTAATTTTTGATCAATGTATGGCATGCCGAAATTTGAACAGAGTGCATAAAGTAGATTTCATCGCATTATTTTAAGCGTTACTCGAATTATAAAAACAGTAAAAGTGTAGACACTTCAGGTTGTAGGTTTTCAAGGTCAAATAGAATTTAATTTTAGTAAACCCAATGGGACATCTAGGAAATTGATGGATGTGTCAAGATTGGAAAGGTTGTGTTGGATAGCAAAAGCTAATTTAGGTGCTGGACTGAAAATGGCGTATGAGTAGTTTTTGTTGCATCAAAGTGATTTTAGAGGATCATTAAAATAGAAATTGGTACCTTACTTTAAAAGCTGTTGAATTAATCTTTATTATGTCAACGCGACATACTGAAAATATTTGAAATTTAGAAAGCGATAATACACTTGAGTAATTTATTAAATAAGACTTTCACGATTGTTACCCCCAGCTACAATATGGGGCAATACCTTGCTGAAACGATTGAATCTGTTTTAATTAATCTAAAGCCAAGAGATGAGTATTTCATTATTGATGGAGCATCAAACGATGGCAGTGTTGAAATTATCAAGAAATATGAAAAACATATAACGGGCTGGGTGAGTGAGAAAGACTCTTGTTACGCTGAAGCACTGAAAAAAGGTTTTGCTCTTGGATCTAATGACTATCAATGCTGGATTAATTCTGGAGATTTACTTCTTCCTAATACACTCAAAGTGGCTAGAGAAACTTTAGATGATGATTCAGTGGATTTTATTTTTGGTGATGATTTGCATATTGATGAACAGGGAAATGTATTGAATGTTTCTACTGGCAAAGTCAATAGTTTAAAAATGATGATGGCAGTAGGTGGATGGACACCTCTTCAAGACGCCTGTTTTTGGAAGGCAAAACTTTATAATAAAATCGGTGGGTTAAATGTTAACAAGAAATACGCAGCAGACTATGATCTTTTTCTGCGCATGAGTCTAGCAGGCAATTGTAATTATACTCCTAATTTATTTAGTGCTTTTCGTAGGCACGACGGACAGACCTCTCATAAATATAAAAGGCAATATGACTTCGAGCGATATCAATCAAGGAGTGCAGCAATAATAAAACTAAATTTTAGTTTTATTATTCTTTGCCTACTAAAAATATATTACTGGTTTCATTTAAGAGTTAGAGCTAGATTCTTTTCAACAAATAAAAAACTTAAATTACTTAGAGGTCAAAAAGTTTCAGATATTGAATCTCAAACTACATTGTCATGAACTAATGAAAAAAATTTTAAAAAATTGGCTAATGGCTTTTATATGGCCAAGACCCTTAATCGGCATCTTATATATCCCTAAGTTCTTCATTCATTGGGTGAGGTTTTCCGGTATGCATGGGGCGCCTAAAATAAAGTTTGCTGATTTACAACCTTGCTTAGGTGATTGGACTTCTCACACTCCATTTGATGCGCATTACTTTTACCAGGGCGCCTGGCTTGCTCGTAAAGTTGTTAATTCAAAACCTCTTTCGCATGTTGATATTGCGTCAAGCGCGTTAACAATTTCTGTTCTAAGTGCACATGTGGATACTACGTTTGTTGATTACCGTCCCCTTAAAGCCAACTTATCCGGACTGAAATCAGTTGCTGGTAATATTTTAAATCTGTCGTTTACGAATGCATCTATTGCTTCATTATCTTGCTTGCATGTAATAGAGCATATTGGCTTGGGTAGGTATGGCGACCCTCTTGATCCTGAGGGTAGTATAAAAGCTGCTAAAGAACTTGAGCGAATTGTTTCTGATGGCGGAGCACTTTACTTGTCTGTACCAGTTGGGCGAGAGAGAATTTGTTTTAATGCCC
>Ga0209710_1003854_pt1 | contig 9944 bp, 10 predicted proteins | sample ArcticOcean_MG_C_5_FD_187436 | JGI IMG/M metagenome (GOLD analysis project Ga0209710, IMG submission 187436) | Marine microbial communities from western Arctic Ocean - ArcticOcean_MG_CB4_138 (SPAdes) (version 2) | ecosystem: Environmental > Aquatic > Marine > Oceanic | place: Arctic Ocean: Canada... | reverse complement strand
GGCGCCAAGTCGAACCCTTTGTTTAATAATGTCAGCTACATGTTCAGGCTGGCCAGGAACATCTAATAATGTTCCATCAATGCCAAAGTGCCATCCATGGTAGCAACATTGAATTCCTGTTTCTTGACAAATACCAAATTCAAGAGAAGCTTGCCTATGAGGGCATTGTTTATGAACCAATCCTAATTGATTGCTTTTGTCTCGAAATAGAACAAGCTCTTCACCCAGAATTTTTATTGACACAGGAAGATCATCGAGTTCAGAAGAGATAAAAACTGGCTGCCAGTATCTTCTAAGGTATTCACCTGCTGGCGATCCAGGACCAATACGTGTAATTTCATCATCAACATCTTTTGAGTGGATTAATCCATGCCCTGAATATCCTTTCAATTCAACCTCGAAGTCACTTCCTTTAATGCCCATATTGCATCCTCTCCTGATTAAAAGTGTTAATGAAAGTTACAAATCATACCAAATTAATACGAATGTTAACAGTAAATAATTTTTATGATTATTACATATTAATTATTTTTAATCGAATAAATAGCTGTATTGGTAACTTATTCTTTAATTTATTACATTTAATGTAATAATTAGGTTTATAATTTTTCTCATTATCATTTGTTTCATTTATTTTTTGAGGTATTACAATTAATATATTTTTTGAGGTATTACAATTAATAAACTTGACATGTCATCTTTTTTTGAGAAAGGCAAGCTTAAGCATGGACTGCCCTCATCTGCCTATACTAGTGCTGATTTTTTTCGCACTGAGTGCGATACCGTGTTTACCGATAATTGGGTTTTTGTAGGTTTTGCCCATGAGCTAAATGAGCCAGGGGATGCAAGACCAATTATGGTTGCTGGTCAGCCAGTAGTCTTAATTAAAAATAATGAAGGAAAAATTTCAGCTTTCCATAATGCATGCTCTCATCGATGTTTGAAGTTAGTTGATGAGCCAATGAATGTTGGCAAGATGTTATCTTGCCCCTATCATGCATGGACGTACAGTCTTGATGGTGATCTTTGTGCTACGCCGTTCTTTGGTGGCAAAGAGCATCAGCCAGAAGGCTTTGAAATGTCAAATCATAATCTTAAATCAATAAAAATAGCTATTTGGCAAGATTGGATTTTTATTAATTTAAGTGGCAATGCTGCCAATTTTGAGGATTATGCAGCTCCTCTTATTCAAAATTTTAGTGATATAGATTTTCAAAAAGTGAAGCCTGTAGCTACTTTGGATTTTGGTGAGATTTCTACGAACTGGAAATTTCTTATGGAAAATTTTATAGAGCCTTACCATGTTCAATTTGTCCATCGAACAACAACAAATCAGCCTCTTGAGGATCATTACACAATTGTTGATGGCGTTTGCCTAGGAAGCGCTATTGATCTAGATGATGATGATAAGGTAAAGGGGAGTTTGTCTGTAAGTTCAAGATACTTAACTCTTTTTCCAAATTTTATAATTGGTCGTTATGCTCCGGATCAAATTGGAGTCTATTTGAATGTTCCAGTTGATGAAGGTCATACGCACCAAAAAAGGGTTATCTACACCACAGAAGGCGAGAGCGTTTCAATTAAAGAGGTTGATGAAATGAAAAAGCTATGGTGGGATGTCCACAAAGAAGATCATGCAATTTGTGAAAGGATGCAGCTTGGGAGAGCGTCTCCAGTTTCAAAAGATGGCGGTATGTTGTCACCTCACTGGGAAGATAGTGTTCGCGCTTTTCAAGAAATGATTGCAGAAGCCGTTACTAACCCACCAAAAAATAATACATAAAGGAGAATTTAATGACCGATACAAGTTTTAATAGTGACTTTAGATTAGCACATACGATGATGAGAGTTCTTGACTTAGAAAAGTCACTTCATTTTTATTGTGACATTTTAGGTATGCAAGTGCTAAGGCGAACTGATTACCCGGGGGGAAGATTTACAAATGCATTTGTAGGTTATGGTCCTGAAATTGAATTTCCTGCACTGGAGCTAACCCATAACTGGGATCAAGAAGAGCACTATGACAAAGGTAATGGATGGGGGCACATTTGTATTGAAACGCCAGATGTATACAAAGCTGTTGAAGACCTAGAAGCTGGAGGTGCCAAAATCATTAGTCCAGCTAAACCTATGAATGCTGGAACTCGAATACTTGCATTTATTGAAGATCCAGATGGATATGTCGTAGAACTTAATGAAAAACTTAACTTAACTTAAAAAGGGATAAAAATGAGTAATAAACCACAACTATATAAATTTGGTGACATTGAGCACCGTTTACACACTTTAGAGCCAGGACAAAGCTATATCAAGCCTTTTGTTACTAGTGCAGTTAGTGATACGATGTGCGGCGGTTTGAATTTTTTAAACCAAGTATCTGTGCCATGGGAGTTAACATGCGATGAGATTATTTATTGTATGGAGGGGACGTTTAGATTAACCTGTGATGGCGAGTCTTATAACTGCAATCCAGGTGATGTCCTTTATATCCCTAAAGATAATTCTATAGCTTATGAGTGTGATGAAAAATGCGTAATATTCTATGCTGCTTATCCTCATGACTGGAAGCAACAAGCAGGAATTACTTTTGTGCCTGGAATAGATCCAGAAGACATGCCTCAAAACTAGGATTTAAATGAGTAATTCAAGTAATCGTATAGTGCACCTAAGTCAATCTAATGATAGTAATGATAGCGATCAACTTCCGCGTGTTCCAACTAGGGATACGCTAAAAGATAAATTGAATCAACGAATCATTGATATGCTTGAGATTGATGGACGAAAGCCATTTAACGAAATTGCTAAGTCACTGGAAATCTCTGAAGGGACTGTCAGGAATCGTGTGAATCGCATGAAAGATGCAGGTGTCTTGCAAATCAAAGCATTGGTAGATCGCTCTGCTATAAATTATGCAACAGATTCGATGCTTGGAATAAAAGTTGCTTCAACTTCTAGCCCTACTGAGGTTGCTAAACGTCTTCAAGATTGCAATGAAATAGTCTTTATTATCTGGGTCACAGGTCGATATGATCTTTTAGTAGAAATTGCCTCTGAAGGAGATGAGACCCTTACTAGGTTTCTAGATGAACATTGTTTTAATAACGGTGATATAAAGGATGTTGAGGTAATGAAAGGCCTGGCAACATATAAAAATCAATTTTTATTAAAATCGCAAGAAAAATTATAAATATTTAATAAATTCATAAATAAGGAGAAGAATATGGCAAAGATTTATCACACAACAATGGCAGATGCCCTGCCATCAAAGAAACGTGTTGCAGAGGAGAGGAAAAAACTCGATTAGAAAAAGCAGGTGTAAAGTACATTCTGTCGTGTTGGATTGACATGCTTGGCCTTCCTAAAACAAAGCCAATTCCTATGAAGGAGTTTGAGGCATTGTGTGCAGGAAAGGGCCCTCAATTTGCGGTTCATTCAGTTTCTTTTGTTCCTGAATTAGGGCCTAATGACTCAGATCAAATCCCTGTACCTGATTTAGATAGCTTGGTAATTTGTCCATGGGATAAGACGTGTGTATGGGTTTTTTCAGATTTATGGTGGGAAGGTAAGCCTTATAACTTGTGCCCTCGTCAAACTCTTAAAAGAGCAGTACAAAAAGCAGATGACGCTGGATATAAAGCCTTTTGTGGTATTGAGCCAGAATTTATTGCGATGCGATGGGAAGATGGTCAGCCTGTTAAGGCTTTTGATGATGATCCATTACCAGGTGACGGCTTACGTCCTCGCAGACAAGCTTTTGGATACGATGTTGAGTATTCAATTGATTCAATGGAATTCCTCAAAGAATTAATTGATACTGTTAATGATTTAGGCTGGGATATGAAGGATGTGGTTTGTGAGGGCGCCTACTCACAGTTTGAGCTTGACTTCACTTATACAGATATTCTTCAGATGGCAGATCGATTAGTTTTCTTAAGGGTTCTTCTTAAAGAGGTTGCTAAAAAGTATGGGATGTTTATTACCTTTATGCCAAAGCCAACGATTGGTGATTGGAGGTCTGGAGCGCATATTAATTTTAGTATGACGAGTAACTCGGATAACAAAAATGTTTTTGAAGGTAAGGATGGAAAATTCTCTGATACAGCTTATCATGTAGTTGGTGGATTGCTAAAGCATGCAACAGAAATTACTGCTATTGCTTGTTCAACGGTAAACTCATATAACGGTTTGGTTCCAATAGTTGGTGGATTTGAAGGAGGAGTCTATACATGGGCGCCGACAACAATGGCCTATGGAGATAATAATCGATCTTGCATGATTCGACTCCCTCAAAACCGGTTTTGTATCGAGAATCGTGCTGCTGACATGTGCATGAATCCATACCTAGATAATAATCGATCTTGCATGATTCGACTCCCTCAAAACCGGTTTTGTATCGAGAATCGTGCTGCTGACATGTGCATGAATCCATACCTGTCCTTAGCACTTACAACAGCTGCAGCTTTGGATGGAATTAAGAATAAGATTGATCCAGGTGATCCTTTAAATATAAACTTATATACATTAAGTCCTGAAGAAATGAAGGAAGCAAACATTAAATCTTTACCTCGTAATCTTTTAGAGGCAATTGAGGCTTTAAATGAGGATGATTTTGCAAGAGAAGTTTTAGGTGATTCAATGCTCCTTCAATTTTTCTCTTATAAGAAAGATGAGTGGGATCGATATCATCAGGCTGTTACAAACTGGGAAGTTGAGGAGTTTTTAAGGCTCTATTAAGCCAGATTTTTTATCAAAAGATAATAGATAAAAGCGTTAATCGTTTTTTTTCATTTAAACTATTGCCCTTGAGTTCATGTCATGCATGAATACAGGGGCTATAATAATTTTTTGGAGTTTTTATGTGTGGAATTGTAGGACTTTTTATTAAAAATCAAGCTCTAGAGTCTCAATTAGGTGCGCTTGTAGCACCAATGCTCAGTGAGATGACTGAGAGAGGGCCAGATAGCGCAGGTATTGCCGTTTATCGTAATCCTCAAGAGAATGGCTGTAAGATTACTGTCCTTGCTCAGCACCAAGACTTTGATTGGGGTGCTTTAGAGGCTGCAATAAGTAATCATTTTTCTTTAAGAGATATTACAGTAACCCGCAATCATGCAGTTTTGAGTCTAGATTCTGAAATTGATGATGTTCAAGTTTGGATGAGAGATAACTGGAGTGATCTTAGTATTACAAGTGCAGGAACAAATATTGAGATCTTTAAAGGTAAAGGTAACCCAGCTGAGTTTATTGATCAGTTTGATATTAAAAGTATGACTGGCACTCACGCACTTGGTCATACCAGAATGGCAACAGAAAGTGCAATTACAACAGAGCACTCCCACCCTTTCTCAACAGGCCAGGATTTATGTCTTGTGCATAATGGCTCTTTATCAAACCATAACAGATTACGTGAAACTTTACGAAAAAAAGGTGTTCATTTCAAAACCGATAATGATAGCGAAGTTGCTGCTGGATATTTGAGCTGGCGCTTAAGTGAGGGGGATGATCTAGATCAAGCCTTGAATCATGCCATAGAGGATTTAGATGGATTCTATACCTTTGCAATTGGAACCAGGGATGGTTTTGCAGTTATGCGTGATCCAATTGGTTGTAAGCCAGCAATTATGGCAGAAACTGATGATTGGGCTGCGATGTCTTCTGAATATCGTGCTATTGCAACTTTGCCAGGCGCTGAAAATGCGCGCATTTGGGAGCCTGAACCAACTCAGATTTATAGCTGGAAAAGGAGTTAATAATGACTGAAATTAATTTAGAAAAAAGCACTATTAGAGAGCTTAATGAAGCATTGCAGGCAGGGTCTTCTGGTGATAAATTTTCTGTAAATAATACTGTTGGAAAGCATGCTCTTTCAGTTGGTCTTACAACAAAGGTAGATGTTGAAATTAATGGACATGTTGGCTACTATTGCGCTGGTATGAATCAACAGGCCAATATAATAATTAATGGAAATGCTGGGCCAGGTTTAGCTGAAAATATGATGTCTGGTCAGGTACGTGTTACTGGAAATGCCTCTCAATATGCAGCTGCAACAGCACATGGTGGACTATTAGTTATTGAGGGAGATTCAAGTTCACGATGTGGAATTTCGATGAAAGGTGTAAATATTGTTGTTGGCGGTAATATTGGACATATGAGTGCATTTATGGCGCAATCTGGATGCTTAGTCGTTTGTGGAGATGCTGGAGATGCTCTAGGTGATTCAATTTATGAAGCCAAAATTTATGTTCGAGGTAAAGTCAAAAGCCTAGGTACAGATTGTATCGAAAAAGAGATGCGAGATGAGCATAAGAAAGAGCTTCAGCAATTACTAAGCCAATCAAAAATGAGTCATGGGGTTGAAGAATTTCGACGTTATGGTTCTGCGCGCAAATTATATAATTTTGACATTGACCAAGTCGATGACTACTAAGGAGATCAGATTATGAGCAAAGATAATCCAACATTAATAGAGTCTGCAACTTTTCCTCGGCATGTGATTGCGGAAATTCAGCGTGCAGCTAAAACAGGAATTTATGATATTCGTGGATTTGGTGCTAAAAGAGATATTCCTACATTTGACGATTTAGTATTTCTTGGTGCTTCAACTTCTCGCTATCCATTAGAAGGTTATAGAGAAAAATGCACAACTGAGGTCATTTTAGGTAATATTACAATTGCAGGCATGAGTTTTGGCTCCCTTTCAGCTCAAGCCAAAGAATCGCTTGGAAGAGGTGCGACTATAGCAGGCACTAGCACAACTACAGGGGATGGCGGAATGACTCCAGAAGAAAGAGGGCATTCTAAAACTTTAGTTTACCAATACTTGCCTTCAAGATATGGGATGAATCCAGATGACTTAAGGAAGGCTGATGCAATCGAAATTGTTTTGGGTCAGGGTGCAAAACCGGGAGGCGGAGGCATGCTATTGGGGCAAAAAATTTCTCCTAGAGTAGCACAAATGCGAAACCTTCCAGAAGGAATAGATCAGAGATCTGCTTGTCGTCATCCAGATTGGACGGGTCCAGATGATCTTGAAATCAAGATACAGGAATTACGTGAAATAACAAACTGGGAAAAACCGATCTATGTCAAAGTTGGAGCGACGCGAGTTTTTTATGATGTCACCCTTGCTGTAAAGGCAGGCGCTGACGTTGTTGTTGTTGATGGCATGCAAGGAGGAACTGCAGCAACACAAGATGTTTTCATTGAGCACGTTGGAATACCGACGCTTCCAGCAGTTCGAATGGCTGTTGAAGCTCTCCAAGAAATGGATATGCATCGTAAGGTACAGCTGATCGTTTCTGGTGGTATTCGAAGTGGGGCAGATGTTGCAAAGGCCTTAGCTTTGGGTGCGGATGCAGTTTCAATAGGTACTGCTGCATTAATTGCTCTGGGCGACCAAAGCCCTGAATTTGATGATGAATATAAAGAGATAGGTTCAGCAGCAGGTTTTTGGGATGACTATCAGGCGGGAAATGATCCAGCTGGCATTACGACTCAAGACCCTGAGCTTGCAAAGAGATTAGATCCAATTCTAGGTGGCCGCAGACTTGCGAATTATATAAATGTTCTTACGCTTGAATTGCAAACATTGGCCCGGGCATGCGGTAAGAGTCATGTGCATAATTTAGAGCCAGAGGATATGGTAGCATTAACTATGGAGGCAGCTGCGATGGCTGGCGTTCCCCTAGCTGGTACTAATTGGATTCCAGGTAAGGGCGGAATATAATTACTAATTTAATAAAAATAATAACGAATAAATAGGAGAAATTATGGCCACTAAACTTAGTAAAGTAGCTGCAGATAAAGGTATTGAATATTTTCTTATTAGCTTTGTAGATCTTTTTGGAAGTTTGCGTTCTAAGTTGGTTCCTGCAAGGGCCATTGATGGAATGCAAAAAGATGGAGCGGGTTTTGCAGGATTTGCAGCCTGGTTAGATATGACGCCTGCACATCCCGATATGTTTGCTATTCCAGATCCTGATAGTCTTATCCAGTTGCCTTGGAAGCCAGAAATTGCTTGGTTAGCCTCAGATTTATGGATGGATGGTAAGCCTGTTGAGGCTTCTCCGCGAGTTGCATTAAAGAAGCAATTGGCAGAGGCTGAAAAGCAGGGTTTTAGAATGAAAACAGGTGTTGAGTGTGAATATCATCTCATCAATGAAGATGGAACTGATATTGCTGATGAGAAAGATACTCAAAGTAAACCTTGTTATGATCAGCAAGCCTTAATGCGCCAATATCCAGTTATTAAGCAAATTTGTGACAGCATGATTGAGTTAGGTTGGGGTCCATATCAAAATGATCACGAAGATGCTAATGGTCAATTTGAAATGAACTGGGATTTTGATGATGCTCTAAAAACTGCTGATCGCCAAGTATTTTTTAAATTTATGGTGAAATCAATCGCCGAGCTTCATGGCATGCGCGCAACATTTATGCCAAAACCTTTTAGTCATCTTACGGGTAATGGCTGCCACTCTCATGTCTCAATATGGAATCTAGATGGTTCTCAAAATTTATTTAATGGTGAAAATGGGTAATGGCTGTCACTCTCATGTCTCAATATGGAATCTAGATGGTTCTCAAAATTTATTTAATGGTGAAAATGATAGCCGAGGTTTAGGATTGTCACCTCTTGCGTATCAGTTTTTAGGTGGGATTATGCATAGCGCAGACCGCTTAACTGCCATCTTTAACCCAACTGTAAATAGTTATAAACGTATTAATGCTCCAAGAACAGTTTCTGGTGCAACGTGGTCTCCTAGCTCAATCACTTATGGTGGAAATAATCGTACTCATATGATTCGAGTTCCAGACTCAGGTCGTTTTGAATTACGATTAATGGATGGCGCAGCAAATGCTTATTTAATGCAGGCAGCAATACTTGCTTGCGGTCTTGATGGCATTGCTGGCAACCGTGACCCAGGGGATCCACTTGATATAAATATGTATGAGCTTGGAAAAGACATCGAGGGCTATAAGCAACTGCCGCGTAATTTACTTGATGCGCTTAGATTACTTGAAGATTCAGATGTTCTTAGAGAAAGACTTGGAGACAGCATAATTGATGCTTACATAAAATTAAAGCATACAGAGTGGAGTGGTTATGCCTCCCATCTGACTCAATGGGAGAGGGATAATACTTTAGATTGTTAGGCGCAAAATTTAATGATTTTCTTATAACTATAATGAAACTTTGTGATGGATTATGAAAAGTTTGAGCTAGGTGATGTTTCTCTTTTATCAGGAGAGGAGTTAAATTCAGCCTTTTTAATTTACAAAACTTATGGAAAGCTGAATAAAGGTAAAGATAATGTTGTTGTTATGCCTACTTTTTACACTGGCTCACATCAAAGAAATGAGGGCTTTTTTGGTGAAGGTAGGGCAATTGATCCGGCAAAACATTTTATTGTTTCAATTAACTTATTTGGAAACGGACTCTCCTCTTCACCGAGTAATTCAAAATCGCCTCAAGATGGCCCAAGATTCCCGCGTATTTCTCTTTGGGATAATATTGCTTGTCAGTACAAGCTATTAAAAGAGCATTTAGGTGTCGAGAAAATTGCGCTAGTTACTGGCTGGTCAATGGCAGGTTGTCAGGCTTATCAATGGGCTGCACAGTACCCTGATTTTGTTAAAGCAATCTTGCCTTTTTGTGCTTCAGCTAAAACATCCCCTCATAATCATGTATTCCTGGAAGGGGTAAAGGCGGCACTTTGTGCGGACCAAAATTGGAATAATGGTGATTATTCTTCTCCTCCAGTTGCTGGCCTTAAGGCATTTGCAAGAGTTTACGCAGGTTGGGCATTTTCACAAACTTTTTATCGTAACTCTCTATATAAAGAGATTGGATACGACTCCTTAGAAGATTTACTTGTCGATTGGGAGGAAGATCATTCTAAGAATTGGGATGCTAATAATCTCCTTTGTAAGCTTGATACTTG
>Ga0209710_1003852_pt1 | contig 9944 bp, 9 predicted proteins | sample ArcticOcean_MG_C_5_FD_187436 | JGI IMG/M metagenome (GOLD analysis project Ga0209710, IMG submission 187436) | Marine microbial communities from western Arctic Ocean - ArcticOcean_MG_CB4_138 (SPAdes) (version 2) | ecosystem: Environmental > Aquatic > Marine > Oceanic | place: Arctic Ocean: Canada... | reverse complement strand
TTTAATGTTCCAATAGTGTTAGTTTGCCATGTATATATTGGATCAGTAAAAGATTTTTTAACAATTGACTGTCCAGCTAAATGAAAAACATAATCTGGTTTATATTTTTTAAAAATTTTTACTAACACCCCTAAGTTTCTAACATCTGCTTTTTGATGAATAATTTTATTTTTTAGATTAAGTGATTCAAAATGGGAAGGTTTAGATGGAACACTATTAGAGATGCCGACAACTTTAGCTCCCAATAGTAACAGCCATTGTGTTAACCACGAACCTTTAAAGCCTGTGTGGCCAGTTACAATAACAACTTTATTTTTATAAGTGTTTAGAATCATAATTAAATAAACGAATCAATAAATATTCCTTACTTTTTTCATATAAAATCTTATTAGTAAACAATCAATCTAATTTATTAAAGTGGTGTGACACATTCTAAAATAAAATATATCAACAGCTATTCAAAAGAATTTAATCTTTTTTTATTATAAATTTTAAATTTAATGTACTATATTAAAAAAAATTAATAAAAGTTCTTATTATAATTTAAGGATTATAAAACCCCATACAGCCTTTTAATAAAACTATAAAAAGATTAAAATAGTCTTTTAAACTATTTATTTTAGTTGGAATTTTACCTTTAGGATATTTTCGTATTGTTGCTATTTCACAGCATCGATAACCTAGCCTTGGTATACGATAAGACATATATGCCAATAGCTCATAGGTATTAAAAATTTTTCTAAACGGAGCAACCTTTGGGTCAAGAAGAATTCTTTTACTATAACCTCTAAATCCCTGAGTTGAATCAGTCCATTTAAATCCTGAAGAAAAACTTAGAATGGGTGCATGAATGTATTTAATTGCTAGTTTTCTTAGTAGTGGTATGTTTTCAGATACGCCTTTTTCAATAAAACGAGAAGCTTGTACAAAATCCACTCCTTTATTTAAATATTCAATAAAACGTGGAATTGCTTCTGGGTCATCTTTATCGTTTCCATCTATAGTTATTATTCCTTCGTATCCCTGATCTATTGCAAATGCATATCCACAACGAAGTTGTGCACTAAGTTTGCCTTCACTAGTTTTAAGTAATAATCCTTTTACTCCTAGAAATTGGAGATCTTTTATAACAAGTGAATTATCAGTTGATCCACCATCGATAATAATGATATCTGAGATTTTGTTAATTTGTAATTCATCTATTCTATTTATTAAATTAATAATTCTTTTACCCTCATTAATAACTGGGATTACTACGCAATATTTGTGTTGTTTACCTGACCAATGAAGAACTTCAAAATCTGGTACTAGCCAATTTTGAAGGATTTTTGTATCAGTTAAAGTATTCATTATTTAAGTAAGCTTTCTGGATTATAAATTTTATTTGCGACCAATAAAGCTCTTTTGATAGAGGTTAAGTGAGGTTCATTTTGAGTTGCCAGCATTTCAACACTTACAAGAGAATTTGGAAGATATTTTGCAAGAGCATTAAAAATGTTATTATGATTAGTGTTTCCGTCTCCTAACGGTACTAAATTAGGTTCACTAAGATGGATATGTCCAATGAGATTAGAATATTTTGATAAAATTTCAAATACATCTTCTGCATTCACACATATTGCACCTGAATCTAACTGCATTTTTATTGAAGGGTGAAGAATTTTAGTCACTATTTTGACGGTCTCGAAACTTGTATTCATAAAATTACACCCGTAATTAGCAGGACAAGGTTCAAGACAAATTACTACATTTTCCTCGTTGGCAATATCACCTAAACGATTAAAAAAATCTATCGCAATATTTTCTGTTTCCAAATTGCTTAATCCAGTACGATCTCTGTTCTTTGGTGAGCCAAATACAATTCGTTTTGCACCAAGTATATTGCCAATATGACAAACTCTCTTTAAGTATTCCAGAATCTTTGAACGTGATTTTTTTGTACCAAAAATATTCATTTCATTTTTTTTAAATAACAAGGCTTGCATTCCAACAACTTCAATTCCATTTTTAGACCACCAGTCTTTAACTTTTTTAATTTCTTTATCTGTAGTTTCTTCAGGTTTTGGAAAATATTTTCCGGGGGCGACATCAATAGCATCAATATGAAGTTCATGTAATAAATCTCTGATTTTTTCATCCTCATTTATATCCCAAGCAATATTTGATATAGATATTCTCATTTATTTTTAATTTCTAATTTTTTATTTTCTAATTGAGCGTAATGACGAATAGCCTTAATAGAATCATGACAACTATACTGATAGTCTCCTTTCACACCAAAAAGTTCAGCATATTCTGTTCTCATATCATAACTTATTAATGCTGAAGATAGCTCATTATTAAATTTTTTGTTGAACCCTTGACTGGAAACTTTAGCAACTGTTATTGGTTCAGCTGTTAAATGAATTATTTTTATTTTTGCTTCTAATGCAATTTTAATGTCATGCCAAAGGTTAGTCATTGGATAAAATTGAAAAATATTTCTACTTTCTATTTTATCCAAATTGTTATTATTTTGAAAATCAAAAATAATATTTTTACGAAGACCTGGGCCTACAAGACCAGACAATCTTACTATTAAATAATTGCTAAAATTATTTTCAACAAAATTTTCAAGCATACGTCGGTGCAGTCCGTATGGATGTAAGCCGTTTTCGTTTATATGGCTATTTTCAAAAACATTATTAGGGTTTTTAAATACATCAACTGTACTAATGAGAATAAAATTTTTACATCGAATAGAACTAGTATGTAAAATTAATTTTTTTATATTATTCAAGTCTGAAGAGGGGTTTTTGTTAGCAAGATATTTTTGTGCGGGTGCAGCAGAACAAACCACAATTCCATCAATATTTTTTTTAATTGAAGCAATATTATTTGAACGATATAGAAAATCAAAATTTTTTTGTGTTCTGAGAGTCGATCCAACAAAACCTGAACTGCCAATCAATAAGTCCATATTATAAAGCTACCTTATTATTATTTTTTGATATAATTGCAATTAAGCAAAAAGGAACTAGCGGCAAGTACCATAAAACATAATTTAAACCAAAGTGCAAAGCAGAATGACCCTGTGCAATAATAAACCAGGACAAGGGGGCTGATAAAGAAAACATGAGTACAAGCCTCATTTTTAAAGAAGCTCTAAAAAAAGCAGTAAGTATTAAAAGTAAAAATAAAAAAGTATTTAGAAAAATAATTACTAAATTTTTTTTTGTCTGGGTTTCGGTCTCATATATTGCAGCTCTTAAGGTTTCTTTACTAGGTCTTTGCCATACCGATTTAAGAATATCGTAGTCTTTAGTTTCGGTAAAATTAGAACTTTTTATATTAGAAAAATTTCCCAGCCAAGGTAAAAAATCATCAAAAATTAAATATCTTAAAATGATTTTACCAACTTTTGTTGATGATTTTTTATAAGCTTCTTCACAGTTTTTTAACAACTCTAAATCGATATTTTGCCTGTGAGTATTTTGCTTATATTCACATAATGCTTTAATATCAGAAATACTGTGATTTTTTGTTCTTACTTTAGCGTTAGTAACAATATGATCAATATGATCTAATGCTTTACTACTATCTTTGGACAATAAATTCACATGAATGCCAGTGGCAAGAATAAAAGCTATAAGTGTAGATGTAACATTGATAGATAATTTAATTATCGTCTTTTTAAATCCTTTTTTATCTAATGACATATAAAGTATAATTGGAACACATGATGCAATAGCAATAGTAGTCAAATATTCGTAACCACAAAGCATCTTGATCAAATAAGCTATAACAAAAAAAATAAAAAATTTTATGTTAGATTTCCACGATAAAGAATTTATTTTACCATAGTACATTGAAACTATCATTGGTAAAAACCAAGTGGCTTCTACCCAATACAAGTTTTTTGCAAAAACAACTACATAGGGACTTAAAACTAAAGATGCAGAGAAAACCGAAGCAACAGTTGTAGAAAAAATTTTTCTTAATGAATGAAATAATATTCCAACAACAATACTCATAAGCATTGCTGTAATTTTTTGAAAAACTTTTATATTTTCAATTCCTAATTTTTGTAGGTAATAAAAAAAATGAAGTTGTAAAGCATATTGTGAATCATACTTTTTAAATTTTCCAGATATAGTTTTTTCAATCTCATCTAATTCTATCAAATTTTTTTGATTTATTTCATGTACTTGTTCTAGAGATTGTTTTGAATGAATATTATTGTCATTTGTGTGCCTTCCCAAAAAAAGTCTTCCATACTTGTCCTTACCGTTTATAAGGCCCGCTATAACAAGGTGTTCAGATCCTGTTGGGCTCAAAAACCATTGATGGTTTGCTACACGAAAAAAATTATAATTGTATGAAAGAAAAGCTATAAATATAACTATTAGGGGTAGATATAATTTTTTTAATAATTTAGTTAATTTTTTCATCTTCAAGTCTCTTTAAAACATCGTAAATATTATCAATTTTTCCACCCAACACAGTGTAAAAATTATTAATTTTATTTTCTTTATTAAAAACAATTGGTCGCCCATCGTCTATTTCACTGTTTGAAGGAATTGTTTTTACTTCAAATATTGACTCTACATATTCAGAGTCCAGAATTGCAGGTAAATATTTTCCTGCATCTCGAATCATACGATTATAAAGTGAATTACATTTATAATTAGCTAATTTTTCATAAGGATCAATTTCCGCATTATCCTCCCAAGAAATGTGAGGTGTATAACGAACGTGTGAAAGAGAATGTAAGTTTTTTATGGGAAATGGTAGCATTGAAAAAAAAGGACCATCCATAACTGTAATGCCCATTCCTTCAATTATTTTTGGGGGACGAATTAGGGCTAACTCTGCTATTTCGTGCTTAACATTTGTAACAGTATTTCTTAAAGCACCCTTAAATCTGTTAATACCTGAATAAGTACAGTTAAAAATATAACGACTACTAATACTTTTTTCACCACCATCCTCAGTTATATAATTTACAATAGAGCTTTTATCATTATTGGGACTAATTGAGATTACACGGCTTTTAAGATTAACGTTTATACATTTTTCAAGAAAATTATTTTTTACCCAGGACAATAATTTACTACAATCAAACACATACTCTTCAACAAGAAAAGTATTTTCGATCAATCTAGAATTAAATAATTTACGATGATAAGTTTCTGCAGTTTGAATCTTAATACCAATTGTTTTACAAAAATTCACAAATTGATTTGCACTAGTTTTTGAATTATTTGCAATTGCATACAGCATTGTAGTTTTGTGGTTTATTGCACTTGAATACTCTTCAATGAATCTTGATAAATTTACATGGCTTCTGTAAGCGGTTAGGAGACTTCTTGGATAGTGATAACCATTATGCACTCTGGCTTGATTATTAAGGGATGCACGGCTTAATAATTCAGACTCTTGTTCAATGAGAGTTATATTTTTTAATCCTCTTTGTTTCGCTAAATAAATTGCAATTACTGATCCATAAAAACCCCCACCTATAATGACAGCATCTTGCATAAAACTATGTTTCAATTTTATTGTTATTTAGATTATCTGAAGGGGGTGAATCGTTCTCTTTTAGATTAATTTTGTTATGCCGTGAAATAACACTACTACCGAATTCTTGACTTATGTAGTTTGAGTGTTCATTTTTCTTAAAACCTTTCATTTCCAAAATATATTCACTTAATATAAAGAAAAAAATAGAGATTAAAAAAAACATTCCTGATTGTTGAAGTGATAAAGTAATCCATCCTTCAGCAATCTCTGTTTTAGCAAAAGCAATAATAAGAATATATATAGAATAAAATATATTCATTAAAGCACCAAAAATAGACAATATAGAGACCACTCTCATTGGAGCGCCAGAAGTTGAAATTAAAAATTTTATTCCTTTTTTTACACTATATAAAAAATTTATATTTGGTGATGTTTCAAATTCAGAACTATAATTCAATTCTTTTCTTGTATAGCCAATGCTTGTTGGCAGATGTCTCAGAATCATTTCAGGGTATTGATTTTGTAAAATTTGGTTAGTTACACGCCTACTAAAAAGTCTATACGGATATATATCTTCAGCAATACTTTCTTTATTTAAAAGTCTATATAAAAAATTAAATCCTTTTCTTGCAACTCTATAAAAAAAGCTTTTAATATATTTGTTCTTATTATATGCAATAACAATATCAAAATTTTTTTTTGCCTCATCAAGCATTGCAGGCATAAAAGAAATATCATCTAGAGAAGGATTTAATATAGCCACAAAATCACCTAGGGATTTATCCAAACCTATGCAAGAGGCAATGTTTTCATCAATTCTTTTATTTAAAATGTAAACTTGCAAATTAGGAAAGTTTTTATCATTTGTTAACTTTTTTAATAAAAGGATACTCTTGCTTTTGTCAGTCATATTATCAACAACTACAATTTCATAGTCAGTAACAGTTTGAGAAAGCGTTTGGACAGTAGTAGTTAAAGTTTTTTGTAAATGATCTAAATCACCATTTAACACATAGATAACTGATAAAAAAACATCATAACGATTCATTAGTCATAATTTAATTATAAATTTTATGCTATTAAATTTAATGAAATAAAATAGGTAAAAAGATTTTACATATTTACAGTAAGACATTTCTATAAGATAGTATGGTGAATATTTTATTTATTAATAATATTTATTATATAGCAAATAAAAAAATATCCTGGTGATTCATTAATCATAATTAAATTCTAATAAAAAATTTAATCAACGATCTAAAAATAAATAATATTATTAAAATCTAAATTTAAATTTTAAATACTGTTTAAAAAAACAAAAAACAAATTTTGTATTGGTGTAAAGAAACCTCCGAAACAGTCTTCTTGGTTCTGCTATAAGCCTAGTTAACCAACGCATACCGATCTTTTCAACCCATTTTGGAGCTAACTTCTCTTTGTTTGATATGAGATTTACAGCCTCACCTACTCCAATACTAATACATTTTAAATGCTCTTTATGTTCTGCCATCCAATATTCTTGCTTAGGACACCCTAAACACACAAATAGAATTTCTATTTCACTGTCACTAATATCTTTAACAATTTTTTTTTTTTCTTCGTTAGTAAGTGTTCTAAAAGGTGGAGAATACCCATAATCAACTTTTAATCCTTGATATTCATTTCTTAAATTGGAAATGCACTTGTCTAAAGATTCTTTTTCACCACCATAAAACCCAACTTTTAGACTATTCAGTGTTGCTAGTTTACATAAATTTCTTACTACATAATAGCCTGGCAAATGTTCTGCATCTTTATGACCTAAAAGTTTTAAAGCCCAATAAATTGGTCTCCCGTCAGGTACTGCTAAATCAGCATTGTTAATAACTTCTGCAAAATCTTTATTGTCGTGTGCCTCTATACATTGATGAACATTAGAAACACTAATATAATGACCTTTATCTAAATTTAAAAATTTTTTTATTTGATTTAAAAATTCTGTCATTGAAATTATATTTATATAAAAACTTAATATTTTTTGTTTTCTATAATTATTCATTTTTTGTATTAATTTTTTTTTCCCAGTTAATTGCAGTTTTTAAGATATAATTTAGACTATTGTATTTTGGTTTCCAATTAAGAATTTTTTTCATTTTATCAGTATTTGAATAGCTAATAACAATTTCTCCTTTACGCGCTTCCTTAAATCTTATCTCTGTTAATTTATTTATATGTCTTTTAAATAAAGTTGCTATTTCTAATACTGAGCTTCCTTTGCCATAACCACAATTAATTAAGAATGATTTCTTTTTTTTATTTAAAACCTCTAATGCTTTTAAATGAATTGTGGCTAAATCACTTACATGGATAAAATCTCTCAAACATGTTCCATCTTTTGTCTTATGTTTGTTTCCAAAAATATTTATTACGGGCTTTTTTTTAAGTGCTTGTTTAGCAAGTATATTAAAAAGACTATTATTTTTTTTATTTGTTATACCAATTTTTCCACTAGGGCTTGCTCCAGCAACATTAAAATATCTTAAAATAGCATAGTTAAAATTATACATTTTTGAATACTTTGTAATTAAAATTTCACATTTTGATTTTGTCAATGCATAGTAATTGATTGGATTTTTTTTCATTGTCTCTTTTGCAGCAACTTTAATATTTCCATATACACCTGCAGATGATGAGAAAATAAAATTTTTTACATTAGAATTTTTAATTGCTTTAATTAAATTCAATGTACCCAGTACATTGTTTTTATAATATTTTTTTTTATACTTTTGCGACTCAATAACATCAATAAGTCCTGCAAAATGAATAATTGTTGAAATATTATCGTTCTGAATAATTTTTCTTAATAATTTTATGTTGGAAATATCTCCTTTAATAAATTTTGCTTTTTTATTTATTAAAGATTTATAACCAGTTTTTAGATTGTCTAAAATAACCACATCTTTAGTTATCTTAACTAACTGCTCTGTTAAATGACTACCAATATAACCAGCTCCACCTGTTACTAAAATTCTGCTTATTTTTAATTTAGACATACAGATTAATTACTCAATAAATTTATACAATTTACATGTAAAGATCTAACTAAATTAATTTTGTGTGAGAAAATTTATTAACTTTAATTGAATGTTACTAATGTACCTATTAGGATTAGACCCCAATAAGCAGAAAGTCCTAAAAAAATGCCAGTTTTTAATTTATTTTCTTTTATTTTAGTTGGCAAATTTTTGATTAAAGTAGGCATTATTAATTCTAATAACACTTGATTAAAATTTGTCAAACTATTCAGTAAATAATATGAATTATTTTTTAATCTTTATTATTAGTAGATGGTAGCACCAAAAACTTTGACATCCTCGCCCTCAACTCCAAGAACTAATCTCCCAAGAAATTCTCCCTCAATTTCTTTGCTCTTTTGTTTGAGTAATACAGTTATGTTCAAACCTCTTCTAAGACATCCAAATGCCTCATAATCCTCAGATAAACTAGTTAATAACTTATTGTTAGCCCACTGCTTTCCAAGCTCAACCTCATTTGCTCCAAATAACATTTGAGTTCCAAAGTCCTTGGTAAATCCACCATAATCTTTCATATTTGATGTTTTAACAAGATTATCCCAAATAGGCTTAGCAATCGCTATAATCTCATCATCAGATTTTTCTAAAAGATTCATAATTTAAGTTTAACTGTTTTAAGAAGCTTTTCTCTTCTCGTTCTCATCAACTATGTGATAAACCGGCACTTTCTCAAGAGAGAATTTACCAGTTTTTGGATCACGTCTTGAAACTGTTAAGCAATGCCAATTGTCATCATCAAGTTTCATATGATCACCTCTGTAATAGTAACCAGGCCATCGAGTTTCTTCACGGAACATAGTGTGCTCTGTTACACACTGAGAAGTTAAAGCTCTATGTTTTAATTCCCATGCCCTCATAAGTTGGTGTAAATCTTCAGCACCTACTTTTTCTAAATCTTCCTCTAACCAAGCAAGTAATTCCAAGCCTCTTTTAAGCATATTACCATTAGTCATGTAGTTAGTTGCTATTCCACCAACATACTCATCCATAATTCTTTGAAGACGTTGAAGACCTTGAATAGGAGAAATATAACTTGGTGAAACTGTTCCACCTGTAATTTCATTTTGAGCTACTTGATATGTCTCTAAAGGTTTAAAAATAGCCTCTTTAAAGTCTTCACATTGTTTATCTGTAACTTTAATTCCTTCTGCTTTTTTATCATTAATATACTTAACAGCAGCTTTTGCAGCTAAACGTCCTTCAGTAAATGATCCAGATGAAAACTTATGGGCACTTCCACCTACAGTATCACCTGCACCAAAAAGACCATCAATTGTTAACATCCTATTGTAACCCCAGAAATATTCTGGTGGAGATAAATCTTCAGGTCCACTAACCCAAGCTCCAGAACAAGTTGCATGAGAACCC
>Ga0209710_1003843_pt1 | contig 9960 bp, 7 predicted proteins | sample ArcticOcean_MG_C_5_FD_187436 | JGI IMG/M metagenome (GOLD analysis project Ga0209710, IMG submission 187436) | Marine microbial communities from western Arctic Ocean - ArcticOcean_MG_CB4_138 (SPAdes) (version 2) | ecosystem: Environmental > Aquatic > Marine > Oceanic | place: Arctic Ocean: Canada... | reverse complement strand
ACAGTAAAACTACTTTCACACTACTTTCACACTACTTTCACACTACTTGCACACTATGCATCACAACAAGCATCACAACCTGCGACACCATGCTCGCTGTCACATTTCACTCGATCGGACTTAGATTCTAATGATGAACACGCTTTACTGGCTTACTGACGACCTGCGGTTACAGGATAATCCTGCATTAGTCGCCGCCGCCCAAGGCGATACCCTGACAATCATATTCTGCATTGATGAGCAGCGTTTTAGCACTGACCGGTTTGGCAACCGTGGTATGGGCGCTCGCCGCTGGCGTTTTGTTCAGGAGTCTTTACTGGACCTGCGACAAGGCTTGGCAAAGCGCGGACAAACGCTGAGCGTTCTATCGGGTAACCCCAGGGAAGTTGTTAGTGGGGTTCTTCGTGCCGGACGCTTTGACAGAGTTGTCCGTACCAGGCAACACACCATCAACGAGACGGCGACCTGGCAAAGCTTGAGTGAGGAGTTTTCGGATATTTTATTTGACGAGTACGACAGTTCAACTTTATATCTTTTGCCGGCCGTGAATTTTGGGGAGTCATTTCCAGCCACTTTTTCACAATTCCGGAGGTCCCTTGACGCCGTGGCATTTAGACCTATGGCTCGCGAACCCGAACGGTTGCCAGAACCCGGTAACTTTGGGCTAGACAGTATGGTCCTTCAGGCAACCGGTCCGTCGATAGTCCCGCGGGGCGGGGCGAGTGCGGGTAAGGAGCACGTCGATGCGTATTTCGGTACCCACGCTGCTTCTACGTATAAAGAAACTCGCAATGATTTGATTGGTGAGCATTCTTCCACCGGTTTTTCCTCCTGGTTAGCACTTGGTTGCATTTCACCAACGCAGGTTTTTGAGCGGCTGGGCCAATATGAATCCATCAATGGTGCCAATGATTCGACGGGCTGGATTACTTTTGAACTCATGTGGCGGGAATTCTTTCGTTGGCACGCAAGATACCACGGTCGTGCGCTGTTCGAGTTTACCGGTATCAATGGACAGCGACCGCTGACGACTTTTTATCGAGAACGGTTCCTGAAGTGGTGTGATGGCAACACGCCCTGGCCGATCGTTAATGCCTGCATGCAGGAACTTAATGAGACAGGTCTTTTGAGTAACCGCGGTCGACAAATCGCTGCCAGTAGCCTTGTCAATGAACTTGGGCTGGATTGGCGATGCGGCGCCGGGTATTTCGAGGAACGACTTGTCGATTATGATCCCTGCAGCAATTGGGGCAATTGGCAGTACATTGCCGGTGTGGGTTCAGATCCGCGTGGTGGGCGCCACTTCAACCTTGAAAAGCAGGCCGAAACCTGGGACTCGAAAGGTATTTATCGCCGCCGGTGGGCAAGGGAAAGTACGACTGGCCCACTCGATAGTCAGGACTATTACGGCTGGCCAGTCGAGGTACAAGATCGTGACTCATCATAAACTCCATTTGGCAAAGAAGGTTTGTCAGGGATGTGGTCGGCCCTTCGCCTGGCGAAAAAAATGGACACGAGACTGGCCGCGTGTGAAATATTGTGGCGAACGATGTCGACGGGAGTCGAAACGGAGTTAAATGCGCTACAAGACAGCTGGTTGCGCTTCGCTGAGTCTCACCGGGCGTATAGGTGCGGCAAAAGCCGCGGGTAGAATACCTCGGGTAGAATACCTCGGGTAGAATATCCTTCAACTCAACCACAGGCAGAAGACTCACACCCTAAATAGGTCCAGAACGAGTGTGGGGCAGATCAACAAACGGAACCAATACTGGTAATGGTGTTTAAGGTTGGTCATCATTTGCTGACAACGGAACCGGGGCCAAGACCCCTTTGTAGATGGCCGCAGCACAAGTCAGGGCAGCAAAATGAAAAATGTATCGATCATGGCAAGAGTGCCATGTGTTTTAGCGCTAGGTGTTTTATTGGTCGGCTGTGCGGGCCAGGTGCCGGCTGATACTGATGAGGTCGGACTGGTTGGCTCAGACAGGGACAAGCATGGGTGTATAGGTTCAGCCGGCTATTCCTGGTGCGCCGAAACCAAACAATGCGAGCGGCCATGGTTGATTGCAGAGCGGGTTGGTTTTGTGAACACTTCAAACAACTTTGCAGAATATTGCGGCGAATAGTTCTGCCAAAACTGGTGACGGGTCGACACGGCGCGAAGTTTTTGAAAATTAGAGGTGGCAATATTCCCGTTCAGGTAAATTAAAAGCAACGCGATGTTTACAGGAACAGGAACTGTTTACAGGCACAGGGGTGTTACGAGATCCTCGGCCATCCCTTTATGCGCTGCTTAGAAGTCTGGTACGCTTCAACAACATGATCTGTAGAAATGTTGTTAACCATGGGCCCGGGAATAGTTAATTGAGTCGTTTGTCACCAGAGCAACGGGCCCTGCTATTTGGACTAGGTGCAGTACTTTGCTGGTCAACTGTTGCCACTGCCTTCAAGATTGCATTGTCTCTGGTCGATACTTATCAGTTACTGTTCGTTGCGACGCTGACAGCATCCGTGATCCTGTTCACCCTGGTCCTGGTTAAACACGGTGTCGCTGCACTCATTTGCAGTTTTAGCGACCACTGGAAGCTTACCCTGCTGGCAGGGCTACTTAACCCCATCGTTTACTACCATCTTTTGTTTCGCGCCTATGATCTGCTGCCAGCACAGGTGGCACTCTCCATTAACTACAGTTGGGCCATTGTGTTGACTTTGATGGCAGTGGTTTTTTTGAAACAGAAAATTCAACGGATAGATTTCGTGGCCGCCGGTGTTTGTTATATTGGTGTGGTGATCATAGCAACAGGGGGGAACTTCACGTCACTTCAGGTCGCGGATAGCGCGGGCGTGGTGCTGGCCCTGCTATCAACTTTAGTGTGGGCGGCCTATTGGATACTGAATATCCAAGACGGCCGAGAACCGATGGTGGGCCTGTGCCTGAATTTTCTTGTCGCGTTGCCGGTCAGCGCCATCGGGTGCTACGTATTTTCTGATTTCGACCTGCCGCTAAACGGCGTGCTGGTGGCCGGTTACGTGGGTGTGGCGGAAATGGCTGCCGGATTCCTGTTTTGGTCGACAGCGCTGAAACTAAGTAATAATGCCTCGCGGGTGAGCAACCTGGTTTTTCTCTCGCCGTTTATTTCTCTCGTTTTCATCCATTTTATTCTAAAAGAGCCTGTCACCGCAGCGACCTTAGTCGGTCTCACTCTAATAGTGGCTGGCCTGGTCTGTCAGCAATGGGTGCATGAACGTTCGGGGGATGCGACTTGAAAAGGTGAAGTTCATCCCAACATAACGACTCAACTGCCCGAGCAATGAGCCAAGTGATGAACCAACCCGAAAACAGCACAGAATTTATTCCGAAAGACAAAGCGTCACCCCCGGCGAGGCCAGAAGAGGTGCTGCCTGAAACCCTGCAGTTAATTCCGCTTGCATCCCGGCCCTATTTTCCAGTGCTGGTGCAACCTGTTGTGGTCGACCAGGCTCCCTGGGGTGAAGGGCTTAAGGTTGTCGATGAAAGTACACACAAACTGGTTGCCCTCAGCTATGTGGCGTCTGGTGATCATAAAGTTCCGGGTCCCAATGATATTGCCACTATTGGCTGTGTCGCCAGAGTACTTCGGGTTCACCACGGCGAGGATAAGATTCAGTTTATTGCTAAGGGGCTTAGAAGGTTTCGCATTACAGAGTGGATTAGCAAAACACCGCCCTATGTTGTTCGAGTAGAGTATCCCAATGAAGCAGTGGATGCCGATGATAGTCAACTTCGAGCCTATGCAATGTCGCTGATTAGTGGCATCAAAGAACTCATGTCTCTGAACCCCTTGTACAACGAAGAGCTAAAAGAATATCTCAATCATTTTAATCCTAACGAGCCTTCGCCGTTAACGGATTTTGCTGCGGCAATTACTTCCGCGAGTGCGGAGGATCTGCAGGAAGTACTGGAAACATTTCCTTTATTAGCACGGATGGAAAAGGCCCTGCTGCTGCTCAACAAGGAGCTGGAAGTCAGCCGGTTGCAGGCGAAGATTACCGATCAGGTAAAAGAAGAGTTGTCGGGCCAGCAAAGAGAGTTTTTCCTTCGTCAGCAACTTAGCGTTATCCAGAAAGAACTGGGTATATCCAAGGGCGATCGCGAGTCAGATTCAGATACCTTCGCGGAACGATTGGTCGATAAACTCGTTCCTGAACATGTCCAGCACCGGATTGATGAAGAGATGGATAAACTCCATGTCCTTGAGCCTGCAGCAGCTGAGTATGGCGTTACCAGAAATTACCTGGATTGGATCACTTCGGTGCCATGGGGGGTGTCGTCGGAAGACCGCTTGGATCTGGCTCATGCACGTCAAATTCTTGATCGTGACCATGAAGGTCTCGATGACGTTAAGCAGAGAATCATTGAGTTTCTGGCCCTTGGAGCATATCGGGGGGAAATCTCTGGCTCTATTCTATTACTGGTTGGGCCTCCCGGCGTTGGAAAAACATCAATCGGTAAGTCTGTAGCGGAGGCCCTGGGCCGCAAGTTCTATCGCTTCAGTTTGGGTGGCATGAGAGACGAAGCAGAGATAAAGGGACACAGACGGACCTATATAGGGGCTATGCCAGGGAAAATTGTGCAATCGCTCAAGGAAGTCGGGGTGCAGAACCCGGTTATCATGCTTGATGAAATTGACAAGGTTGGCGCTGCTTATCAGGGAGACCCGGCTTCGGCATTGCTGGAAGTGCTTGACCCGGAACAGAACGCGGCGTTTCTAGACCACTATTTGGACCTGCGAGTTGATCTGTCTAAAGTACTTTTTGTTTGCACGGCGAACCAGCTAGATACCATCCCGGGACCGCTACTGGACCGTATGGAAGTGATCAGGCTCGCGGGTTACCTAACGTCAGAAAAGCTTGGTATTGCTAAAAAGCACTTATGGAAGCGGCAACTTGAGCGTGCTCGCGTGCCGCTAAGCAAGTTAAGGATATCAAGCGCAGCGCTGAAAATGGTGATCGAAGGCTACGCAAGAGAGGCGGGTGTTCGAAACCTTGACAAGCAGCTTAGCCGGATCGTTAGGAGCTCTATCGTTCACCTTTTGGAAAAAACCAAAGAAAAAATATTTATTGGCACAAAAGAAGTGGCGGAAATCCTGGGCGCACCCGTATTTCGTAAGCAAAGTCCAAGAAGGGGTGTCGGTGTGGTAAACGGATTGGCCTGGACCTCGATGGGCGGCACAACACTTGCGGTGGAAGCATCGGTCGTTCACGACAGCAGCCGAGGCTTCAAACAGACTGGGCAGTTGGGTAGCGTTATGCAGGAGTCAGCAGAAATCGCCTACAGCTATGTGGTTGGAAACCTGAAACACCTGGGGATCGCGGAAACCTTCTTTGACACGGCAATGATCCACCTGCATGTTCCGGAAGGCGCAACGCCGAAGGACGGTCCAAGCGCCGGAGTAACAATGGCATCATCACTAACGTCACTGGCCCTAGGTAAGCCAATTATCCGAAATGTAGCGATGACCGGTGAGTTAACGCTGACGGGTAAAGTGCTTCCCGTTGGCGGGGTCAAAGAAAAGGTTATTGCTGCCAAAAGGGCAGGAATAGCAGAAGTAATACTACCGGCGGACAACGAGCGGGATTATGACGAGATGCCTGATTACCTGAAGGAAAACCTTAAGGTTCATTTCGCTTCAGACTACCAGGATGTCGCACAAATTTTGTTCAGCTAAGCGTTCACGTGCCTGATCAGGGCAGGTGCCGGATTTGGATAGCTTCAATACCCGTGCCTGCCAACACGTCGGAGATCACAACCACTTTATCGTTGCTTTGCAATCCGGCGCGCTCTTTCAGGACGTCAAAAGAGGTTTGCAGGGTCTTTTCAGGGTCGGAACTGAATGCCGTTCGGTAAGGTGTTAGGTTCCGATTAAGAATTAGCCGGCGTCTGGTCTGGGAATCGTTGGTAAAGGCAAAGATCCTGGTTTTCTGTGGATGACAATTGGTCACATAATCTGCCATCAAACCACGCCGGGTAATGACGACAATCCCTTTGGCGCCCAGGGTTTCGGCAAGCTGAACCGCGGTCACCGCCAGGCTCTGCTTGTCATTCGTTTCTTTCAGTTGCTTGGTAAATCCAAGGCCTGTGAATGATTCGGTTGCTTCAGCGATCTCGCCGAGTTGTTCCACGCACCGGACAGGGTGCTTGCCTACCGTGGTCTCGCCGGACAACATTACGGCATCGACTTCTTCGTAGATCGCATTGGCGACGTCTGTGACTTCAGCTCTGGTCGGTATCGGGTTTACGATCATCGATTCCAGAAGGTGGGTGGCGACAATGACTCGCTTGCCCGCTTCAGCACACAACTGAACAATCCGCCTTTGCACATTAGGCAGTTCCGCCACGTTGATCTCTACACCAAGGTCACCCCGTGCGACCATTATTCCATCTGCCGCTTCAATGATTTCGTTAATGTTTTTTACGCCTGACTGATCTTCAATTTTGGCGATAATTTTGATCTTGCCTGCCTTGTCACCCATCAACTCTTTAAGTTCAAGAATGTCCTTCGCCTCGCGGACAAAAGAAAGTGCAATGAAGTCGACCTGCTGTTCAATACCAAAAAGGATGTCAGCGCGATCCTTCTTTGTAATGGCTGGCAGGTTAACCCTTATACCAGGCAAATTGACATGTCTTTTACTCTTGAGGATTCCACCGTCTATGACCCTGCAGTCCATGGTGGAATTCTCATTCTTCTTCAGGACTTGCAGATTAATGATGCCGTTATCCACAGTAATTCTGTCACCGACGTCTACCGTGTTCATTAAATCGTCGTAGTTAATGTGAAAGGATGATTCTTCGACATCAATACTGTCGCGGACACTGATCGTGATCACGGAGCCATTTTTAAGTTCCAGGTCATTCGCAATATCCCCCGTTCTGATTTCAGGGCCTTGTGTATCTAGCAGCACTGCCACGGGTGTGTTTGCTTTACGGTTCAGGGTCCGCACTGACTTGATGACTTGTGCTGCTGCTTCGTGGGTGCCGTGGGACATGTTGAGCCGAACGATATCCATACCCGCATGCGACAGCTTCTCTAGCATGGGGTAGCTATCTGTAGCCGGCCCGATCGTGCAGATGATTTTTGTTTTGCGCATATGGGGCCGGAGTGCTTTCAGAAAAGGCGATAATCATACTGGAAGATCTGGTGAAGTATAGGAAAGCGTCTAAAATAGTGTCATCTGGGACGCTTCGTCGGTTACCCCATCGTCACGAAATGCAACGCCCAGTCCCAATAGCCGGATACCTTGGCCATGGCCGCGCTCCCAGGCCAGCGGCAATAAATCTGAGAAAAGGCTCATGTCCAGGCCGCCCGATGATCGCTCGATGGTCGTCTGGGTGAAATCGGCAAACTTGAGTTTGACTTGTTGGTTTTTAACCCGGCGCTCGGGATGCTTTTCCATCCTTCGTTCCAGTTCGATGTAAAGACGACGTAATGGCGCTTCGGCCTGTTCACAAAAGGGTATGTCTTCCGCGAAGGTTCTTTCAACGCTAACGCTTTTACGAACCCACTGGGTTGTTAATTGCCGGTTGTCAATTCCAAAGGATCTTTTGTAGAGCAGGGCACCCAGGCTTCCCAGGCGCCTGACACATTCTTCCTCGCCGAGCGCCCGAATATCTTTGCAGGTTTTCAGGCCCAATCCATCCAGCTTTTTTACGGTTACTTTGCCGACGCCAGGTATTTTTCCTAGCGGAAGATCCTGGCAGAAATTGTCAACGTCCGCTGGGGTAACAACGAACTGTCCATCAGGTTTATTTTCATCGCTGCAAATTTTGGCAATGAACTTGTTCGGTGCAATCCCCGCAGATGCCGTGAGATTAAGCTCCCGCTTGATTGAGGCTCTAATTTCCTGCGCCATGAGCGTTGCGCTCCCATGGCAAAGCGTTGTGTCGGTGACGTCTAAAAATGCCTCATCAAGGCTAAGCGGTTCGATAAGCATTGTGTATCGTTTGAAAATTGCCCTGATCTGGCGAGACACTTCCTGGTAGTACGACATTCGTCCCGGAACGACCTTAAGGCTTGGGCAGAGTCTTCGAGCATAGGCGGTTGCCATGGCTGAATGCACACCGAACGCTCTTGCCTGATAGTTACAGGTGGCGATCACGCCACGGCGATCGGCAGAACCGCCGACGGCAAGTGGAATGCCTCGCAGTGCTGGGTTGTCTCTCATCTCAACAGCCGCATAGAAACAATCCATATCTACGTGGATAATTTTTCGTTGGCTAGGAGTTTCAGATACCGCATCCATGAAGGGTAGTTTAGAATCCAGACGCACAGGTGCAAGTCCGAAAAAAAGTATGCCAATAGAAGAAATGAGAAGCAGATTCGCGCCAGCGGTCGAAGAGATCATTAACCGCTGCCAGATTGCTGATGAGTTTGTGGATAAAGAGAAGTTCCAAGTCATGATTGCGACGGTTTGGGGCAATGCCGTACTTGATCCGGATCGATCCGGGATTGATGAGTCGGACCTGCCAGACCTTCATGATTTTCTAAACGAGTATATCGGCGAGTTGGTAGGAAGCGGTGAAACACTCACTAATTGTTACGAGTTCATCGTTAGCAAAAAAGGTGACGATTCATTAACTCGGCAGCAGGTGACGGCAAATCACAAAGAGTTTCTGCACTACTTCGCCAGATTGATTCTGCAGGACGTGCTACCCCGGGACTAAGCGCCTGGCTGCCGTTTAAGGTATCGGTCAACGATTAGAGAGCCGATCAGATCGCCTTCAACATTGACGGATGTGCGGATTGTGTCCAGCGGTCGTTCAATAACCAGCAGTATGGCGATCGCCTCTAAAGGAATCCCGATGGCGAGCATAACCATCTGCATCCCAGACATTGATGCGGAAGGCATGCCTGGTGCGCCGATTGATGCAACCATGGCCATCAGGAAGACCGTCACCACCATGACACTCGACAGTTCAATGCCGTAGAGATACGCTAAAAAGATCGCTGCGACCGCCTCAAATAGCGCAGTACCATCCATATTCATCGTTGCACCAAGCGGTAATACGAAACTGGCAACACTCGGGGAAACGCCAAGATTGTCCTCTGCAGCCCTCATTGACACTGGCAGGGTAGCCGCAGACGAAGAGGTACTGAATGCCACAAGGAGTGGACTGGCGATTTTTTTAAGCAGTTCCAAGGGTGACGTCCTGGTGGTTAGCCAGGCGATGGCAGGCAGCACGATTAGGCCATGAATCAACGTCATCGTGATGACCAGCAAGCCAAACTGAAGCAACTGTGTCAGGAAAGTACCACCCAGGCCGCCATCACCGGATAGCCTGACGGTGAAATCAAAGAGTATGGCAAAGATGCCTATGGGCAGAACCCGGATGACCCAGCGCAGCACCTGGATAATGATTTTGTTGGCATCTACGACCAGCCGGAAGAGCGGGCTGCTCTCGTCCAGGACAAGGACCATGGCGACTCCCATGAACAGCGCATTGGTAACAATGCCCAGAATGTTAAGGTTCACCAGCGCGCTAAAGGGGTTGGTGAACGCGAGTGATGCCATAGTCTCGAGTACCGCAAGAATCGAATCGCTGCCAGGCTCCAGTAGTCTCGTGCTAGAGGCATCTACCATCGATGCCATAATGGGAGGGTAAGCGGTCCATGGATGTACGAAGACAACGGCAACCAGCGCCAGACTAATCGCAAGGCCTGTCGTCAGAAGATAGTAACCAACGGTTATTCCCCCCAACTGCCGTAATCGAACGACGTTACCAATCGAAATGATGCCGCCTATCAACGAGAAAAATATCATTGGCGCAATGAGCATCTTGAGCAACGCCAGGAAAGTGCCCTTCAGTAGGCTAATACTGTTGTCGACCATGTCAACACCGTTAGGCTCAATCACCTGGTAACCGAGCGCCAGAACGATCCCAAACGTGGCCGCTATAAATACCTGAAAAGTTAAATTTTTTAG
>Ga0209710_1003841_pt1 | contig 9961 bp, 10 predicted proteins | sample ArcticOcean_MG_C_5_FD_187436 | JGI IMG/M metagenome (GOLD analysis project Ga0209710, IMG submission 187436) | Marine microbial communities from western Arctic Ocean - ArcticOcean_MG_CB4_138 (SPAdes) (version 2) | ecosystem: Environmental > Aquatic > Marine > Oceanic | place: Arctic Ocean: Canada... | reverse complement strand
TAAACAAATGAAAATAGTATATGCCCTCGTGGTGAAATTGGTAGACACAACGGACTTAAAATCCGTGCCTTTTTGGAGTGCCAGTTCGAGTCTGGCCGAGGGCACCACTAGATGAGAGACAAAGTATATTTAATTTTTGACAAAACGAAGGCTTCATTAAAGATTAAATCAATCTTAATTAAAAAAATTAAAATTACATCTTTAATAAAATCCAACATAATAATTGTTTTAGGTGGAGATGGTTTTATGCTTCAAACTTTAAAAAAATTACACAAATATAAAAAACCTTTCTATGGAATTAATTCTGGAAACTATGGTTTTTTGATGAATAAGTTTTCTAATGAAAACATTATTAAAAATTTGAATATCTCCAATAGTATAAAGATTTATCCTCTACAAATGACCGTTACTAATAAAAATAATCAAATAAAAAAATCAATAGCTATTAATGAGGTGTCAATACTAAGACAAAGCAAGCAGGCATCATCAATTTCTATTACAGCTAATAAGAAAAATATTATTAAAAATCTTATCTCTGATGGAGTGTTAGTTTCAACACCAGCAGGTAGTACAGCTTATAATTTATCAGCACATGGACCAATTCTCAATTTAGATTCAAGAAAACTAGCAGTTACTCCTATTAGTCCCTTTAGACCCAGAAGATGGAAGGGTACAATTGTTAGTGATAAATTTAAAATTTTAATAAAAAATTTAGATACAAATAAAAGACCCATCAGTGCTGTTGCAGATAATTTTGAAGTTAGAAATGCAAAGACAATTAAAATTCAAGCTAATAAAAAAATTAGCTTTGAATTATTGTATGAAAAAAATAACAGTCTTCATAAAAAAATAAAGATTGAACAAACTCGTAAAGAAACTTCAAATAATTAAGTGATGGTGCCTCCGCACGGATTCTAACTGCGGGCCTATTGATTACTCAGCAAGGGTACCAAACTGTTAAACATGAAGATAACCTAATTTTTTGAGATTTAATAAAAAAAATTTTGTGAAAAACTGACTGTTCCGTACTTGTTAATACTTTTTTAATATAAGAGGTGAACCAATTGTTTGCACAGTGGAAGATGCTTTTAAATGTTTTATTAGTATAATTTTAGATGTTTTAGTAATTAATAATCTTATATTAAAAAAACAGATCAGAAAGTTGTTTTAAAACATAATTATAAAAACAAATATGAGCTAGATTAAATTTAAATTATGAACTTAATCATTTTTTAAATATTCTTTTTAAAAATCTAAATTTCCAGAAAATATTTTTCTTAAAATTAATTAGAAAAAAATTATTTTTGAAATGTTTCTGATTTTGTTTATCAATAAACACATCTTCAATATTAAATTTACACACACCTCTTATATCGTTGTAATTTTTTGTTTCAATTTCTAAAAATTTATTAAAATAATTATTTGTAATATGTTCTATAAAACAATTGGGGTCTGGTTTCTCATTTATAGATGGTAACAGTGTTGCTTTAAAATAATTAATGTTCATTGCATGATAACCAAGTGCTGATCTTTCTGTAATTCCATAGTTGTGCCTAAAATTTGTTAATTTATTTTTGAAAGACCACCAATCTGTTTTAATAAATTTTTTAAAAATTTTTTGATTATAAATCCAAAAACAACAATAATTTTCATAATCACTTAAAAAAAATTTTTGTGTATTCATCTTAATATATTTTTCGAGTTTGTTTCCAATGTGGATGGAATAATTTTTTTTATCATTATGATTCTTTTCGTATATTAAAAAACCAAGATGAAATTTTTTTTTATTTAAATCGTCCTCATATTTAAGAAAATATTTTAGATTATTCTCAGAAAATTTAATGTCATGTTCTAAATACATAAAATATTTGTAATCATCTTTTTGTTTTTCCATTAATGTTCTTGATAGCCATGTTAAATGACCTTTATTCAAATCATTATCACTAATTTTATGATTTATAATTTCAGCATCTATTATTTTGCTTTTTAAAAAATTATTGTGTGTATGAACAAAGATATTGGTTTTAATTGATAGTTTTTTTAAGTTATCAATATTTTCTTTCAGAAAATCAAATCTAGTAAGCTGTCTATAACCTTCTTTTTTTTGAGGATTTGGATTGTAAAAAGGTATATGTATAGATATAGACATTAATATATTTATAATTTAGAAAATATTTATCATAATTTTATAATGAAAAGAATTTTAATTACTGGTGGAACTGGTTATTTGGGGAGAAATTTAGCTCTTTTTTACAAAAAAAAATATAAAGTTTTTTTAGGTGCAAGAAATAATAAGCAAAATTTTTTGGTCAAAAATCTTACAAATTGTGAGGTGGTTCCTTTGGATGTTTCTAATATTAACTCAGTAAATGATTGTCTAAACTACACTAAACCTGACATTGTAATTCACGCAGCAGCTACAAAGTTTGTGGATCTATCAGAAAAATTTCCATTTGAATGTATTGACACAAATATATTGGGGTCAACAAATGTTGCTAGAGCTTGTTTAAATAAAAAAATTCCAACTGTAATAGGTATTTCTACAGATAAAGCATCACCGCCAATAAAAAATATTTATGGCTTAAGCAAATCTCTTATGGAAAGACTTTTTTGCTCAAGTAATCCATATGGAAAAACAAAATTTGTGTGTGTTAGATATGGTAATGTTGCATGGTCTACTGGTTCAGTATTACCTATTTGGAAACAAATGTTTAGCAAAAATAAAATGATACTTACAAGTGGACCTAACATGAGAAGATTCTTCTTTTCAGTTGATGAAGCGGTAAGTTTGGTTGATCAAGCATTGAAGCTAAAAGATAAATTAAATGGAAAAATTTTATCTGCAGAAATGAAATCAACAAAAATGATTGAAATTTTAAAAGTTTGGATAAAAAAATTTGGAGGTAAACATAAGGTTATTAAAGGTAGAAAAGGTGACAGACTAGATGAATATTTAATAGGTGAAGATGAATTAAAATATACACAAACTTTAAATATTAAAAATAAAAAATACTTTGTTATCGATTTTAATCAAATGTCAAAAAAACCACTTAAAAAAATTGTATCCTCTCAAAATGCAAAAAGATTATCTCAGTCTGAAATAGAAAAAATAATTAGATTTGGGATAAATAATAATGATCTCTAAAAAAATAGACCACGCTTTCATTATGGCTGCAGGTCGGGGCACAAGATTAATGCCTTTAACTCAAAAAATCCCAAAAGGACTAATTAAATATAAACAAAGCTCACTAATATCAAATGGAATAGACAAACTTAGAAAATATATAAATTTTATTCACATATCCGTCGGATACAAGGGTCCAATACTTGCAAAACATTTAATTGAACAAAAAGTTTCTTCTATTGTCAATACAGATAATAAAGGTAATGCATGGTGGATTTTTAACTCTATCTTTAAATATTTTGATAAACCTATTTATGTTTTAACTTGTGATAATGTTACAGATATTGATTTCAAAAAAATTGAAAAAGATTATTATAAAAAGAAAAAACCTCTTTGTATGATTATTCCAACTAAGCCTGTAGTAGGCTTATCTGGAGATTATATATCAAGTAAAAATAATGTTGTTAACAGTTTATCAAGAAAGAAAAAGACAGGTATTTACTGCACTGGAATACAGGTTTTAAATCCTAAAAAAATAAACCAAAAAATTAAACCAACAAGTGATTTTAATGTACTTTGGAAAAGATTAATGAAGATCAAACAACTCTATGTTTCTGATATTGAGCCTAAAAAGTGGTATACTGTGGATAATATTGAGAATTACAAAAATTTAAAAAAGAATGCTAAATAGTATATAATGTTAAAACTTAAATCTTTTTTAAAATCAAATGATAAGATTTTTTATTTATTTCTGAGTTTACTATTTGTTTTAACTATTCAAATCTTTGATGTTTATAAAGGAAACGCTGCTCATTTAATTCACTCGATTAAGTTATTTGATGAAAATAATTTACAAAATGATTGGATTGCTAATCAAAAACATCATCTTCCACTTTTTGTTTATTTTAATCATTTTTTAATTAAAATTTTCTCAAGTAAAGTAATCTATTTTATTCACTATTTATTATTAGGAACGTGCTCGTTATTTTTATTTTTAATTTCAAAAAGTTTATTCCCTAAAATCGAAGCTAAAAATCTATATATTTTATGGTTTGCTTTTTTTATTTTCTTTTTTCACGAAAATAGTTTTTTTTCTGGTGTGGCAGGACAAAGTGTTATTGATGCTGGTTATCAACCAGCAAGTTTTGGAATATTTTTTTTTGTAGGAATCTATTTTTTTTTAAAAGATAAATTTATTTTTAGTATTTTGTTTATCTGTTTGGCAGCATCTTTTCATCCAACTTATGTTTTACATTCAGGATTTTTAGTTCTAGGTATTTTGACTTCACTTTTGAATTTAAAAAAATATACAAATTTTTTTAAAATTTTATTTTTATATGTGGCACTAATTTTGCCAATTACAATTTTTATTATAACAAATTTTATGCTTATAGATAATGAGTTGGCTGAGATAGGCAAAAAAATTATGTTTGATAGAATTCCTCATCACGCAGATATTCATTATTGGCTATCTTATAAGGATATTATTTTTTTATTAACTTATTTTATCTCTTTATACCTAATTCGAAATAATCAAAAATTTTTTATTTTATTTCTTGTCTTTGGATTATGTTCAATTTTCTTATCTACAGCCCAATATTTTTTAGATAATAAATCTTTAGCTTTAGCTTTCCCTTGGAGAACCTCGGTATTTATAGCGCCAATTTCTCTAATAATTATTATATCTTTTTTGATAACAAAAATTAATCAAACTTCAAAAAAATTAAATATATTTGCGTATAGTTTGATTATTCTAATAAGTATATTTTTTAGTGCTAAATCTCATTATTTTAAAAACTTAAATTTACAATTTAATGATAAATTAAAACTCGTATATGATATTAAAAAAAATTCAGATTCTATTGAAAGACTTTTAATTCCAGTGAATTTGGGTCATATAAGAATGTATAGTGGTCTGCCAGTTTTTGTTGATTGGAAACATCCTGCTTTTAGATATGACCAGATTATTAACTGGAAAAAAAGATTGGATCTAGCCAAAAGATTTTATGGTAGTAGTACAATTGATGAACAAATTGCTATTTTAAGAGAAATACAAAAATTAGAGAATATTTCCCATATAATAATAAAAAAAAATAAAGTTTTTGTAGATTGTGAGGATTTAATTAATCATGATGTTTTTATGCTTATTAATACAAAAGATTGCTTCAACAGTTAATTTAATTATTTTTGAATATTAGATGAATTTTTTTTTTTATAAATTGAAATTATTATTTTTAAGAGTTTTGTGCTATGAAAAACCTTTAAGGGTAGCTTTTACAAAATTTTTAAGTCTTAAATTTTCAAACTTTAGACCACACTATGAGTCTTTGATTTATGAAACCTCCAAAAATGCTATTAAACTAGGTTTTAATGAAATCAGTGTAGTTGAGCTCGGTGTTGCCGGGGGAAATGGTATTAAATCAATTTTAAAGTATAAAAGAAAAATTGAAAAAATCTTAGATATAAAAATCAATATAGTAGGATTTGATACTGGTACAGGCTTGCCTAATTCAGATTTAAAAGAGGATTTACCCTATTTTTGGAAACAAGGAGATTATACAAATATAAATCTAAAAGGTTTAGAAAAAGAAGATAGTAGTATAAAAATTTATGAAGGAAATATTTCATCAACAATAGATAAATATATATTAGAAAATAAAATAAAAATTGGTTTGATCTTTTTTGATTTAGACCTCTATTCATCTACAAAGCTTTTCTTAGACAAGATACCGGTACTTTCAGAAAAAAAATTATTGTTACCAAGGGTATTTTGTTATTTTGATGATTTGTTTGTTGCAGATTACACATTGAATGATATCAATGGCGAACCTTTAGCCATCAAAGAGTTTAATAATCAATTTAAAAAAATAAAATTAGGCAAAACATTTGATCATATTACCGACTTTAAGTTTCCTTTAGCAAAAGGACAGATCTATACATTGCATGACTTTGAAAATGAAAATTATAATAAATATATTGGAATTTATTCAACAGACAGTCTTTCAAATAAAAAAAATGAACAATTTAGATCACTGATAGATGATTAGAAATATTAATCAATACTCACTATCAATTATCATTCCTACAATGAATGAAATAAATTCTTTAAAAAAAACTTTAAAAATCATAGAGAAGATAAAGGTTAAAAAAGAGTATCTAATTATTTATTCAAATCAATTTACACCGTTGAATATCCAAAAAGAAATTTTTAAGCTAAAAAAGAAATATAAACATTTAAATTATTTTCCACAAAAAAAACCTTTTGTTGGTGGTGCTATAGATTTAGGAATCAAAAAATCAAAGAAAAAATATTTAGCAATAATGGCAGCTGATCTTGAGACAAATCCATACGAGCTAAAAAATATGGTTAAATTTAGTAAAAAGAATCTGGACTCGATAATTTCTGCAGATAGATGGATCAGCAAAAAAGGTTTTTCTGAGTATGGTGTCATTAAATTCTTAGCAAATTTTTTCTTTCAAAAGCTTATAAAATTTTTTTTTAAGTATGAAATTTTAGATTTTACTTTTGCTTATAGAATTTATCCCAAAAAAGTCTTAAAAAAATATAGTATTAGCGAATTAAGACATGGTTTTGCATTAGAAATGTTATTAAAACCTATAAAAAAAGGAATTAAAGTAGTTACTGTCCCAGCCAAATGGAAGAAAAGAGTAGAAGGTAACTCTTCTATTACTTTACAAAGTTATTTTTCCTATTTAAAAGTGTTTTGTAAAAACATATGATTTATATTGCCACAACTACTATTAATCCACCAACTAAAGCTCTTAAGCTTTTTGCAAAAAATAAAAATTGCAAATTAATCGTTGCATTAGATAAAAAATCAAAAGATTTTAAATTAAAAGATTCAATTATTTTAAGTACAAACTACCAAGAAAAAAAATGGCCTAAATTATCTAATCTTGTAGGGTGGAATTGTATTCAAAGAAGAAATTTTGCAGTTTTAGAAGCTTACAATCGTGGTGCTGAAGTTATTGCATTAATTGATGATGATAACATTCCATACAATAATTGGTTTAAAAATATTTATGTTGGAAAAAAGATTAAATGTAAAGAAATCGGCATCAATAAGAAAATCTTTGATCCAGTCGGTTATACAAATCATCAAAATTTATGGCATCGTGGAATGCCTCTAGAATTAGTAAAAGATAGAAAATACAAAACAAAAAAAAAAAATCTTATCAAGGCTGATATCCAGGCTAATTTTTGGAATGGAGATCCAGATATAGATGCTGTGTGTAGAATGATTTATAGGCCAGTGTGTAAATTTAAAAAAAGCTATTTTCCTTTCTATTCCAATAAAATATCTATTTTTAATTCACAAAATACTTTGTTGACCAGAAAAGTAATTAGAGATTATTTTTTGTTTCCCCATATTGGTAGAATGGACGATATTTGGGCATCTTTTTATGTAACATCAAAAAAATACAAAGTTGTTTACAACGAACCTACAGTTTACCAACAGAGAAATGTTCATAATTTAATTAAAGATTTTAAAGATGAGTATATTGGTTATACAAATTCTCTAAATCTTGTTGAAAATTTATATAAAGATCCAGAGAGAATTTATAATTTTTTACCTAAAAAAAGTTCTTTAGCTTTTGATGAGTGGAAAAAACTAACATATTAGTCTTATGAGTATTTTAATATTTGGAGGTGCAGGTTTTGTTGGAAGACATTATGCTGAGTATTTTTTAAAAAGAAAAGAATCTGTCGAGATTATAGATAATATTGCTCCTTTATCAGGTGGAATTCATCCAATAAAATGGAAACTTTTTAACCCCTATAAATATAAAAAATTTAAATTTTCAAATATAGACTGTAGGAAATTTTTTAAAAAAAATTTAAATAAAAAATATGATTTAGTAATAAATTTAGCTGCAATAGTAGGTGGTAGAGAAGTTATTGAGAATAATCCTTTAGCAGTAGCTGAAGATCTAGAAATAGATACTTCTTTTTGGAGATGGGCAGTAAAAAATAAAAAAAAAATAAAACATATAATTACATATTCATCTAGTGCTGCTTATCCTATTCATTTACAAAAAAGAAAAAAATACAGATTACTTAAAGAAGCAGATATTGATTTTACTAAAAATTTTCTTGGTAAACCAGATTTGTCTTATGGATGGGCTAAGTTAAATAACGAGTATTTAGGATTACTGGCTTATGAAAAATATGGAATAAAAAATACTAATTTTAGACCATTTTCTGGTTATGGTTCTGATCAAGATTTAAACTATCCTTTTCCAAGTATAATTAAACGAGCAATAAATCATGATGAAAAAAAACAATTTATTGTTTGGGGTAGCGGATATCAAATGAGAGATTTTATTCATATTAAAGACGTCGTGAGAGGTTCATTGATGATTGCAAAAAAAGTAAAAAATGGAAAAGCGATAAATCTATCTTCCGGAAAATTTACAAGCTTTATTAGTTTATCAACAAAAATTCTCAATTCTTTAGGAAAAAAAAATATTCATGTTTTAGGAAACTCTACAAAACCAGAAGGTGTTTTTGCTAGAGGGGGTTCAACTTTATTGCAAAAGAAATATGGATTTGTGCCAAAAATTTCTCTCGATCAAGGAATTATAATGGCAATTGATTTTTTTAAAAAAAATTCTTAGAATTAAAATAAGTGATGATTAAATCTTTAATCTTGTTTTGTCTGAAGATTATCAGATATTATTGGCATGAACCAAATATACTTAAGTCTTTAAAAAAACTTAATATTAATTATATTTTTGATGTTGGTTCTCATAGAGGAGAAAGTATTGATTATTTTATAAAATTAAAAGATCTTAAAAAAATCCAATCATTTGAACCACAAAAAAATATTTTTTTAGTTTTGAAAAAAAAATATAAAAACAATAACAAAGTAATATTAAATCAAATTGCATTGAGTCAAAATGAAAATTATAAAGATTTTTATATTAACGATCTATCTAGTACTTCAAGTTTTTCAAGATTGAATAAAAAATCACTTTGGTTGAAAATAAAAAATAAAATACTTAATAAAAAAAACCCAATAATTAATAAAATAAAAATAAGAAGTTTAACAATTGATAAATTCATTAAACAAAAAAAAATTAAAAAAATTGATTTATTAAAAATTGATACTGAAGGTCATGAATTAGAAGTATTAAAAGGTGCATTAAAAACTATCAAAGAACACAAGGTTAAATTTATCTTAATTGAACTACATTTTTCAAAGATGTATCAAAATTATTCTAAAAAAAAAATTGAATCATTTTTAGCAAAAAATAATTTTTTTCTATTAAAAAAGTTTAAATTTCCTTTCCTTTCTTTTGTTGATAATCTTTATAAATTCGAGAAATAATCACTATAAAATCTTTATAAAGATAATATGGTAAAATATTATTATAAAAATTTTACTTATTAGATATGTTCATTTATAAATATTAGTATAAATACTCATGAAATTCATTAATGCCTTCGTGGTGAAATCTGTAGACACATAGGACTTAAAATCAAAAAAAAGTTGATAAGTTTTATTCAGTTGCTAATGAAGATGTGACTTTGTTATAAGATATTATTATTGTTGGTTATCCACTAGGAAAAAAAGTGAGTGCAGCCATAAAAACTTCCAAAGTTATTGTCACGATACTAGTTTGACACACTCACGACATAATAGATAAAAGTTTTTAGATTTAGTAAAAATAATAAGTGTATTTAGTTGAGTGATGGTGCCCCCGCACGGAGTCGAACCGCGGACCTATTGATTACAAATCAATTGCTCTACCAGCTGAGCTACAAGGGCATAACTGATTTCTATTAAGAAATCTTAAACTAATCAAGAATTT
>Ga0209710_1003840_pt1 | contig 9963 bp, 7 predicted proteins | sample ArcticOcean_MG_C_5_FD_187436 | JGI IMG/M metagenome (GOLD analysis project Ga0209710, IMG submission 187436) | Marine microbial communities from western Arctic Ocean - ArcticOcean_MG_CB4_138 (SPAdes) (version 2) | ecosystem: Environmental > Aquatic > Marine > Oceanic | place: Arctic Ocean: Canada... | reverse complement strand
GCTACTAATATAATAGATAACAAAACCTTATGTTTAATAACTAAGATAGGTTATGACCATACTGAATTCCTTGGTAAAACAATAGAAAGTATAGCCTATGAAAAAGCTGGAATCCTAAGGAAGAGTGTCCCAGTAATCATAGCTAAGCAAGATAATCTAAAAGCTTATGAAACTCTTAAAGACTCAGTATTAAAAATTGATACCACTATAATAGATAGAATTACTTTATCTAATGATATTCCACTCGGCTTAAAAGGCAGTCATCAATATGAAAATGCTTCAACTGCTTATACAGCAGCATCAATAGTTATTCCAAAAATTTCAAAATTAAAAGCTTTCTATAGTTTGTCTAATACTTTATGGCATGGAAGAATTGAAGAAATAAAATCTGGCAACATAATTAAATATAGAAATAATGTCACTATACTTGATGGAGCACATAATATTGATGGCGCTGTTATTATCAGAAAGTTTTTGGAAAAACAAACATCACTTAAATGGAATTTAATTATTGGAATGTTGAATAATCGGGATATTAAAACGTTTGTTAGAGAATTTAAGAATTACATAAACATTGCATTTACTATACCAATAAAAAATCAGGTGTCTGCGTCTCATCCAAGTAAATTAGCTCTGGAATTAAATGAATTAGGTTTAATATCCTATCCTACTTTCAGTTTAGAACATGCACTAAACAGAGCAAATAAAGATATCCCTTTATTAATAACTGGATCTCTTTATTTAGCTGGTGAAGTTTTAGAATTTAATAATACTATTATAAAATAAAAATAATCTATATTTTATAAAGTTTCATTTACCCATGCTTGCAGAGCTGATTTAGGAAGTGCTCCCATTTTTTCAGATACTTTAACACCATTTTTAAATATCATTAAGGCTGGAATACTTCTAATACTATAACTTTGGGACACTTTAGGATTTTCATCAACATTGACTTTGACTACTTTTAATTTATCCTTTAATTCTTCAGAAATCTCTTCCAATGATGGAGCTATTGCTTTACAAGGTCCACACCACTCTGCCCAAAAATCGACTAAAACACATTTGTCAGAATCCAAAACATCTGATTTAAAATCTAGATCGTTAGTTTTACTAGTAGCCATTTATATTTCTCCTTAAGTTATTATATTACTCTATGCTTTTTCATATTTATTTTGAAGCTCAAATAGAAAATCATTTAATTGATCTAAAAACAAAAGTTTTTCATCGTCTTGTTCTTCTTCTAATTTAACTCTTAAATTATCTAATTGTTGGTAAGCTTTTGGAATTGTATTCCATTTCTCATTATCAGTACTTAATACTTGTTTTGCAATAATTTTATGTATTTCTTGATAATCCGATGATGGTAAAGTTTGAGGAGATTCTTCATAAATTAATCTGTGAGCAAAATACTTATAACGTTGATCTCTGAATTGATTCGAGATATGTATTTTTTTATCCCAGTCAGCATTAAAAAAATACAGCATTTTAGTTTTATCATCATTATCTGGAAAGCCTCCCATGTACAAACTATCTTCAGGTTGAATGTCAATTTGTGATTTTGAGAATTCTTTCTCTTCATTTTCTTCAAAAATAATTCTTTGGATTTTATTTTTAAAATCATCGTTATTTTTAATTATAGCAGCCCTATTTTTCAAAACATCCAAACCTATAGTCTCATAAGCAGGAATCTTATTAACATAACTAGCATCCATTAAAATAGGATTCTTATTATTTTTTATATCTCTAATTATCTTTGGTCTTAGTTTCATCTTAGCCTTTAAATCCTTCATTGACATGTCTAAGCAATCAATTGGATCGTGAATAAGGTCAAAACACTGAGGATAATTAAATTGATTCTTACATATATATGTTACTGCATAAGAATTGAATTTTCCAAAAAAATACTCATCCATACAGACGACATCATTTTTTATGAGAAAGTTATCTACTTCAATTTTATTACTATTATTTACACCTGATTTCCATATATTATTTGCTTTTAAAGATAATATTTTGGCAATTTCTATAGTTGCAATTACGTCTCCCATGGCATCATGTGCATTATGTATAATATTATTCATTTTAGTTAAAACTTCTAATTTAAAAACTTTATTTCCTTTTTCATTCATGCCTACTTCTAAGCAATTAGGATAATAAAACTTAGAACTTCTTGTCATACCTAAGACATCTGCTCTCTTATTTCCATTAAATTGAGTTGTATATGGCTCAAGTAATGATTTAAAAAAAGTTTTCCTTAAAAATTCTTCATCAAACCCAATAGTATTAAATCCAGTAAAGATAGCTGGCGACCATTTTTTAAAAATATTTTGAATTTTTGTAATCAATTCATAGTGCGAAAGATTGACTTGATTTAACATTTCAACTGATGTGTTATTTACAATTAAGGCACCTGGTTCTGGGATTATACCAGGCTTTAAACGACATCTTCCTTCAAATCTATCAATTTCGTTGAAACTACTGTCTACTAAAATAGCTGCAACTTGAATTATTTGATCCCACGTAGGATTTCGTCCTGTAGTTTCAAGGTCATAAAAAACAAAGTTCATATTATTATTCTCTAGATTTACAAATTAAATTATATTTTTGAAATCGATTTTTCCATTTTCTTGAGCCAAAAAAAGTAATTTTTCTAGAATCTAATAAATGCTTTTTTTCAAGAGAATTATTTTCAAGAGTAATAATTAGAGGATTATAACCTTCAATCTCTATTTCAAACTTTGGCCATTCTAGCAAAATTATTTTTTTTTTAAATCTTCAAAAACTCCTATTTCTTGAACTTCTTCATAATTATCAAGTCTATAAAAATCGCAATGCCAAATTTCATTATCATTTGAATTAGATAAGGGATACGTCTGAACTAAATTAAAAGTTGGACTTGGCACCTCTTTAATTTTGGTAATATTATTAATAATCGCTCTACAAAGAAAAGTCTTGCCTACACCAAGTGTTCCGTTGAAACAAACAACGTCTTCAATTTTTAAACACTTAGATAAAGATTTACCAATTTTTTTCATTTCACTTTCAGATTTGATATCAACTTGTAATAATGATTCCATTATTAATATCTATAACTATCTGATTTAAATGGGCCTTGAACAGGCACACCAATATAATCTGCTTGCTCATTTGATAGTTTAGATAATGTTGCTCCAACCTTATCTAAATGAAGTTTAGCAACTTTTTCATCTAAATGCCTAGGAAGTGTATATACCTGATTCTTATATTCTCCAGGTTTCTCCCATATTTCTATTTGTGCTAAAACCTGATTAGTAAAAGATGCACTCATTACAAAACTAGGATGACCAGTAGCACATCCCAAGTTAACTAATCTACCTTTAGCTAAAACTATTAATCTTTTTCCATTTTGAAATTCAACTTCATCAACTTGAGGTTTTACTTCAGACCATTTCATATTTTGAAGAGACTCAACTTGAATCTCAGAGTCAAAATGACCTATATTACAAACAATTGCTCTATCCTTCATGTCTCTCATATGATCTACCGTAATGACATCTTTATTTCCCGTAGCAGTAACAAAAATATCTCCCCTAGAGGCTGCTTCCTCCATAGAACAGACTTCATACCCTTCCATAGCTGCTTGCAATGCACATATAGGATCAATCTCAGTAACAATCACCCTTGCTCCACCCTGGCGAAGCGAAGCGGCAGACCCCTTTCCAACGTCTCCAAAACCAGCAACAACCGCTAATTTTCCTGATAGCATAACATCTGTAGCTCGTCTTATTCCATCAACTAATGATTCTCTGCATCCATAAAGATTATCAAATTTTGACTTTGTTACTGAATCATTAACATTTATAGCTGGAAATGGTAAATCATTTTTTTCTGCCATTTGATATAGTCTTAAAACACCTGTAGTTGTTTCTTCAGTAACTCCCTTTATACTATTCTTAACTTTTGTAAACCAACCAGGTGAATTGGCCAATCTTGATAGTATCTGAGCCTTAAGCGCTTCTTCCTCTTCATTGTTAGGGGAGACTAAAACTTGCTCTCCAGCTTCTGCCTTTGCTCCTAAAATTATATATGAAGTAGCATCTCCTCCATCATCTAGTATCATATTTGCTACTTTATCATCTGACCAAGTAAAAATTTGATCTACATATTCCCAATATTCTTTTAATGTTTCTTCTTTTTTTGCAAAAACTGGTATATTTTTTTCAGCCATTGCTGCTGCAGCATGATCTTGAGTAGAAAATATATTACAGCTTGCCCATCTGACAGTTGCTCCTAACTCTATTAAAGTTTCAATTAATACAGCTGTTTGAATAGTCATATGTAAACAACCCGCTATTCGAGCACCTTTTAAAGGTTTATCTTTTCCAAATAGTTCACGACAAGCAATCAATCCAGGCATTTCAGTTTCTGCTATTGAAATCTCTTTTCTTCCCCAATTAGCAAGGCTAATATCCATAACATCATAATCACTCATTTTAATTTTCCTATATAAATTTTTACTAGATATAGCATGTTGTATATTAATTGCAAACTTCCAACTAGCTCTATTTTTAAAAATAAATACTTATTTATTAAAAACTTTAAGGATAGTTTTTACTGTTGCTCCTAAACATTTTTTTTTCTGATCAAACCTATTAAAAGCTTCTATATTTCCGTTATGCGCTTCAATTATTTGCTTTGAAATAGATAAACCTAATCCAGAGTGGTTTCCAAATACTTCACCACTTGGTCTTTCAGTATAAAATCTATTGAATATTTTTTCTAAGGCTCCTATTGGAAAACCTGGACCATAATCTTCAACAAGAATTATTATATTATCTAAATTCTTTGTTAATCGAATATTTATTACACCTTGTTTTTTTGAAAAAGAAACAGCATTTTGAATTAAGTTGTCAAAAACTTGAGCAATCCTATTATCATTTCCCATAATAAAAAAACTACTATCTTCTTTGAAAAAATTAATTTTACATTCAATTGTAGTTGACCTTATATCGATTAAAGTACTAAGCAAATCAACAATATTAATTTTTTTCATTTCAATTCTAGATAACTCAGCATCTAATCTACTGGCTGATGAAATATCATTAATTAATCTATCAATTCTTTGAACATCATTTTGAATTACTTTAATAAATTTTTTTTGCTCTTCTAAATCTTTAATTTTAACTATCGTTTCAGTGGCTGATCTCATAGATGTAATTGGATTTTTTAACTCATGGGCTACATCAGCTGCAAAATCAGCAATATAATCTATCCTATTTTGCAATTCCTTAGTCATCTTAAAGAAAGATCGAGCAAGGTCCCCTATTTCATCTTTCCTAAGTTCAAATTCTGGCAAATTAACTGTTTTAAGTATTTTATCTTCGGCTATTTTATCAGCTTCATTTGCTAATTTCACAATTGGAGTAGTTATTGATTTCCCAAAATATAAACCCATACTCAAAGTAGCAAACAATATTAAACCAAATGCTTTAAAGAGTTCAGTTTCTAAATCTAATAATTCTTGTTCTATTTTTTCACCAGACACAGACAGAAGCACGGCTCCCCTAACCATTCTTATATTTTTAATGGGCAAGGCAAATGACAAAAATAATTTACCATTTTTATCTTGCCTTAATGCTTTAGTGTTTTTACCTTTTAAAGCATTAAGTACTTCAGGGAAATCATTAAAAGAAAATATTATGTTATCTTTAAACAATGGTAACTTTAGTGGTCTTGCGATCAAATTAGAAAATAATGAGACGAAATTGGTGAAATATTTTTTAAAATTAATTTTTTTATCTACAGATGGTAATGGACTAATCTTAACAAACGGAGCGTACCTCATGCTAACATTAGTATCTGCTATTAAATCTCCATACATATTAAAAAGTTGGGCTCTAATATTAGAACCGTATTCAACTTTTGGAATTAAACTTTGCAAAGCAGGGCTTGAAATCTGATTATTTTGTATTAGACCATATTGATCTTCAGCTAATGCAAGGGCTTTTGTTAATGTTAACCCTTGTCTTTCTATAGCTGCAAATTCAGATCTAATTAAAATATCTTCATATTTATTAAAGTAAATAATTATTATAGGGTACAATAAAACTGGTAACAATATGATAACTAATATTCTCATTTTCAAAGGAAAATAAAAACTCTTTATAAATTTGAAAAGTCTATTTGTTTCAGATAAATTCAAAATTATGTTTCACTTTTAACCATCTCTGTATCTATAACCAACTCCATATAAAGTCTCGATACGATCAAAATCTTTATCAAACAGTCTAAATTTTCTTCTCATTCTTTTTATATGACTATCAATTGTTCTATCATCAACATAGATGGTTTCCCCATAAGCAATATCAATTAATTGATCTCTATTTTTAACTAAACCTGGTCTAAAAACTAATGAATGAAGAATTAAAAATTCTGTAACAGTAAGTCGAACCTCCATACCCTTCCAAAGACAAAGGTGTCTGTCTGGATCCAAAGATAGTTCATTTCTTTGAATCATTTTATTGGGCTCACTAGAATTCTTTAATGAGCTTCTTCTTAAAACTGCTCTAATTCTTTCAATAAGGAGCTTTTGAGAAAATGGTTTTGTAATATAATCATCTGCTCCCATTCTAAGTCCAATAGCTTCATCCAATTCGTCGTCTTTACTAGTTAAGAATATTACAGGAACATCACTAGAAATTCTTAATTTTTTTAGTAATTCCATTCCATCTAATCTAGGCATTTTTATATCCAACACAGCTATATCAGGAGAATTTCTCTGCAAAGCAATTAGTCCCTTTTCACCATCAGGATAAGTTTCAACATCCCAGCCTTCCGCTCGCAAAGCCACTGAAACAGAAGCTAGAATATTACTATCATCGTCAACTAGAATTATCTTTTCACTCATAATGCTACCTATTTAATAATAAACAAAAAAATATAATTTATAGCTTATTTAAATTCATAATTAAGGTTTATTCAAGATTAATTTAGGTTTTTTTATGTTTAATAAATCTAAATTAATGTGCTTCTGCCCAGTTATTACCGTATCCTATATCGACTTTTAAATTAACCTTGAGAGGTACCATTGGTAAATTTGCAGTTTCCATAATAGGCACAATAATATTTTTAATTTCTTGTATTTTGTCTTTATTAATCTCAAATACCAATTCGTCATGAACTTGCATCAACATTGATACATCTTTTTTATAATCACTTAATTCTCTATGAATTTGTATCATTGCATTTTTTATTATGTCTGCAGCAGTTCCTTGAATAGGAGCATTAATTGCTTGTCGTTCAGCAAAGCCTCTTAAATTTTTATTTGAAGCATCACCTCCATTAATATAAACACGCCTATTAAATAAAGTTTCAACATAACCATTTTCATACAACCCACTCTTTATATCTTCCATATAATCTTTAATTCTAGGAAATCTATTGAAATACGAAGTGATAAATAATTTTGCCTCATTAGAAGAACATTTTAATTGCTTAGCTAAACCATATGGTGAAATTCCGTAAATAATTCCAAAATTAATGGCCTTAGCTTTTCGTCTTAATTCAGATGTCATTTCATTGATTGGTATATTAAACACTTTAGAAGCCGTATCAGCATGAATATCTAGATCTCGATTAAATGCTTCTAACATTACTTTTTCGTCAGCTATATGCGCAATTAATCTCAACTCTATTTGAGAGTAATCCATAGATACCAATGAAAAATCCTTTTTAGCTTCAAAAGCAGTTCTAATTAATTTACCTTCTTCGGAACGAATAGGTATGTTTTGTAAATTTGGGTTTGAGGATGACAATCTTCCTGTGCTTGCTCCAACCATAGAATAACTTGTATGCACTCTTTTAGTTTCTGGATTTATCTGTTCAACTAAAGCGTCTGAATAAGTGCTTTTAAGCTTTGAAAAATGTCTCCAGTTTAAAATAAGATCAGCGACCTCATAACCAGCGTCAGAAATATTTTCTAAAACATCAACGCTCGTTTGCCATGAGCCGTTTTTAGAGCGTTTTCCTCCATCTATTTTCATATTTTCAAATAAAATTTCACCTAATTGCTTTGGAGAACCAATATTGAATTTATTACCAGTTATCTGAAATATCTTATTTTCTAAATTTCTTATTTCTATTGATAAATTATTTGAAATATCTTTTAATTTTTTTGGATTTACTAAAATTCCTGTATTTTCCATCTCCATTAATACATCTATCAATGGATTCTCTAATCGCTTATAAACAGTAAATTTTTTATCACTAATTATTCTTGGCAAAAGCCTATTATAAAGTGCAAGAGTAACATCAGCATCTTCTGCTGCATAATTTAAAGCGTCTGCTGGAGATACTTGATTAAATTTAATTTGATTTTTGCCTTTACCACAAACATCCTCATATTTGATTGTAATGTAATCTAATTCTCGTGAGGCTAAACTATCAAGTTTATGATTATCTACTCTACCAGGGTCCACAACATAAGAAAGACACATTGTATCTCCAATAGGATATAAATTAATATTTCCATTGTTTTTTTGTTTCATGACTAAGGCATCGTATTTGATATTATGCCCAATTTTCAAAATGGAACTATCTTCTAACATAGGTTTTATTTTTTCAATAACTTGTTCAAAAGGTATTTGATCAAAATTTTCTTTATTATCTTCAAGAAAATCTGATTGCTCATCAATCAAATCTGATCCATGCCTAAGTGGAATATAACAAGCTTTTCCTTCGTCATATGATAATGATAACCCTACTAACACAGCTGTTTTAGCTGCTAATGAATTAGTCTCACAATCAACGGAAATTATCGATTTCTCATAACATTTATCAATAAAATTTGACAAATCAGAAATCTTTGAAATCAATTCATATTGTTTTTTTATATTTATAAAATTACTAGTATTACTTTTAATGACAATACCTTCGTCATTACTAAATTCTTTAAATGTTTCACTTTTATTAATTTCTAATTTATTCAATAACCTATTAAAACCATGTAATTCAAGAAAAGGTCTTATTTTATTTAAATCCAAAATTTGGCTTATCTCAAACTCTTCTATTGAATGAGTAATAGGAACATTTTTTTCTAAAGTTACAAGAGATCTAGATAAACGGGCTTGATCTGCAAATTCAATAAGATTTTCTCTCCTTTTATTTTGTTTTATTTCCGGTGCTCTTAATAATAATTGATCTAAATCTCCGTATTCATTTATTAATTCTGCAGCAGTTTTGATACCAATGCCAGGCACGCCAGGCACATTGTCACTGCTATCGCCTGCAAGCGATTGGAGATCAACTACTCTATTTGGAAACACACCAAACTTTTCAAAAACCTTATTATCATCAATCCAAACTTGTTTCATAGGATCTAACATTACAGTATTATGATCAACTAACTGCATCAAGTCTTTATCACTTGAAACAATAATTGTATTCTTGTTTGAGCTAGACGCTAATTTTGAGTAGGTTGCAATTAAATCATCAGCTTCAAAGCCTTCTAATTCTATAGCAGGCAAGCCCATTGCTTGAGTTGCATCTCTTATGATAGAAAATTGAGGTACTAGCTCATCAGGAGGTGATGATCTATTTGCTTTGTAAGCTTCATATAAATCATTTCTAAAAGTCTTTCTAGAAACATCAAAAACTACAGCTGCATATTTAGGCTTGAGATCGTCAATTAGTTTCATTAACATACTTGTAAAACCAAATACCGCATTTACGGGAACTCCATCCTTATTATTCATTGGAGGCAATCCATAAAAAGCTCTAAAAATATATCCTGACCCATCAATTAAAACTAAATTATTAGGATCACCGCATTTAAAAATAGGTTTTATTTTATTTTTTTCTTGATCTAATTCCATTTTAACTCATTAAATTTATTAAACTTATTATTTTTACTAAAGGGATTTAATTTACTTTATTACTTATTTTAATAATATGAAATCAAATTTCATGTATTTTAATATAAATTTA
>Ga0209710_1003838_pt1 | contig 9965 bp, 11 predicted proteins | sample ArcticOcean_MG_C_5_FD_187436 | JGI IMG/M metagenome (GOLD analysis project Ga0209710, IMG submission 187436) | Marine microbial communities from western Arctic Ocean - ArcticOcean_MG_CB4_138 (SPAdes) (version 2) | ecosystem: Environmental > Aquatic > Marine > Oceanic | place: Arctic Ocean: Canada... | reverse complement strand
ATACCAAAAAGAGCAAACCAGGCCATCTTGCGTTGAGCATCTCTCATTGCATCTTGGTCTTCAAGTTCTTTACGTTTAAATTCCATATTCATCTCGTATTCTTCAAGACTGATGTGTCCGTCGCCGTTTGTATCTCTGGATGCAATCGCTGGATCAACAGTCATTGAAATTGGTTGAACAGTTTTTCTAAGTTCTGCTATTTTTTCTTTAGTATCGTCTGCCATCTAGCTCTCCTGTGGTTACAGGTATTTATTGGGCTAGTAGTCAAATGTATCGTAGTCCTGTTGATAAACTGTGCGGAGGTATTTTCTTTTGTAGTGAACTTTTTCAACAGGATCAGTGGTGTTTGATTTAAACAAAGGAGGAGGGATATCCAATGGCCAATCTTGTTCAAGGGATTCTATCTTAACAATATAATCCAATCTGTCTGGATGTGTTAGAAAACTGCACTGTGTTTGCCAGTGTTTATTTCCTATCAAGCCTTTGGCAAATTGAATCTGTATATTCTCTAAGAATTCTTGTGCGGTCCAGTCAGGATCAAACCTGGCCTTACGCGGGGCAACCATTAGAACAGGTGTTGTAGCATATTTAAAGTGTCTCCAACAACTTTCAAAACGCAGTGCAGGATCTCTAACAATGGCAAAGTTTTTTAATCCATTAGTTAATGCTGTGTCTATACTGATATATCTTTTGCCAACAGTTTTCTTTCCTGCTTGACTGTTTATTAATATTTCTTGTGCATTTATGTTGCCAGTTAGAACAGCAAAATGATTCATCATAGTACTTGTGGCATTTTTGTTTATACCCCAGTAGTTTATTCCCAGTTCAGGCCAACTAGTAATGTTTTGTCTTTTTACTTTCTTAGAGGCTGTCATTGTTGTATATTTTTATTGTCTTGCAGTGCTATATCAGTTTGAGGTCTTCGCCAGCACCAGTGTAATTTTGCAGGTGAATTCCAATCCCTAAACGCATTATGATACCATTCAACATTTCTATTAACCGCATCTGTGTTTGTAATTTTTGATGGTTTTTGTTTTATTGCTGGATCAAAGTCTCCAATTAGTACAAACTTGGTTGCAGTGCGTTCAAACAACTGTTTAAGCCACAGCATATCTTGATCAGGAATGTGCTTGATAACTTGTAAACATATTATAGCATCAAACTTTTGGTTTGGTAATGGTGGTACTTTGTATTGTTCTACACAAGGATCATACAAGTAATATGATTCAAATCCACAACGTTCATTGAAAGGTTTAAGATCTTTTATTGGATTGGTATACTGAAATCCTTTACCACATCCATAGTCTAATACTGAGTTAGCATTGTATTTGCTAACTAAATGCTTAATTTGTGTAACATAATTCTTGCTGTCATTACCAGCCCAGCTCTTGTGTGTGTTTTGGAACCATATTCCTTTAGCAACTGCTAGTCTGTGTTCTTCTGATGGTTCCATCATCTATTTAGCAAGAGGATTATCCAGGGCTCTTTGAAGTTTGTTATCCATATACTTTTTAAGTTGCTCTACTCGTTGTATTAGCAGATCCTTTTGTGCAACATACTGATTCAGCAAGTTATCACGTTTAGTATCAAACCGTTCTTCAGCATCATCGACGTATGTACGAGTTTTATCTTCTAACTTGTTCATATCATCTTCTACTTTGTCAACAATACGTTCTAATCTTACAATGTCCTCACGTAGTCCATTTTTAATATCTCTTGAATAATCTATTGCATCTGTCAACTGTTGATTAATTTGCTTTTGTTGTGCTTCAATCTTTTGTGTGTCGATGTTTGCAATTATCTCTTTCATATCCGTATAGTCTTTGTAGAATTCAAATGTTGCCCAAGCACCACCACCTAGTGTGGCTAACAAAGGTAACACTAATAATAGTTTTGAACCTCCTAATTTTATACCACCATATTCTATTTCAGCCATTTAGTTCGCTCCTAAGTTATATTGTAATTCTTCTAATTTATCGTAGTTTGGATCATTTACAAACCATCTTGCAAAGGCATTATCAACTATACGTCCGCCTTTTAGATTAACTTCCTTTTGTAACTGTCCGCCATCAAGTTGTGTTTTACTGTATTTGCTAAACTCAGGTACAAAATTAAGCATTGCAATTAACCTAGTTTGTATTTGTTGCTGGACTTTAAACGTAGCCGCATTACTCATTTTATCAGCAAGTGATTGAGTATTAACTTGCTGAATTTCTTTTATCTTCTTAGTTTTTTCTTTTGCAGTGTCAACTTGTTTTGGCTCAACTATAATGACCTCTTCTATAACTTCTTCAACAACAGGCTCTTCAAGTATTACTTCCTCTATTACTATTACTTGCTCTGGTATAATTGGAGTTTCTAAAGTAATTGCTTCGGCTACAATAGGATCGTCTACTATTACGATTTCACCAGGTGGTGTTTCAGCCAGGTATCCTTGACAATCTTTATCATATTGTGGATTGAATGTACACTGTTGTTTGTAATATGCACTTGCGTATCCAGGACAACCTGAGTCATATAATGCGTTTACCGAACATTGTTGGTCATAGTATGCACTTGCGTATCCAGGGCATTGGTTATTGTACAATGTATCAATTGAACATTGCTGGGCAAAGAATGCATTTTCGTATCCATTGCAACCCGAGTCATACAAAGCATCATTTGAACATTGTTGGTTATAGTATGCTGTTGAATATCCATTGCAACCCGAGTCATATAATGCGTTTACTGAACATTGTTGGTCATAGTATGCACTTGCGTATCCATCGCAAGTTACATCATACAAAGCATCATTTGAACATTGTTGGTTATAGTATGCTGTTGAATATCCTGAACAACTAGTGCTATAAAGTGGATTACTACTACACTGTTGCGTCAAATAAGCGGCAGCATAGCCCGTACAACCTGAATTGTATAAAGGATTAGCCGTACATTGTTGATTAAAATATGCAGTTGCATAACCAGGGCAGGCAACATCATAAAGAGGATTACTGTAACACGGATTAGAACTGTATGTTAAATTAAATTCAGAGGCACTTACATTGAACTCAGGACCATAATGTCCAGTCCACCCAGCACTGTCACTTCCTTGTGCTGATATATTGATATCGCTAAAATATGATGGAGGCAAGTAATTATTTGCAAATGTTTCTGATCCAGTATGGCTAGTCCAATTATGAGAATGACCATAATCGTAGACATATGACTGATAAATTGAGCCATCTGCTTTTAGCACGTCTACTGTTATTTTAAAATCATCAACTCCTGGTTGCTTGCCATAGAGATTTCCATTACCATTCTTTACTCTCCATTTATATGAAAAGCCTTCGACTTGTATTCCTGCTTGTTCTAATGCAGTGTTGATTGCAATCGTTGTACCAATGATGTTTGCATCACTACTCCAAATAAATCCACTATTATTTGGAATTCTGTTTGGCGCAGGACCACCTGTACCCTGCCAATAACCTGTACCGTAAGTACCAGACCAATTCTGGGCACTAGGGTCTAGTAAGTCAGTGGTTGTATCTGCTTTAGAGTAAGAGGAGAAGCAGAACGCCAAGGCCAACGCCAGCGCCAGCGATAATACCTTGTTTCTTTTGAACATCATCTTTTGTCTCCAATACTACAGGAGGTGGTAACATTTTAGGATTTTCCTCCCACTTAGTTTGAGCAGCCTGGCCAATTTCACCTAAGAACGGACAAGGTGTACCTGCCATACTCATAGCATCAAATACACGCCTGTCTTGGCATAATACACTGACTGCAGCAACCTTCATTCCCATGTCGTATAATGTTTTGCTTAATTTCAATCTTTCGCAGTTTGGGTCTCTAACAGTCTCACCTGAACTTATACCAAGTATTTGTGTTTGAACTGCACCAGCTACACCTACTGTACATAGGTCACTATTTGAACTGTTTACACTTGGTGCAATTGCACTCGCAGGCGGACTAATTACAAACGTTTTTGTATCCGCATCTGTAGTAACTTTGCTATTACTGTTGCTATTTGTATTAACATTACTAGTTGTTTGAGCAACCGCCGTGCTTGCTAAACTTAAACCTAGTATCATAACTATTATAAATTTTTTCATATTTGCCCTTCTTCTTTTAATAAGTGTTGCTCGCTAAGATCCCAGTGCAACATTTGTATCTAAAAGATATATTTGCCTAACTCTAACTTTTTAATTTCTTAGATATCATTCCTATTGCAAGTATTTATCATATGGTGCTGTTATATTACATTATACTTTAACATGGAAATTTGTAATCTAATACCGTCAAAATTCCAACACCGTCAAAATTCCAACGTATTTATTACAAATGTCAAAACACATAATATAAAATAAATATACTGTAAGTGAATGACGATTCAATTTACTACGGTATACAACTATGTATAATAATAACTTTATAAAGGAAATAAAATAATGAGTGAAGTACAAGAAGCAATTGCAAAAATGCAATCAGCGGCCCAGGGGCATGTAGACCCTACTAAAGACGAGCTAGAACATCTAGGACGTAAGGTAGGAATTGAATTAGATAAACGCCATGATATCCCAGAATTAATAGATACACTTAAATCACATGTAATAGCTGAACATGGTATAGATATTACTATGCCTCATGCTGAAGCCTCAGCTGGCGTATCAGAAGAAGCAAGTGTAGAAACAACAGTAGCAGGAGTTCCTATGGAAGCTCATGCAAGTACAGAAGCTGAAGCTCATGCATCAGCTGGCATCAATGATGGTGTAGCTAGTGCAGAAGTAGGTGCTAGTGTAGGCGCTGAAGCAGGCGCAAGTATTGGTAACGACACAGCAGGCGCAAGTGTTGGCGTAAGCGTAGAAGCAACAGCCGGTGCTGAAGCACATGCTGGATTTGATGGCGAAGACGTAACAGCAGGCGGAAGTGCAGGAGCAATGGTTGAAGCACACGCAACAGCAGAAGGACACGTTGATGTTGACACTGGATTACCAATTGGTGATGTAGGTACTAACGCAGGTGTTGATGCATACGTAAAAGCAGGCGCACACGCAGACGGTGATGTAAGCGTAGGCGAACATGGTGTTTCTGCAGAAGGTTCAACATTCGCAGGACATTCAGAAGGCGTAGACGCTACTGTAGGTGTTGACACTGGTATTGTATCAGGCGATGCAACTGGTGGTGTTAGCGTAGGCACACAAGTTGGCGTAGGTGGCGGAGCACACTTTACTGTAGAAGATGGACATATCAATATAGGAGTTGCTGGTGAAGCGGCTGCACTTATTGGTGTTGAACTAGATGTAAATGCTGACATTGATGTAAATGCATGTATTGACACAGCTAACGCAGTATACGAAGCAACTAAAGATCCAAAAGCAACAGCAGAAGCACTAGCAGACTCTGTACATCAAGCCGAAAAAGCATATGATGAACATATGGCGCTAGTAGCAAAGCAAGCTAAAGAAGTAGCTGATCAAGCATCTAAAGCCGCAGCAGAAGCTGCTGCTGAAGCACAACGCGAGGCTGAACGTATGGCTGAAGAAGCTGCCGCAGAAGCACAACGTCAAGCTGAAGAAATGGCAAGACAAGTTGCAGAAGCTGCCGCAGAAGCACAGCGTATTGCTGAAGAATCTGCAAGGCAAGTACAAGCCGCAGCAGAAGCTGCACGTAAAGCAGCTGAACAAGAAGCCGCAAGAGTAGCAGAAGCTGCCGCACAAGCTCAACGTGCCGCAGAAGAAGCCGCTAGAAACGCAGCCGCAGAAGCACAACGTCAAGCAGAAGCTGCCGCAAGAGCAACAGCTAAAGCCGCTGAGGACGCCGCAAGAGCTGTATCTAATGCTGCTAAAAACGCTGCTAAAAAGTTAAAATTCTGGTAGACCGTTAAATTTAATAGGTAGGTAATTCTTTATCTACCTATTTTTTTCTAATAAATACTAGTAGGAGATTATTATGAACCCATTTGATAAACTTGGCATGGACTTTAGTGATGTTATGGCACCTTGGATTGCTATACTAGTATCAATCGCGATAGCATTTTGGTTTAAAGATTTTGTAACTAATCTAATGCAAGGACTAAAGTTTAAAATGAATCCTGCATTTAACGAAGGTGATGCAGTTATATTAAATGACGAAGACGCCATTATAGTTAAAATAGGATTAAGAGAGAGTGTATTTGGCGTATACAGTAAAAAAGGGTATACATGGCGTTATATACAAAATGATCGTTTACATATGATTAAACTTGAAAAAATAGTAAACAAGAACTTACATCTTGATACTGATTACGAACAAGGTCGAAAGATACAAGCAAAAATTGATGAATTCCAATCGCATCAAATTAACGAAAACTCTTCAGAAATTTCAGCTAATAAAGAAGAAATAGAAAAACTAAAGAACGGAAAGTAAATGTCCTATTGTCAAAATTGCGGACACCCACAACATGACGGTCCTTTATATAAAGAACATAAAGACGGCGATAATAAGATTGTTGTTATAGAAGTTTGCAAGCAATATAGAAGTAAAGAAGCAATTAAATAAAATTACTTACCATTTGGCATCTTAAATGCAAGTTTACCAGTAATTTTAGTTGAAGCGTAATTCTTTCCACCGTTAACTGTTATAACACCAGCAAACTGCGGCGGATATACGCTACGGAACCCAGTTACAATAACATCGTCACCACTAACCTTTGCATCAGTGTATACTTGTATAATTGATGCTTGTTTCATAAATTCCATCATTCCGTTTCCAAAATTTACACTAGAGTTAAGATGTTTAGCACAAATCTTTGCAACGTTAGTTACCATATGATTATAAATGTTATAGTTTGGATGATTTAACCTAGCACCAAAGGAATGATAAACTTCAAGTATCTGTGCTTTTTGTGTTTGAATATCTTCAACACTCATATTAGCTCTCTTCATTTCTGAAATAAACTTAACAGTTGCGTCGTCTATTAGTTTTAAATGTTTAGCTAGTATTAACGGTCCTACTTCGGCATTGTTATTATTAACTATATCACAAATTTCTACTACTTTAGGATATGAGTCATATAGTTTTTTGTTTTCATTTTTGGCCTTTAAAATAGCATCACTAATATTTTTCATACTAGCATCAGCACCGTCTTTGCCTTTACTACTAATTCCAATTTCTAAGCCATCTGCTCTAACAAATATACTATCAACTAAGTTATGATTTTTTCCAGCTGGCCAATATAAATCTAAATCGTTCCATGATGTACCGTTAAGCAAATCAGCGGCTGCTGCATCTACGCCACCTTTGATTACTCCTGCCATAATACCAATTGGTTGTAAAACTTCGCCTGCATAATCTCTAATTGCTGTTAAGTTAGATTTTTGACCTTCCATTGTAATTGGAAATTGTCCTGCTGCTAAATTTTCAAAGCCAGTTAATACTTGAGGTTTATCGCCTAAACTTACTCGAACCTCTTTCATCAACGACTCTAATCCACGGTATCTTTTTTCTTCTACACCAAGAATATCTTGCGGGGTTAATCCAGTTTGAATCTTTGTTGCTGCACCTGTTTGTAACCGATACCCATGAAACTGATTATTTTGCCAACTTGCAGGAATTCCTGCTTGTGCAACTTTCTTAAAATATCTACCAAATACAGCAATCTCTTCAGGTTGTCCGTCAGCACCAGTTTGATCATCTACAAGATATGCTAGTCCAAAAGCTAGTGTACCAGCATTTGGAGCATTAGTCCATTGTATTGGTTGGTCCAGACCTTTATCTAAAAGTTCAACAGCTGCATCTCTAGATGCAGTATCTTGAAATTGTTCTGCGTCACTAGGATATGCATCTATTTTTGTAAATGTTAAAATATGGTTAGTATCCATGTGCAAGAACTGTTGTCCTGCTTGTCTATTAAAGATACCAGATGCTTCGTTTATTTTAGAAGAAGCAGTAACTTTAAATTCGGTAAATCTCATATCTTAATCCTATCTTGTTACTGTATTTATGTTAGATTTTTGGAAACAGCATAGTAGTACAAAATGTTTCAACATCAGATTCTTCTAATCCTAGACTTTTCATTACATTAGGAGTATGTGGATTCATTTGTTGATGCTCGCAATAGAAGTTCTGTGCTCCGGCAACCTCGTCACTATTTCCTTGACCTGCAAACTGTTTAACTTCGTCAAAGTATGCACGAAGATTATCTAACGCAATGTTTATAATTGGTGTTGCTTCATCTTCTTTAACATTACCTGCAGCAAGCATTTTATCTGAAAAGATTGCTTTAGCCCAGTCTGGTAATTCTCGTTGTTTTTTAGGAATAAAATCTTCAACAGATTCTTTATATCCTAGGATCATGTCATGGTTAAAGTCTAGAGTAGGACTAAAATCATGAAATGCTCCTGTAATTTTATTTTTGCCTGCAATAACATCAAATCCGTAAATAGGAGCATCATTGTTTATATTAGGAAAACAACATACATGCATCATCCAAAGTCCTTTAGTGGCTCTTGCATCTACAACATCAATATGACAACGACGAAGGTAATCATTACGCCATACGCGATTAACCCAGGAACCGTCTTCTTTGTTGAAATGTGCCAATCCTGGCTCCGAGAATTCTTCCGCATTGTCATTAAATATTTGAATAATTTCGTTTTGGCATGCAATTAACTTCTCCCATAGTATACTCATTCGTAAGTTTCCCCAAAGAAATCATAATGAAAATATTGTGTTCCGTACCTAGGGACTTTTGTCTTCCATTCTCCGTTTATAATTACTCCACTTTCGCTACTTGTCTCACCTTCATATGGATCACCGTTCATATGTATAGAATTATCAACAGTAATAATCGGAGTTCGACCTAGATGTGATAACATTGTTAGGTGTGAATTATGCCAGTCGTTAAATAATTTATCTAACTTTGGATCGCCGCCACGGCCGCCGTTAGTTGAATGAATGAATAATTGACATTCATTACGATTGTTCATGTTAAAATTCTGATACGCTGTCCAAACTATTGTTTTTCCTCCAGACCAACTATGTCCCCACATGTCATTACATATTAGTCCAACTACATTAAATTTAAAACTGTTATCACCTAACGCCCAACATTTAATTCCTTCTTTTTCAATATCGTGTTCTAAAAACGGAAGGTCTTGGGGATTAATACAATATGTCTTATTAGTAGTTCCTCGAAGTTCTCCGTCCTTAGTATAAAACCTTATTTGATTACGTCCAACTTCGCCAAATCTTTCTTTTTCTTTCCAAAGCGTACCTAAGCATAATCCAACCTTTCCTTTAGCATACTCTTCAATTTCAGATAGTCCTGCTTTTAACTCGTCAAAGTTATGAAAAGGATCAATGCCAAAATGTGTTGCTGCTAACCCACCATGGCTGTATCCGCTTAATGAGCCTTCTGGTGTAACAAGATAGTCGCATTGATTTTCAATTGCATAATCAATTGCTTTCTTAATAGTACTAACGTTTTCTGAAATATTAGTAGTTACAGGAATTTGAGCACCTGCAAACCTTTGTGGAATCTGTGTCATGCTATATACCTAACAGTTGTAGAATTAGTTTTTTGAAAGTCTAGTTTTAAATTTTCTGCTTTAAACACATAATTAATAACTAACCTATTTTCGGTTTCTTGCGGACAAGTTCCTGTGTGCATTTGATTAGATTTAAACAATATTGCTCTTCCTTTTTTTGGTTCAACTTCTCCAACTATTTTTAAGTCTTTGTATGGATTAGGATCTCTTGTTGTTTTATTGAAGAACCTAGTAGGCCCATCGCTATCTTTAATATAATAAATTAAAGAAAAGTAGTCATTGCTTTTATGATCAGCATGTGGAGGATGATATTTTCCTTTAAATGATGTATCTAACAAGTTCATATTTACTTTTATTTTATGTATACTACCTACTTTACCACCTGAAATAGATTCTAGAAACACTAGTAGCATACTGGTTAGTGCAAAGCTATCAGGATCAGGGTTCTCTCCCCACATT
>Ga0209710_1003827_pt1 | contig 9987 bp, 5 predicted proteins | sample ArcticOcean_MG_C_5_FD_187436 | JGI IMG/M metagenome (GOLD analysis project Ga0209710, IMG submission 187436) | Marine microbial communities from western Arctic Ocean - ArcticOcean_MG_CB4_138 (SPAdes) (version 2) | ecosystem: Environmental > Aquatic > Marine > Oceanic | place: Arctic Ocean: Canada... | reverse complement strand
AAAGTTTTCCAAAACGTTTTCGCTTCGTGTTTCGTCAGATCGACGACGACGCGTTCGGTTTTATTTTCACTGCGATGAGAGCCATCAGGGGACTTCTATAAGTGCGAGCAGTGAACGATGTCCGCCGTCGCTAAAGCTCTAGTCACTGAAACGCTAGCGCACACCGCGCGTTCTACTACCAGAACACATCAGTTTCAGAAAAGATCTTTGGCAAAATCAGTTCTGATTACGGTCTCGTTAGTACTCGCACTCATCGCACTCGTTTCAATGCTCTTAATCAAGAACTCGCGAGAAAATGATGCCAGTGATAGTGAACTGGTATCATCAGTAAGGTTTGCGAAATCGTTGACGAGCGAGATAGGATCTAAGTTTGCCTCGTATGCGAGCGTTGTTTTCAATCCATCAGAAGTGAAGGACGAGGAGAACGTATACGATGGACCAGTGCCTGAACCGACGTTAGAGGAAGAAGACGAAAACGATGATCCTAAGAAGAAGAAGAAGAAGAGGAAGAACGGCAGTGATGAACAAGAGGCAGACGAAACCGATAACGATGGAAATAGCGATAGTTTTAGTACAACCGATGATTTCGATCGAGTCGTATTCGATGAAAGCGATGAAGGTAAATATAAGCGCGACGAACGACGACGAGAAAGAGATACGAACAGTAAGTTCTATCGCGTAGAACAACAAACGTGCCCTGGTATGCCGACGAAGAAGAGTTTAAGTATTGGACAACCGAAAAAAAATAAACAAATGATTGAGAGGAAACTGGATAGATTAACTGACGTAGTGCCAACGGTTGGACCTGGGGGAGATGAATCGAAGTATGTGAACATTTCGTGCGTATATATTACGGAGAAGTGCGCGAATCCGAGCTCTGCGAGCGGGAGAGGGATCATGCGTAAATTGAAGTTCGATGTTACTTCTGATGAGGCGACAAAGAAGTATTTGAAGTTAGCCGAAAGTTTACCTTCAATCACTGACGGTTCTTTAGGTTCATGTGCAATCGTCGCGAATTCAGATAACTTATTGAAAGGAAATAGGGGCGAAGAGATCGATATGCACGATACGGTGTTTAGGCATAACACGCCCATGAAAGGTTTTCAGAAAGCTGTTGGCACGAAAACGACGTTTACGATCGTGAAATCGAATTACGCCGGCGGTGGAGGCGGTGCTGGTAAAGCGCAAGGCAAAGGCGATTCGAAACCGGACTTGGCGTATATGTTGTTAAAGAACATCGATCTCGTACCGAAATCTTTACTCGTCGAGGGTAGGAAAGTTCTATTAAGATCTGGGGGCGCGCATCCAATCGCTCGCTTAAGAAGAGAGCTTTACCAACTTTCAGGGACGCCCTCAAAAATGCATCCAACCGGTGGTTGGGCGAGGCCTTTGAACGTATTAGCGAGTAAATTATGCGAGAGAGTAGACGTCTACGGCTTCTCTGGGAATAACCGGGGCGGGAAATATTTCGCGAAGAACTTAGAGGTGAGACCGGCGCATAACATGCCGTTCGAACATTGGTCTTTGCGCTATTTGCAATCTAAAGGGAAACTTTGCGTCTACGGTGAATGATGACGCGCGATGATGTCAATTGTAACAATTTTAATCATTAGAAGAAGAAAAACTGATGTGATGAACACGAACGTCATAAAATAGTCTGCTACGCGTACGCATATATACAAAAACACGACGACCAACGCACTAACTCGAGAACGTAACAAACTCTCATCGTTGCTCTGTTACGATACGATGATGACGATGAAATCATCCTCGTCTTCTGCAAAACAGAATCGCGTGACTACTTTCACTGCTTTTAGAAAGAAAGTTTTGTCGTTCGTTTCGAACACTGATGTTAGTTTGTTGAATAATCTCACACGCGAACAAGGAAATTACTACTGTCGTGCATTGACTGGTTTTAAATGCACTCGAACGATAGAACGAACGCAGAGAACGAGAGCTCGATCGAAATCATCTCATGCCGCGCAGGAGAAGAAGAAGAAACAGAGGAAGAACGAAACGGACGAATACGATTTTTTCGTCGATGAGAACACGTTAGCGAGAAAAATTCCTTTATACTTTGGAATAACCGGTTTCGTAGTAGTCCTTTTGAACAGGGCGATATCGAACGTACAGCCTACGTTATCGGCGGCGAGTGCGGAGAGCAGAACGGACGTGATATGTGTCGTGATGTCAACGTGTTTAGTCTTAACTGGGTTGACGTTAGTCGCGATTGAACCGAGGAAGCCGGAACGAGTAGAGTTGAGCGGATACGAGTTAAACGAAGCTTACGTAGATTTAGGTTATTTTGAGGACGAGGAACGAAGACGAACAACAGAAGAAGAGCTGCTATGGGTCGGGAAGACACTGAAAGAAGCGAGTGGGTGTACGAGCGTGACAATAGTAAAGGTTTTACAGAGCGATGATAGTACGGATACTCCTAAGAATTCCGATATCGAAGGACGCGTCTTGTTCTACGACGGAATATGTTGCGTGAGAGATCCAAAGGTTTTGTTCGAGAACGATGATGATGAAAAGAAGAGTCGTCATCGTATGCTTGGTGAAGTTTGTAGAAGCGTTCTCTCCTCCGGGAAGCAGAACTATATGGCAAACGCGAACTTATTCCCCGGTCGTTTCGAGTTCATTCAAGACGACTCAGAAATGCTTTCGAGAAATGACCGAGAACAAAAAGAACAAAATAAAATCGGAAAAGGGTTCGGACTCCCCGAAAACGCGCAATGCATATGCGTCGTCCCAATCTCCAACACTTTTCTGATGATTTTATCCTCCAATCAACAACGCGCGTTTACAAAAATCGACCAAACTTGGTTCGATCTCTTAGCGCAAAAGTTAGATACGCGGTTGAGTTAGACTTCGCTTTTTGAGCTCTAAGCTCTATCGAGAGCGCACATCGATATCTTACCGTTGTTCATACTATGCGTGACAATGTGAATGTCATATCCCACCAATGGTCATCGCCAGTTTCACGCATAGTGACCAACGGTAGCGTACGTAACACGTGCGCCCTTTAGAGTAATTTACGAGAGATCGATCCGAGAGCATAAAATGTAATCATCATCACCGAATTATCGTCGTTGTTCTTGAGTATTACGTGTCATAACTACATCACTCGGCACTGAAAACGACGGTGTAGACCATAGATTAGTCGTAGCGCGTAGTAGTTGCAATAGCGCGCTCGTCAGTAATGAACGTGAGGGCTTCAGCAGAACGACCTGATGCTGTCTCTCTCATCGGATTTCAAATTTTCAGAAATAATTTCAAAAAACGAACGAACTGTTTTATGCGTTTTAAAAGTATTCACAAAAACTGACGCCGCGTTAATAAACACTGACACCGGAACATAACCCGAAAACCGATCGATCGTATCACCGTTATATTGATTACTCGTTTATTTCATCGCGCGCATTGAACGAAACAAAACTTTCTCGAATAAATAAAAACATCATCAAAACGCGATATAAAAAATAACGTACTACTGATGGAAAGACCTTCGAGACGCGGTGCATCGAAGCAAGATTTAGCGAAACAGAATTTAGAGAAACTGAAGCAATTGAAGGCTACGAAAGGGAAGAGAATTGATGAGTTAGTTGGCGATGAAGGCATTGATAATGTTTACGATGAAGTAAGTACGCGCGCGCGATGTTGGTTTTGTTTTTTTTGTATCATCAGTCTCATCGGTTTGAATCCTTTCCATGGCAGCAGTGAGAGCGTCGAGAAGTGTTTTTTTTATTCGTTCGTTGTTTACACGTCGTCTGATTTGAATAAGAGAGCGAGAGAACGAGAGAGAGCGCGCGCGTGTGTGGGGGTGGAAGAATTCATTGTATAAACATATACTCTTTACGTTTTCGTGACTGACCGAAAATCTTTCTCACTTTCGCGCTCTCGCTCGCTCGCGCTCTTTTTATTATGAACAACAAAAAACACAGGTTTCGGAGGAAGAATATGCGAAATTGGTCGCAAAGAGACGCAAAGAAAACGCGAATTTCGTCGTTGGAGCAGAGGAGAACGATGAATACGTAGATCTTGGTGAAGAGGAAGATTGGACGAGGCAAAATCCGAACTATAACAGCGATGAAGATGATGCCGATGGCGACGTCGGCGCGGACGACTTCATGGACGAGGACGGGAAGAAAGCGTCCGGCGGTGGAGAAGGACAAACCAAATCGAAGAAAGAACTCGCGAGAGAGAAGAAGAAGAAACAGCTCGAGAAGGAAAAGTTGAAAGCGAGTAAGAAGATTGGCGGCGCCGTCGGGAACATTGATATGACGTCGAAGAAACGTAAGGCTGAATTAGAGCAGAAAGAAGCAGAGGCGGCTGACGCGGATGCGCTTTTGGAGGATATCATGGCTGGCGTGGATCAAATTGATGATGATGCGATGTTTACAACGACCAAATCAGCTTTGAAAAAGTCGAAAAAGAAAAAGTCGAAAGGAACCACAATCGCCGTCGATGGTGAGATGACAGCGGGTCTATCGAGCAAAGAGAAAAAGAAAGCTGCGTTTGCAAAGAAAAAAGGAGTCGCGTTTCCAGACGAACCTCCTTTGGAGGACGATGATATCGATGAGAAAGACGCTAGTGCTAATGATGGAGTGAAAGCGATGGATATTGCACCATCATCAGGAAACGTCGATGATGACGATGGCGATGATTATGGTGCGATGCCGGATATGAACGTGGACGATGATGACGATGAAGAAGAAGATAAGCTCAACGAGCCAAAGGCTGAAGTCACTGAAGTAATTAAAAACACCAAGAAACAAGAGCTTCCGACTGAAAACAAAGGCGCCAGAGCGGCAATTGCTTACGGAGACTACGGAGATGATTCCGAGGACGAGTTGGGTGATGACATCGAAACTGCAAAACGAGAGAAGCTCGCGGCAGAATGGAAGCCAGATTCCGCGCTCCCGCTCGACGAGCACGATAAGACTTTGCCGTTTTATTTCCTTGACGCGCATGAAGATATTGGTACACCTGGTACAGTGTTTCTCTTTGGTAAAGTGCCGACTCACAAAAACGAAAATACGGGTATTTTAGATGCCAAGCTTGGTTGCGTGTCGTCCTGCGCCGTTGTGAACAACATGCAAAGATGTATTTTTTTCGTTCCGCGCGGAGCGTTTGTACCTTCTAGTCTGGACGACAGCAACGAACTTCAAGAACTCGAAGAGAGTGCCAACGCGAAGGATGCTCCGAAATCAGCGAAGGTTGCTCTTCTGAAGTGGTTGCAGGTCAAGACGAAACCGATCAAGGACGAGTTAAAGAAAATTTTGAGCGAACGCGGTGTCGATCAGTATACCATGAAACCAGTCTACCGTAAGTACTGCTTCGAAAGAAACGATATTCCGTCTGGGGGACAATATGTCATCAAGTTGAAATATTCGTACATGAATTCTGCGTTGCCTTCGGATATTAAAGGCGAGACATTCTCCGCCGCTCTTGGAACGCAAACATCCGCTTTAGAGCACTTGATCGTGAAATCAAAAATCATGGGCCCTTCTTGGTTAGCTTTGCATAACGCCGAGCTTGTTCCGCAAAACACTTTGAAAGATAAGGAGAGCATGAAGTCTTGGTGTAAACTCGAACTGAATGTACAAAATGGACACAAAGGCGTACGAAATCCAACAGTCGAGTCGCTCGAAAAAGTCGGTTCGAGAGAACCGCCCACGGTTGTTGTCGCCGCTTTGAAACTTCAGACCGTGGTCAATCATAAGACAAACGCGAACGAAATTTGTTCGGCATCGGTCGTTTATTTACAAGACGTTCGCGTTGATGTTGGAACTGAATGTCGGGCTAACGTTCGAGATGCTCCAAAAGATTGGGAACGAAAAGCGCGTCACTTTTCGCTCGTTCGAAAATTATCCGGCGGCTCCTGGCCTCAAGGTTGGGAGCAGCACGTTTCCAACGAAAATAAAACAAACCCGGTTGCAAAGAGAACAAAATCGATCGTGCTATCTGCTCAGGCAGATGAAAGAGGCTTATTGTCCATATTGCTTGCGAGATTGTCGCAAATTGATGCGGATGTTATTTGCGGGCACAACGTCGCCGGCTTTGACGTTGACGTTTTGTTGAACAGATTGAAAGAAAATAAAGTCGCACATTGGTCGCGCATTGGGCGATTAAAAAGAACGCGTTTCCCGAACATATCTGGTGGAAACCAAGGTTCTTATGGTGGCGGTGCGAGCATTGGAGCGTTGTCGTGTATGTCCGGACGCTTGTTAGCGGACACGTATCTTTCGGCTAGAGATTTGCTGAAGGAAGTTTCGTATACGCTCACGAATTTGATGAGGACGCAATTCGGCGAAAACAGGGCGGAAATCCCGCAACAAGATGTGCCCTTGCAGTTCAATTCGACACAGACGCTGTGGCAATTGACGAAAAACTCGCAAACAGATGCATACTATGCGCTTTGGTTAATGTTACATTTGCAAGCGCTCCCACTGACGAGACAGCTTTCAAATATTGCCGGTAATACTTGGTCGAAAACTTTAGGGCACACGAGAGCACAGCGCGTCGAGTATTTGTTCTTACACGAGTTCCACAGACGTAAATACATGGTCCCTGATCGCTTAAGCGCGAAAGAAAAGCGACGCGTAGAAGTGGCAGCGAAGAAAAACGGAGAAGGCGAGGAAGTGGACGACAAAAAGGGCCCTCAATATTCCGGCGGTTTAGTTCTCGAACCGAAGAAGGGGTTGTACGACAAGTACGTATTGATGCTCGATTTTAACTCGCTTTACCCTTCAATCATCCAAGAATACGACATTTGTTTCACGACGGTGAAGCGAGGAAAGGATATGGAAGGGTTGGCCCCAGAGCTCCCGCCGCCAGTCGTCGGTCAGCCAGGAGGCGAAAACGCCGCCGTGCTTCCTCAAGTTATTTGCAAACTGGTGCAACACAGACGTGCAGTGAAGGAGTTGCTCAAGAGAGAGACAAATGAAGTCATCCGAGCGCAGTTGGATATTCGACAGTTGGCTTTGAAGCTTACGGCGAACTCCATGTACGGTTGCTTGGGCTTCTCGGCGTCCCGTTTTTATGCTAAACCGCTGGCCGAGTTGATCACCGGGCAAGGTCGAGAAATCTTACAATCAACGGTAGATTTGGCGCAGGGTTTAGATTACGATGTCATTTATGGTGATACCGATTCTATCATGATCAATACGAAGAAAGATGAATTGAACGAAGTCCGCAATGTCGGTAACGAGTTGAAGCGAGAAGTGAACAAAAGATACAAACTTCTCGAAATTGAAATGGATGGTGTTTATCGGTCTATGCTTTTATTGAAAAAGAAGAAGTACGCAGCCGTTGTCGTCGAACCGAGCAGAACACAACCAGGGAAATTCGAAGAACGCCTCGAGAAGAAAGGTTTGGACACTGTTCGTCGTGATTGGTGTGGACTGGCCAAAGATGTCGGCGATGGATGCTTGAATGAAATCTTTGTAAAGCGACCGGTCGAAGATACGGTCGAAAAGATTCATGACAGGTTGAGAGAAGCGCGCGTAAAAATGGTTGAAAATCAAATCAACTTAGAATCTTATATCGTGACTAAGCAATTGACAAAGAATCCAAGAGATTATCCAGATGCGAATTCGCAACCGCACGTGAAAGTTGCGCTCCGAAGAATCGAACAAGGAAAACAAGAAGGCGTCAACGCGGGCGAAACCGTACCGTACATCATTTGTTGCGAAGTGAAGCCAGAAGATGAAAAAGACATGACGAACGATGCGATTGCAAATGGTCACGCTTCGACAAAGTCTGGAGGTAAAGGTTTAGCCGAAAGAGCGTATCATCCCGAAGAATTGTTAGAAAATCCAAACTTGCGCGTGGATTTGCACTATTATTTGACACAGCAGCTTCACCCGGTGATTTCTCGTTTATGCGCGCCAATCGAAGGTACTGATGCAGCACGTCTCGCGGATTGTCTCGGTCTCGATGCCTCAAAATTTGCCGCGAGAAACATGGGAAACGACGACGATGATAATAACGCCAACCGTTATGCCGCGTGTTCGTTAGACGACGATGCGATGTATGAAAAGTGTGAACCGCTGAAGTTATTGGCGAGCGATGGAAAGACGCAATTTACGTTTCCAGGCGTGCGCGAGATTTTACTCGGCAAAGTTTCTGGTGAAGATGCTTTGAAACCTCCATCGGCGAGAGTAGCTAACGCTGCGACCGCAGAGAGTAAGGAGAACGCCAATAAACTGAAGACGCCTCAACCGAAAACTCCAGGAGGTGAAAATAATGTCAGCGCTGCGGTAGAACTTATTGATAGGAATAAGAAGAAGGAAACACAACAAGAAGAAACGATTATTCACGCACTTTCCGGAGCCGCGTTTACGAACCAAGTCACAATTCAAGTCCGCAAAACGATACAAAAGTATTACGCCCAAAAGCTGCGTTCAGATGACGAGTTGTACCCGTGCGAAACGAGAGATATCACTTTGAAAGCGAGCGGTGAAATCGAAGTTGGAACAAAGCCTTTGAATAATATTTGTTCCGGTTTAATGAAGAAATCGTTCGAGGAGAGAGAGTTGTACACACAACTCGTGCATTTTAAGCGTTTGTTGAGCGAAAAAGATGCGCTCGCAAAGATTGATAAAGCGATGCATTTGGAGTGTCAAAAGAAAATATCTCGCGAAATGCGCGAGGCTTTGAAAATGGCTTACGAAGAAGTCGACGAAGTTTTGAACTTGTCCGCTTATAGATGGGTGAACTTGTCCACATTATTTGGCTTTTGATTGCATTTCATCCATAGATATACATTTAATTATATTAATTTTACAATTTGAACACTATGCTACACTATATTTATTACTTTTACTGTTTTACCGATGCTAATACGCTGATATTAATTCAGTTCTAATTGGCTCTTCTCGTCCGTTAACGGTACATACATAACATCCATCTCGTTCTTGACTACAATTGTACCATTTTCGTGTTTATCTACGACGAGTAATGATTGAGATCTATTATTTGGATCTTCATCATCATCAGTATTATCTTCGCTATTATTTTTCACGCACGGTATGATTAATCTTCCTGGAGCTTTTAACTGATCGATTAACTTTTGCGGTAACTCTTTCGCGCACGCACCGACGTGTATTAAGTCATACTTTCTACTTCCCTTCTCGTATCCATCACGTCCATCTCCCTTAATAACTTCAATCAATCCTCGATCGAGTAAATCTTTCTTCTTATCTTTGATTAAATTCTCAATCGCTCGATCGACTAACTCTTCGATATGTTCAATACCAATCACTTTCGTCTTCTTATTTGGTATCAGTGCACTGAAACATCCCAATAAGTAGCCGGAACCACATCCAATGTCTAGTATAGTAATCTCCTCCTCGTCGTCGTCGTCGTCGTCGTCCTCCTCCTCCTTCGACGTCCTCCTCCTACTGCTACTATAGCAGTTACTGTTTTTCAAAAAGTGTTCATATGCGAAGTTTAGACACAGAGCGTGCATGTGCGGTGCCGATATCGTCGCATTGAAACCGATCGGCAAAGGTCGATCCCTATACCATAACCGTTCTTCGTTTCCCTCTCTTCCATCCTCATCGCGAGCGTTCGAAGAATAGGACAAACAGTACCGACGTCTTTCGCAGTGCAACATCGCTTTCGCGACTGCTTCGTGTTTAATTATTTCGTTCGTTTCTAACGCCTTCACTAGCGTCTCGTTCGATAGCGCGTGCATGAGTGAACTCATGTGTTCGTTCTAGATCTCATCAGTGCGTTTGTTTAGTAGGAGTAATCGCGCAAATCATTTCTTTTATTGCGGTTGTAGAAGTTTCTCTGCATCGCGCAGTTCTTTATTATGACGCGCTTTTTTGTTCCTACTGCTGTGATGCTCTATGTGCTCTGTGGGGGATCGAAATGCGTACATGGTGTAGGGTTTAGGGTTTTGGAAGCAGATCGAAATTCGCCAGTCATTTTAAACAATTCGAAAAGAGAGGCCAAAAAAGTACTCAACACTGAAAA
>Ga0209710_1003820_pt1 | contig 10005 bp, 12 predicted proteins | sample ArcticOcean_MG_C_5_FD_187436 | JGI IMG/M metagenome (GOLD analysis project Ga0209710, IMG submission 187436) | Marine microbial communities from western Arctic Ocean - ArcticOcean_MG_CB4_138 (SPAdes) (version 2) | ecosystem: Environmental > Aquatic > Marine > Oceanic | place: Arctic Ocean... | reverse complement strand
TCAATTAATCTTGGAGTTAAATCTGGTTTTTTTTCAATCTTGGTTGTCTCAACTTCCATCACCATTTGTTTATTTGGGTAGAGTGGGGTTAGGTTATCAAACGCAATTTTGTGACGAGCTTTTTCTGGCTCTTCAAAATTTATTTTTTCTACTTGTAATAATGCAAAATATCTTTCCCCTTCTTTGGGTGCTCTAACAGGACCCTCGACTGTGTCTCCTGTTCTTAAACCAAATTTTCTAATCTGACTTGGGCTAACATAGATATCGTCTGGTCCGGCTAAATAGTTTGATTCCATCGCTCTTAAAAAACCAAATCCATCTTGTAATAATTGTAAAACCCCAGCTCCAGTTATCTCTTCTTTTTCTGCAACTTTTTTTAATATAGCAAATAAAATTTCTTGTTTTCTAAGTGTGCTGGCGTTTTCAATTCCTAGCTTTTCTGCTTGTGTTATTAATTGTTCAGACGATTTTATTTTAAGTTCTTGAATATTCATTTTGAGGGATTGGATTTAAGATTTGTTAGATAGTTTGAATGTATATACTCTAACGAGTATTTCAAGTTTAAATAGGTTTAAATATAACAATAAAAACAACCAAAATGAGCAATATTGTTGGCACTTCATTAATTATTCTAAAAAACTTAGAAGATTTAGTATTTTGATTTAGTTTAAAATCATTAAGTAATTTTCCTAAATAGAAATGATAGATTGTTAATAAAATTATTAATATTAATTTTAGTTTTAACCAAAGTGTTAAAATAACCTCAAAGCCAATAACAGAGATTAATATTAATCCAAAAATCCAGGATAAAATCATTGCTGGCATCATGATAAAATGAAATAATTTTCTCTCCATTGTTTTAAATATTGAAGATGAAATTTTATGATCAATATTTTCAACATGATAAACAAAAATTCTTGGTAAATACAAAAGCCCTGCCATCCAAGAAATTATGGCTATCAAGTGGAGGCTTTTAAATAAAAGATAACTATTCATAATTTAAACAAGGACACTTTTTAAAATTTGAAGGACACTTAATTTTTGGAGGATAAAGATTTTCACTAAACTTATATTCATTTTTTTTTATTATCAGCTCTGACATGGCTTTAATAAAATCTTCATTTGTGCCAAGAGCTGGTACACGTGTATAATTCTTGCATCCATTAGCGTCTGCAATCTCCTTATACTCTATGTCTAATTCGACAAGTGTTTCTGAGTGTTCAGAAACAAATGCGATAGGGACTAAAACAATATGTTTACCAATTTTAGAATTTTCAACGATTATATCTTCGGTGGATGGTCCTATCCATTTCAGTGGGCCAACTCTACTTTGATAACTTAATATCCAATCCAAATTTTCAATGTTTAAATTCTCAACTATTCTTTGGACAGATTGTTCCACTTGCCATTGATATGGATCTCCCTTTTTAATATTTTTTTCTGGCAAACCATGAGCAGAAAATATTAATTTAAAATTTTTAAGGTCTTTAATTTTTTTTATTATTTCTTTTGTGTGCGCGTTGATAAAATTTTGGTCTGTAGGGTAACAACAAATTGTACTTGTTTTAACTTGGTAGTTATTTTTTTTACACACATCTTTCCATTCTTTAATTGAAGACCCAGAAGTTGCAGCAGAATATTGCGGATAAAGAGGTATTAAAATAATTTCTTCGGGGTTAAATAATTGAACATCTTTGATCACATCATTTGCTCTTGGGTTCCAACATCTCATTACAATAAAACATTTATATTCATTGTCAGTTTCGGTTTGGTTTAACCTTGTTTCAAGTGCCCCGGATTGTTCCTTGGTTAATTTTAATATCGGTGATGAGCCACCAAGCTCTTCATAGATTTTTTTGGCAACCGGTGTTCTTCTATTGGATATCAGTTTTGCTAAGGGATATCTCAATATAGTTGGTAAATTTAGAATTGCCGGATCATTAAATAAGTTAAATAAAAATGGTTCTACATTTTCAATTTTATCAGGACCCCCAAGGTTAAATAAAATTACTGCTTTTTTCATTTAATAGTCTTTTACTGTTTTGACTAAGTAGTCAACCATGTCAGGATTAGTTTTGGGTAACACTCCATGACCCAAATTAAATATATAGGGATGATCTTTAAAGATGTTTAAATATTTCAAAGTTTCTTTTTTTAAATTTTCTTTGTCTGTTAATAAAATTTTAGGATCAAGACCTCCTTGAACTGTTATTTTTATTTCCCTACATATTGAAACAGGATCAACATCATAGTCAATATTAACCGCATCAGGTTTAACGATATCACAATAATTTTTATAATTTTTTATTCCTCTTGGAAAGCAAATTACAGGAATATTTAGTGATTTAACGTAATCAACTAAATTTAATGTTGGCACATATACATAATTTGGTAAATCTTTTTCTTCTAAGAGACCAGCCCAACTGTCAAAAATTTGAATTATTGTTGCACCATTTTTTATCTGTTGGTCAATGTGTAGTTTTAAAAACTTTTCTAAAATTATTAAAATTCTATTTATTAAAAATTCATCTTTAAAGAAATCTTTTACCAGGTCTTTTTTTGGGGAATGTTTATTAATCATATAAACTAGTAATGTCCATGGAGCCCCAACAAAACCTATTAAATTTTTATTTTTTATTAAACTATCTTCGCTAACTTTTTTAATTGATTTATAAACTGGATATAATTTTTCTATAAAATCAATTTCATCAACCCTGGATATACTTCTTAAATCTAAAGAACCTAATTTTGGACCAAAATTTTTTTCAAATTTTACGTCTTGATTTAACCCATATGGGATCATTAAAATGTCTGAAAAAATTATAGCAGCATCTAAATCAAATCTTCTAAGAGGTTGTAAAGTTATCTCTGAAGATAGATTTTCATTTAAACATAAATTTATAAAATCTGGATTTAATTTTCTAATTTTTCTAAATTCTGGTAAATATCTACCAGCTTGTCTCATCAACCATATTGGAGAATTATTTGTTTTTTTGTTTATTATGGTTTCTTGAATCGGTGTCATAATAATAAGTAAATATTTAATTATAGTATTAGTTATATAGTATGTGAATAATGGTAATTAATTGTTTTACAGTTTTTATACATGATTTATCAACAATTAATAATTTATAGAATTATTATATAGTTTTAAATTTAAGGGTTTATTTAATATTGTTAGATAAAATGTATAATAATACTTAACATGTTTATTAATGTTTATAAAAATGGCTTTTTACAAAGAAAAACAACAAACAGGATTATTTTAAAAAATGATAAAAATAATACTTAATTACCAACATTTTATTCATGAGTAATACATATCAAATATACCTTATTTCTGACTCTACAGGAGAGACACTAGATAGGGTTTTTCTAGCAATTAAAGCTCAATTCAAAAACATAGAATATGATGTTAAATCTTATTTTTTTACAAGAACAGAAAATCAAGTTTCCAAAATAATGGATGAAGCAAAAAAAAATGATAATGCAATAATTTTATATACAATTGTTGATATATCTCTTGCAAATTTTTTAGCAAACAAAGGAGATAAAAAAAAAATTCCATGCTTTAGCGTTTTAGGAAATTTAATAATGAACTTCTCTAAACTTTTAAATCAAAAGGCATCCCACGTTCCAAGCGGACAACATGCTTTGAACGAAGAGTATTATGAAAGAATTGAAGCCATCCAATTTACCATGGCCCACGATGATGGAAACCTTATTGAAGATATAGATAAAGCAGACTTGATATTATTGGGGGTCAGCAGAACAAGCAAGACCCCAACATCAATTTATCTTGCTAATAGAGGCTATAAAACTTTAAACATTCCTTTAGTAAATGAGCAATCAATACCAGAAAATTTAAAAAAGGATCCAAAACTTTCTTGTGTAGTTGGTTTAATAACCGAACCTCAGCGGTTAGTTGATATTAGAAAAAATAGAATGAATAACCTTAAAGAAAAAGAAAATACCAATTATACAAATATTAAAAAAATAGAAAAAGAAATTAGTGATGCCAAAAAAACATTCACCAAATACAAATGGCCAACTATTGACGTTACTAGAAAGTCAGTAGAAGAAACCGCGGCATCAATAATTAAAATATATGAAATAAATAAAAACAATGGTTAAAGAAATTATACTTGCATCAAAAAGTGTTGTAAGAAAAAAAATTTTAGAAAAAAATAATATTCAGTGTAGAATAGAACCATCTAATGTGGATGAAGACAGTGTTAAAGAAAGCCTTTTAAAGGAAAGAGCCTCTCCAGCAATTATTTCAAAAAATTTAGCAGAATTAAAAGCTAACAAGATCAGCCAAAAATTTATAGAAGAAATGGTGCTTGGAGCAGATAGTGTAATAGATTTAGAGGGTAAAATAATATCAAAGCCAAATGATAGAGCGGAAGCACTAGAAATATTAAAAAAAATGAATGGAAAAACCCATCAACTGATAAGTTCGGTTTGTATTTCAAGGAGTGGATCTATGATATGGAATTACACAGACAAAGCCTCATTAACTATGAAAAATATGACCTTTTTAGAACTAGAAAAGTACTTAAAAAAAATTTCTGATGAAGATCTCTATGCCTATAACGTTTATCAAATTGAAGGAGAAGGAAGAAATCTATTTTCAAAAATAGAAGGGGATGAAGATACGATTATGGGCCTTCCGGTTAAAAAAATTAAAGAATATCTTAATATTATAGAATGAAAAAAAATTTTTTAGTTATAGGAAATCCAATTGATCATAGCTTGTCACCAGAACTACATAATTATTGGATCAAAAAATATAAAATAGATGCAGTTTATAAAAAAAAACTTTTAAATAATAATGAGATAGAGGATTTAATTTTTAATATTAAAGAAGAAAAAATTCATGGGATAAACATAACAGTACCATTTAAAAAAATGGTCATACCCTTTTTAGATGAGTTAAGTGAAGAAGCAAAAATTTCTCAATCAGTAAACACAATCTATAAAAAAGATAATAAAATTATAGGCGAAAATACCGATATTGAGGGTTTTAAGCTCAGTTTAGAAAAAATAGAACAAGAAATTAAAAATAAAAAAGCTCTAATACTTGGGGCAGGTGGGGTTGTTCCTTCAATTATTATTGCCCTTAAAAAAATGCAAATTGAAAAAATTTACTTAAGCAACCGAACAGAATTAAAAGCAATAGAGCTAAAGAAAAACTTTCCAGAAATTGAAATAATTAAATGGGGAGACACTTTAGATTTTGATATAATAATCAATGCAACAAGCATTGGATTAAAAGAGGAAGATGAAATTAATATTAATTATCAAAAAATTAGCAAAGACAAATTTTTTTATGATGTAATTTATAATCCACGAGAAACAAATTTTTTAAAAAATGCAAAAAAGTATGGTGCAACAACAACAAATGGTAAAATGATGTTTATTTATCAGGCTCAAAAAGCTTTTTTTATTTGGCATAAAGTTATTCCAGAAATAGACAGTGAAACAATTAACCTTTTAGACATATGATTAGAATTGCAATAGTAGGCGATATAGGTTCTGGTAAAAGTTATATAGCTAACCTTTTTGGTTATCCTATTTTTAATGCTGATTTAGAGGTTGCAGAAATATACAAAACAGACAAAAGTTGTTTCAAAAGACTAAAAAAAGATTTACCTAAATATTTTTCAGTATTTCCAGTAAATAAAATACAAATTATAAATGCAATAGAGAATAGTGAAAAAAATTTAAAAAAAATTACAAAAATTATTCACCCTGAAATTAGAAAAAAATTATCTATCTTTCTAAAAAAAAATAAAAAAAGAAAAGCTGTAGTTTTGGATATCCCACTTTTATTAGAAAATAAGTTAAATCATGAGAATGACACCATAGTTTTTATTCAATCAAAAAAAGGTGATATTATAAAAAAACTAAAAAAGAGAGTTAATTTTAATTTTAATTTATATAATCAATTTAAAAAAATACAGCTACCACTTAGTTATAAAAAAAAAAAATCTAGCTATATTATTAAAAATAATTTTACTAACAACCCTGTCAAGATAAGTGTAAAAAAAATACTAAAAGAAATCATATAAAATGAAAGAGGTAATATTAGATACAGAAACAACAGGGCTATCCGTTAGAGATGGACATAGAATTGTAGAAATTGGATGTATTGAGTTAGAGAACTTGATGCCAACTAAAAATAGGTTTCACTGTTATCTTAATCCTGAAAAAAAAGTTTCTGAAAAAGCCCTAGAAGTGCATGGTTATACAGATAAATTTTTATCCACCCAAAAAAAGTTTGCAGAAATAGTTGATCAGTTTTTGGAATTCATAGAAAATAAAAGACTTGTAATACACAACGCTGAATTTGACTTATCCCACTTAAACAATGAACTAGCACTGCTAGGTAAGCAAAAATTAAACAATGAAAATGTTGTAGATACACTTGCTTTGGCTAGGGATAAATTCCCAGGCTCTCCAATAAGTCTTGATGCCTTGTGTAAAAGATACCGAGTAGATAACTCAAAACGAACTCAGCACACTGCTCTTATTGACTGCGATTTACTAGCGAAAGTGTATATTAATCTTCTAGATCAAAAAGAGCCAACTTTAAATTTTAAAAATGAAGATGACGAAAAAATAATAATAAATTCAAATGACGTAAATCAGTACTATAAAAAAGTAGTTAAACCAACCGAGGCAGAACTTAAGCTCCATAAAGAATATTTAAAAAACAATCTAAAAAAAAATTTTTTTAATTAGCTCTTTGTTTGTACAATTCAGTAAAATTAACTTTTTTTTCAAATTTTATTCCAGGATAACCAGAGTCGATTAGTAAATTTAAAAATATTCTCTCTAATTTAGGGTAAATTTTATTGGGTACGTCACATAAAATAATTTTTTCCATCTCTTTTTTGTCAGAAACTTTTTCATCTACCTTAACTATAGATGTGTAAGTTATTTCAAAATGTGCTTTTTTTAAAATTTCAGGCTGATCTGAAAATTTTATGATTGTGTTGACTTCAATAATTCCGTCTTTCACTGCCTTTGAATTAATATCAATATTCAATTTGTATTTAGAAATTTTATCTCTTACGAATATGTATGTTGGCGTGTCGGGTGTTTCACTTGACATATCTTTAATAAAGCTTCCAATAATTTTATAATTTTCTGTCATTTTCATCCTCTATATCTTCAAATTCGCCATTAATGAAATCTTGTTTTTTATTCATAGGCTTTTGTTTAATTGATACTTTCTTAAATATCAATTTTCTTGTTGGTGGAAATATTATTAATAAACCCAATAAGTCTGTTGCAAAACCAGGTAAAATCAAAAGCAGTGCTGCAAATGCTAAAGCTGCACCTGAAATAATCTCATAAACTGGAAGTTCATTTTTTACCATTTGAGACATTCCTGATTTTAGAGTGTTAAATCCCTCATATCTGGCATAGATAATGCCAAAAAAAGCCGTAATAAAGATAAGCAAAATAGTGTTAAAGGCTCCAATTTGAGAGCCCAACTTGATAAACAAATAAATCTCAATAATAGGAATGCCAATTAGCAATAATAAAAATGTGTTCATTTGTCCTCAGTCTAAATTGCTAGTTGTAATTAATCAACATAGTAAATATTATTAAAATATGAGTTATGGTTTTGAATACATAGATATTATCCTTTTAGCAATGATTGCTGGTTTTATTTATCTTCGTCTTAGAGGAATACTTGGCAAAAAAACTGGTTTCGAAGGAAAAATTCTAAAGCAATTTGAAAAAGAATTTCAAAAAACAAATATAGCTCCAAAACCAGTTAGTGAAAATTTTGATGAAGTTTCACAAAAAGAATTTTTAAAAGGTGCAAAAATTGCTTACGAAACAATTATTACAGATTTTAGTGATAGTGATAACAAGCTGATAACAAGCAAACCACTTTTAGGTAAAAAAATTTATGATCAGTTTAAAGAGGCCCTTGAAGATAGAGCTAATAAAGGTCATTTTGCTGAAATAACCTTTATAGGGATTAAGTCAGCTGTAATTAAAACTCATAAAAAAATTGAAGACAGTTTAGAAGTTACAGTGGATTTTGTTAGTGAAATCATAACATGCATAAAAGATAAAGATAAGAAGATTGTGTCAGAAGATAGTGAGAAAATAAAAATTGTTTATGATACTTGGGTTTTCTCAAAAGACATCAAATCATCAAATCCAAACTGGCTATTAATTGATACTATTTCCTAATTGATTAAGAAGATAACAGACAAAGATAAAGAAGACTGGGAAAATTTCCTAAATAACAAAAAAAAAAAACTTAATAAAAATTCTATAAAAAATTTAGACAATGACAAGCAGAACTGGGAAAACTTTTTAAATAATAAAGAAAAAATTCCCAATAAAGATCTTATTCATAAAAAAAATATAAGATATGAGAAGATAAAGAAAATAGATCTCCATGGTTACACTATTGAAGAAGCAAATAGGGCTACAGAAAATTTTATTCAAAAAAGTTTTGATGAAAATGTTACTAAAATAATAGTAATTACAGGCAAAGGACTAAGGTCTAAAAATGTTGAAAACCCCTACCTTTCAAAAGATTTGAGTATACTGAAATATTCAGTTCCAGAATTTATTGAAAACAATAAAAGTTTAACACAATTTATTATTGAAACTACGGATGCTAAGATTGAAGATGGTGGTAGTGGAGCTTTTTATATCTACCTTAAAAACAAGAATAAATTTAAAGAATAAATTTAGATAAATCTGTATCCTTAACAAGCTCATCTAGATTTTGTTTTACATACTCAGAATCTATTATAATTTTTTCACCAGCTCTATCGGTTGCGGTAAAGCTAATATCATCTAAAATTCTCTCGATAATAGTGTGCAGTCTTCTTGCACCAATATTTTCTACAGTATTGTTAACTTCTGAAGCCATATTGGCAATCGCATCAATACCGTCATCAGAAAATTCTAGTTCAACATTTTCTGTTTTTAAAAGAGCCACGTATTGTTTGATTAAACTATAATCTGGCTCTTTAAGAATTCTTTTAAAGTCATCACTAGTTAAGGCTTCAAGTTCAACTCTTATTGGCAGTCTACCCTGTAATTCTGGAAGTAAGTCTGAAGGTTTAGCCAGTTGGAAGGCTCCAGATGCAATAAATAAGATATGATCAGTTTTAATTGTACCATATTTTGTACTTACTGTTGTTCCTTCAATTAGAGGAAGCAGGTCTCTTTGTACCCCTTCTCTGGAAACATCTCCACCGGACCTATCTGTTCTTCCTGAAATTTTATCTATTTCATCTAAAAAAACTATTCCATTATTTTCTGTTGAATCTTTTGCTGATTTTATAATTTTATCTTCTTCTATTAATTTATCAGCTTCATCGTTAATTAAAATTTCATGAGATTCTTTAACAGTCATTTTCTTCTTTTTCTGTTTATTCCTAACGGATTTTCCAATCATCTCTCCAATATTTATCATTCCAATATTTGCCCCAGGCATTCCAGGAATTTCAAATGCAGCTTGAGAGCCATTATCATTTACTGCGATTTCAATTTCATTATCATCCATATCACCATCTCTTAATCTTTTTCTAAAACTTTCTCTTGTGGCAAGACTTGCTTTATTTCCAACTAGAGCATCTAAAACTTTTTCTTCTGCTAACTTTTGTGCTTTTGCATGAACTTCTTTTCTTGTCTTTATTTTTTCCATTGCAATAGCAATTTCAAGCAGATCTCTTATAATTTGTTCAACATCTCTTCCAACATATCCAACCTCAGTAAATCTTGTAGCTTCTACTTTTACAAAAGGAGCTTCCGCTAATTTTGATAGTCTTCTAGAAATTTCTGTTTTACCAACTCCAGTGGGTCCAATCATTAAAATATTTTTAGGTAAAACTTCGTCTTTCATTTCACCTTTTAAAGCTTGTCTTCTCCATCTATTTCTTAAAGCAATGGCAACTGCTTTTTTAGCTTTATTTTGTCCAACAACATATCTATCTAGTTCAGAGACTATTTCTCTTG
>Ga0209710_1003806_pt1 | contig 10033 bp, 5 predicted proteins | sample ArcticOcean_MG_C_5_FD_187436 | JGI IMG/M metagenome (GOLD analysis project Ga0209710, IMG submission 187436) | Marine microbial communities from western Arctic Ocean - ArcticOcean_MG_CB4_138 (SPAdes) (version 2) | ecosystem: Environmental > Aquatic > Marine > Oceanic | place: Arctic Ocean: Canada... | reverse complement strand
GAAGAATCGGACCAACTCTACTATGATGACGAATACTCTTTCAGTTCATCATAACATTTCACACACATGCACGCACGCAGAGCGATAGAGAAAAGATACACACACAGAGATAGATAGATAGATAGAGAGAGAGAGAGAGAGAAAGTAATGGTAAAGTTGTTCGACGAGCGTCGAACATAATCACTACTCATTCGTAAAACGATGCTTATCATTAATTTTAGATACATCGACGCCGCGCATAGAATCAAACTATATAAAAGTCAAACTTTCCTTATTAGTAATGAAATACAATTAAATCAATACACGGTACTCTATCCTATATATTATATAATCTTACAAAACACTCACGGCACTTACGAGATACGTACTATCTCGCGAGAGAATAAGAGCTTCCTCATATGTTTGAAAATCATCTTCATCTTCATCTTCATCTTCATCTCTCTCTCTCTCTCTCTCTAAAAAAAAGAATCTCTACTATTGATTACATTCAGGAGGCACTTGCGCCTTCGGATGCTTACTTTCGTAATGTTCTTTCATTTGCTTCAAGTTCTTCATTTGCGCCTTGCATATCTCGCACGTGACCGTTAAACTCTTATTCTCGAGTCCTAAAGACGATTTCGAGGAAGTTTTCTCGGCCAATTTCTTCGCGTTCTTCTCTTGCGCTTTCACTTTCGCGTTTCCTCGGACCATTCCTGTCTCGCTCTACTGCTCTATTGATGCTACTGTTGATTACTATGTTTGATTACAGATTTTTCTTTCTTCTTCTTCTTCTTCTTCTTCGAGTTGTTTTTGTTTTTGTTTTTGTTTTCGTTGTTGTTGAGAGTATTATCTCTCTGATGCCATCTTGCCATGTGCTACGTTTTAATACATGTGATGAATGAGCGCATGAGCGCGCGACTTCTATCTCTTGTTCGTATTACGTCTTCATAACTTTTTGGAGAAAATTTCGTTCTTTCCACTGCGCGTGTGAGTATGTCGACGTACGCAGTCGTGTTCTCGAATCCAATCACGCGCGCTCTCATAACCGCGTCTACAAATACTAACATCTGATCCGTTTAATTTCCAAACATTAGTAGTCGTACGCAGTACAGAGAAAAAAGCAAAACATTCTCAGAGCTTCGAACGCGCTTGGCCAATCCGTGAAAACCCAATCAACGACCGCGCATCGTCGTCGTCGTTTTTACACCCTCTCTCTCTCTCTCTTCGTCCGACTCTTCTTCGTTCATCGCGAGAGAGAAAGAGAGAGAGAAGTAGATCTGATCTTCTTTGACCAACATGTCTTTAAATAGTAGTAGGAAGTTTTTCCCGCCGAAAGGGCTTAGGGTTTAGGGTTTTAGGGGTTTAGGGTTTAACGACACCGCCTCAAACACGAACGAACAAAACAATCACAATCATAATCATAATCGTAATCATGCGAACAAGAAGAGCACGAGACGATCGCGATACTCGCACTCGCGAAAAGAAACGATTTGTTCGGAAACCTGTGCAGCAAAAGCGGCAGCCCGATGCAACGAAAACATCATCTGCGTCCCCAAAAACAGTCAGCTCCGACGACGACGAAGAAGAATTAGAAATCGATGTCGCGAAAGAAATCGATGCGAAGAAACGCGAAGAAGATTGCGAACGAGCAACGCAAGCGAATCAAAAGAGAAAGAAAAAGAACGCGAACGACGTAGGAGTAGTCTCTGCTAAAGATGGGGACGCGTTAGATCCATACGCATTCGAGAACGCAAAGGAACTCTTCGGGAAAGTCGATGAAGTGATTTTGATCGAAGACGATGACGAAGATGCGCTCGATATCGAGGCCGAGAAGTATTTTGAGAACAAACGTAGGAAGTTTTCATTAACGACGCAATCGATGAGTAGTGGACAACACGAGCAAGTTGGAGCGACGACGACGACGAGGACGAGTTTGTTCGGGAAGAAGAAGGATGAAGATACTAAAAAAGTAGCGACGACGACGACGAGACGCGACGAAGTTACTCCGCAAAAGCCGTCGAAGAGAAGAGTCTCGTTTGCGAAAGACGATGATTATTGTGACGACGGTGATAAGGACGACGACGACGACGACGACGTTATCATAATATCACCCAATAGTAATAATAGTAATAAACCAAAGACGGAAGAGTTATTCGATGAAGCTTTAGCCGAGGAGATAAAGTCGACGCCTGAAAAATCACCGGTTATAGCGTATAAAAGGAAATCTTCGCCATCGTCTCAGAGTCAAAGTCCGATTCCAAATCAACAACAACAACAACAACAACCGAAAAAATTACAGCAAAAAATTCAACTTTTACAACAACATCATCATCAAAAGATGATATCGCAAGATCCGCAGGCGCATTTATCGATTCTGCAAGAATATTCCTCAAATCCGTTGAAAAAAAACTCAAATCTCTTCGAATCTTGCTTATTCTTGTTGAAAAAAGTAGCCGGGAATACGCATTATAGAAGACGTTTATCGAACGAGAGGCCTCATTTCGCAACGACTTTATTTCAATCGAGTTTAAAAATAGCCGGCATGAGTTCTACATCGAAAAACTTGCGCTTAGTTTCAATCGCTTTGGCGTATTTGTTCAGTTTGGAAATTAAAACATTTTCCAGGTTTATTGATTCGATGGACATTTCTTTAGCAGTCGCCGCTTGTTTAGAAGAATCACTATCGTTCCATGACGACGACGACGACGATAACGACGACGATAACAATAACGACGACGAAGATAAACACAAACAAGACGAAGATCAAGAAAGAGAACAAAAAATCAAAGAAGATGTTCAAACGAGTTTACAAGCTCTGAAGTTTCTTCCAAACGAAACCAGCGCGTGCATGAAAAACATCGCTTTATTATTAGCCTTTCGAGCTTTACAATGGAGCGATACTACCAACGAAGAAGATGGTGGCGACGGAGGAGGAGAGGATAATATTATCAATAACAGAAAAGGAGGAGAAGAAAAGTTAACCGCCGAAGAAGAAGAACAGAGTAAGAATAACAAATTAATAAAAAATAGACCAATGTTCGGAGGTGACGGCGCCAGTCGCCAATTGCGAACGCGACTATCGAGATCTGGATTCATGAAATCCGTCGCGAAACTTGCCAACGAAAGTTCTAGAGACCTCGTTCGTTCAATTCATAATCAGAAAAATGAGGACGAAACGAAAGAGATTGCGAGGCAATCGTGCGCGAGGTTATTTCGATGCGCTCGGATCATCGAGGCGGCTACGTACGCTTCTTCGGAAACGGTGACTACTTTAGCGTCCATAGATTTAGATTCCTGGTCGTCGTCGTCAACGAATGAAGACGTGGAAGAGAAGAAAATCGTACTAGAAAAGGGAAGCAATAAAAATGATGACGACGATGCGTTTGGAGATCCCGCGGTAGTCTGTCCTGTCGAGACGACGACAACGACGACGGCGACGACGATGGAGAAGAAAAAGAAGAAGAAGGAACTTGTTTTAATAACGCGAGTGTTGAGGCAAAATAATGAAGAAGAAGAAGAAAAGGAAGAAGAAAAAGTTGTCGTTGTTGAAAGAACGACAACAACAACAACAAAAAGTGAAACAACGACGACGACGACAACGACGAAACCAATCGATATAATAGTAAATTCAACAACGCCTGAGAGAAAGAAGAAGAATAATAATGATGATGATGATTCATATAACAATAATAACTTTCTTCTTCAAATCGGTTCACCCGGCGTTCTAGGCGCGTCTCCAATATTTGGACAAATGGCAAAATCACCAGGAGCTGCTTTAGATTCTTGGCTCGAAAAAGGAGGAGATCATGAGCATCATCAACAACAGCAACAACAACAACGCGCTTCGTTGAAGAAAAAAGAAGAAGGTGATCAAAATACTTCGTATACTAAAACTTCGTTAAATAATGGACATAAATGGTCTTTAGCGAGATCTCTCATTCAAGTTTTACCAACGCTGACGTATTTAACGAGTCGTTCGATGCGTCCTACGTCGAAAAATCTACACGGTATCAACGCTGAAGATTTCTTGAATCCAAGCATTGACGCTCGCCTTGCGTTGGCGACGTTGAAAGCGTGCATATTTGCGTTGACAAACTCGACAAACGAGAACGCGATTGGCGCGCGCTCGGCTACGCAACACGACGGTTTACACGGTTTAGTAGCATCTGTCGCATTTTATTCTGTCATGCGCGGATGTATACTCTTTGGTGAAAGCGCGGGCGCTCCGCCAAAGAAGAACGTTATGATGCAAGGCACGAATCTAGATGCGTATAAAGATGCCGCAACGGAAATGCTCAACGCAACCATGTGTTTATTAGTAAACATCTGCGAGGCGAATCCAAAAGCGAAACGTGAGCTTTTGAAGTTGACGTTAGATTGTTCCAGTTTTAACAAAGAAGAAAAGGTGATAATGACAGTTAAAAAAGAGAACAAAACAGAAGCAGAGGCAGAAACAGCATCTCCGAAAGTTCCATTCTCGACTTTATTGGCGAGAATATTCACTCACGCCGGCGGCGCGAGAAAGAATCACATCTCAATCGACGACGACGATGAAAACGAGGAAATCACCGCGGACATGCTCGAAACGCACGAAGACGAAGGCGAAGATCTCATCACTCAAGCGTACGCCTCGTTACTCCTCGCGTTTCTCGTCGAAGGCGATGCAGACGCGTTACTACGCGCAAAGAAAACCCTTCCAGAAAACGGCATCGTAAGCATAGTCGAAACTCTCGAGCGTTTCCACGCATTCCACGATACATTGGACGCAATGAGCGCATCGTCGTCGGAGAGTTTAAGAAGAGTCGTCAGTTGGTTACGTTCGACGTATTCAGTAGCAGTAGCATCATCAAAACACTCTCATTAAAAAGGAACATAGACGGAGAGAGAGAGAGAGAGAGATTAGTACGAAAATATAGTCATACTTCTTAGCGGCGGCGCGTATTAAAAGAAACGCAACGATCAATCCTGATCCATATTTTATCAATTATATGTGATTGCTTAACACAGATATCAATGAATACGGTCAATATATTAACGCAACGTATTTTTTATTACAACCAACCCCTACATATGAAACCCTAAACAATCATTGAACGTTGAAAAACAAGAAGAACAAAATCTCTCACAAATCATTAAATAAGCGACTGACGAAGAAGAATAAACGCGAGCGACGAAAATGAAAGACGCGGAGAAAAATAAAAATGCCAAACTCTTCAAAAGATCGCGCGCGAGAGCGAGCAAACGTCTGACTGGAACATTAAGTAATATTTAATACCATTTGGTAATGCATCAGCGTTTTGTGAGAATCTAAGCATATCCTTTAATTTGACAGTGCATTGAATAGAAATGCCAAACTCTTCAAAGGACACGAATAAGCCGTGGACTACGCAGGCCTTGAGCCTGGACTGGACGAAGATGACGACCATGAATTCCAGGAATGGGAAAGAGATTTCGGAGCAGTTCAGGACGGCGTGGGAGCGCACGATACAGGACGCGAAGGCGAAGTTTATTAGTACTACTGATACCAGTGATGGCAATGGTGGTGATGGTAATAATAGTAATAGTAATAGTAATAAGCGATGGATGAATGGGATCCAGAACGCGGTGGATATGAATCAACAACAGGCGAACGCTTTGTTAGCGCGAGCGATATCGATGGAGTCCATCAGAGAACTCGCGAAGAAAGTGAATAAACCGATTAATGAAGGACTTTTGAAGGTTGGGGATTCGCAGTTTATGGAGAAGTTTAAGAGACAGGCGCAGGGCGGCGGTGATCAGGCGCAGCGCGGGTTAAGGAGGAGCGACTCGAAGCCGGATGATTTGAACGTAGACGCGAATAGGAATCATAATCATCAAAATAACAATAGTAACGGTTTGTTTAAAACGAGAGGTAGTAGTAATGGTTTAGGTAGTGAAGGGTATGGAGGTTTGCGTAGGACTAGTTCTCTGGCATCACAACACGATGATGATGGGATCACTCCCGCTACTCCGAGGAGTTCGTCGTCGCCTTTTTCGTCGTCGCAAGATTTGAGCGAGATTTTCGAGAAGAACGTAATGCCGAAAGTAAAGGATATTACGGAGAACATTACAAAGAATTTACAGCCACCAGAAGGTTGGGATGTTTTTAAAGCCGTGAATTCATCAAAGAAGAAACATCAATCATCGAATAGTAATAATAATAATAGTCAAAGCAGCGGGAAGAAACAACAACGAAGCAAAGGCGTTGGAGGAGGCTTTTTCTCGCGAAGGAGCTCGCAGGAATCTCTTAGCGCTACACCGCCTGCGGTTTCCGATAACGAAGATGAAATCGATGATATTCGTGAAAAGTTTGGGAAATTAAATGCGTTACAAACGACGAAACAAAAAATTTTCCAATCTTCGTCGGAAGCTTTGGATACTTTAAAGCAAAAGTTTTCTTCTTCACCTTCTGGTTCTCCAGCTTCGCCTACGAGACAACAATATCATCATGGAGGAGGTGAAATTAAAACAACAACGAATTCAAATTCAAACTCTGCTTCCGAAGAAGAAGAAGAACAACAACAACAACAACATCAAAAGTTTTCCATGACAGCCGTTGCCGCAAATGATAGTAGCGGGAAAAAGAAAACTCTAACCACCACCGCTGTAGCAGTCGACGTATCGACGCAAACGGACGAATCGAAACAACAACAATCATCTACTACAAAAACGACGAGAAGATCTATCAAAGAACCAGGGCGCCAAGTTGCCATTGTGACCACCGCAACGCTTCCATGGATGACCGGTACGGCTGTAAACCCGCTTTTGCGCGCGGCGTACTTAGCCAGGCGCGGATTACACGATGTGACTCTCGTCGTCCCGTTTATTCCCGTTGATGAACAGAAAATGCTACATCCAAACAGTATATTCGATTCTCCAGAAGAGCAAGAGAAATACGTTCGAAGTTGGGTCAAGGAAAGGTGCGGCTTTGATGTGCCAAACTTAAAAATGAACTTTTACCCGGGTCGATATGCGACGGATAAAATGTCCATCATCCCAGTTGGAGACGTTTCATCGCACATTAAGAATTCAAACGACGTGGCTATCTTAGAAGAACCTGAACATTTGAATTGGTTTCATAGTGGACCGAGGTGGAGCGATTCGTTCGAGCACGTCGTCGGAATCATTCATACAAACTATCTCGATTACGTTCGATTAGAGGAACATGGAGGAGTGAAAGAAAAGGCTTTGAATTTTGTGAACTCAGTCGTGAGTAGAGTGCATTGTCACAAAGTGATCAAGTTATCCAACGCCGTTCAAGAGTTTCCAAGAAGTTGTACGATGAACGTACACGGAGTAAGCCCGGTGTTTTTGGACGTTGGCGCCTCAAAAGCGGCGGCTAAGCGCGTGCAACTGATGGGAAAAGAAGACTTGACAGATTTCTCTCCTCTTCCTCTCTTGACAAATGCTGAACCACAGTTTGCATCTATTACGACTAAAAATAAACAGCAACAAAAAAGGAGTATCAATAATAATAAGAGACAACAAAACATCACACACGCTACTGATGAAGCTAATGATGATGTTGTTGATAAATCTGTGTTTACGAAAGGCGCTTACTTTCTTGGAAAAGTCGTTTGGGGTAAAGGCTATCACGAACTTCTGGATTGTGTGGAAAAACATAATAGCAACTCTGAGTATGGCTCTTCTTGTCCAATATCAATGGATGTTTATGGCAACGGCGAAGATCTCGAATCGGTCTCAAAAGCCGCCGCTGATAAAAATTTGCCGCTCAATTTCAAAGGTCGCTTAGACCACGCGAATCCAGAAGTGCACGATTATAAGATCTTCTTGAACCCGTCTTTATCCGACGTCGTCGCGACGACAACTGCAGAGGCATTAGCGATGGGGAAATTTGTCGTCTGCGCGAAACATCCAAGCAACGAGTTCTTTTCCTCGTTTCCAAACTGTTTGACGTACGGTAATCAAGAGGAGTTTTCAGAGTGCATGAAAAAAGCATTCGCGACTGAGCCAAAGCCTTTATCTGCGGATGACGCGTATAGGTTAAGCTGGGAAGCCGCAACCGATAGGTTTCTAGACGCAGCTGAGCTCGGCCCAGAGCACGAGAAAGACATAGATGCGCCTCTATCGAAAATCTCCGAAACCGTCGCGGCTTCCGCGTTCTACGCCTTGAACAACAACGAGCGCATTCGACAAGCGATGGGCGCTGGTACGGGCACTTTGAAACCGCCAGACACGGTCGACGCGAATTGGAAACCAGAAAAATGGGAAGCGGCAGGATTATGCTCCAAAAACGTCACGAGCAAATAAATAAATGAATAAAAAAACAGAAAAGAGCAAAAGAGAGAGAGAGACATCACTTCCTGTAACAGAAGCGTTTTCAATTGAACACATTACTGCATCCTGCCATTCGAGATGCACCTTTTTGTCGAATTTCGACGGTGCCAATGATAATTCGACAAAAAGGTGCTTCTCGAGTGGCTACAGGATGCAGTAATGTGTTCGATTGAAAACGCTTCAGTTACAGGAAGTGATGCGATGCTATCGTCGCTTTATAGGCAGTTTTAGAGACGCGCGCGCAGTAGCAGAAAGAATAAAAACAGTATACCAGCGCGTATCATCAAGCAAGCACGCGAGCAAAACAGCGCTTGCGGCGCGAATTTAACAACAACAATACGCACTCAGTAGTAATAACTTGTAATAACTTGTACAAACATCATCATGCGACAACTAAAACCCTACACTACACGATTCAATCGATCGAATAACCATAACTAACTCCTACTCGCTATAAACAAAACTACCTCGCTTCACTTCACGCGCGTTCCTTCGCCTCCCTCGCTAACGCGCTCAACCGCTTCCACTTCTCTAACTCCCTCTCCCTCTTCGCCAGTTCGTTCCTATCCTCGTTCCTCCTCTTCTCGCCGTTGTTCATCATCACAAACATTTGTTTCTTCATGGCCCTTCTATAGTCGCTTTTCCTTCGTTCTGGGACAAACTCGCGACCGCCGCGCTTTTCGGACCTTTTTTTCCCAAACTGATCCAATCGTAGCTTGCACTCCGCGTCCCACGCGTTCGCCGCGCGTCGTTCAGAGAACTTCTTCCTCTGTCGTTCCTGATTTCCTCCATCATCGCGCTCTTCCGTTCGTTCACTTGCATCGATCACGTGCAGTAACTCCTTCGGAGGGTTATATCCACCGACACCGACCGCGGTGATCATCGGCCCTTTGCGGTACCATCTTCTCTTCTCTGCATTTAACATCAACATCAACCTCTGCTGAAGATCATTCCTTTTACTACTTTTACAACGACTACCACAACTGTTCGTTTCCATGATCGAAGAGAACTGAGACGATGGTTTCCATGCTCGAGCGATTGACTGCGCGAATCGATCGATCGTGCGACGAGAGATCATTCTCTTTATCCTTCGAGAGCTTATTTTTGCCTAAACGAGAGTTCTCTCTTTTGAAGCACCAAAGTGATTTGGTTGTGCGAGTAGAGAATTCGCTTGGGATGTGCTCGTTCCTAGGCGAGTTAGTTTCTTTGGCCTTGGCAAAGAAATCGTTCGTGACTGATTTGTCTTCTTCTCTGTCTCGATGTCTCCTTTTTTGAAAGCGAATTCGAGGGGAGAAGAAGATCACGCGTTGCGTCTTTATGTTTAGTACACGAATGAAGTTGTTCGCTATAGGTCGCGTTTTTTATGGGGAAGAAAGTGTGGTTTAGGGTTTAGGGTTTTCTTGTTTTAAAGGAAGTAAATATGGTCTAGGGTTTAGGGTTTTCCTTTTTTAAGGGGAAGAAAGTGTGTTTAGGGTTTAGGGTTTTCTTAAGGGGAAGAAAGTATCGTTTAGGGTTTTCTTAAGAGTGGAATTGATTATAAGTGGAAATTAAATTGATAATAAGGGAAATATAATGATAAATATAGTACTATTCTATTCTATGCTCGCCTGTGATGAAGTGTAAAAGTGATCATACACCGTAACGCTAAAGAAGAGTCGGGCCAATTCTATTCACAAACACGAATGTATCGAAATCATGATTTTCCAATTTGCCTACTTTGAAAATGTAAACGAAAAAC
>Ga0209710_1003801_pt1 | contig 10040 bp, 8 predicted proteins | sample ArcticOcean_MG_C_5_FD_187436 | JGI IMG/M metagenome (GOLD analysis project Ga0209710, IMG submission 187436) | Marine microbial communities from western Arctic Ocean - ArcticOcean_MG_CB4_138 (SPAdes) (version 2) | ecosystem: Environmental > Aquatic > Marine > Oceanic | place: Arctic Ocean: Canada... | reverse complement strand
CCTACACCCTAAACCCTAAACCCTAAACCCTAAACCCTAAACCCTAAACCCTAAACCCTAAACCCTAAACCCTAAACCCTAAACCCTAAACCCTAAACCCTAAACCCTAAACCCTAAACCCTAAACGTTGTGGTTTCCCGAGCGCAATCAAAATATTGAGGCCTTTCCGCGGATCGAGACTCAGCCAGTTAAAAGCTGCAAATCTCGAAACGATATCACCATTCATTCGCGTCGCACCCCAAATCAATTCGCACCCCGCCCCGAGCGGTCGTCTGGTCCGTGGGGACGATATGGCGGAGATGTCCGCCGTGCGTTCGTTCTCGGTTCCAACGCGCGCGCGCCCTGCGTTGTCGCGGAAACGACCACCGATGTCGCGACGAAAAAACTACGCATCCCGAAAAAACATCACCACGACCGCCCAGGCTCTCAAGCTGGTGCCGTGCGGTGACGGGAGCACTGACCACCTGCCGAAGGGTACGCGCGTGCCGCCATCCTTACTGCGAACCGAAATCAAGCTCCCGACGAAGAAAGGAAGCACCATCACCGTCGGCAGAGAAAAACCGAACGATTTCCTGTTGCCAATCGGGAGTGTCAGTGGCAGGCACTGTTCGTTTCTTCTCGACGCCGCCGGCGAAACGTACGTGACCGATAACAACTCAGTCAACGGCACACAGGTCAACGGCCGGAACGTGAAACCAGGCTCGGCACGTAAAATCGCGGAGGGCGACATCGTAACCCTGGGGGACCCTCATTTAGCAAAGTTCGAAGTCGTCGAGTTTGCGTTTAACAAGAAAGCAACCGGCGATCCGCTCGCGTCGTTTCAAAACGCCTTCGCCGGCGTCGCCAAAGGCGTCGCCGAAGCGGAGAAAACACGCAAAGCTTCGTTGGCGTCTATACAAAGCGCCCGTGATGCGATTGCGGGTGCTGGTGACGTGTTCAGGGTTCGGGATGGCCACGATGCAAAGGATAAGCTTCCCAGCCGAGACGAAGTCGAGGATGACGATGACGTGGAATTCGAAAACGTTTCGGGAACAATCGACGTCGGCGACGACGCGTCAACCTTCGCGGCGGAGGTTGTTCCCGAATTAGGGTTAAACCCTAAACTAAACCTTAATACCTTAAACACAAACAAATCACCGCTGTCACCCGAGGTTGTCGAGATGACAGACGGTTCCTTCGCCAGTACGTCACGGGTTATTTTCGTGCCCGTGGGTTGGCCCGGACCCGCGATTGATTTGGAACCCGGGGTGGAGGTCGTGGTGGGTACCGGAAAGAAAAAAGGCGACGCGGGTTTCTTGTTGACCAACGTCCAGGGCGTGGACAGCAAGCACTGCGTTTTGTTACGCATCGCGGGCCAGGTGTACATTACGGACTTAAATTCACAGGCTGGGACGTTCGTGGGCGGGCGGCAAATAAAACCCGGGTTGCAATACGCGCTCGTGCCCGGCGCGGACATTCAAATCGGCGACGGCGGGTGCGTGTTTACGATCAAAACTGACTCGGAGGACGGCGGGACGTTTTTCGGCAGCGACGGAAACGACGAAGACGAGATGCCACTGCCTCGCGCGATGGGCGGCGGTGCTTTAGTGCTGCCTCGAAAAGGAAACGAACAGAACCGACCGGTAATACGCAACGCGGATTTATCGCTACACGCCGTGGATGACGGTTCCGATCCCGCGGCGTCGCCATGGGGGTTGATGGGCGGGTTGAAGGGCATGGGCGAAAACCTGGGGGCGGCGATTTTCAATAGGTACGTGTTGGGGCTTTCCAAATCCCAACCGTGTTCGCCCATACAAGGACTGACACTTTTATTTCACAACAACAGCAAGATTCAGGTGAACTACCAGTACAAGCCCTCGATCACGGTTGGCGGCGCCGGCAAAGCCGCGGGCCTGAGTGACTTGAAATCCGCGTTGTTACTGTCGCTGGCGGATACCGAGCGCGGTTTACGCGCAGACAAGGAACGGGTAAAGAAAATCGAACAATTTGCGCGGGCGTTGGAAGCGAAGAACCCCACGCGGTCGCCGTTGAAGTCGCCGTTAATGAACGGCCGGTGGGCGTTGCAGTACACGTCGGAAATTGAAACCCTCGGTTCGAAGTTACCGAACTTTTTACGACCGAAAGGTGCGATTTACCAGACCGTGGATATCTTCACCCTGCAGGTGTTAAACGAAACGGCGTTTGAACCGCTGCCGTTTGTCAAGTTTAAAAACCGGAAAACCCTGGAGCTCTCCGCGCAAACCGATTCGCGCGCCGGCGTTCGACCCAAAGACTGGCGCGTCGCCGGAATCAAAATGAACGCGCCTCCTGAAAGCGCGGGACGTTACCTCGGCAACAGGGAGATGGAAGCTTCCGGGGCGGGAAGCATGGCTTGGATGGACACCACGTTCGTGGATGGCGAGTTACGAATTTCGCGATCGCAGAGTGGGGATTTGTTCATCTTAGTCAGAGACGACCCGAACGACGAGTAGAGTTGCTTTTAATATAGAATACGTTATATGAACCACAAACGCACTCGTCCGTTCACTAGCGTCTGGTAACGGACATGTGTGTGGCACGATTCACGCTCCTATCTCTTCAAAGAGTCTTTCCTGCACTCAGCGCAGCGATATTTCAGCTTGCTGTGAGGGCACGGGTTGCACTCCGCGCAGAACGTTTTCAGCTTCCCGTGGGGGCAGGGGTTGCACTCCACGTACTGGCGTTTCCGCTTGCCGTGAGGGGACCCTGTGCAGTCGCTGTTCACCTTGCCGTGAGGGCAGGGGTTGCAATCCGCGCAGATATCTTTCCGCTTGCCGTGGGGGCACCCTGTGCACTCCGCGCAGTATTTTTTCACCTTGCCGTAGGGGCAGGGGTTGCACGCCACGCACTGGCGTTTCCGCTTGCCGTGAGGGCACTCCGTGCAGTCGCTTTTCACCTTGCCGTGAGGGCAGGGGTTGCAGTCCACTCAGTTGGTTTTCAGCTTGCCGTGAGGGCAGGGGTTGCAGTCCACGCAGTTGGTTTTCAGCTTGCCGTGGGGGCAGGGGTTGCAGTCCACGCAATTGGTTTTCAGCTTGCCGTGGGGGCAGGGCTTGCACTCCGCGCAGCTGTGTTTCTGCTTCCCGTGAGGGCATGGGTTGCACTCCGCGCACCTACCTTTCAGCCTGCCGTGAGGGCAGGCGTTGCAGTCCCCGCAGCTTTCTTTCAGCTTTCCGTGAGGGCAGGGTTTGCACTCCGCGCACCTACCTTTCACCTTGCCGTGAGGGCAGGGGTTGCACTCCGCGCAGTCCTTTTTCCGCTCCGTGGGGGCAGCCAATGCACTCCGCGCAGTCCTTTTTCAGCTTCCCGTGGGGGCAAGGGTTGAACTCCGCGCAGCCGTATTTCCCCTTGCCATGAGGGCAGGGGGGGCACACCACACAATGGCTTCTCTGCTTTCCATGCGAGCATCGTTTTCGTTCCATCGCGTCTCGTGTACGACGGTATCGCGCAGATTCCAGGTCCGGCCGCCAGCGGCTATCGCATCGACGCAACTATTCACTCCGCTTGCGTCGGTAGCCTCGGAAGCGTCCGTCAGAGAACGACACGAGAGCGCTCGGCACGAAGTGTGGTCATTCATGTGCCCCGATTCGTTTTCGGTGCTTGCTAGTTTCCAAGAATTTTGCAAACCGACTCGACTTTTTCTGAATCTGCGCATAGCGTGTGACGCACGGCGGTGCGCGTCAGTTGACTCGGGTCGGCGGACGATGTCGGAGGTGCCCGCTGTGGCTGAGCCCGTGCACGGTGACGAGCGTGATGGGTTCGACATATCGGACGATTCGTTGGCGCGTCTCGTGCGAACCATTGAAAACTTTACCCGAGACCCCGAGAAGTTCGAAAGCGAATCTCGTTTTCGGCCGCTGCGACGCGCGCTCGAACCTCTGATGGCCCAGTACGCGACGCGACAGGGTGAGATTTTGGAAAAAGCGCGTAGGCGCCAGCTACGCAAGGAAGCTGAAGGACGCGCATACAAGCAAGCGCACCAGGACAAGATTCATCGTGACAACACTCGGTTGCGTTTCGGTCGAATCGAAAATCTCGCCGCCCTTTGCGAGGACGGCGGCGGCGGCGTGCGCGGCGGAAGCGCGCTGGCGAGCATCGAAGCCGTCGCCGGGTTGCTCGGCGATGCCACCACAGGTGATGGCACCGGACGGAGCCTCGCGTACCTGTCCCAAGTACCCGACGGCGCGGTGAAGGACGGCGGGCGGCGGGCGAACGCAGATGTTCCGAGACTCGCCGATGATGCATCCACGAAAACCGAAAACGAAGTCGGCGTGGAAAAAGCAAGCGCGGACGTTGCGCACGCGATTGGTGTCGACTCAACCGAATCGAAAGCCAGTGACCATGAAAGCATTGGTACGTCGTTGCACACACAGTTTTCAAGCGACCATTCCACAAACCCGCAAAAATCCCTACACACCAAACGACAGTGCTACACATGTAAAGCGCGTTTCAGTATTTTACACCACTTTTACGCACAGTTTTGCGAAAATTGCGCCGCCGTGAATTGGCGCATGCGCGAGTTCTCGGTTGATTTGAATGGTAAAGTCGCTTTGTTGACGGGTTCGCGGGTTAAAATCGGGTTCGAAACCGGGTTGAAGTTACTACGTGCGGGTGCTACTTTAATCGCAACCAGCAGATTCCCCGCGGATACGCATAAACGATACGCGCGCGAAGACGATTACGAAAGTTGGAAACATAAACTACACATCCACGCCGTTGACTTGCGGGACGTGTTTGGGTTGGAAAGGTTTTGTCAAATGCTGATAGAAACGTTACCACGGCTTGATATCGTAGTAAACAACGCGTGTCAAACCGTTCGAAGGCCGGTGAGCTACTACACGCACTTGTTACCGGCGGAAAGACAGCTGGAACTCGCGATGGCGGGTAATATTTCGAATTCGAGTCGCGGCGACGAAAACGGTACGTGTTCGGATTCGGTGCCGCCGACGCTGACGGGACATGCGGAACACGTTTTGAGGGAGCGCGCTACTCGTGGTGTGACTACTAATATTTCTGACTGTGCACCTAGATTGATGACTGATGGTGACGACCTGGCGAGCGACGTCGCGAACGTCGACCACGATTTGTTTTTCCCATCCCCGGCGGAGCTATCGCAGTTGAAGTTGGCGGATGACGATCAATACACGTTACCCGTGATGGGCGCGCTTGACGTGAACGGACAGCAAATCGACCTTCGAACCAACAACAGCTGGAGGTTGAAGCTGGACGAAGTTGAGCTTCCAGAGTTGACTGAGGTTTTCGCGATCAACGCCATGGCGCCTTTTATACTCAACGCCCGGTTACAACCGTTACTGGAGAAGAGCGCCCGTGGTGAACCGTCCGTCGGAACCACGGGTCACCCCCCCAGCGGCAAGGCTTTCATCGTGAACGTCAGCGCGATGGAGGGTAAGTTTTACCGCCACAAAACCCCGAACCACCCGCACACGAACATGGCGAAAGCGGCACTGAACATGATGACGCGAACGGTTGCGGCGGAGTTGGCGGAGACACACGGCATCTACATGACCGCCGTGGACACAGGGTGGATCAACGACGAAAACCCACGGGAAATAGCGGCGCGAATAGCGAAGGCTCACGAGTTCCAAACCCCAATCGACGAAGTCGACGCCGCCGCGCGGGTGTTGCACCCGGTGTTCCACGGGTTCACGCAAAACACGGAACCGCTTCGGGGGGTGTTTCTGAAAGATTACGTCGCCACGGAGTGGTGAGGTTTTTAGGAGAAACTTATTGAAGTACCGGCGTTTATTCACAGTATTAATATGTCACAACCTTGCCTCAGTAGTCGCTTCGATGCGGCGACCATACCCAGCGCATCGCTATTCTCGTGCGCACTCGCGGTTGCATTTTTCATACCCCGAGAACGTTCGCGTCGGATGCGCCGAACAAGCGAAATCGAGCTTGTAAATTTGAAGCCATTCCTTTTGCCCTAACGAAACGAAAAGTGGATTCGGGGCCACCACTGCACCACACTTCGTGGTGCACGAGCGCTCTCGTGTCGTGCTCTGACGGACGCTTCCGAGGCTACCGACGCAAGCATAGTAGATCGTTGCGTCGATGCGATAGGCGCTGGCGGCCGAACGTGGAATCTGCGCGATACCGTCGTACACGAGACGCGATGGGAGGGAAACGGTGCTCGCATGGAAAGGAGAAACGCAAGTGTGCGGAGTGCAACCCGTGTCCGCACGGCAAGCTGAAAGGCAGCTGCGCGGAGTGCAGCGCCTGCCCTCACGGCAAGCTGAAAGGGATCTGCGCAGAGTGCAATCCCTGCCCCCACGGCAAGCTGAAAAACAACTGCGCGGAGTGCAACCCCTGCCCCCACGGCAAGCTGAAAAACAACTGCGCGGAGTGCAAACCCCTGCCCCCACGGCAAGCTGAAAAACAACTGCGCGGAGTGCAACCCCTGCCCTCACGGCAAGGTGAAAAACAACTGCGTGGACTGCAACCCCTGCCCCCACGGCAAGCTGAAAAACAACTGCGCGGAGTGCCACCCCTGCCCTCACGGCAAGCTGAAAAACAACTGCGTGGACTGCAACCCCTGCCCCCACGGCAAGCTGAAAAACAACTGCGCGGAGTGCCACCCCTGCCCTCACGGCAAGCTGAAACGCAGCTGCGCGGCGTGCACCCCCTGCCCTCACGGCAAGCTGAAAAAGGATTGCGTGGAGTGTATCGGGTGCCCCCACGGTAGGGTGAAACGCAGCTGCGCGAAGTGCAACCCCTACCCTCACAGCAAGCTGAAAAAGGACTGCGCGGAGTGCAATACCTGCCCTCATGGGAAGCGGAAAAGGGACTGCGCGGAGTGCAACCCCTGCCATCACGGGAAGCTGAAAGGCAGCTGCGCGGAGTGCAACCCCTGTCCCCACGGCAAGGTAAAAAACAACTGCGCGGAGTGCAGGAAAAGACTTTTCTAACAGATAGGAGTGTGAATCGTATAAATCACACACGGCCTGTACGAAACGCAACTGAACGAACGGAAGAGCGCGCGTGTACGTTTAGCGTTACTACTTGAAATAAAAACCGGCGTGGCGCGCGCGGGGGCCGGTGCATCACTCCCTCCCTCCAAACGCGTCCCTCGCTTCCTGGTCTTCCGTCTCGTCGAACTCCTCGTCCTCCAAGTACGCTCCGAACTCGCCGTACTCATCCTCGTCTTCCATTTCTGTGTGTGTCTCCACCACGTGTGTCTCCACCGTCGCCGCCGCAACGCTGGTGAGTTCTGGTTCCAAGCCGAGCATCTGGGGAAGCCCTTGGACGATGAAGTCGGGAACGGGCGGGGCGTTTTTGTGGCCCGCGCGGTGGGATTCAATCGCGTCGTCCACGTCATCCAGGGTTGATACCCCGGACAGGGTAAGCACGGTGAGGCCCGCGCCGCCGGCTTTGCCAAACGTGATGTCGGTGTCCAACCGGTCACCAACCACGAGCGTGCGCGACATGTCCACGTGGTTGCCTTTCAATAGCTCCAGCAGAAACCCAGAAGGTTTGCCCGCGTATATCTCAGGCGAAACCCCGCTCGCGGTTTCTATCGCCGCGACAATAGCCCCGGCGCCGGGCATCATCCCCGGGCCCAGGTTATCCGCCGCGTCCGGGTTCGTGGCGACGAAAACGGCGCCGCGCTGATACGATAAAAGCCGAAAGTGTCAGTCTTGAGTCCGTGGGTGTACTGTATGAGCAAACAGTCTATTCCTGATGCACGTAGTTGTTGCCAGTACTGGTAAATGTTACTAGTAGTGCACTCAAAGAGGGGCGGCAGAAACAGTCGTTGGATTTGGGAAATACAACACGTACCTGAATCGCCAAGCTCGCGTACGCCAGCTTCGCAAACGTAAACGCCATGTCCTGCCCCACGATCACCGCGCCGATTTCGTCGTCAAGCACCAGGTCCTCCCAGTCCGCCTCGGTACACGCAACCGCGTGGAACACCCCCGGGTCCACCCGTATCTGCATGTCGTTCAGCTCGTCCACAATTCCGCGGCCGCCCACCACGAACGCTTTGCCTGTAAACTTTTTGGTTTTCAAATACGCAGCCGCCGCGAACGCGGCGCTGAATACCTCACCCTTCTCCACGTGGATGCCCATTTGTTCGAACTTGTGCACGTACTGCGCCCGCGATTTGTTGCTGTTGTTCGTCACGAACACCAGCCTCTTGCCTTGCTGTCGTAACAGCTCGATGGATTCTTTGGCGCCGGGAAGCAACGTGTCGCCTTGCCAGATAACCCCGTCGCAATCCAGCACCACGCAGTCCACATCGATGGAGATGCGTGCAAGCAAACCTTCGCCATCTTCCAGAAGAAGTGCGTCCGCGTTTTCGGGAAGCGAGCGAGTTCGTGTGTTGTGGGACGCACCCGCGCGTCCCCCGAAAACGGAAACGCGAGGCACGCATTGGATACCTAATCGCGTTTTCCCCGCCGACTTTGCGGAAACGCAAACGCGCGGCGCCCGCCCTGAGCGCACGGGCGCGGTCGAAACGACACACGCCGCCATCGTCCCAGTGGGTGGTGAAAGGACGCGCGTGCGGTGAGCGTGCGTGCGGCCGATCCAGTGGACACGCGCGCGATGAAGTGCGGTGTCTCGCCGACCGAACGACATGTTGCGCGGCGGCGGGCTAAAAGAAAAAGTGCGCTTCGATCGACCGACCACTTTTTGCAGGCTGAAAAAAAAAAAACCACAACAACGACGCGCCCCCAGACGCACGACGCCAACCACAACCTACCCCAGACCACTATATCCTCCATCGCAGTGAGCGGTTCGGAAACTCGCGCGCGCACGAGAAAGCGCGATACTAACCCGCAAGAGGCCTTCCCCGGCCTTCCGCAAGACGTCGTGGCCACTTACATTCTCAGATCTGGCACCGATCCCATCGTTCTCGCGAGGCTACGCGCGGTGAGTCGCGCGATGCGCGACGCGGTGGACAAGACGGGACTTTTAGTGGAGGAGAAGACGACTGAAGGAGCTGCGGAGCTCGGGTGGTTAGATACGCTTCAACACAAGCTCCAGAAAGGTGGTCTGAACAAGTCATACGTTTGCTTGTATGCGGGTAAGGGCGGGCAGCTCGAGATGCTGCAGTGGGCGCGCGGAAACGGCTGCCCGTGGGACAAGTGGACGTGCGCGTGGGCGGCGAAGGGCGGGCATTTCAAGATGCTTCAGTGGGCGCGCGAAAATGGCTGCAGATGGCACGAGAAAACGTGCTCGAATGCGGCGAAGGGCGGGCACTTGAAGATGCTGCAGTGGGCGCGCGAAAGCGGCTGCCCATGGGACATGAAAACGTGCTCGGGGGCGGCGAAGGGCGGATATCTCGAGGTGCTGCAGTGGGCCCACGCGAACGGCTGCCCGTGGGAATGGTGGACGTGCGAGGGTGCGGCGAAGTGCGGGCACCTTGAGATGCTTCAGTGGGCGCGCGCGAACGGCTGCCCGTGGAACGAGTATACGTGCTCGGGTGCGGCGGAGGGCGGACACCTCGAGGTGCTGCAGTGGGCGCGCGCGAACGGCTGCCTGTGGGCCGAGAAAACGTGCATGGCGACAACGTAGGGCGGGCACCTCGAGGTGTTGCAGTGGTTGCGCGCGAACGGCTGCCCGTGGAACTCGTGGACGTGCGCAGGGGCGGCTCATGGAGGGCACTCCGACGTGCTTCATTGGGCGCGCGAAAACGGCTGCCCGTGGGACGAAAATGCGTGCGCTTCCGCGGCAGAGGGCGGGCACCTCGATGTCCTGCTTTGGGCGCGTGCGAACGGCTGCCCGTGGGACAATGATACGTGCTCAGGCGCGGCGGATGGTGGGCATCTCGAGGTGCTGCAGTGGGCGCGTGAGAACGGCTGCCCGTGGAACAAGCAGACGTGCCTGGGGGCGGCGAAGTGCGGGCATCTCATGATACTTCAGTGGGCACGCTCGAACGGCTGCCCGTGGGAAAAGTATACGTGCTCGGGTGCGGCGGAGTGCGGGCATCTCGAGGTACTGCAGTGGGCGCGCGCGAACGGATGCCCGTGGAACGGGCAGACGTGCCTGAAAGCGGCGAG
>Ga0209710_1003799_pt1 | contig 10041 bp, 10 predicted proteins | sample ArcticOcean_MG_C_5_FD_187436 | JGI IMG/M metagenome (GOLD analysis project Ga0209710, IMG submission 187436) | Marine microbial communities from western Arctic Ocean - ArcticOcean_MG_CB4_138 (SPAdes) (version 2) | ecosystem: Environmental > Aquatic > Marine > Oceanic | place: Arctic Ocean... | reverse complement strand
ATATGCCATATATCAACAATACGCATATACAATTGTTATCTAACATAATATCCAAATCCATGAAGCATAAACTTATTATAAGCATACTCATACTATTTACTGCTGTAGGTTGTGATAGTAATAAATCAAAGCAAGCTACAGTCGATAAATACTCAATTCCCGATTTTAAATTAATCAAAGATGTCGTATATGGTCACGAATTTGGTATGGCAATGACTTTTGATGTTTATATCCCATCAAAACCAAATGGTGCTGGTGTGATTTTAACAAATAGTGGTGGTTGGGAATCACCATATGACACATTCAAAATAGAGGATAACGGGAAATATAGATTCACAACTGATGAAGAAATGACCAAATCAGAAACGTATCATATTTTAAGTCCAAAAAAATTAGTGTTAAATGGATATACTGTTTTTGAAGTACGACATGGAAGTCGACGGAAATTTGAAATGTCTGAAATAGTATCACACGTTAGAAGAGCCGTTCGATTTATCAAGCATAATTCCTCAGATTATGGAGTTGATAAAACCCGTTTAGGATTATGGGGTGGTAGTGCCAGTGGTCATTTATCATTACTTATAGGTCTGTCTCCTGAAGTACCTTTGTTTGATGCCAAATTGGATTGGGAAAAGAATCATGCTGATGTGGCTGCAATTGCAGTTTTCGCAGCACCTAGCAATTTGGATAAAATGGTTTTAAATAATCCAAAAACATGGGGGAAATTCGATTTTTTGAAACTGTCTACAGAACAGTATCAAGAATTTTCACCAGTTAATTACGCCTCAAAAAACGATCCACCCACCTTAATAATGCATGGCAATACAGATGCACTAGTGCCATTTGTTCAAGGTGAATTAATGTATTCTAAACTTCAAGAAGAAGGAGTACACTCTAATTTTATTAAATTCGAACAAACAAACCATTCTCCAACACTTAAGAATGCGACAAAAGGAGTTGATGAAGCCTTGGCTTGGTTTGATAGGCATTTAAGTAAATAATAACGTGAGATAACACCGTATAAAATTAATTGCTAGTGCAAGCCTATTTACGAAAGTCCTAGCAGACTTTCTTGGTCGGTAATTATTTGCTAAATTGGTTGCTTAAAACACGCAACTAACCTTATACAAAAACGTTATACGCAATTAGAAACAACAAAAAATTTAAATTTTATACAATATGAAAATAGTATCACTCGTAACATTAATATGCTGCTTCAGTTTGATTTTTGAAACAAAAGGACAACGAGTATATCAATATCCTCCCGTTATTGATGGAGCAAAGGAAATTACATATAAAACTGTTAATGGAATAAAATTGAATTTATGGATGTTTACACCAGAAAACCACAAATTAACGGATAATGCACCTGCCATCGTATTTTTCTTCGGAGGTGGCTGGAGAGGAGGAACTCCTGCTCATTTTGTAAAACATTGCGAATATTTATCGGCTAGGGGAATGGTTGCGATAGTTGCAGATTATCGGGTTAAAAGTAGGCATGGCGTTCCTGCAAAAGATTGTGTATCGGATGCCAAATCAGCAATTCGTTGGGTTCGCGAAAATGCTTCGGAATTTGGTATAGATAATAATAGAATTGCCGCAGGAGGAGGTTCTGCTGGAGGTCATTTAGCTGCGGCATGTGCCACTTTGCCAAAATTTGATGATGATAATGAAAACAAATCAATCAGTTCAAAGCCGAATGCTTTAGTTCTTTTTAACCCGGCTCTAGTTATTGGACCTATTGACGGGGAAGAAAAAAAAATGAATGAAAAACTAGCTAGTTTAGAAGAAAGAATGGGAACAAAACCAGTGAACATGTCACCTTACCATAATATGGTTGGTAATTTACCTCCAACAATTATTTTTCATGGTACAGGAGATGAATCAGTACCGTTTATGTTGGTAGAATTATTTACTAAAAAGATGCACGAATCTGGAAATGAATGTACATTAGTTGCCTACCAAGGAGAACCACATGGTTTCTTTAATTACGGAAAAAAATCAAATGCCATATTCGTCGATACCCTTCACAAAATGGATGAATTCTTGGTTTCATTGGGCTACCTTAAAGCACCACCAGAGATAGTGATTTCAACGAATTAATTTAAAAATTAATTCTGAATAACACTAATAATTATAAAAGCGTATAACATTTTCTATAAGTAATGGCAGGGAAAGTACTAAATATAAAGGTTTGAAGCCCGCTCAAACTCTGTAGCGGTTTGATAGGAAAGCACCACGCAATCTGCCACTACTCATACAATTTACCGTTGGCAATAATTAAAAAATAAACCCAAGATGTTTAAATTTTTTTGAAAAGATAGAAGAAATTTATATTTCTCCAGAAAATATTGTTGCGGTTTCTTGGGCTGATTTGATATTTATTATTTAAAAGAATCGTTAGTGTTTTATTATAAAAAAAATTATTAACTTAATAAATAATTACTTTGAAGAAGAAAAAAAATGACCTGCAGAAAAAACTTGTATTTACCTTATTTTTTCTAGCCTCCTTTTTATGTATAGAAGCACAAACTTCTGAATCTAAAAAAGATTGGGTAAAAGACTTAAAAATTGGTGTTCGAATGCAAAAAGCTCAAAAATTATATTGGGAAAATGGTTTAGCCATAGATTTTACAAGCCCAAAAATTGCAAATAATCGAATTCATCTTGGTTTTAGTTATGTAACAACTAGATTAGGAAGTGCAATGGGTACAAATGCTATTAAACAAGACAACTTCTTATTCAACTTAGGATATTACTTTCGTCATCAAAAAAAATTACAACCTTTTATTCGTGCAAATACAGGATATTTTTATGCAGATTATGAATCAGATATTTTTGATGATTTATCTAATACAGCAGTACTACTTTCTATAGATACAGGTGTATCTTATGAATTTAATACTCCAATTACCATTAATTTAAGTGCTGGATATAACTTAAATACTGGAACAGGAGTTTCAGGACCAGGAACTTTATATCCTCTTTTTTATCAATTAAGTGTTTTTTACACATTATTCAAAAAATCATAAAATGAAAGCTAAAAACATACTTTTTAAATTATTCGTAATCTTCGTTTTGTTACTAACTGGTTGTTCAGACGAACCCACTATTGACAATTCAACAATGTTGGATGGAGATCAAATCTTTGATGCATCTATTTATAATCCAGAAAATTATTTAGTATCTGTTGCTATAGATAACCCCACAACTATTCAAAAAAATACACCTGTTATTATAGCAACTCATGGATATTCAGCAACCACTTTTGAGTGGGATGAATTTCGTAATTATAGTGATATGAATGCAAATATTTTAATTTCACAAGTACTTTTAGGAGGTCACGGACGTACTTACGAAGAGTTTAAAAATTCTACTTGGAAAGATTGGCAAACACCAATTATGAATGAATATAATGCTTTGCGAGACAAAGGCTATACAAATATAAATTTTGCAGGTTCTTCTACAGCATGTGCTTTAATGTTGGATTTGATTAAAACTAATAAAATTGGTGATAATGGTTTGAAACATATTTTTCTAATAGATCCAATAGTTATTCCTTCAGATAAATCACTAACACTTATAGGCTTAATTGGGCCAATGTTAGGTTATTTTGAATCAACCAATACTACTACAGAAGATAGCTATTACTATCGTTTTAAGCCTCAAGAAACATTAAAAGAATTATTGAATTTGACAAATAAAGTTCGAAAAGACCTACAAAATGGATTCAATTTACCTCAGAACACTCAAATGAAAGTGTACAAATCTACTAATGATGATGTTGCTGATGCTGTTAGTGCAGTACTTCTATATAAAGGTCTTAAAAATAATGATGGATCAAAGATTAATATTCAAATGATTGATTCTAAACTACATGTTGTAACAAGATTAGATGGTAGAGATAATATAACACAGGAAGATATTGATATACAAAAACAAGTATTTGATGATATGCTAATGATAATTGCGCAATAAATAAATTGTGGAAAAATTAGATTTTTAAAACGAAACTAATCACATCATAAAAAAACCCGATTTGGAAAAACACATCTAAATTATAAAATTTAATTCAGTGCTTCGATTAGGATAAATGACTTCCTAAAAAGGAATTGACCTCAATATAAATGGACGAATAGATTTTGAATTTTTAAGCCAATAAATATTTATGAAGAAAAAGACTACAATCCAGTAATAAATAATTGCGGATTGAATTTTAAAATTGATAAAACTCTTGAAATTATAAATACAATTTACAAGGAATTAAAATAACATTTGCCAACACCGTATATAATTTATTGCTGGCTTCTAGCTTACTTACGAAAGTCCTCGCGGACTTTCTTGGTCGGTAATTATTTACTAAATTAGTTGCTTGAAATACGCAACAAACCATATACAATCACGTTGTGCATAATATGAAAAAAACGAAATTACTACTATCTATATTATTATTAATCGGACTTGCTTCGAGTGCGCAAGAATTAACTTGTGCGGATTTTAAAGTCGGAACTTTCTATATTCCTACAAATGATGAAATGGCAAAATATACAATTACTTCAAAAGATAGTATAAATGAAATAACTACAGAAAGAGACCTATCCATCAATCGGTATGTTGTTATTAGAGAGAAAAATTCTCAAACTGAATGGAAAAACGGAATTGGTAACGGAACACCAACTTATGAAATTCTTGAATGGATTGATGATTGTACTTATCGATTGACTTACGATTCTTCCAAAGGAGAAATGGATGAAATGACCAAATGGGTTAATGAAAATAATGGAATTGTTGTGTCAAAAGCAAAAATTGAAGGAAAGTGTCTGTATTACAACGCAACTATGACATCAAACGATGGACAAAAAATATCACAAGACGGAATAATTTGTGTGGAATAAATACTATGCACAACACCGTGTAAAAAAAATTGCTGGTAAAAGCCTACTTACGAAAATCCTCGCGGATTTTCTTGGTTTGTGTTTTATTTACTAACTTCATTGCTTAAACCACGCAACTTTCCTTACACAAACACTTTGGCAACAAGCTAAAGAAACATCCGAACTAACAACAAAATACATTCGAAAAATAAACTTTATTTTGAGTTATTAAATTGAGATTTCCAAAAAAAACCGAATTGAATTATAAATACGAAACGGATTTATTAAGACAAAAAAAATAGCTAAACCAAAGGTTTAGCTATTTTTACTGTTTTTTTCATCATTTTAGATGTAAACTTTATTTCACAAAATCAGTAATGATTTTATTGATTTCTTCGTTTTTAGCGGTTGTTTCTAAAGCAAAAAGTAATTCATACAATCGCTTGTCCTCTACTTTTTGTTTTAATTCTAAATCTTGGTTTTTAGCAAATATATTATCCCAATTATTACGAACCAATTGCCACATAGCCTGGTTCTCTTTCCACCAATCTTGGGCAGATGTACATTTAGAATCGTCAACTTTCACATAGGTGTTTAACCCTTTTTCTTGTGCTAAAACAAAATCGGCATCGCCATCTTTGCGAATAACTTTATCGTTGTCTTGGTCGTGAATCCAACCCTCTTTTGTTATTTCGTGTCGATTAGTTCTAATGGTAACATCATAATCTTGTCTTTTGGTATATTCTCGTCTTGGTAATGGTGCATCTGTGGTGTTTTCCCAATAACTTTTTCCATCTACGTGAACCCAACTTGCAGAACCTTCATAACGTGGACTGTCATCAACTTGAAATACTTTTTGTGTCCATTGTCCTTTTACGTCGCTTTTAGGGTTTTGTAAAAATTTCCATTTATTATTGACATCAAACATATAAAAATCTGTGTTCTCAAAAAGCCAATCTTGTCGCCAATGTTTAATAATATTTGGTTCAGTCGGTTTACCTACAATAAGTAAATGTTGCATCACAATTTTATCATCTTTATCTTCTACTAATTGCACCCATTCTAAACCTTTATCGTGCTTTACTTTTGATGTTTGATAAATAGAATCTTTTGAGTAACTAAAAGTTTCTGCAAAATTAAAACCCACCTCATAACATCCACACATATCTTTTATGGCTTTCTGGTCTTTTTCTTTTTTGTTTTGTGCATTTACACTAAAAGTAAATACAGCAGTAAGTACTACAAACGTTAATTTTTTCATCATTAAATTAATTTAAAATTTTATTATTTTTATTTAGATTAAATATAAATAGTTTATATATTTGCAGCAAATATAATATTATTTAGAATAAGTCCAAATAAAAATGTGCAAAAAATTAGAGCCTGTATCGAAAAATAATTATGGAGAAATTTATTATTGTAATGATTGTGATGTTCATCACGTACTATTTAATAATTTCCACTTTATCTTGAATAAAAAACAAATTAACGCATTAAGAAAATGTATCATTAGTATAGACATAACTTACTGGGAAACGCAATTTAAATACACGACTATAAAGCGAAAAATTCCTATTCCAACTTGCCAAGAAAACTTAATACTTATATTTAATAAACACGAGTTTGATGCTTTTAAAAGTTTATTCTCTAAGCAATCAAATACATCTAAAGTTTTAACTGCTGATGAGATTGAATATAACTTTATTCTTAATTAAAGTTATGCAGAACCAATATAGATTATCAATACTTTGTCTTGCTTTATTTTCTAGCCAATTAGTCATTTCGCAACAGGAAAAGAATGTTTTAAAAGATTCTACAAAAGTTGAAATATTAGAAGAAGTTATTATATCTGCTACACGCACCAAAAGACAATTATCATCCTTACCATTGCCTGTACAATTGGTATCAAAGAAAGAAATACAAGCGGTTAATTCAATTCGATTATCAGATATATTAAACGAACAAACAGGCTTAATTACGGTTCCAGATTTTGGTGGTGGAGAAGGCATACAATTACAAGGTTTAGACAGTCAATACACTTTGATTTTAATTGATGGTGTGCCACTTGTTGGACGAAGCGCAGGGACTTTAGACTTAAGCCGAGTGAGTGTTGGAAACATTAAGCAGATTGAAATTATTAAAGGTGCATCATCAAGTTTATATGGAAATGAGGCTTTAGGTGGCGTTATCAATATAATAACCGAAAATCCTGAAAATGGAATTAAAGGCGATGTAAAGTATAGAGGCGGTTCGTTTGGTACTCATGATGCAAGTACTAATATTAATTATAAAAAGAAAAAGTTAGGTGTCAATGCTTTTGTAAATAGATTTAGTAGTAATGGTTATGATTTAGTAGAAACTGATGCCGTAAATACAGTAGAACCATTTAGTAATTATACGTTGAATAGTAAAATCACGTATGAATTTTCTGAAAGTACCAAACTATTAGTTTCAGGCAGATTTTATCATCAAAACCAGGATAATGTTGCTTCTGAAACCTTAAAAGGCGAAAGTGAAATTAATGAGTGGAACACACTTTTAAAGTTAGACCATAAATTTAACGACAGTTGGAGCAGTTATTTAGAATTTTATGCAACACAATACAAAGCCGAAGAGTTTTTAAATGATGCTATTGGCGATTCATTTTTTCAAAGTGATTTTGACCAACGATTTATAAGACCTGAATTTAGAACCACCTATCAATTAAATGAAAACAATGCCTTTATTGCAGGTATAGGTTTAACCCACGAACGATTAAAACGCACTGATTTTTTTGGTACGCCAGAATTTAATTCGCCTTACATCTATGCACAATATGATGGCAATATTACAGAAAACCTAAATGTCATTTTAGGTGCACGTTTTGACGACCATAGCGAGTATCAGTCACAGTTTAGCCCAAAAGGTGCTGTTAGATATAAACTGAATGATAAAATTGCTCTAAAGGGCTCGGTAGGTTATGGCTTTAAAACACCAGATTTTAGACAATTATATTTCGATTTCACAAACGCTACAGTTGGCTATACGGTTTTAGGCTATAACGCAGTTTCTACACGTATTCCTCAATTAGATGCAGATGGGCAACTACTAAGCATTGAAGTTCCAGTTTCCGATTTTGAAAATAGTTTAAAACCCGAAAGTTCTATTGGTTACAACTTTGGAATAGATTATAAGCCTATTTCTAATTTTAAATTAAATGTCAACTTTTTTAGAAACGATATTGAAAACTTAATTGATACACGAGTTATTGCACGAAAAACCAACGGACAAAACGTATTTAGTTACTATAATGTAAATGAAGTGTATACACAAGGACTTGAATTTAACGCGAATTATAAACTCAATGAAAATGTAACAGTTTCAGGCGGCTATCAATTATTATATGCTAAAGATAAAGAAGCAGAAAGTGATTTTGAAAACGGACGAGTTTTTGCAAGAATTACACCAAATTCGCCTTCATTTCAATTAAAAAAAGACGATTATTTTGGCTTATTCAATCGTTCTCGTCATATGGCAAACTTCAAGATATTTTATAGCATTCCAAATTGGAATTTAGACACCAATTTAAGAACAACATACAGAAGTAAGTTTGGACTTTTTGATACCAATGGAAATGCCTATTTAGACCAATACGATGATTTTGTAAATGGCTACACCATTTGGGATTTTGCAGTAAACAAAACCATTTTCAAACATTACCAATTAGGTTTTGGAATTGATAATATCTTCAATTTTAAAAACCCACAAAATATCAGCAATATTGCTGGTAGTATAATTTATGGAACATTTAATTTTAATTTTTAACTATAATAAACAATAAGAACAATGAGAACATTTAAAACTTTAACATTAGTAGCAATAGCAATTTTAGGATTTACATCTTGTAGTGATGATGACGATACACCTCAAATTTTAGCGGTAGAGGCTGAACAATTTGTAAATTTATACGCACCGCAAACCACAGATTTCACAACAAATCCACCAACAACAGCAGGAGATTTTGTGAAATTCGATTTTTCAACAGGAACAATCACAACAAGTGAAACAGATTGGGATATCGCGTTTAGAGGTACGACAATTTTAGTAAATGGTGGAGCAACATCAGGAATTGCAGAAGAACCAACACGAACAGGCAATGCAGGAGCATATATTGAAAATAGTACATTTGCGAATGTAACTGCTGTAACAGAAACTTCTTTTACACAAGATAGTACAACAGGATTTGCAATTCCGTCAGGTAGTGGAAATGGATGGTATACCTATGCTGGACCACCAACACATTTAATAAACCCAACAGCAGGTAAAGTTTTAGTATTTAGAACAGCAGATAATAAATATGCTAAAGTTGAGATTTTAAACTACTATAAAGATAACGATAGTTCAAATCCTGATAATTCAAGATATTTTACATTTAATTATGTATATCAACCAAACGATGGTGTAACAACATTTGAATAATGAAGAAATCAATTAATATAGTATTTATCATATTCCGTATATTTTTAGGCGGATTTATGATATATGGAGGCATACAAAAATTCGCAAAACCAAGTCCAACACCTATTGAAGTTGTTGAAAAGGCTAACAAATTTAAATCGCCTGAAAAAGAAAACACTTTACAAAAAGTATTGTACATAAATGGAGCAAAACAAACTGGTTATTTTTGGCAAGTTTTAGGTGTTTGTGAATTACTTTTTGGCTTATTATTAATCCTTCAAGGAACAGGTTTTATAGGAGCATTATTTTTGCTACCAATAACACTAAACATCTTCTTATTTCATCTGTTTTTAGAACCTGATGATATAAAAGAACTGATACAAACTAGTGCTTTATTTGGAATCAACATAGCACTTGTTTTAAAGGAAAGAGAAAAATGGAAACATTTCCTTTGGATTAAACCTATATAAAACGGAATGCCGCACTTGTTGTGGCATTTTTTTGGTCTTGTTTTAATCGAAATAAAATAGAATAAAATAAACAGAAAAACAACGAAATGCCAACACCGTATAAAAAAAATTGCTAAATTAGTGCTTAATTAAAGGCAGTTGCATTTTTGCCAACTTCTGAATTTCCTTCGGAAGTTACTCGCTGACAAAACCGCAACTTTTCTTATACATACACGTTGTAAGCAATTTGACGCAACCATTTCGGAATTTTGGCATCTATT
>Ga0209710_1003798_pt1 | contig 10041 bp, 20 predicted proteins | sample ArcticOcean_MG_C_5_FD_187436 | JGI IMG/M metagenome (GOLD analysis project Ga0209710, IMG submission 187436) | Marine microbial communities from western Arctic Ocean - ArcticOcean_MG_CB4_138 (SPAdes) (version 2) | ecosystem: Environmental > Aquatic > Marine > Oceanic | place: Arctic Ocean... | reverse complement strand
TTTATCCTCCTTCGGGGTGCAGTTGGAATCTGGTCGCCCCTAATTTGCAGGGCCGTTACGCTGTAACGGGTGGCTGCATCATACCCCCACCTGTCATAGGTGATGGGTTTTCGCCTTGCGGTGAAACTTGTGGTTGTGCTTGTGGTTCAGGAACTGCTTGTTCCATAATTGTACCAAACTCTGCACCAAATACTTTAGACATAAAGTCTCTAAATTGTGGTACATTTAATTGTGTAATTAGCATTGTTTCTTCTTCAGAAAGATTTTGTAGGTTATTAGATACCTCTCTAGGAGATACTTTTAATTCCATAGTTGTAGGTGGGGTAACATCTGCTCCCATCACTCCTTGTCTTTCTGGCATTTCTTGATTAATTGTTTCTTCTTCCATATTATCTCCTGTTAATAACCCGGTCTATTTATTCCTTTTGGTGTAGCTTTTCCTTCATTTGCTTTTTTATTAGCCTCTCTTCTTTCTTTTGCTTTACTTTCTTTTGCTGCGGGTTGGCTTGAAAAAGAAGAAGTGTCTGCTGTAAAATTAGTTCTACTTTTACCATCCCCTCCTCTTTTACTTTCGATTACATTATCTTTACCTAGTCTTGGTTTTTCTCCTGTTGTTTTATCTACTTCTAGTTGATTTAAAGTATCTTTTTTAAATTCTTCATTATATTGCTTTTGTATAGCCTTACTAAACTTCTTAATATCATATTTTTTACCATATCCTAACTTTCTTATATGATAAAGACTACCCCCTGTATTAAATCCTGACTCTTTTCTATTTAACAAATATTGTGAAGATAGGCTACCAAAATTTGCTGCTAAATCAATCATAAGTGAGTTCATTTCTTTTGGAACTAAACCTATTCCACCAGAACCATACGCAGTTCCTAAAAAATTAAATAAATCTTTTCCTTTTATATTTCCAAATTTATCTTTACTATATAAATCGTTTTTGACATTATCTATATTTTCTATATAACTTTGTCCTTTTTCATTTAATACTAATTTAGTATCTCCAGGTCTTTTATTTAAACTTATAGGGTCTAATAATTTCATATCTATATCACTTGTTGCTAAATTATTTTCTAAAAGAAATTTCATTTGACCTTTCATATTAACAGAACTGCCATTAACCTTAACTAAATTAGAAATATATCCTATTGGTGTTCTTTTAAGATATTTATTTTTTTCTTTAAGGTCTTCTAAATTTGAAAAATTAAAAGATAAAGAATTTCCATCTTTAGTTATTAAATTATTTAAACCATAATAACTATTACTATCTACTCCACCATTTTCGTATAACTTAGAATTAAAATTTAATCTTTCTTCATTACTAAAACCCACAGCAGTATCATAAGTAGGAATAATTTTTTCTCTTGGTTCATCTGGTTTTTGTTGTGCTACTTGTTGGCATACACCATTAACTAACTTATATCCCGGAGGACATGGGTCTAGTACGGGTTCAGGAGTTTTTACTTCTTCTGTAGGTGGTGTTACAGGAGCTGTCGGTGTTCCTGTTTCTACTGTACCTTTTCCTACATTAGGTAATGTGCTTTGATTAAACTGAGGTAGCATACCTTTTTCAATTTGTTTTAAATTTCTAGGGTATCCTTCTTCCTTACTTCCATAATTAATTATAGCATCTGGTCCTGTATATTGTTTTCCTTGAACTGTCATAATACCATTAGTAGCTGTATTATAAACTTGTTGTGTTGTACTCACAGGTGCTACACTTGTTGATGATGTACTACTTGAAAAGGGAAACATTATCCCTGTTGATTCTTTATTTAATATATCTGAAAGTTTAGTTGCCATTATCTTTTATTTAGTTGTCCTCTAAGATTCATTATTTGGTGCAGTAAAGCCGCCTTGCCCTGTAGCCTGTGGAGTTCCAACTCCGATGTTGCCACCTCCAGACCCTTGTGTGTCTGCGTTATTTGCTCCTGCAGGTACTCCTCCAACACCCCCCATACCTGTGGGTTGCTCGTTAGGATTTGCATTTTGTTTATTTCCATTCATGTCTCCCATCTGTTTCATAAATATTGCTGCTTGTTCAGGGTCATTGAGTACCTGTTCAGGGTCTACATCCATAGACTTTGCAATCTCTTTAATAATACTGTGCCATTTAATATGCGGTGCTAAGAACTGATTAGAAGCTACTTGCATAAATGTCATTAGTCTTTGTGACCTTACTTCTTTAGTCATCAGAGAAGTTGTTCCCTGTGCCTTAATATTTAAGTCACCTTCTATTTCTGGCATATCTTTATTAAACTGCATATTCCATTGGAACAATGTTTCACCCAATGGCTTTAGTAAGTAGTCATCTATATTTTTTATAACTGTTTTTATATTAAGTGCTGCTGCACCCATTAACATTGACATTCCAGAAGCTGTCCTAGTTGTAGAATTAATTCCTGTTTGTCCATGTGAATAAGAAGGTATGCCTGTAGATTCATCAGCTAACTGTCTGAACCTATCAAAGATTTGCATATTCTCTACTGCAGTACTTGGAAACTTTAATCCGTGAATGGCTTGTCCTGTTTGACCACTCTGTCTTCTAAATATTTTTCCGGGATATACAGACATATCTTGACCCGGTACTAACATAGTTTCATCTACATCAAATACTAGGTTTCCTGCTAGTGCTAAATTATCAATAGCCATTCTTGCATGACCATTCATAATTGTTTGAGCATCATCCATATTTTCAGGTATACCTACACCAAAGAATTGATATGGGTTGATTTCATAAGGGCATACCATAAAGGGATTTCTTGCGGGGGTAAAAGGATTTAATACTAGTCTTAGTATATGCCCATTACATACCCATGCATTAATTTGAACTTCGTCTAACTCAGAATCAAAACCATCAGGGATTTCCATACCTGACTCTTCAACAAAATTCTTATCCATTGTTCCCCAATATTCTAGAATTTCAAATCTGTTTTTATTAAACTCTTCTTGATTTTCTCTATCATATAATGCGGTTTCGTAACTTCTTGTTTCGTAATTAGAACCCATTGCTAAACAATCTTTAATAGCAGACTTTCTAAAGAAAGGCCTGTTAGCTAAATCTCTTAGCTGAGTTCTGTTGTAAATATGCCTTTGGATAACATAGTCAGCATCATTAATATTGACTGCATCAGGGTCTGGATATAAATCCCATAAACTAACAGCTTCTACTTTAGGTACTATTTTTGTTTTAGGTGAGTATTCTCTTTCACCCTCATCATTGAGTATCCATTTGTGTTCGGCTTGTTCATAATTAAAAGGACCTTTTAGAACTCCTGTTCCAAGTAAGCACATTTCAAATAACACATGACGCATAACAGATATAGCATGAGATTCTTCTAGTTGGTCATGAATTAATCTTTCCATATTCTTTGCAGCTTCAGCCGCAGGTTCAATCTGTGGCATAGTTTTTAAATCAGGTGCTGCCCCTTCTTCAAATCCTGCATCTTTATACTTTTCTTTTAAACCATTAAGTATATCGTTAGCGGTAGCACCGGGAGATACTTCTCTACCATCCCCTTCAAAACCATAGATGTCTTCCATTCTATCATCTTGTTCTTTTAAATTATCAGGCTTTATATGAGCATACTTGCTCGTACCTGATGGAACAGAAGTAGGAAAAATCCCAATAGGAAACTTCCCTTGAGAAAATAGTACTTCTATTAATTGTCCGTAAGCGGCTAGTACTTTTGTTTTAGTTACCTTAACAAATACTCTTGATTTTTCTGAATCTCTAAAAGCCATATCAGAACCATAAATTCCTCTATAGTTTCTATATGACCTTAACCATCTCTTCTCATCATAGAGACGAGATTGCTCTGATTCTTTTAACCTAGTTTCAATTATTGAACCTAAATTACTAAATGTACTATTGTCATTATCGTCTAAAGAACCTACATCGTCACTTTCAGAAAATACTCCACCTACTGTGTTGTCTTCTATCATTTAAATTACTAGTAGTCTTTCTCGTCAGCTAATTTAAATACTTGTGCATCGACTGTGTTTTTTGCTTTTCTACCTGCAGTTACATCTGTCTCGCTGTAGTCATCAGCAGGAAGACCTGTAGCAGACTTTACTACATTAATCTTACTGTCGCCTTGTTTGCCTGTGTCCTTACCATACATATTTTCTGGTAAATCGCCTTGCTTGTATTGTTTCATGATTGCCATGTTTTGTTTCTCCTATGTTTGTCGTTTATTCGCAGTTGATTGCAAATTTTTTGTTTCGTGTCTTATCCAATCTTTTATTTCAGAATGGCATAAAACCTCTGTCATAAAGTTTCCAAAAGAATTAACAATTGTTTCTTCTTCTTTTTCCTTTAAATGGTATTGATGGTAGCCTACATGAAGTAATTCGTGTATTACTACGTTGACTGCATCAGGACCACCTCTTCTTATCATCTGTTTATCTAGATATATTTTATAAGGAGGCTTACATATAAATGTACCTTCTGCTGAAACTAGTTCGTACATAACCTCGTGGTCTACTAGAATTAGCTCTACTAAAAATGCTCCTATTCTTACAGTCTTAGGAAGATGCATCAGTATCCAAATACGCTATCTGCAGGTGCTGAGTCTTGTTTCTCAGTAGAAGTTAAATAATCATTTCCTCTAACTGATACAGGATGAGTTGGTCTACTCATACAACCATATCTAAGTGCATCATAAGCATGGTCATCTGCAGTTGTATCTACATCCTCTGCATTATTTTTATCTACAGGTAGCATTGGTAATGTCCTAATTAAATTTAAACAATTATTAAATATAAACATTGTTGGGTAACCTGTGTCTTCTTCTATTCTTAATCTTTTATGGACTTCTAATTTTCCTGATATTCTACTTCTAGGACTTCTATCAGACTGTCTCCATCTGCATCCTTCTTGTATCATAGTCTCTGCAATACTTGGACCAACATCTCCTCGTCTTGCCCAAGTTGAACTATCGAGTACTCCATATCTTATGTACTCACCTTCTTCTGAATCTAAAACTCTTCTTGCAAATACATCGGCGGTATTTCTTTTTGCATATAATTCTCTATACACAAATAAATTATTATCGTAATCTACTGCAAACCATAGACAACAAGCAGGTGAACTGTATCCCCAGTCGGCTGCTCTAAATCTCATCCAATTTCTCGGTATGTCAAAAGGTTCTATGACATGGACTTGTCTGTTAAACTCTGGAAATGATGAACTCTCATAAGCATCCCAATCACCTTCTAAAAACTGTTTCTTCTGCACTTCTGGTAAAGATGCCAACATTGCGTAGTAATCATCTGTCTGCATAAGATAGGGGTTATCCTGTAACTTTGCAGGGATAAACTTTCTTGATATCTTCTTAACTCCCATGGGGGTAGGTATTTCTACGTCAAACTGATTATTTGGCTCTGACGGGTCTACAAACATCTCTTTGACCCATGTTGAACCTACGTTTCCGGGATTGCCTGTTGCTCTCATATAGACAGGTATCTCAGGGTCTACACTTCTTAATGATGAACGTAAGAAGTTATATATATCGGCGGTAGGATATTGTGGTAATTCATCTATACCAATCCAAGTATATGATTGTCCTTGATATCTTAATGCGTCTGTTAAATTTTCTGCATATCCAAATTCTATTCTAGCACCTGATGGGAATCTCCATTCTTTTTCTTGTTCCCTCCACTTAGCACCGGGATAGGCTCTTGAATATAATTGTTGTGAGTGATTAATTAAATCTCTCAGTTCTGGCATTGTTCTTCTAACAAGTAATGCTCTATGATTTTTTCTATCACAATATCTTAGAGGGTCAACTAACATGGCATAAGATTTACCACCACCTCTTGCACCTCCATAAAAAACTTCTCTTTCACTTGATGCTAAGAAATCTGATTGAGGACCTTCATTTGGTTCAAAGATAATATCTTTTTTATCAAATGCTTTTTGTATTGCAGGTGAGGCTTCTTCTATTTCTTTTGTATCAATAACTGTTTTAACTTTACCTTCTAATACAACATCTAAATCTCTAATCTTTTTATTTTTATTTTCTAGTTTGTTTCTTTCTTTTTCTAATTCTCTTTTAGCTTTTAGAACTCTATCTCTTTGATAGTCTAATTGTTCCCTAGCACTTTCTCTAGCTTTCTTTTTAATATTATTTTTATTAGTAATCTTATAAAACCCTTGTCTACTAATTTTTCTTTGTGTTTGAGAAAAAATATAGTCAACACATTTTTGTAAAGACTGTCCTTTTTTATGGAGTACTAAAGCATCTTCTAAAACTTTTAATTGTTCCTCAATAGGTTCTGCTATTGTAGGGTCAGTCTCAGATTGCCTATATCCAAAAGGAACTAAATTACCTTTTATTTTTTTAGGTTCTGTCATTTTTTGGTGGTAGTATAAATATTCCGTGTTGGACTCTAGCATTTAAATCAATGCGTTCTGTTTTAGATATTCCAACTCTATCTAATATTTGTTTGGCTGCTTCTAGTCTTATGTTTGCCCCTGGTATACTTCCATCTTCATCTAGCGCACCTATCATTCCCATAACTGCTTTTGGAGAATGGGTTGCTAGTACACCTTCTGCTCTTTCAATTATCTCTTGCTTTACTGACTTAATAACTTTTTGATAGTTACTCTCATCATATCCTGCAAGTTTAGCAGCTTCTCTTGGGTTGCCTCTAGCATCACTAAACAAATGTTCTAAAAAACTTTTTTGCTTTTCTGTTAATTCTTTATTTACTTCAGGAACTAACATTCTTTACCTTTTGTAAGTGTCTTTCTGTTCTTTCTTGTAACCACTCAGGAGTTTTTCTAAGTCCTAGTTTATCTTCAAGCTGTCTTTCTTTCATACCCTGTCTAGCATTGTGAATCATCTGGTCTCTAGCACCATGTTCACTTCTTTCTATAAATCCTAATCTAGGTGCTGTGAACACTAATTCAATATTCTTATCTTTAAGAGGTTTTTTTCTTGTGGTATATGTTCGTAGTTCATCCCACTCTAAACCTGTTGTTTTATTTCTATATGTGTATATCGGCATATATTTTTACCTGTGTCTCTCTAATAAAACTACTTTATCGCTACCTTTAATAGCTTTGTAAACATTCCCTTTGGGTTGCACTTTTCTAACTTGAATATCTACTGCCTTTGACATTCTTTTGGCTCTTCGGAGGTGACTTCTTGCTACCACTTGAACCCGCCCATAAAACTTTATTCGCCCAATAAGCAGCACTTGTTTTACCTTCTTTAATATTTTTTCCATGTCTTGCTTTAAAACTTCTCCTTGCTTCTGGACTGTAGTTATGACCCATAGAAGAGTCACCGAAGCGAATAAGCCGTGGCTTTCCATCTTCAAGTATACCAACCTTACCTTTTTTACCGCCCTCATTAGTGAGAACGGGAACATTAAAAGCTTTAAGGCCATGCTTCTTAAGAAAGTTCTTTTTCTTTTCCGCATCCGACATACCACCCATTATAGTTAGTACTTAATCTTTGCTTTAGGTTTCTTACCTGCTTTCTTCATTGAGATAGCTTTAGCTGCTTGTTGCTTTAACTTCATTGGTTTAGCTTTTGCCATTGGTTTTTTCATTCCATACATTATTACATTCCTCCTCTAAGTGGTTTCATCCGTTTCATCATTTTATTTTTAGTCTTTTTCATTCCCCTGTTAAGGAGTTGTTGTCTTGTTACTCTTCCTTTTGATACCATTGATGTGTCATTTGTTCTCATAGTTCCTGCTAAAGGTTTTGGTGTTTGTCTATCCTCAACCATTGGCTGTCTCATAGGTTTCATTTGTTTTTTAGTTGCAGGTTTTGTTGTTTGAATAACTCTTGGTTTTTGTGGGGTAGGCTGTGGCTTAACCTTTTGCATTAGCTTAGCTTTTTGCAATGTGGTTGTCTGTGGTTTCTTTTTAGGCATCCTTTGTGTTTTAGGTTTTGCAGAATAGGCCACTAGTTATGCTCCACAAGATTCACAAAAATCATCACAAGTACATTTGTCTTCGTCACATCCACATACTGCACATTGTTTACATTCTTTTTCAGTCATGGCTATCCTCTAGTATAGGTATCTATTTTAATTAATTTTTTTTTGATGTGGTCATAGTTATATGATTTTTTTAACTTTTCCATTCTCTCTTCTCTAAGTCTCGCTATAGCCCTTAGATTCATTTTCGCTTCTTCACTTCTTTCATAAGCCATTATAATACTCCTTGGATAATGGCTATCACAATAATGATGCCTAATCCGCCTACAAATAATTTTCCGTTTCTACTTAAATTTTCCCATATATCTTTTAATCTATCCATGTTACCCCCTATGAATCTTTTTTGTTTTTTGTAGCACCTGCTATTCTATCTGCCTGTGTAGCATTAGGATTATTATCCAATCCTGCTTTTACAGATAACATACCAAATGTTGCTGTTTTATTATTTCTATTATCTGTCTTCCCGTTAAATTTTTTATTGTTTTTGTAGTTCATCCTATTTTCCTATAACTCCTTGTTTTCTTTGCAATGTTCTTTGGTTGCTTCACAAACTGTTTGCCCTGCTTTGTTCCTTGGCGTTTTGCTTTTGTCGTGGCCGCATATTCCGCAGATGTCAGGCTCTTGATGGCTTTCTCTGGCAGATACCTTTCTCCTGTCTTTGAAGAGGGTTTCCCAGATTTCGTTCGCCACTTTTGACTTGACCATGATTTAAGACTTCTTTGTGATTTTGCTAAAGCCATTATTTATTAGATGCATTACTTCTTTTTTTTGCCGCTTTAAGTGCTGATGTTAAAGATTTATGAACACTAGTTGCTTTTAGCTTGTTGTTAATTAACTTAGTTTTAATTTGTTTTTCTGTGTAAGTCTTACCTTTAATTTTACTAGGAGCATTTACCCATAACCCATCATCAATTTTTATTGTTACTGATACCTCGTGTGCCATTATGCTTTAGCTTTCTTTTTAGCCGTAGCACTCAAGTCTTTAAAGTGAACTAGGGGTTTACTATTTGCACCATGTGTTTTACCACTATGCATAGAACCATTAGGCATTTTATGCGTTGCTCCTTTATGTTCAGTACCATTCTTAAAGAAATGTTTTACACCTTTTGCCATTACTATTTAAATATACTTTTAACATTAGCTATAGTATCCATGATAGCTTTTTTATTCTTTTCTCTTGCTAGTTTATTGGCTTCAATACTTTTTTTAAGTTTTTCACCACTTCCTTTAGGTACCATAACTTTATCTTTTAACTGCCATAATTTTACATTAAGACCTAATCCTCCCGGATTCATAACATATCTATCTTTAGCTTCGTTTTTATCCATACCTGCTCTTTTTAAATTTGTAATAGTTGAAGGCTTTAATTTTGCCCAATAGGCATTAAACTGATTAAGCTTTTTAGCATGGGCTATGCTATCAAGTTTATTCTTAGTCATTCTTCTTTCTAAAGTTTTCTTTGGTGTATTTAGTATTCCCATTATCTTCCTTGTCCTCTATATTTTTTATAACTTCTTCGTTTATGTTTGTTTAATGAACTTGTCTTAATCTTACCCCCACCTATCGTAGTCTTCTTAGGCATAGACAAAATGTTAGTTGTAGATGTCTGTGTATTTCTTCCCATTAACTTCCTCTAGTATAAGTTACATTAAAGGATATGCTTCTTCTTATGCCTTCTCCTCTAAAGGGATGGACAAAATGTGTTAACCATGATGGAAACATATAGATAGCACCTACCTTTGGTTTGATGGAATATTTGAATCTTAAAAACTTATGGCTCTCACCATACATAAATTCAAGATATCCTGCTTCTTCTCTTTCTTCATCGTTGGTTATGGAATCTGGTACTCTTATAAATCCTGCACAAGATAAATGACCCATGTGCATATGTGGTGGATTAAAATCTCCTGCAATAGAATTGACTATCCATGAGTTAAGAACATTCATCTGTGTAATATTTTGGTCTATACTAATATTATTCTTTCTAGCATTTTCTTCATCAGCATAAATACCTGTTAGATACTGCTTGATGTAGATATTGACCATACCTGCTACATAGTCTTTAAAAGTTCCA
>Ga0209710_1003797_pt1 | contig 10042 bp, 10 predicted proteins | sample ArcticOcean_MG_C_5_FD_187436 | JGI IMG/M metagenome (GOLD analysis project Ga0209710, IMG submission 187436) | Marine microbial communities from western Arctic Ocean - ArcticOcean_MG_CB4_138 (SPAdes) (version 2) | ecosystem: Environmental > Aquatic > Marine > Oceanic | place: Arctic Ocean... | reverse complement strand
CAAGAAAACGCTAACCTGATTATAAAAAAAATGTCCGAAGGGAGGAACAGGAGATCTTTCTGACAATGAAGGCAATAATAAATCTACAATGGAGGCGTTCATGAATTACGTCATGTCTACTACAACTAATAATAAGAACAACAAAGACAGTGAGAAAGAGAACATCTTCGAAGCTATGAAGCTCACATTAGAAGTACTTCGCGTTTTGTGTGTAGAAGTGACAGACGAAAACTTGATAAAGAATAAAATAACGTCTCCTTTGAAGGTTCAAGAAACGCGAGCTATCGCTTTAGCAAACGCTCGTGCGATCGCTGAAATTGCGACGGCTTTCCTTGGAATTCCGAAATATAACGCTAAAGTTACAAGTTTGCTAATAGAAATATGCGCAACTGCAAAGTTTCCGAAAGAAGCGAAGGAGATGGTCGATGAATACTTTGCGATGCGAAACGACGATGAAACCGATCTGATTGGTGATGCCAGAATGTTAGCGAATGTTTTTGCATCTATGCGGTATAATAGGTTCCACATTTCGCATTCTCGTAACACAAATCATAAGGAGCATGGAATCATCGCAGAGTCAGAGATTTTAGATTATTTCTTCGAGACTTGCGTGAAAACGTACCATTTCGTTCCTATGTGGAGTGATATAATAGAAAACGCGTGTCGCGCATGCCGAGATAATCGCACAAGTCCCGACGCTTTACTCAAAATCTATTACGCCGGAAGAGATAAGTTTGAGCTTAAGCTAACTACGCAATCAGTCGGTTTGGCTTTGTCTGCGTTATCGCCATATGGTAGATGGAAAGAAGCGTTAAGAATTGTTAACGAGGATGTTTTAGAAGCATCCATGGGATCTTTGTTGACGACGCTTGATGATGAATCCATTGATGATAATAACAACAACAAAATGATGATACCTACAGATAAAATCGACGAGTTCGGAGTGAAGCATTTAGTATTAGCATTTACGAATGCTGGCGAAATCGATCAAGCGTTTTCAGTCCTTCGCTTGTGTCAATTCTTAACTGGAAAAGATTGTTCGAAAGCGTTTGAGATTATAGAAAGTGCGAGATTATCATCATCGGCGTAGTCGGTTAATGATAAGCTTATTATGATTGATGAATATGAATATATACCGTTCAACACGCGAAATGTATTTCGTTTCTATGCGCTCCCAAAATATTATTACTAGATCTCGAAGATATCGTCGTCGTTTTTGCAAACATCTCAACCTTTTCCACGTTTTTCAATTCTGCAAAGATACCTCGAAACTTTCTATATAACGATATTGTTTCTTCTTCCATTCGCCTTTTTTCTCCTCGCAAAAGCGTGTTATGCCGCGCGAGCAAAGCTCCTTCCTCTCTATCATATCTTTCCTTCAATTTAGCTTTGCGAACGGCCAAATCGCATTCGATCATCTTCACAGTTTGAACCATTGCATTCTTTTCTATTCCATCAGCTTTCATGCGCGTTTCGCCAGCTTCGCGATATCTTCTCTGTTTCATCAAAGCGTCTTGTATTGATCGCATTTCTGAGAGTTCTTTTGCTCTCGCTTTTGGTTTCCTGCTCTCAGCGCGCTTACGCATTTTTGTGCACTCGATTTCAAACTCATCGTCCGCGACGCTTCTTTTCGCATTAAACTTTTCCATCAGTTCTTGAAAGCTCGCGTTTGTTTCCATGCGTTCGTTTTCGTGACGTTCGCGTAAAGCTTCTTCGGCTTTCTTCTTCACGATTTCTGCGTCTTCTTTCGCTCGTGTGTGGTGTTCTTTCATCAAAGAAACTCGTCTGAGCTCTTCTTCAGCCTTGCTCTTTTCGAGCTCGGTGGTCAATAGTTGACATTTATCATATTCGCCCAATTTTTCGCATCGAGTGCGTTCGCGTTCTAAGTGTATAACTTTCTCAACGAATATCGAATTAATAGGTATGTTCGCTTTCCTGCGCAAGGTACACGCAGGGCGTTCAATCGAAACCGGTCCGGGCGTTTTTGCGCGCAACGACGACGACACTGTAGTAGTAGTAAAAGTACTTCCTCGTTTGTTTTTAAACGTGCAACTAAGCGCGCTACTACTACTGCTTTCGCTCCGCTCGCGTTCTGTTTTAATGATTAATACCGGTTCTACTTCTTCTTCTTCTTTTTCTGCTTCTTCGTTTTGAGATATTACTAAGTTTTCTTCTTCTTCAACATCAACTTCTTCCTCTTCTTCTTCTTCTTCTTGTTCGTTATTACCGCTGCCACCAAGCGTTAAGAAACCACCGGATTCAACCTCACGGAGATCGACTTCTTCATCATCATCATTATCAAGTTCTGATGATGACATTGCGTGATCGAGAGTCACGCTTATTTATTACTCCAAAAATAAAGAAAAATCCGCCTGTATCACAGGAGAGAGAGCTAAATTTAGAAATAGGGGTCCATCACTAAAATTTCTCTTAATTTTTTAAATTCAGAGCCATTTCTTATCGTTTAGGTACCAGTACGAATTGTTCGTACGCTTCGAAACCTGGACATTTGTTACGAACTGCGTATGTGAGTACGTCGATGTGTTCGTTTTTGTGAGCAGCTTCACATGTTCGATCATCCCAAGGACAGTTCTTTGAGCGTAAGTATTCGAGTAAAGCGAGGTGGCCGTTTAGGGCGGCTTCTGCGCACGTGCCTTCGTGTACTTCACATCCGTTTTCGACGCAGTACTTTAATATGTCGAGATTACCTTTGCGTAGTGCCTCACCACTCGTCATGAAATCCCACGCACATTCTTTCTCTTCTCGAACCCATCGGAGTAATTTGAGATCGTTCGTTTCAGCGACTCGAGAGCTGAAAAATTCCTGGTTCATCGTAATAACATCCCCGTTTGGTGAACGCATCCTCGCACCCCAAGCATATCCTTCCCATGCCAACTCCAAAGTAGATATCGAAGATAACTGTCGAACCCAAAAACTCTTTCGTAACTCAATCTTCGCCCTTATAACCGCTCTACGACTCGCTCTACAACATTCATAGAACATCTTAATATCACTATCGTTGAGATATCCAGAAAGTAAAACATGGGTTTCGAAGATATCTGGATAATCTGTGACTAACTTCCATAGATCAGTCGGACCAAGCTTTAAGCGCTCGATATCGGCAATTAATTCCTTCTGTTCTCGTTCTTCTCTCTCTTGTAATTCTCTCTTCAGCTTTCTCTTTTGCGCACCAGTCAATTGTTTCGTTTTCTTCATGTTTATGATTTTAATATGAGGTTTGGGATGAGAGAGCTGCAATAAGAGGTTTCATTTTTAAAACGGACTAACGGAGAAAGTTCTATTGTTTAGGTATGAATTGTTCGTACGCTTCGAAACCTGGACATTTGTTCTTCACTGCGTACGTGAGTATGTCCATGTGGTTCTTTTCGTGAGCGAATTGGCAAACTCGCACGCTCCAAGGACAGTTCTTCGAGCGTAAGTATTTGAGACAAGCGAGGTAGCCGTAATTGGCGGCAAGTGCGCACGTGCCATCATGTACCTCGCACCCGTTCTCGCAGCAGTACTTCAACATTTCGAGATTACCTTTGATTGCTGCCACATTACTCGTCAGATAATCCGAAGCACATTCTTTCTCTTCTCGCACCCATCGGAGTAATTTGAGATCGTTCGTTTCGGCGACTCGAAAGCAGAAAACTTCCTGGTTCATCGTACCTTCCTTCCCGTCTGGCCAACGTCTCCTCTCACCCCATGGAAATCCTTCCCAAGCCAACTCCAACGTAGATATCGAAGACAATTCACGAACAAAAAACCTCTCTTTCAACTCAATCTTCGCTCTTTTAACCGCACTACGACCCGCTCTACAACATTCATAGAACATTTTAATATCTGATCCGTTTAATTTCCCAGATCTCAAAACATGCGCTTCGAAAATATCCGGATGATCGACGATGAATTTCCATAGAGGCGTAGGGCCAAGGTTCAATCGTTCAACATCTGCAACGAGTTCTTGTTTATTTTGTTCTTCCTTCTCTTTCTGATCTCTCTTCTGTTTTCTCTTTTGCGCACCAGTCAACGGTTTCGATTTCTTCATGTTGATACTTTTAATATGAGGTTTGGGATGAGAGAGAGGGAAAGAGATGCAATAACGAATAAGAGGTTTCATTTTTAAAACGGAGAAAGTTCTATTTATTTAGGTATGAATTGTTCGTACGCTTCGAAACCTGGACATTTGTTCTTCACTGCGTACGTGAGTACGTCGATGTGGTTGTTCTCGTGAGCGAGTTGACAAACTTGCTCGTCCCAAGGTATGTTCTTCGAGCGTAAGTATTCGAGTAAAGCGAGGTGGCCGCTTTTGGCGGCATGTGCGCACGTGCCAGTATGTACTTCGCATCCGTTCTTGCAGCAGTACTTTAATATGTCGAGATTACCTTTGCGTGCCGCATTACCACTCGTCATACAATCCCAAGCACATTCCTTCTCTTCTCGAACCCATCGGAGTAATTTGAGATTGCTCGTTAAAGCGACTCGAAATCATAAAAATTCCTGGTTCATCGTAATTACCTCCCCGCCGTCTGGGAAACGTCTCCTCTCACCCCATGGATATCCTTCCCAGGCCAATTCCATAGTCGATATCGAAGACAACTCTTCAACTCTAAACGTCTCTCGTAATTTAATCTTCGCTCTTTTAACCGCTCTGCGACTCGCTCTGCATGATCCATAGAACATCTTAATATCTGATCCGTTTAATTTCCCAGAAAGTAAAACATGTTTCTCGAAAATATCCGCGTGATCGACGATGAACTTCCACAAAGGCGTCGGCCCGAGCTTCAATCGTTCAACATCGTCAACGAGTTCCTTCTGCTCTCGCTCTCTCTGCTCTCGCCTCTGCTTCCTCTTCTGCGAACCGGTCAACGCTTTCTGTTTCTTCATTCACTGATCTTAAAATACGTTTTTTTTAATAGCAGAGACATTGCGTGATTTGAGAGAAAATTAGAGAAATCATAAAAAGAAACATTGAAAAGCAAAGGCACCATCTGCGCAATAAAAACAAAAACATCATAAAACGAAAACGTCTTCGTCTTCGTCTTCTTCTTCTTCGTCGTCGTCGTCGTAAGAAGAAGACGACCGATGCGCTTTAAATTCTTCTCAACGAATGAATTAGAACTGGAATTCAAACGATCTGTTCCAAGACTCACGAATGCGCAAATCACGAGTTGGTCGAGGGCACCGAAGACCTGCGAACGAGCTTTTGAGATCTTAAACTCGGAAAACGGAAAACTACTCGTGACCGAGGTTTCCGCTAACGCGAATGGCGATTTGTCGATCGAGGCTTCGTGCGAAGGCTCGAACGATGAGAGGTATGATGTGATGGTGTGTGTTAGGGGTGGCGAAAATATCGAGGCTGTTTGCGAGTGCTTACACGCGAAGAAGATGAGTGGGAGTATGAAAGGAAAGTGTAAGCATTCGTGCGCTGTTTTGTTAGTGAGGGAGTATATGGAAGTGAATGGTGAGAAGGAGGTTTCGAGGAACGTTGGTGGTGGTGATGGTGACGAGCGGCGGTTTGCGCGACGCGACGGTACTGCCGCGAATAATACTGCGAGCGCTAACGCGAACGGGGTAACGAACAAACGCGCGGTGAGAAAGCTCCCGAAGAGTATAGTGAAATGTATCGAAGACGCTAATACTGATAACGAGTCAGGAGGAAGGAAAAGAAGAGTTAGTATCGAGAGCGAGAAAGTAGTCTTAGAAACAACAAATGCAAAAACGAAAGCAGACGAAGCGCAACAGCGACAAGAGAAGAAGGGAAATTTAAAGTTGTACAATATTAACGAAGAAGAAGAAGAAGAAAAGAGGAGACTGCAATTGAAGAAAACTGCAAAAACGAAACAGAATAACAAGAAGACAAAAAGAGATGATAATGATGGTGATTTTGTGGGGTGGAATTCTAGGGGAAAGCCTTTTGGTACGCAACAGAAAGAGAAATCAAAGAAATCAAAGAAAAAGAATGATTCGAATTCAGATGATGAGTACGAGTCGATCGAGCCTCCTCAAAATGTCTTACATGATACGACGTCTCAATATCATAACGTCAATAACAACGATGATGACGATGTTGATAGTGACGAGGAAGGAAATTTTGAAGTTCGGGGAATAGATAGCGTAGCGCAGCGAGAAGCGAAGAAGAAGAAAGTTTTAGAAGCCGCTTTGGAAATGTCAATCGAGACATTACGCGAGGCTTGTAAAAGACAAATCGAAAAGGCAGATGCGGAAATGTCTTTAGAGCTCGCGAGGAAACAAGAACACGAAGAAATCGTACGGCAACAAAAGCACAACAACAACAACAACAACAATAACAACGAGGCTATTGTTATTGATGGTGATGATGACGATGAGGTTATCCCGAATACGCAAGCCGCCGCTCCTGCTATTAAAAACCCACCAACGCCTCAACGACCGATTGTCAATTCGATAGAAGGAGCGTTAAACTTGTTTGATATGACGCAACAACAATATAAAAAGCCAGCACAAGTTGCTGCGTCGACAACTATTACTAAAGCAGGATCTACAAAATCCAACATCGACTTCAGCAAAACGCGCGGCGACTTTGGCAGTTCGCAACAACAACAACAACAACAACATTACAGTCAACAACAACCAATTCAAAAAAAAACCACCATGGCAATCATCAACACACAAATCGACGCCTTGCGCTTCCTATGCGCCGATGCGCCCAGAATAAAAAATCAACCATCTCAATCTCCCGATAAAGGCGACGCATCGGACGAAGGGAATGAAAACAAAGACATAAACAACTTCCATAACTTCCAATACGACGTTCGTCTGGACAAATCCGTCATCAACGGCAAGAAAAATATCGTCTCTTTCGCTTCGGCATGCCAAGCCTCTGATTCCGACAGCGACTAAGAGAGAGAAAGAGAGAGAGAGAGAGAGAAGAAAAGAACGGACAACAACAACAACAACAGACGAACAACGACAGATCGATAGAAAATATACGAATTAGAGCACTAGCGAACCCCATAGCGCGCATTATTAGCAGTACCATTCTAGGCACCAAACGACAGACGCCTCGAAAACAAATAATGACCCAAAAACGAATCTCCCTCACTTCATAGGAACACCACTTTATTAAAAGACAGAGCAGAGAAAAAAAATGTCACACCGAACTTTCTCGAGATCTCGCTCGATCGCTCGTGCAATCGCTCCGAACTCGCCACTGAAACCTGAATCGCACTCGATTCAGCTCTTTCCGCATTCAATTAAAATCGATTTTCGAAGTTTTAGATCAAAAATCGACATCTCGACGAAATCATCGCGAGCAGATCGTTTCAGATATTTTTTCCCAAAATCTTCAACTTCTTCGTTCAGCGATGGAAAAAAGTATTCGTCGTCGTCGGTTGATGGAAAAAAGTATTCCTCGTCGTCGCAAACTCGAGTTCACGAGAGCGATGCAGAGCCGATCGAGATCGAGATAGCGACGAAGTTCATCGCGCATAACATCGAAGCACCTTCGCAGACGGTCAAAACATCGAAAACGGAGATCATCGATATGTTCACGCAGGCGTACATGATGCGAAGGTTGGAAATAGCGGCGGATGGGCTTTATAAGTCAAAGTTCATTCGAGGGTTCTGTCATTTATACGATGGGCAAGAGGCGGTCGTGGTCGGGATGGAGCGCGCGTTGACGCACGACGACGCCGTGGTGACGTCGTATAGGGATCATTGTACACATTTAGGGCGAGGCGGGACGCCGTTGGAGGTTATGGCGGAATTAATGGGCAGGTTCGACGGCGCTAGTAAGGGTATGGGCGGGTCGATGCATATGTATCGTAGGGAAGCGCATTTTTTTGGGGGGAACGGGATCGTTGGAGCGCAGACTCCGATTGGTGCCGGGTTAGCGTTTGCGTATAAGTATAGGAAGCAGGCGAATGTTGCCGTGGCGATGTATGGCGACGGCGCCGCGAATCAAGGGCAGCTGTTCGAGGCCATGAATATCGCCGCGTTGTGGGATTTACCTGTAATTTACGTGTGCGAGAATAATCATTACGGAATGGGTACGGCTATTGAGAGATCGGCGAAATCACCGAACTATTATAAGAGAGGGGATTACGTTCCAGGGTTGAAGGTTGATGGCATGGACGCTTTAGCCGTGAAGCAAGCTTTTTTGTTCTCTAAAGAGCATTGCGTTTCAGGGAAAGGACCGATCGTTTTGGAGATGGATACGTATAGATACCACGGACACTCAATGTCCGATCCTGGATCGACGTACAGAACGAGAGATGAAATCACTGGTATTCGTCAAGAACGCGATCCAGTCGAACGACTTAGAAAGTTAATCGCTGATTTAGGTTTATTGGACGCGACTGAAATAAAGGCTATTGAAAAGGCGCAAAGAAAAATAGTCGACGACGCCGTCGCGGCTGCGAAAGCTTCGCCCGAGCCGACGAGCGATTGGCTCACGAAAAATATGCACCTCGATACGAGAAACGTTCGAGTACGAGGTGTTGACGCATATGCCTCGCACCCAGTTGTTTAATAATAATATAATATATTATAAGAATAATTTTTAATTTACAATTTGTAGTTTTGAAACGATGTCGCCTAAAGTCGCAATCGCGAACGCGATGAACAAACCGCCGCCTGCATACGCAACAACTTTTTCGCTAAGATATTCACCAATTAACTCTCCAGTCAAAACTGCTAACCCTGTTGCTACTGCGTGTCCTGCGGCACCGCCGAGAAAGACCTGCGTTGGGTCTTGCGCCGCGCTCAACGCAATCGTCGCGAAGAAACTCTTATCTCCCCATTCAGCCGCAAAAACTAACGCAAACGTGGACAGAATCAAAGCCTGATCTCCAGAGAACTGCATCTTCCCAATCTCAACTTTCGCTTCTTCCTTTTCTTCATCGGCTGTTTCGCCGGCATCTTCAGCGCCTTTGATCGTATTAATTCCGAAATATAACAATAATAACACGGCTAAAATGTCATCAAACGGAATCGCGCTTTCGCCCATTCCCAACGACCCTTCGGCGACGTGAAAGACTTGCCCAATACATACCGAAAGCGCGGTCATAACGGCCAACGCCCCAAACGTCCCTAAAAACACCGCCGACTTCTTCTCCTTCAAAGCTAACAATAAAGATATGAAAAAAGTCTTATCGCCTAATTCGGACAGCAAGATCAAAAGAAACGCTTGCGCGAACCCGCCCGTACCGCTCGCTTCTTCGACTAATACACCAGAATCATTCGCAGCAGAAGCAGTAGCTGTACCAATCATCGCAAGTGAAGCATCGACTGGGAACATGACTAACACGGCCGCTCCAACGGCTACGGCCGCGGCTACAACCGCGCTCTCTACATCAACACCTTCTCGAGCATCTACAGAATTAAAGACTTTTTTTGCTCCATTTCCATCGCTCGCGCGATTGCCATCACTCACAAAACGCGCTATCAAACGATCACACTCGCTCGGATGATCACTCCCAATGTTCACTTTTCGTTCATTTTCGCAATCGTTCATTCGCACCACTGAAACTATTCTAACTTTGTTAAATCGGAAACATTTAGAGATTCCTTTTTTGTTTCGACTTGAGCGAGTTGGTGTTCTCTTTCGATCAGGCGATTGATTGGATGCTTTCGAGAGCGCGAAGGAACACGAGCGCGAGGTCATTCTCGAGCTTCTCTCTTTTTGCGCGATGTGGTTTTGAACAGTTTTCTCTCTCGTTTCAGGGCGACTAGCGAATGTCGTTTTTGGACTTTATCCATTACAAAGACGAGGTATTGTCCATTATTTAGGGTTTCGGTACTTTTTAAAACGAAAACCCTAAACCCTAAATCCTAGACTCTCGCTTTTAATTGTAAGAAGTTTACGTAAACTATCGCCATTAATCTTTACCAAAAATCTAATAACCTTCTATAACCAACACTAACTTTAAAAAAATGACTACACTGAATACGTTGTTCGATGACGTATTGTTCGTTGGTTTTGGAATGAAGTGTTTGTTATTCATTTTTTTAAAGTTAGTATTGGTCATAGAAGGTTAATTATTCCTCAGCAATAAAT
>Ga0209710_1003791_pt1 | contig 10051 bp, 8 predicted proteins | sample ArcticOcean_MG_C_5_FD_187436 | JGI IMG/M metagenome (GOLD analysis project Ga0209710, IMG submission 187436) | Marine microbial communities from western Arctic Ocean - ArcticOcean_MG_CB4_138 (SPAdes) (version 2) | ecosystem: Environmental > Aquatic > Marine > Oceanic | place: Arctic Ocean: Canada... | reverse complement strand
CGGCTGCAGCAGCCTCAATTTGAATTGGCGCTTCAGGCTCAATATCCGCGGCAGGCGCCTGCCTAGGCAATTGATCACGGCTGTTCCCCGGCTGCACAACAGTCTCCAGGGCTGACCCTACCTCGGGCGCAACCGTTAATCGCGATGTCCAGACATCAATACCCATCGCCTTCAGGTAGCCACCTCTGGTTAGTCCCATTTCGTTAACACCATTCCTTAGCACAAGCTGTCACTTCTCACCGACCAGCTTATCATCATCAGGGTGAACCGGGGCTCGGGCAAACACAAAACATAGCGATCCCAGGAGCGCGCCAACGCCCAGCACGCTAAACCCGATCACGTAATCGCCTTGGATATCTGCCATATAACCGGCATAGACCGGCCCAATCGACATGCCCAACATCACGATTAGGGAAGAAAACCCCATAATCGTGCCAAAAGATGATGGGCCAAAATAGTCCGCTCGTAGCGCGACCATCAGTGGCCCCCTAATTCCCCAGGCAAGTCCGTGCAGCGCAGTGAACAGGATGACCATCCAAAGCTCTGTAGCATTGGCGATAAGGAACAGTGCCACTGTGTGGCAAATCATGCAGACGACGCAGATGAGCTGTTTATTAAACCTGTCCCCGATGAACCCGCCGCCTAGTTGCCCAAGCATCTGGAAGCCTGTCAGCGCTGCCACCACTAAGCCCGCCTGCGCCAAGGTATAAGCGAGACCTTCGCTTAAGTGCGAAACCAGATGCACCATGATCGATGACACTGTTAACAGAGCACAGGCATGCCCCACAGAGATCAGCCAAAAAGAAGAGGTTCGCATCGCCTGTCGCGCCGTGAAATCACGGCCCTTCGCGAATACCATTGGCTTTCCGCTGCTGTTTAACTGACTACCACCATCTACCATTTCCCCATAGTCCTGCGGTCGATGCCGCACCATGAAGACCAGCGGAAACCCAACCACGATAACAATGACGCCGGAATAGAAGGCGGTTGTTCTCCAACCGAATGCCTCAAGGCAAATAATAACAACAGGGACTGCGAGTCCACCAAGCGAGTAGCCCATTTGAGATACGGCAACTGCCTTCGCTCGATGACGGCTGAACCAGTTCACGATAGACACCATCACCGTGACGAATCCGCCAAGGCTGGAGCCAACCGCTATCAACGCAAAAGCCAAGTAGAACTCAAGAAGCGTCGTGATCTGGCTAAATGCCATAAATCCTATCCCGAAGATCACTACCCCTACACCCAGCACGATCTGTGGACCGTACTTGTCAGTTAGCCAGCCCTGCAAAGGCCCAAGGATCCCACTTTCAATTCGCGTCAGCGCAAAGGCTCCGGCCACGAGCGCTTTACTCCAGCCGAACTCTTCCTGCAGCAAGACAACATAAGCGCCATAGGAGTGCATCCACAACAACCCGGAAAGAAGCTGCAAACCACCCGCAGCACTAACGATATACCAGCCATAGAACACCTTCCCCGCCGGACGAATAACGCTATCAATTCGGGAGAAGATCCGCGACATCAATCAGGCAGCTTTTGCTTTAAAGAATTGTCTTGCAAGGCCAAAAACTGAAATCGTCAACCAGACAGACTCGATAATGAAAGAGCTCAGGTTAAATTCCACCATCAAAGAAAACAGAACCATCGCTGAACCAAGCGCATTGACCCCGGAAAAAATCAGGCTGGTCGGCTCGATTCTTTCAATTTGAAGCAGCAGATAGGTGCCAAGAATACACAATACGCCAACATTACCGACCAGATCGTGAAGTTCGTATCCGAGCATCAATCGTTGCCTGACCAAAACAAAGAAGCATAAACTAAGGCCCCTACCCTTGACAGGAAAACGGCATGTTACGCGTCGCAGACCATTGGTATAAAACCAAAAAGCTCACTAATGAGCTGACACTCATTTATGAACCGCATGTGCATCCGTTTCTAAGGTGCAATATCTGGCACCTTCGCGGACGTGACAAAGATCTCATCATTGATACCGGGCTAGGTGTCAGTTCGCTGAAGAGCGCCATTGCAGACATGATCGATAAACCCGTAACAGCGCTGGCTACTCACATCCACTACGACCATGTCGGCTGTTTGCACGAATTTGACGAAAGGTTGATGCACAGCAGCGAGTCAGCAGACATGCTGGATTACTCTGAGTTCAGCTGGCTCCGGATTGCCGACTTCCCTAAAGCCTACCAGGCAGAACTTCGCAACGATGATTACCAGGACTACCTGATTAACGCTAGACCCGACGAAGACTATGACATTACAAACTACCAGGTTACCTCCACGAGCATTACCCGCCAGCTTGACGAAGGGGATGTTATAGACCTTGGCAATAAAGCACTCTCGGTATACCACCTGCCAGGCCATTCTCCCGGCAGCATTGGTCTATGGGATCCATCAAGCAGCACACTCTTCTCTGGAGACGCCCTTTATGACGGGAAGCTTCTGGACGAACTACCGGGATCGAACATACCAGACTACATCAACACCATGCGGCGCCTGCGCGAACTGCCGGTTGAGGCCGTTCATGGCGGTCATGAACCCAGCTTTGGCCGAAACCGAATGATTCATCTGATTGACGCCTATCTCGACTGGAGAGCTTCGTAAACTTAAGCGCGCCGCAGGCGATGCTTCTTTTAGCAGCGCCTCTTTACAAAGTATTTTAACCCAGTATTTTAAGTTATTGTTTAAATACAATTATAGCTCTAAAATCGACACATGCCGGTGCCACGCATCCTAAGAAATAGCATTGAGGTTGGGCACTCCCGTTCCACGGGGCCTCAGACACTCTTAAATTTACTCAATCTGTATGAGTCAAATAATAGAGATTATTCGACCTGGGTCGATACGCTCGAATCGCACACCACAACGCTATTACCTTTTCTGGCAGCCAAACCCCCGACGCAGTTAATCAAGTGGCACGAGGCCTTCACTCTGGAGGACCTAAGGCGGGGCGCACTCACCCTGGCCAACCAAGTTAACCTGAAGGGAATCAGCTCCATAAACGGAAAAACTGAGCGAACCTCCCAGCTCGGTTTTTCACTGGGGCACTTTGTTAATCCAGAGCTTGCAAAACAGGCAGCACTCACGTGTCGACTGATTGGGCATGACATTTCCATCCCCGATCCTGAGATAACCGACGCTCTGAAATTTTACGATCGGGCCTTAGGCACACTCCACGGTTCACCGCTGCTGACTCGATTAGTCGCCGTTGCCAGCCATTGCAACATTGAAACAGCGATAGACATTGATGAATGTGCTTCCTTGCTGTCTATATCCGCAGCAGAGATTGATTCAATCCTGTTGGACATCACTAATACGGAACCTTCAGCCCCCATCGATGCCACCGCGCGATTCGAACTTGCGTTAAACGTCGCCAATCTCATCGAAAGCAGTGTTGCTCTGGCAAACCAGACATCTAGAGATTCCTCGATCCAAACGCTGGCTTCGGGGCTTTTTGGCTCAAAAGCGGTAACGACCTTCACTGAGAACTCGACAGGCTGGACCAACCAACTGCACGAGCTTAGCTCGCCTCAATCAATGATTAACCAGGCTGCTAAAAGCACTGAACCCGTATCAACCGATAATTTTTTTACCGTCGAAGATGAAAAAGTACTCGTGTCGATGGGATCAAAAAACGGTCTGGCCATTCCAATATCCGTCAACGAGAACAACGGACCCGTCTGCGTTGCCGTGGCACTGATAGCGCTGAGTCCCGAAACGTTAGCAACAGCAACGTCCAACCCGAACCTCATCGACCAGTTTGAAAAAGTCTGCAGGCATCTATTTACGGCCAAGCTAGGCAAAGTGATTAACGCTGACGCTCTGGAGGCTCGCGTACGAGAGATCATTCACGAAGCGAATAATCCGATTTCCACGGTACAAAACTATTTAAAAGTATTGTCACTGAAGCTTGGCCCGGAACATGAGACACAAGAAACCCTTGAATCTATCAGCAGCGAACTGTCTCGGGCAGCGGAAATCGTTAGCAGTTTTAGCGACCTTAAGCTTGAGTCGGCAAATCGGACAGGGGTGTGTAAAGTCAATGATGTCACCATGCAAATAGGTGCGTTATTCGACCGGGGTCATGAGATTGAGTTTGAATACCTGTTGGATCAATCAAACCCCCCGGTGCAAATTCATAGCAACAATCTTAAGCAGATCCTGACCAACTTGATCAAGAACGCGACTGAATCTACCTCACGCGGAAACACCATCTCTCTTTGTACAGCAGGAAACCTGGTGCATGGTAACAATACCTTTGTGGAGCTTGCCGTTCGAGATACAGGCCCAGGTATCCCAGACGACATCGGTAACGTTTTTGACAAGGGAGTCACTACTAAATCAGGCGCCCACATTGGAGAGGGACTTGCAATGGTCAAGCGCTTGACCGAAGCCGCAAACGGCTTTGTCACTTACCGGTCCGGCCCACACGGAACTGAGTTTCGAATCACCATTCCGCAGCTTCATCACAGGTAAATTTTAATGAGTGCTTTGAAAGAAATACACCCTATGTACGAGGTCCTAGTCGTGGATGACGAACCTGGTCAACGCGATAGCCTGAAACAACTGATGACGTTATCTGGTTATGAAGTCAGCACCGCAAGCTGCGGTTTCGATGCCATCGAAATGCTGGAACAACGAGTCTATGACTCAGTGCTCCTTGATCTCAATATGCCAAACGGGTCTGGCTACGATGTCATTGATCATGTCGCAAACTCAAATATTGACGTTAAGATCATTGTCATCAGTGGCAATACTGATTTCGAATCTACGCGCAATGCGTTGAAGAAGGGTGCCTACGACTTTCTTAAAAAACCGTATATGCCGGACGAACTGCTGGCGACCGTGAAAAACGCCTCCAGCACGAAACAACTGGAAGTCGCCAACGGTCACATCCAGCGAAAACTCGAAGAAAGCGAACATTTACATCGGTTCATCGTCGACAATTCGCCAGACATCGTGTTTATGCTCGACACGGACGGGAATTTCACTTTCCTGAATGAAACCGTCTACAAAGCGCTGGGGTTCAAAAAACAGGAACTGCTAGGGCAGCACTATTCGAAGCTTGTCTCCAGCCCAAATAAAGAAATGGCTAGGTATGTATTCGCGGAACCGCGAGATGGGCAAAGTACGTCTCATAATGTTGAACTAAAACTCACCTGTAAAGGCGGATCCGAGCACCGTTACTTTGATACAACATCAATGTCGATTGACCCGGGTGGTGCAGGTATCAGCCACGGCATCTATGGCGTTGCACGGGATGTCACAGAAAAAAAGCAGGCCGAGGAGATGATTAATTACCAGGCCTACCACGACACCCTGACCAAGTTACCCAACCGGGTGCTGATGGAAGACCGACTGCGCGTAGCAATCTCGCAGGCATTTAGAAATGAAAAGAAGCTGGCCGTCATGTTCCTTGACCTGGACAGGTTCAAATGGGTTAACGATACTCTTGGTCACGCTGTAGGCGATAGCCTGCTGCAATCCGTCGCAAATAGGTTGGAAAGCTGTATCCGGAAAGGAGACACGCTCGCACGATTTGGCGGCGACGAGTTTGCGCTTATTCTGCCAGAGGTAAATCAGGAAGAGAGCGCTGTAGCCATTGCACAGAAAATCCTGAAGGTGTTCAAAGAACCACTGCGCATCGAGGAGCATGAATTATACGTTACATCGAGCATCGGAATCGCCCTTTATCCCGACTCCGGGGACACCATACAAAGCTTAATCGCATCAGCTGATCTGGCCATGTACAGTGTCAAAGGGCGTGGCAAAAACGGTTACGCGTTGTTTCATCCTTCAATGAACGAAGCCTCTGACGCCAGACTCAATATCGAAAGGGAACTTCGCAAGGCCCTGACCACCGACGACATCAAGGTATGCTATCAGCCACAGGTGAATGCTATCACTGAAAAACTTGTCGGGTTCGAGGCGTTGGTTCGCTGGGAACACCCGACCAAAGGGTTGATCTACCCCGGTGGCTTTATACCCATCGCAGAAGAAACAGGCCTCATCCTGGAACTGGGGAAGTACATCCTGGACCGAGCGTGCGCTGACGTACAGAAGTGGCGCAAAGCAGGCATGAAAGATGTTCGAGTCTCTATCAACTTTTCAGGTACACAGGTTGCGCAGGACGACTTTATTGAAGAAGTGCTCTCTGCTCTACGCAAATACGATTTGCCTGGCAGCGCATTAGAGGTCGAGATAACAGAGAACGTCATCATGAACGATATGTCGAGCGCTATCCGAAAACTGCGTGAACTGGCGAGCCACAATATCAGGGTCGCCATTGACGACTTCGGGACGGGCTACTCATCACTCCGCTACCTCCAACAATTTCCCGTCAACACGCTGAAGATCGACAAGAGTTTTGTGAGTTCGATTAATGAAAACGAAGAAGCGACCTCCATTGTCGACGCTATCGTTTCTTTGGCGAAAGGGTTGAAACTAGATCTAATTGCCGAAGGGGTTGAGACTGACCCTCAACTGGAATACCTTAGGAATCTAGGATGTGAATCTATTCAGGGATACCTGTTTGGCAAGGCAGAAGGGGCTGAACGGACCACAGAAATCCTTTACTGTGTTGAACAAGGTGACCTTATAAGGAATCTGGCCACCGTTTAAAAAATATAGGGCTAACACAGGGTCGTCTCTTAGCCCTGCAAAGCTTTTGGAATTAGAGAGCCTTTGGAATTAAAGGGCCTTTGGCACTAGAGAGTTCCTAGAGTTGGTTCGCGCGTCCAAGCCACTTATGCATTGTCGCCTGCATGCGCCAGATCTTAGCTGGCTGGTACAACGTCTCGCGCATAAAACTTTCGGGCTGCACCAAATTCCTTATTCTCAGGCTGCAGTCCAGCGCCTTGCAAACGACATTGCCCAATGAGTGTCGTCCTTCACTGCCTTTTACTTGCACCGTAAACATCGCCGTGCCATTTGCTTTGTGCACATGGTGACACCAGGAGCACATCTCCATCCGAGGCTTTTTGGCTGACCGTTTCGCGCGACTCATCCTTATACCCCGAAGTTGCCCATCGTTGGGGGACGGTAAGACGACGAAACCAAGATGTCCCGACGGGTGCACCCAGCCAAAGTAGTCCAGAAAAGACCACTGAACACTCGCTAGCTCAGGAACCTGTAGAGCTTCGCTTTGATCGTTACTTTTAAAAAAAGCGGCGGTAATTTGTTCGCGATTTAACGGTAGCATGTTCTAACAATATCATTCCACCCACCAAACTGCAGGGCCGACCTGTTCTTAGTGACTTTTTTCTGGTCTGATGCACCGATGACTAACCTCAATATTTCCAATGATCGCATTGTCCCTCTTTCGAGTAAGTTCGCCTTTGGGGTGGGGCAATATGCGGAAGGTCTTAAGAACACCGCATTCTCGTTGTTCATTCTGTTCTATTACAACCAAGTGTTGGGATTGTCGGGCACGCTGGCAGGCGCGGCGCTGTTCATCGCCCTATTATTTGACGCCATCACGGATCCCTTGGCTGGATCGCTTTCTGACAATCTCAAGTCCAGGCTGGGCCGACGCCATCCCTTCATGTACCTATCAGCGGTGCCGCTTGCAATAGGTTTTGTCGGGCTTTTTTCACCGCCTGATTCGATGGGCCAGTTCGGGCTGTTTGCCTGGCTCACTATCTTTGCGATCCTGACTCGCGGGGCTATGACACTTTACCACGTACCTCACCTGGCGTTGGGCGCTGAACTAACCGAAAACTTTCACGAGAGGACAAAAATTGTAGCCTTTAGGCAGTTCTTTGGAACATTCGGTAATGCGTCCGCCGTGGTAATAGGGCTTGGCTATTTCTTCGCTGATTCCGAGGGTGGCAGACTCAACGTGGAAAACTACACGCCCTACGCGATTACCCTGGGCCTGTTGATGATTATCACCATCTGGTATTCGGCGTACGGCACACAAAAAGAGATTCCGCACTTAAGCGTTCCCGCGGAGAAACCACCGATGAATATCGGCAAACGTCTGGCGCAGGAAACCAAAGAAGCATTCACCAACCGCTCCTTTACCTGGTTGTTTTTCGGGGTTCTGATTGTTTTCGTCATGTCCGGCGTCAACAACGCGCTGGACCTGTATATGTTTCAGTACTTCTGGGAACTGACCGGTGCTCAGATGCTTTGGACGCAAGTTGCCCTGATGGTGGGGTTGATGGGTGGCGTATTTTTGACGCCAACACTGCACCGCTATGCGGACAAGAAGTTCGGCGTCATCCTGGGTACGGGCTCATGGGCGGTCATCCAGGTTATTCCCGTCGTGCTAAGGCTGACGGGTCAGTTCCCGGACAATGGCGATCCCATGCTGATCACCACTCTTATCACGCTCAAGTTCCTGCAGGGAGTTCTACTGCAGCAGGCCCTTGTGTCGTTTGGCTCGATGATGGCAGATGTGACCGATGAGCACGAATATACGACGGGGGTCAGGCAAGAAGGTATTTTCTTTGGCGCGATCGCTTTTTCAGCGAAGGCCACTTCCGGTCTTGGTAACTTTATAGGTGGTGTAGGCCTGGACGTTATTAGATGGCCCACCGGTCCTGGTATTCGAACCGCAGCAGATATACCGCCGGAAACCCTGGTTAAGCTGGGTCTACTATACGGACCCATTGTCGCAGCCTTCGCGATCCTGTCACTCTGGTGTTACACACACTACCACCTAACAAAGGAGCTACATGCTGAAATACTGGAGAAACTTAGAGAACGAAGGGGAGCCAACTCAGCTGGCAGCGTTTAGGGACCTTTCACGTTTGGCCCTTATTGCTTCTCGGCCCGCGCAGTCGTTTGCCCCCCATGGGGCGTAGAGTGAGTCAGCGCGTAATTAGCGGATACCAAGACTTAGGCCACTGACGCCCGGTGTCACGGTGATGGAGCCTCGGTGATTGTCCAAACCAGCGAGTCTTCCCGAATCTCGACCTCGGCGCGTTTCATGCGCTGGAATGATGCGAGAGCACCCAACCAAAGTTCTTTCCACACCGTTAACACTGCCACTCTTTCAGCAGCTTCAAGACCTTGAGTGATTCGTAAGCCGCTGTGAACAATCCGTAACGTGTTGCCAGTCAATTGAACGACAGACTTGTCGCCAAGGCCTGCGAACATTTTGGAAAGATAGTCGCCCGCGGAGGCAAGATCACCGTCTTCTGTTCGGATCAATGCCCGGGTCTGAGAGAAGTATTGAAGCCCTATGAGCCTTGCCGCCCTTCCAGCAAGCTTCTTTGTTTGACTATCACCGATAACACCATGGAGTTCTATTATGCCGTTTCTGACAAAGTCCATTGCATAGTTTCTGTTCGCTTTCTGGAGTCGTTCGTCACTCCAAATACCGGCGGGTAACGTCGGCTGATCTTCTTGATGGAACAAGGGTGGCCGCTCGTTGGCAAACTGCAATCGCTCACTAGCCATTAGATCGTGGTCAAACTCCTTAAAATAGCCACAAAGTCCAAACTCTCCGGTCATGTCTTCTGAGACACAGACAAAACCCAGCCTGGGATTGTTTAAGGAGACGCCGTTTTCGGCATACCAGCCATCCAAAAAGCCACGACTGACTTCAACGGGGATGCCGCAAATGGTTGCACCAAGATACATCCAGCGAGGGTATCGGAACCGTACCCAGGCCTTTGTGTCACTTTCTGCAAGGTATTCAACAGGGACACCGCCAATACTATTAGCCATGACGTGGTAACGAGCGCAGGCCACTGCGTCCGGTAGTCCCGTCAATCCTAACTTGCCGAAGCTCGAGATAAACTTATCTTTGTGCTGCCGACGAAACAATCGAAATATCCAATCATACACTTTGCGTCGGTCGCAATTAGACGCGATCATCAATTGCAGGCCCAGCCAGAGGGCATGGTGCATGTCGGCCTGAGCTGGAATACCCAACGCGTTCAGATCCTTGGTGTTCATCGGTCCCGTCGTCCCCTGCTTTTTCAAGTGTCAGGTTCTGACAATACCAGTCATCCTAAGGAATGGTACAGAATCCCGCAGAGGCGCTGAAATACAGGGCAATAAGATGGTTTTAGGTAAGGCCACGGGGGCT
>Ga0209710_1003789_pt1 | contig 10053 bp, 9 predicted proteins | sample ArcticOcean_MG_C_5_FD_187436 | JGI IMG/M metagenome (GOLD analysis project Ga0209710, IMG submission 187436) | Marine microbial communities from western Arctic Ocean - ArcticOcean_MG_CB4_138 (SPAdes) (version 2) | ecosystem: Environmental > Aquatic > Marine > Oceanic | place: Arctic Ocean: Canada... | reverse complement strand
AGTGACGATCCAGAGAAAGCGCTCCGCACGAGGAACGATCTCGACAATAACCCGTTGATGGATGTCTTCGTTGAGGATGAGATCGTTCATCGCTCAGGGAGTAACAGAATGGCAGCGTTACGTCAGCACTGGGTGACGAAATTCTGACCGCAGACAGGATCGTAAGGTGTGAAGTCTACTGAAGCTGAAACAAGAGTCGGGCAAATCCAAGGGTCTTGGGTTCGGTGAAATTAAAACGATCTGTGATGGTGTCGATGCCGTTTCCTAAAGGAGTTCGTGAAAGGAGGATTCCGTTGGTCGACCAAGCCTCGAGATCGTTTGAGAACTGAGGAGTGATCGTGACGTCCGTCGCAGCAGTTTGAATCTCGAAGGTGGGAGTCATCGAATCATTGGCACCCGGAGCGACAGAGATCTGAGGGATGTCTTGAGAGTTCTCAGGATTGCTCGCGAGGGGATACTCGGTCACGAAGTGTTCCCGATCGCTTAAATTTTGCTTGTCCAAATTCTCCATAAACTGCCTTTTTATATTAAGTTGCCAAAGGAAAGCTGGATCTCACCCAGGTTTTGAAAAAACACCTTAGATTCGGTTTTTTGATTCGTATTTAGGGTCCAGATATTGGACTCCAACTTTAATCGACTCATGAAACCCTTAACTTTTTCGTATTTTTCGCTCTGCTCTTTACTCTTCGTTCACCCATCCAGTGCGGACGAATCCTGGACCGTCGATTCCCAAGAAGATTGGACGAAAGCGCAAGCTTCCCAAAGCGGGCTGGATGTTCAAAAGGGGAGCATTTCTCCTGCCGGGAAGTCAGGGTTGTTTCAGAGTGCCGTGAAGCGGTTCGAGAAGAAGCGCGCGGTGAGTTCGATCACGCTCACTCAATCTCCGATTTGGCAAAACTGGAATCCGACTGAGAATCTGGGTCCGTCGAACTTGGGGGATGCGCCGGTTCTTCTGACGATCGGGCCGGATAACTACTGGATGTTCGGAAAATATGGCGGCGGGCAGCCTCGCCGGAAGAAGGGGGAGAAAGGGAAACCACTAGTCAAGCATCGCCCGAAGGAGGCGACGCTCGAAGGATTTGAGATCCCGCTCAAGACGACCTTTTTTGCGAATCAATACGATGCTCCCGGTGGTTTGAAGCCGAGAACCGGCGGGTATCATGCCTGGCAAAGTAGGGATATGGTGAACTGGGTGCACCACGGGCCGGTGACGGAGGGCTTTTCCCGTTGGGTCACGAGTGCTGAACATGTGGATGGCAAAACCTATATCTATTACGACTTCCCCAACGACCAGGACCCTCATGTCTACGTTGATGCCGATCTCGCCGATGGACTACCGGGAGAGAACAAGGGAAAGGTTCTGAGCGATCCCTCTCATGGGTCGGACGCTGGGTTCATACGCGATCTCGAGGGGACGTTTCATGTCATCTTTGAGAATTGGGATCCGATCAATGCGAGCAAGCGGGCGTGGGATTCGCCGCTGGCCGGTCATGCGGTGAGCCCGGACGGAGTGTCGCCATTCAAAATTCAAGAAACTCCTGCTGTCGATGTGCGGACCAAGCCCACCGGAGAAATCAAAACCTACAAGCACCCTCATTGGACGAAGGAAGACCCAAAAAATTACCCCACGAATATCGCTGAGTATGAGGTGCATAGTCCCAACCAGGAAGCCTTTGGCGATTGGGCCGCGATTTCAATCGGAGGACAGTATTACCTCTTCGGTGATTATGATTCCGAACATGGGAAACCAATGCAGGCGGCGTGGTTCACCTCGTCGGACATTGGAAAGCAGTTCACTTTTTGTGATAGCATCGGGAAAGGGCATCCCGATCCGGACGTTTGTTTTGCGGAAGGACGTTTCTATTTGGCGACCCAGCAGCCAACCGACTTTATGAGTCCCGGACCGTGGGTAGAAACTGCTGAGGTTCGTGTCGGCGTGGACACCGACAACGACGGAAAAACGGATCAGTGGACCGAATGGAAGGAAGTCAAAGAGGCATACGACTACATTCCGGGATTCTCGAAGCAGGTCAAAAAGACTCCTGCATCGCTCGATGTGTCATCGCTGCCGGAGGGATACGGATTTCAATTTGAGATCAAGTTGACGGATTCGACAGACAACAAATCGAAGCCAATTTTGGAGAGCGTGGAGCTCGGCTTTAAGAACTGAAGTGTCTGTGCCCTGTTTTTGGAAGTGACAAGTGGGTCCCTCTGCGAGAGAGTTTGTTCGTGAAGATCACGTTGGCCCTCCTCCTAAGTTTGCGACTCGGACTCTAGTCCGCAGTCGCCCCGTTCTTTGGTCAATCATCCATCTTCCAACTGTCGCGGAGAAATCACCGTCCAAGGAACAGGACTTATCGAGAGCTTCCGTGCTTCATTGTCCCTCAATCACTGAGATCATGAAATCCGAATCCATCTCCAAATACCGTCCATTTCCGGCCGTCGACTTACGCGACCGGATATGGCCCGACCGTGTCATTGAATCCGCTCCCATTTGGGCTTCGGTTGACCTCCGTGATGGGAACCAGGCTCTCCCGATTCCGATGTCGGTCGAGGAGAAGCTGGAAATGTTCGATATGCTGGTGGATGTCGGCTTTAAGGAAATCGAGATCGGCTTTCCCTCGGCGAGCGATACCGAGTTCGCCTTTATGCGTCGCCTCATTGATGAGAATCGCATTCCGGAAGATGTCACGGTGCAGGTGCTGGTGCAGACGCGGCGGCATTTGATCGAGCGCACCTTTGAGGCGATCAAGGGGGCCAAGCGAGTGATTGTTCATATTTATAATTCGACGAGTACGCTGCAGCGCCGCGTCACTTTTGGTGACGCTTCGCGGGAGGATATCAAGGCGATCGCGGTGACCGGTGCTGAGGTCGTGAAGGAACTGGTGCCGACGATTCCCGAGACGGAAATTGTGTTGCAATATTCGCCCGAGTCCTTCTCCGATACCGAGTTGGACTTTGCCTTGGAATGTTGTGAGGCGGTGATCGCTGTCTGGGAGCCTTCTCCGGAGAAGAAACTCATTTTGAATCTGCCGGCGACGGTGGAGTGGGCCACCCCGAATGTGCATGCGGATCAGATTGAGTGGATGTGCCGGAATATTTCAAAGCGGGACTCGGTCATCATTTCCCTGCACACGCACAATGACCGGGGCACCGGAGTGGCTGCCACTGAGTTGGGTCTCATGGCGGGTGCGGATCGGGTGGAAGGCACTCTTTTCGGAAGTGGCGAACGGACCGGGAATCTCGATATCGTGATTGTCGCGCTTAACATGAACAGCCACGGGATTGCGACCGGGTTGGACTTTTCCGATCTTTCGCGTTTGCGAGAAGTTTACGAGCGCACCACACGCATGATCGTTCCGGATCGTCAGCCTTATGCGGGAGAGCTTGTCTTTACTGCATTCTCCGGGAGTCATCAGGACGCCATTAAGAAAGGCTTGGATCGTCGGGCGAAGGAAGAGTCTGAAAAATGGGGCGTGCCTTATTTGACGATCGATCCGCACGATATTGGACGGAGCTACGAGGCGATCGTTCGGATCAATTCACAGAGTGGAAAGGGAGGCGTCGCCTACATCCTTGATCAAGAGCACGGCTTCGATCTCCCCAAGACGATGCATCCGCAAGTTGGAAAGCGAGTTTACGATCTGGCCGATAAGCGAGGTGAGGAGCTTTCGGCTGAAGAAGTTGGGAAGGTTTTCCTGGAAGAATTTGCCAACGTTGCGACGGAGATGAAGATTCTCGACTACAATTTGAATCATCATACTGCTGGTCGCGGGGAGGTGCTGTGCACCGCAGAGATCTTGATCGCCGGGGAGTCGAAGAGCGTCCAAGGGATCGGGAATGGTCCGATCAACAGCTTTGTTTCTGCATTGGATAAAGCGAAGTTGAAGGATTTTGTTCTCACCGATTACCGCTCCCATGCGGTGCGTGGTGGGTCGAGTTCGGACGCAGCAGCTTACGTGCAATTGCGCCATGATGACGGCCGTATTCTTTGGGGTGTCGGAGTCGATCCTAGTATTGAGATGGCGGGACTCAAGGCACTTGTGAGTGCCTGGAATCTCTTGAGGGCATAGCCTATACTACAAACGGGCCACTGATTTACTCTGCTGCCCAGTCGAGCTCTTTGAGGAGAGCGTTGGTGGCGTGACCGTATTCGATGTAGGAGTCGTAGCACTGCTTCCAATCGGGTTCGGCGCCATCGACGGCGTGGAAGACGGTTGCGACATGCGGCTCGATCGCGAGGCCGCCATTGTAGTCGTCGTTTTTCAAAGCGGTGAGGATTTCGCGGACCTTGGCCTGGCCTTCGCCGGGGAGGGTGTATTTTGCGGGTTCCGTTTCGCCTTCGGGTGGGTTGATGCAGTCCTTGATGTGGACGTGGACGACGTGTTCTTTGACCTTTTCGTAAAACTCGAGCGGGTCCTGCCAAGGGAAGGGCTCTTCTTTCGAGCGGTCTTTTTGGAAAATGGGATTGGCGGTGTCGAAGACGAGTTTGAGGCCGGGAACTTCTTCGACGAGGCGCAGGGTGTGGTCGGGGGAGAAGCCGCCCCAGTTCATGCAGTTCTCGTGGATGGCCTGAAGGCCAGCGTCGGCGAAGCGGGAGTAGATTTCCCGGAGGCGGCGGAAGCGCTCGTTTTCGTTTTGATCATTTCCCCAAGGTTCCTGGGCGTAGGACATGACGCGGATGAGGCGGGTGCCAAGGCGGAGCATGCGGGGGATGGCGCGGTCAACTTCGGCGAGGGTGACGTCGAAGTCGGAGTCGATCTTTTTACCCCAGTTGCCGATGAGAGAGCCGAACTCGGGGATGGTGATGCCGGCTTCGTCGAGTTGGTCAGCGACTTTTTCGAAATCCTCCTGTGGGAGTTCGTGGATGTTGGCGCCGTTGACGCCACGGGCGGAGATTTGGGTCCAGCCGACTTCTTTGGTGGCTTTGATCTGGGTGACGAGGTCCTTGGCCGCTTCGTCGGCGAATCCGGTGAGATACATATGGGTGATTTAAGCGCTAAATCTTGATTGCGAAACTCTAAACATGGGAGATTTGAGGGTCGAGGTGGGATGGGCGGATGGAAGGGGGATGCTGGGCTTGGCCAATTAACGGTGGCTCAGATTACCTAGGGCGTTGCCCTAGGCTTGTATGACGATGGCAGTTGGCCAAATGAGGGTCGCTGATTTCCTGGAATTCAACTTTACCATTCGTTAAGAGTGTGGATGCAATGTAATTATATCATGAATGAGAATATTTTATTGGGTAGTGTTTCAAGACGTAAACTCCGAAGAGAAATTGGGTCGTTATCCTGCATCACAGATGTCGATGACGGTGAGCTAGACTCCGCTGGCCTCATTGACGATCTTTCACATAGTTCGTTTATGATTGGGAGCGGTAATCGGCTGATTCCTTCCTTTGCAAGATCCCTCGATGATCGTGTGTTTCGCACCATGCGAGTGACGGGGCATTCTCGATGAGATTGGTCAGCAGCGCAGGAAATGAGGTCCCAATCTCTAACCTTTCAGATTGATATTGGATCGACGGGGTTTGGAGGAGATTACCTTGTGTTACGATACTCAACAGGATCTCAGGAACGGATACGCAGTTTTCCTTTTCTGATATTCTCGGTAACCCAGACTTTAGTGATGTGCTTTGGCTCCGAGTTTATGTCCTTCCTCTGGAGCAATAATCGGAAATTAAGCTGAACTCTATCCGCCTCATCCCCGAGCCGTCATCAGCGCTCCTGCTATTATTTGGACTCCCAATGATTTGGATCCGACGAAAAGAATGAACCTAGTTTTCAACTGGTGAGAAGGTGGTGACCGAGGGCGACGCAGCCGAGGAGGCCGGCGTTATCGCCGAGGGATGGGGGGACGATGAAGTTTGTAAGATCGCCTTGAAGTGGGGGGTGGGCGAGGTAACCATTGAGGAGTTCCTTGAGGCGCTTTCGGACCATCGGGAAGAGCTGGCTTTGGTGCATGACGCCGCCGCCGAGGATGATTCGCTCGGGCGGGGCGATGGTGAGGAGGTTGAGGCAGGCTTGGGCGAGGGCGTCGGCTTCGATTTCCCAGGCAGGGTGATCGGCGGGGAGTTCTTGGGCGGGTTTTCCCCAGCGGGCTTCGATGGCGGGGCCGGCGGCGAGGCCTTCGAGGCAATCTTGGTGAAAAGGGCAGTGACCTTTAAAGGAGTCATCGGGGTGTCGGGCAATGCGCATGTGGCCCATCTCGGTGTGGCCCATGCCGTGGATGAGCTTGCCATCGATCATGACCGCACCGCCGATGCCGGTTCCGATGGTTAAGTAGCCGGTGTTTTTTAATCCTGCGGCGGCCCCCCAGCGGGCTTCGCCAAAGAGGGCGGCGTTGACATCGGTGTCGAAGAGTGATGGGACGCCGAGAGCTTTTTGGATGGGGCCGAGGAGGTTGGTGTTTTCCCAGGTGGGCTTGGGAGTGGCGGTGATGTGGCCGTATGCGGGAGAGGTGGGGGTAATGTCGGCAGGGCCGAAGGTGCCGATGACGAGGGCGTCGGGCTGGCCGTGATTGGCGATGGCGGATTTGAGGAAGGAAATGAGGGCGGGGATCGTTTCCTTGGGGATGGTGGTGGGGATTCGTTCCCGGGCGCGGATGTCATCGGGCCCAGAGGCGAGGGCGGCGACCATTTTGGTGCCTCCGGCTTCGATGGTGGCGATGAGGGGGCTTGGCATGGGGGGAGGGTGAACGTTCAGCATCGAACGTTCAACATTGAACGTTCAAGTGAGGGACTTGGGCTTTGAAAGATTTGGACTACTGGGGAGGGGTTTTGGATAGGGGGCTTCCTCCTTCGCCCTTCGGGCTACGGCGGACGAGACGGCGCGACAGGTGGTTGTGGTGAGAGATGCGTGGTGGACAGATGAGGAGGATTGTTTGAGTGTTGGGCAATGAAGTTGCTTGGTATTTTGTTGATCGCTTTGACGATGGTATTAAAGGGGGAAAACCGGATGACGGAGGCGCAGGCGGGGAGGTTTGTGGAGTTGGCGCTGAAGGGGTTGGCGAAAGAGTTTCCGAGTAAGATTTCGGTGGTGCTGAAGAGCGAAGCGGATTTGAAGACGCCGCAGGAGATGTTTCCGGTTTTTTACGGGCACTTTGATTGGCATTCATCGGTGCATGGTCATTGGACGCTGGTGCGGTTGATGCGGATGTTTCCGGAAGCTGATTGGCAGGAAAAAGTGAGAGAAGCGCTGCGGGGGAAGTTTTCGGAGAAAAAGCTTCAGCAAGAGGCGGCCTATCTGGAGAAGAATAAGTCGTTTGAGCGGATGTATGGCTGGGCTTGGGCACTGCGGCTTGGGATAGAGTTGCGTCTTTTAGAAGATGAGGAGGGAGAGAAGTGGGCGAAGTGGTATCGACCGCTGGAGGAAGTGATTGTCTCGAATGCGAAGGTTTATTTGCCCAAGCTTGATTGGCCGGTGCGCTGTGGCTTTCACCCGGAGTCGGCCTTTCCGCTGGGGCAGATGTTGGATTGGGCGAGGGCGACTGGGGAGGAAGAATTTGAGACTCTTCTTCTCCTTAAGGCGGCTCATTTTTATTCGAAGGATCGGGTTTATCCCGTGCGCTATGAACCGAGCGGAACTGACTTCTTTTCGGCGGGCCTCAATGAGGCAGATCTTATGCGCCGGGTGATGGGTAGGGAGGACTATCGGAAGTGGCTCTCGGAGTTCTTTCCCAAATTCGACCTGGGGAACTTGGCCAAGCCGGTGTCGGTGAGTGATTTGGAAGACGGGCATTTGGTGCATCTTGCGGGGCTGAACTTAAATCGGGCTTGGAGTTTACGTGGGGTGACGTCGGCTCTGAAAAATCCTCAAAAGGAGAAGTTTCTCGCGATTGCGAAGGCGCATGAGGAGAAGGGATTGAAGCAGATTTTTAGTGGAAGCTATGCGGGGGAGCATTGGCTGGGTTCATTTGCGACGTATCTTCTTACGGGGTCGGGGGAATGAAAAAATTAGGCTTCTTTCAGCGGATCTTGGTTTTTAAGAAACCGACGATCAAGGGGCAGATTTTTGCGCTTCTTTTCTCGGGAGCTTTTCTGGGAGGAGGTTTGTTGATGGCGTCGGCTTGGGTAGTCCCCGTTTCTAATTTTATCGAATGGCAACAGTGGGTTGCGGCGGAAGCGATCGTAACGAGCAGTGAAGTAGAGTCTCTGATGATTCGAGCGCTTTCGTCGCAAGTTTGGATTATGGCTCCTTTTTCAATACCTTTTCTTTTGGTGGGGATTGTCGGCGTGAGCTACGCACTTTTAGGTGGTGCGGTCTGGAGTCGGAGCCAGAAGTTGAAAGAGGAGGTAATTTCGGAGGCGCCAGCCCGGATTGCGGAAGAGCTAAGAGGCCCGCATGATTCAGAGGAAAATAAACTGACCTTTACAGGGGTTGAGAGTATTCATGAAGGAGTCATTCTCTTGCTGGTCTCCATTTTTTGGAATGGCACTATCTCCGTGTTTCTTATTGTGGTGATTCAAATGTGGATGACGGGGGATTCGACGGCTCTAATGATTTCTCTTATCTTGGTCCCGTTCGTTCTGGTAGGACTCTTCCTCTTGAGGACGACGTTTCGATCTTTGTTTGGTTCGCGACCTCCGGCGTGGGTGAAGGTATGCGGGTCGATGATGCAGCTTGTTTTGTATGGGAGTGCTCCGGGGACATTGAGTTTGATGTGGATGCCCGAGCCCGTGAGGCGCCCAGATTTTTGCAAATGGCCGATCGGCTTGGTGCGCATGAAATCCCAGCAGAGGCTCAAGAAATGGAAGCAAGAAAATCCGGGATGGAAGGGTGACTTGGTGCCCTTGAAAAAAGATGAGGTTGGAGAAAGGGCATTCGAATTTGAACGATTGGATTCGAATAAAAAATCATGGTTAACGAGAACCTATGATCTCCATCTTGTGCTGTGCTGGGAACGGCCCGATGGGCACGAGAAGGAGAAGACCTGGCAGGTGAGTCCAATTCGGAATGAGGGTGCCTGATTTTTTGAACTGATGAAGATCTTCCTCTTTTTCCTAGCGAGCGTGCTGTCCTCTCCACTCTGGGGGCATTACGGAAATTTTGTGCGCGGGGAGATACTGGTAGGAGAGAAGAAGTGGGAGGCGACGTTTTGGATGGAAGGGTGGATGTTCTATCCGGAGGCCGGGCCGCTGGCGAAGGATGATCCAACGATTGCGGGGAGTTCGGGGCAGGGGTGGATGGACTCGCTCGATGATGAGGCGTGGAAGGTGATGAAGAAGATGGCGGAAGCAGATGTTAGGAATTTTTTCGAACCGAGGTTAGAGGATAAGGTGCTGGAGGTTGCTTTTTCTTTTCCTGATCTGAGGAGGGAACCTTGGAAGTTTGAGCTAAACGCAAATTACAATGCGCTGCTGCGGATTCGGATGGAGGGGGAGCTTCCGGAGGTGCCAATGGGGAGTTTTTCGGTGATTTGGGAGGAACCGGACGAGGCGGATTTGATTTTAAAAGTTAGGAGGCTGGGAGTGATGCTGGAGGCTCGGACGATCGAGTCGGGGAGCGGGGCGCAGGAGTTACTTGTCTTTTCTGCCGGTGGGGAGTCGGAAGTGGTGGAGGCGTCGCTGTGGAGTTGGGTGAAGTCGGGCTTTGAGCATATTTTACCGAAGGGGCTGGATCACATTCTTTTCATCCTTGGGCTCTTCCTGCTCGTGCCGAAAATGAAGCCGCTTCTTTCCCAGACGGTTGCTTTTACCATTGCTCATTCCATCACGCTTGCGCTTGTCGTGCTGGGGACGATCGCGGTGCCGGGACTTTTCGTTGAGGCAGCGATCGCATTGAGTATCGGCTATGTGGGGCTTGAGAATTTATGGGTGAAGGAGCTGAAGCCGCGTCGGGTGGTGTTCGTGTTCGTGCTGGGCTTACTTCACGGGATGGGTTTCGCGTCAGTGATGCAGGAGCTGGAGCTGCCGACGGGGAGTTTGTTAAAACCGCTGATTGGGTTCAATGTGGGGGTGGAGCTGGGACAGGTGGCAATCTTGGGTGGGGCTTTCCTTTTGACCTTTTGGGCGGTTAAGAAGGCGGGGTTTGAGGTGTTTCGAAAATTTGCCTC
>Ga0209710_1003784_pt1 | contig 10060 bp, 10 predicted proteins | sample ArcticOcean_MG_C_5_FD_187436 | JGI IMG/M metagenome (GOLD analysis project Ga0209710, IMG submission 187436) | Marine microbial communities from western Arctic Ocean - ArcticOcean_MG_CB4_138 (SPAdes) (version 2) | ecosystem: Environmental > Aquatic > Marine > Oceanic | place: Arctic Ocean... | reverse complement strand
AATTGATTGGTTTTCTCTTTTGGTAGCCAGTCAGGGTCACCGAATGCCATAAACATTAGGTGTTTAAAATGAAACTCTATTTATAGATTTATTTAACACAATTGTTCCCCAACTATCGTAAGGTTTAGTATATGTTTGGTTAATCCAAATCTAAAACTCAATGAGATCTTCCGCCCTGCTTTCATGTATTGCCCTTTGTTTTTTTATTTACTGCTATTCCAATAAATAGAATAAAGTGCTTCCGATCATTTTAAGATTAGTGATACGTAATATAAAATTGGGTCTACTGCTTTTGTAAAACTCACTGGTCCTTCTTTTTTTAAAAATTTAAATGGGCTAATATTTGCTATGGATGGCCATTGTTTAAACCAATGGAGTACATGCAAAAAATGGCTTACAAAAGAAAAAGCATTCTTTATAAGTACAAAAATTTATAATCCTTATTATTTAAAAAATCCAAAGGTTAAGTATAAAGGTTATCCTTTTAGAAGTCAAATTACGGGTAATTCTTTAAAAGGATATTCCGATCATTTTCCCGTTTATATGGTGATTGCTAAAGTTATTAATTAAGCGATCTCAAATACTTCACCCTTATATTTGGAATCAAATTTATTTTAAAAACACCTCTATTACAGGGACTTCAACTGGAGGCTTGGTAACCGGTAAAACTAAATTTACATCTCCTGCACCCACTTCCTCCTTAATCCAATGTCCAACTGGATTTGAGATTTTTATTTCTGATGCATCATGTAAAAACTGTATATATTTAATTTTTCCTTTCATTCCTTTCAAGGTGAAATTCTGAAGCGGATAATCTAGCAAATGAATATAGAGCCTGTTTGTCTCTGGATTATAAGTCAGTAATGAATTATCTGGAACCTCAAAAGATTCAGGCGCTTGAGTACAGCCGTAAATGGCCCTGTTACTGAACTTCATCCAGTCGCCTATTTCAGATAACGCATTCTCTGCGCGATAGTCGATGGTCCCTCTTCCTGTAGGGCCTACATTTAACAAAAGATTCCCTCCCTTACTTACCGATTCTATCAATAAAACCAGCAATTGTTTGTTATCCTTCCATTTAAGTTCATCTCGATGATACCCCCAAGAACCACTAAAAGTTTGACAGGTTTCCCAAGGTATTTTTTCTCCTTCGTAGGTGGGCCATTCTTTAACTTTAAACTGTTCTGGCGTTGTGAAATCCCATCCACCCCAATATTCTTTTAAATCAAGTCTGTCGTTTACGATGATCTCAGGCTGAAGCTTTCGAACCTTTTTTATGAGTTTAATTGAACCCCAGTCTACACGACCTTTGCCATCGTCACCATCGGGAAAGGAATAGTCTAACCATAACATGTCAACCTTTCCATAATTGGTCAATATTTCTGTCACCTGGTTCATCAAGTATTCTCGATAAACGGACATGTCCCTTTCTTTGTTTAGCGTCTTATAATCTTCTTTGTTTTTTGGCTTTAAGGGGTGAACCCTGTCGATTGTATATCCGGGATGATGCCAATCAATCAATGAATAATAAAACCCGATTTTCAAACCTTCTTCTCTAAAAGCATCGACCCATTCTTTGAGAGCATCTTTTCCATAAGGAGTGTTTGTTACATTGTATTCTGTGAAATCAGAATCAAACAAGGTGAAACCTTCATGGTGTTTAGTTGTGATTACCGCATACTTCATTCCGGCAGCTTTGGCCAATTTTGCCCATTCTCTGGGATTGTATAAATCTGGATTGAAATTATCAAAGTACTTCTTATAGGTTACATCATCAATTACTTCGTGTTTCTTAACCCATTCGTGTCTGCTCGCTAAAGAATAAGATCCCCAATGAATAAACATTCCAAAACGATCGTTAGTCCACCAGGCAAGGCGTTCCGTTTTTTCTTCTTTGGTTTCATCCCAAATCTTTTTCTGTTGCGCATTTATTCCATTTGAAGCCAGGTAAATAGCGATAAGGAGAATTATCTTTTTCATTTTTTGATTAATTAAAACAAGGTTGGATTAATATTTTTACAATGTATTAAAAAATATAAAAATAGTCTCAAAAACAAATTTTTAAACTTGCAAGAACCCTTCGCTATATTAAATCTTGTGCGTGCTTTCCTACTAAAAAATAATTTTCAAGAAAGAATCTATTGCATCTCGTCCAATCCTTCGGGATAAAGGAACTGGTTGTAAGGGAATCGGGTAATGTGAATATCCCTAATATCGGCATAAACTCGTTTCCTAAACTGTTCAAGATTTTCTTTGCTTAAAGCGGAAATAAAAACAGCATTTCCATTAACCTTATGCATCCAGGTTTTTTGCCACTCTCCTAGAGAATAGTGTTTTTCAGAGCGTTGTTCTATCAATTCTGCATCATCCCATGGAGCTGCATTATAAGCGTCAATCTTATTGAAAATCATCAACGTCGGTTTATCAAAACTTTTAATTTCACTCAAAATCTGATTTACTGACTCAATATGCTCTTCAAAATTAGGGTGTGAAATATCCACTACATGAAGGAGTAGGTCAGCTTCCTTAACCTCATCCAAAGTGCCTTTAAAAGATTCCACCAATTGGGTGGGAAGTTTGCGGATAAACCCAACGGTGTCACTCAATAGAAAAGGGAGGTTTCCTATGACAACTTTTCTAACGGTGGTGTCTAGCGTCGCAAAAAGTTTGTTTTCTGCAAAGACATCACTCTTAGCGATGACGTTCATTAAGGTAGATTTTCCAACATTAGTATACCCCACCAAAGCTACCCGAACCAAGGCCCCTCGATTTCCTCTTTGAGTTGACATTTGACGGTCAATGGTGACCAATTTCTTTTTTAATAATGTAATCTTATCCCGAACAATCCTTCTGTCTGTCTCAATTTCAGTTTCTCCAGGTCCTCGCATTCCAATTCCTCCTTTTTGTCTTTCAAGGTGTGTCCAAAGTCCCTTGAGGCGAGGAAGTAAATACTGGTATTGCGCCAACTCAACCTGTGTTCTGGCATAGCTAGTTTGGGCTCTTTGAGCAAAAATATCTAGGATCAGTCCAGTACGATCAAGAACCTTGCATCGTAATATTTTTTCGATATTTCCTTGTTGGGCTGGAGTCAGTTCGTCATCAAAAACAACTGTTGTTATTTCGTTTTCATCACCATAAGCCTCTACATCTCTAATTTTACCCGAACCAATAAACGTTTTGGGGTTGGAGGATTGCATTTTTTGAACAAATCTTTTTAATACTACACCGCCAGCGGTGTGTACCAAAAACTCCAATTCATCAAGATATTCTTTCGATTTAACCTCGTCTTGACTGGTATTTATAATTCCTACTAAAACCGTTTTTTCTAACTCAAAAGATTTTTCTTCAATCATAGAATTAGTTGTTTTTCCAAGTTTTTAGTTCCATTGAATTACCATCAAAAACTCCATAAGTGAAGTAAGTAATCCAATCGCCAAGATTCATATATTTTGAGTTTTTTTCTAATTCGATTTCTAATGGTAAATGGCGGTGACCAAATATAAAATAGTCGAAATGCTTTTCTTTGAGCTTTCTCCTACTATAGATTACCAACCATTCTTTTTCCTCCACTAAAAACTTAATATCTTCTTTTCCGGAAATGAGTTTATTTTTAATGGAAAGTCGTTTCCCAAGACGCATCCCCAAATCAGGATGTATCCACCGGTAAAGCCTTTTTGCAAAAGAATTCGTAAATACTCTTTTCATTCTTTTGTACCCTTTATCTCCAGGTCCCAAACCGTCTCCATGTCCAATAAAAAAAGAGGTTTTATCTATGGTTAACTCGATGGGTTTGAAGTGAACTGTTACGCCTAATTCTTTTTGGAAATAATCGTCCATCCACATGTCGTGATTTCCCACAAAAAAAACAATCGGAATTCCTGAATCTACAATTTCTGCAAGCTTACTGAGAACCCTGACAAAGCCTTTTGGGACTACTGTTTTGTATTCAAACCAAAAATCAAAAAGATCTCCTAATAAATAAATTGCTTGAGCATCTTTTCGGACATACTCTAACCAAGTAATAAAGTTTTTCTCTCTTAAGCGACTTTCCTCATCGTTGGGCGCTCCCAAGTGATTGTCAGAAGAAAAATATATTTTTTTGTTATTTTGGAGTTCCATTTTTAACACGTCTGGAAATTATTACCCGATGGCTTGTTCTAGGTCTTCAATCAAGTCCTGCGCATCCTCAATTCCGACACTTAATCTAATTAATCCGTCAACAACACCACTTTTTTCTCGTTCCTCTTTTGGAATAGAAGCATGCGTCATACTGGCAGGATGCCCAGCCAAACTCTCCACACCACCTAAGGATTCGGCAAGAGTGAAAACTTCCATTTTTTCAACAATTTTTATTGCAGTGGCACGGTCGCCTCCTATAGGAACAAAGGAAATCATTCCACCAAAATCATTCATTTGGTCTTTGGCAATTTGATGGTTTGGATGGGATTCAAAACCTGGCCAATATACTTTTTCAATTCTAGAATGTTGGTTTAAATAGTTGGCAATTGCAGCTCCATTTTCAGAATGTCTTTGCATTCTGACGTGTAAAGTTTTGATTCCCCTAAGGGTTAAAAAACTATCCATCGGTCCTGGAATCGCTCCACTTGCATTCTGTATAAAGGCAAGTTTTTCTTGTAATTTATCATCGTTTACGACCAACAATCCAAGAACCACATCACTGTGGCCTGCAATGAATTTAGTTGCAGAATGCATTACAATATCGGCTCCCAAATCTAGTGGTTGTTGAAGATAAGGAGAAGCGAATGTATTGTCCACTGCCAAAAGAACATTCTTTGACTTTGCTAGGGCAGCCATTCCTTTGATATCGATGATATTCATCATCGGATTGGTTGGAGTTTCTACCCAAATAAGTTTTGTGTTTTTATTTACATATTCTGCAACATGGTTTCGATCTTGCATGTCTACAAAATGGAATTTTAATCCATAATTCTCAAATATTTTAGTGAAAAGACGATAAGAGCCTCCGTATAAATCATTTGTAGAAATAATCTCATCACCAGGGCTAAATAGCTTCATTACTGCATCCATAGCGGCAAGTCCTGAAGCATAAGTCAAACCATGTTGACCATTTTCAATACTGGCTATTGATCGCTCCAAAGCTGACCGTGTGGGGTTGTGTGTCCGGCTGTATTCAAAACCTTTATGATCTCCTGGGCTACTTTGTGCATAGGTAGAGGTTTGATAAATGGGAGGCATTACTGCTCCATATGCAGGATCAGGATATTGACCTCCGTGTATTGTCGCGCTATTAAATTTAAGCTTTTTCTTCATCAAAACGAGTTTTTATAAGTACTACAAAGGTATTGGATTTTAAAGTAATTTGTCTTCAATTAAATAAAAATGATATTACTTTGCAATGTCAATTATTTAAAATGAATTTTTTTCTCTACTTAAGCAGTTGTGATACTTGTAAAAGAATTCAAAAAGAGTTAAATCTCCCCCGTGAAATAACGCTTATTGACATCAAAAAATATCCGCTTAACTTCAAACAATTATCATTATTACACGAAGCTGCGGGAAGCTATGAGTCTTTAATAAACAAAAGGGCGCAGCTGTTAAAACAACCTCACCTTAAGGACATAGAATTAACCGAAGATGATTATCGCGATCTTTTACTAGATCATTATACTTTTTTAAAACGCCCTGTGTTGGTTTACAAGAATAAATATTTTATTGGTAACAGTAAAAATACGGTTGAACAAGCTAGAAACTGGATCAATGAGCAGTAGGTTTTGGGCGCTTTTAGCCGCCACGGGTACCGCCACTATTTATGGTTTAAACCATACCATTGCGAAAGTAATCATGCCGCATTATGTTGGTGCGTTTGGATTTGTTTTCATACGCCTTTCTGGGGCGGCAATCCTTTTTTGGCTGATCAGTTTATTCTTGAAAAAAGAAAAAATTGATCGGGGAGATTTCATGAAAATATTTATTGGGTCGCTCTTAGGGATGTGCATTAACATGTTGTCATTCTTCAAAGGCCTTCAGCTTTCAACTCCAGTAAATAGTGGGATTTTCGCCACCCTTGTCCCGATTATGATAATGCTGCTTTCTTACATATTTCTCGGTGAAAAAATAAGTAAGAGAAAAGTATACGGAGTTTTATTAGGCTTTCTAGGCGCCCTCTTATTAGTGATATCAGTGAAAGAGAATACCCCAAACGCGCCAAATATCGTATTGGGAAATATTCTATTTATGATGAACTCTAGTTTTTATGCTGCCTATGTAATTGTAATTAAGCCCTTAACCCAAAAATATAGTACGGTCACCATCATGAAGTGGATGTTTCTTTCGGGATTCATCATCACATTTCCGCTTTCCATTAGCGAGTTTAATGAAATCGATTTCCCCAGCCTTCCTTTTGATGCCATTTGGAGAATTGGATTTGTAATTGTCGGGACAACCTTCATGACTTATCTTCTTTCTTTTTATGCCCTAAAAACTTTACAAGCTTCAACTTTTGGTGTTTTTGCCTATGCGCAACCCCTCATCGCGATTTCCTATGCGGTTGCTTCAGGAAATGACTTTATTGATACAATAAAAATTGTCGCCTGTATTTTGACTTTATCTGGGGTTTTTCTGGTTTCGAAAAAACCTTCCTTAAGATAAGAAACTCAAAATTTAATTTTTATTATTCTATTAAAATATATTTAAACCTTAATTGTGAATCTAATTTTCTTTTCTATTTTTGAAATCTAAAATCACTTATGAAAAAATTGATCTTTATTCTGTTCACTTCAATACTTTTGATTAGCTGTGGCTCAAAAACTGAAAAGAAAAAAGGATTTGAATACAACAGAACTCAAAAAGAAGCTCCTGTTAAAAATATTGCTGCTGGAAAAACTCCAATTGATCTTTCCAATAAAGGTATTGGCCCCATAAGCTCAATGAAATTTGATGTTAAAATAGATGATAAACTTGTTGAAACAGGTGCGGCAGCATTTAAACAAAAATGTACGGCTTGTCACATGGCAGATAGAAAACTCATCGGACCTGCAATGAAAGGGATTTATGAACGTAGAAATCCAGCATGGGTTATGAATATAATTCTAAACCCTACTGAAATGTTGCAAAAAGATCCTACTGCAATGTCATTGCTTAAGGAATACAATAACATCATGATGTTAAATCAAAATTTAACAGAAGACGAGACTCGAGCTATTGCAGAATATTTTAGAAGTCTATAAAGAATAGGCTTTTCCTCCTGTAGCTTCCATTAAATCAACACAACCTTTTTGTTGCCCTGGTATCGGCACATAGGCCAATATGTTTTCACCAATGTACTCGTTGGTTTTAAACGCGGTGATGGTCATTGACCTAAGTTGAACAGCAAACTCATAGGCCAACGCTTCTTTTGGAATGGAGGCAGCACTGTCCTTTTTCACAGCTGCTTTATAGACCGAAACTTCTTTTGACCAATTTTTTTGTTGCACTTCATCCCCTCGAAGGTACTTTGATAATGGTACTTCAAGTTCCTCGGAGGTTAGATCACCTGCATCATCATCTCCCTTTTCCTCAAGAGCTATAGCAATGTATTGATTTAATCCTAAAATCAAAGATTCTTGACCTTTCGCATTGATTATTGCATCCACATAACCATCTAAAAATTCTGGGAGTTTCAATTCGATTGCTCCTGGAATTTCTGTAGTTGGAATGATAATGTCCATTAGTTTTGAAACTACACCAAACTGGTCTTGCGTAAAATGAATTGGCTTCCAATTAGGAGCAGCAGTCTGACAACTTTGAAAAAGACCAACAACTGCGGGTGTGGCAGTTATAGCGCCAAATCCCATTCCAATATTTTTTAAAGCTTTTCTTCTATTCATCTTTAATTGATTAAATATTCATTTTTTTTAATTCTTCAACAGCATGGTTTGCAGCCCTGGCAGTCAAAGCCATATAGGTCAGGGAAGGATTTTGATTTCCAGCCGAGGTCATTGCCGCCCCATCCGTAACATAGACATTGGGAACAGTATGAAGTTGATTATTTCTGTTTAATACAGATGTTTTGGGATCGTGCCCCATTCTGGCTGTACCCATTTCGTGAATTCCTAAACCAAGGGTAGAACCTTTGTCAAATTCAGTAATATTTTTAAATCCAGCAGCTTCTAGCATTTCAGCGGCTTGCTGTTTTATGTCTTTACGCATTGCGAATTCGTTTTCCTTAAATTCTGCATCAAAAGTGACAGTAGGTAAGCCCCATTTGTCTTTCTTCTCATTGTCTAAATACATTTTATTCTCATGATAAGGGAGTGTTTCGCCAAAACCAGTCATGCCCATCTTCCAGTCTCCAGGCTCCATTATTGTTTTTTTCAAATCAGCACCATAAGACATTTCTTTGATATTCTCACTCCAATCTTTTCGACTTGCACCTCCTTGATACCCATAACCTCTTATGAATTCTTTTTGGTTGGTACTTCCTCCCAGATTTCTAAATCTAGGGATGTATATTCCATTGGGTCTTCTTCCAGTATAGTATTTATCTTTAAAACCATCATAGGTTGCAGAAGCACCTAAACGAAAGTGATGGTCCATTAAATTGTGTCCCAACTCTCCAGAATCATTCCCCATTCCATTAGGAAAACGATCAGAAGTCGATTGCATTAATATTGATGTTGAGGCAATCGTCGAAGCACACAAGAAAATTACTTTGGCTTTAAACTCATAGGTTTGATTCGTTTCAGAATCAATTACTTTAACCCCTGTAGCTCTTTTATTATCAACATCATACATCACTTCGTAAACAACAGAATTCGTTCTTAACGTCATATTTCCTGTTGCCTCTGCAGCAGGGAGCGTGGATGAGTTGCTACTGAAATATGCTCCAAACGGACACCCTCTTCTGCATCGGTTCCGGTATTGGCATGTCATTCTTCCTAATCCAGGTTTTGTTCCCTCAGTAATATTTGCAACTCGGCCCATGGTAATCACTCGATCATCATATTTTTCTGCAATGGAGTTTTTAAATGAATTTTCAACACAATTCATCTCCATCGGTTTTAGAAATTTACCATCTGGCAATTGTGGTAAACCTAGTTTTTCTCCGCTAATTCCGACATATTCTTCAACATAATCATACCAGGGAGATAAGTCTTTATATCTAATGGGCCAATCCACAGCGACACCATCTTTTGCATTTGCTCCAAAATCAAAATCACTCAAACGATAACTTTGTCTTCCCCACATGAGGGATCTTCCACCAAGGTGATAGCCTCGAATCCAATCAAATCTTTTTACCTCATTATAAGGATGCTCGTTGTCATCAACAAATAAATGTGATGATGACTCAGTGTTGACGTAGTTAGTTCTACTTTGTTTGGGTTGCTTCTGGCGAATTTCTTTGGTAATCTTATCCCCTGCTTTATAATCCCAGGGATCTTTATGTGCGGTTGTATAGTCCTCAACATGCTTGAGTATTCTTCCTCTTTCTAGCACCAATGTTTTAAGACCCTTCTCACAAAGTTCTTTTGCTGCCCAACCACCACTTATGCCTGTCCCAACGACAATTGCATCGTATGTGTTTTCCATAAATCAATTTATTGTATTTTTTGCGAAATAAAAGTATATATTTTTTATCGTACTTTGTGTTTTTAATTTAAAAAAAACATTATGATTAAAAAAATTAGACTGACAATAGTTCTTTCGATTGGAGTTGGAGTTGGAGTAATTTTGTTTAGCCTGAGTTCTTGTAAAAATATATCGGCTAAAAAGACAACTGAAGTTGAAGCACCAGCCTATAAAATATCTTTGGCCCAATGGTCAATCAATAAGATGATCAGAGAGGACGCGGTTTCCCCTTATGAGTTTGCATCCTTGGCAAGCAAATGGGGTTTTGAAGGCTTGGAGTATGTTAGCCAGTTATATACTGATGTCACCAAAAGTGATGATCCGGATGCAGCAATCAAATTATTCGTTCAAAAAAACAATGAACTTTCGGCTAAATTTGGATTGAAAAATATTTTGATTATGGTTGATGAGGAAGGAAATTTAGCAACTCAAAATGAAGAGGAGAGGCTAATTGCAATAGAAAATCATAAAA
>Ga0209710_1003779_pt1 | contig 10079 bp, 2 predicted proteins | sample ArcticOcean_MG_C_5_FD_187436 | JGI IMG/M metagenome (GOLD analysis project Ga0209710, IMG submission 187436) | Marine microbial communities from western Arctic Ocean - ArcticOcean_MG_CB4_138 (SPAdes) (version 2) | ecosystem: Environmental > Aquatic > Marine > Oceanic | place: Arctic Ocean: Canada... | reverse complement strand
AAATTCGACATTGCCTTTTGATCGTTAGTGTATTTAACTAATGAATTACCAAATTTTATAAAGGAAGGTCTTAATTCTTCTAGCTTAGCTAACTGTTGCTCTTTAGGCATCTTATCTGCATAAGGAACTAAGCTTCTAGCAAGTACTAAATTAAAAGCTCTTTCTTTTTTCTTATTACCTTTATTCCAAACAACAGGTGTTGCACCATCAACTAAAAATCTAGCTACTTTATCCGCCTGATAGTTGAGTTCGGTTTGACTTATCATTAAACGAGAAGAGTTATTTATTACTGTATAACCATAATAGAAAGGTTGAAACACTCTATTTTGAGCATCTGCTAATTGATCTTGCCTCATTCTAAGATGATTAGATCTTATCTGGCTAGCCTCAACTGCTGCTGCTTCTTTAAAACCCTTTAACCCTGGACTATACTCTGGATTAAGATCTTGTGGTTTTAAACCTTCTGTTTTTTCTTTAGTTAAAAAACCAGCTAATAACTCTGCTTCTTTTCGCTTTAAATAATCGCTATCTTGCTTAGCTACTTTTGCAAACCATCCGCCCATATTTACTTGAGCGTTCTTTAGCATACCCTTCATCAAATTATTTTTATAATCGCTAGTAGTATGTGCTACGCTACTCAATGAATCAATAGCTTCTTTTATTACTGATTGACCTTTTCTATTTTTAACATCTAAAGAATTCTTTTTAACTTGAGTTGTCATTTGGTTTTGAGTATAAGTACCTTCACCTAATAGTTTACCTTGCTTAAGAGGCACTCCAGATACTGGTCTATCATGTCCTTCTTTACCTAATGCTCTATTAATTGCTTTACGAATAATAGGTAGCTGGATATCGCCTTGACGAGTACTTACAAACGTCATCTTCTGAGGCTTACCATCAGCAAGTACTAGACGAGATTGATAGAAGTCTACGAAAGGACTATCGGCAAAGCCTTGAACAATAACCTGTCCTAGAATAGATTGCTCATTGTCATCTAATCTATACTCATATCCAAAGTCAGAAGTCTCTCCCTTAAATAAATCAGTAGCAACATCACCGCCTGTAGGGTAAAGTAATCTCTCTATTCTTCTAGCTACGCCTTTACCTATGTCTGATCTGTCCATAAGGTTATCGTATCTTCTACGATCATCTTCTTTATCGGTCTCACCTTGCATTAACTCTATTCGATTACCGAGTTCCATAATAGTCGCTATCATAGCTACTCTTCCAAACTCTGCTCTTATCTTATTGTTAGGGTCGGTAGCAGGTAAGTTAGGGTCTTCTAACATATTTAATTTATCGTTAGCCATAATAGAGCCTAAGAAATTACCTGCATAACGCTTAATAAAACCATGAGGATCAGATATAGGCTCGCTTTGTGCTTCGTCAGGCACTAAATTCATATCAATCTTAGTACCAAATATTTCTAATTTATCTCCAGTACCTTGAAAGCTTTTACCAGCATTATTTAACAATGCACCTATATCTAGCTGAGGATCTCCGTCATTATTAATAATCTCTTTATAATAATCTTCTACTAGTATCCTGTTAACGTCTTCACCAAAGGCTATTGTCTCTTCTTCACTTTCGAGAACACCTCTTTGTGATACTGTCTCAATCATAGTATCTTCTGCGGCTTCTTTAACTCCTTCTCCGTACAAAGAACCTGTCCGTGCACCTGTAGTTGGATCAAGAGTAGGTACACTTCCCATACCCTGTATTTGATTAACTGTTTCAGAACTAACTTCTGGTACAGTAACACCTGACAAGTTAGCTCGCTCTACATTTTGAGGTATAAGATAATCTTCATTACCTTGAACGGTAGATCCTTGATCACCGATAACCTCTTGTGTTGGTAGTACATCTCTTGTTGCGATATTTAAGTCTTGAACAGGCGTTGATAGCCCATTAATACCTACACCACCAGCACCGATCTCAGCAAGGGCATCTGCATACTCTATAGTTTGAGCTTTAGCTGCATCAGCAGCGAGATCTCTTCCCGCTTGCTGTTCGGCTAGCTTTCTTGCTTGAAAGCCTCCTCTTTGTGCCAATTTAGCGGCTGCATTATTTATTTTACCCATTATTTTTCTCCTTAACTAGTGGATACGGATCTAGTGGTTTTCCGTGTATAAAGTTGTTTATTATATTTCTAATAGGAGTGATTGGTCCTACTCCTGGGATTAGTTTAGTAGCTTGACTAACTGATCTCTCAGTATTGCCTTCTCCTAATGCACCAACTGCTTTACCTGCAGTTAATATATTACGCATTAGAGGTGCTCCACCTGCTGTCTCACCGAATAAACGACCAACAATACCTTCATCACGACTCTTGTATAGAGGTAATCCTAATTGTAATATACGTTCTCCTGATCCAAGTAATCCAGAAGTTTGTAAGGCTCTTTGTAATAGCTGAGCATCATTAAGGTAAGGAGTACTTCCTCCAAACTTTAAATAATCTTTTAACCATTGAGAAGCACCTGCAACTGCCATCATAGTCACCATTAGAGCAAATGTATTATACTTCATACGAGGAGTTCCGTTCTTTAGATAGTCATTCCATAGTCTAGGGACAATGTTAGCTGTAAATGTAGATATGAATCCATTGAACTGTACAAACAACTGATAATGAGGGTCTTGAAAAAACAAAGGTCTGTTATAAGCCTGTGGGTTTTGTATTCTATCGTTAACAAAATACCAAGTAACAGTATTCATTTGATCCTGTATAAACTCATAGTCATCTTGTATCTGTACATTATTACTTCTATCTAAATCAGCAAACTCTTCAAACATATTTGCATTAGAGTTATACTTATTAAACACATCTATAGTTTTATCAACATCCATTCCTAAGTTTTTTAACTGTAGATAGATATCTAATTGATCTTGACTATACTCTTTAACACTACGTCTACTGCCATCAGGGTTTCTTTGAATAGCATCTAGAATTCTAATACGATCACTTACAAAACTAGATACTCGACCTGCTGCTATTGCTCTTTGTAGTTGAGTAACACCAGCAATACCTGAAAACTTGTAGAATTGTTTTTGCCACCAAGCCATCATTACATCTGTTTCACCCATACCAAGACGAGTTGAAACAGAAGCATCATCATTTAACTGACCTGATCTAATAAGTCTACGCTCGGCTTGTGTATCAGTATTTGCTCTTGGAATATTTCTTAATGACTTATAGACCTCCATTGGTCCAATAGCCTTTAAAATATTTTTAAGCTCTTTAATACCGTTATGAACACCCTTCCTTACATCTGCCATGCCACTATCTTGGTAGAATATCATAACAAACTCTGGAAAAGAGCTTATAGCTGAGAGAGGTAAGCCAACCATAGCTGAATAGAAAGAACCCATCCTTTGAAATGCTGCTATCTTCCTATTCTTAATTCTATTATAGTTACCTGTACCCGCATCTATAATATTCTTAGCGTGATAAGCTACTTTTGCTCTCTCTTCTTGGCTAATACCATCCTCTTTCATTTGTTGTAAGAGATAATCTATATGTTTACCTCCTGCTCCAAAGTAAGTGGTGTAGGCAGTGTATTTAGCTGTTTGATTAGCCGCATTAATAGCATTTTGTAGTATGTCTTCATTAGCAAACATCTCAAATCCTTTTCTAGAAGACAATGCTGTAATATCATTCTTACCACTTCCAGGAACGTATTCAATACCTTCTACCATTGAAAAATCAGTTGCATCTTCGTTGTTAGCTATCTTATCGTATAAAGGTTGTAGTTCTGACTCTTTAAAACCAGCTTTTTTCATAAAGGCAAACCAAGAATCTCTGTTTTCTCTTACTTTTTTCCAATCCCAAGTTTTATTTTCAAACCAATTTTGTCTTTTTATATTTTGATTACGTCTCTCTTTAATCTTTTGACCTTTCCAAGTACCATTTCGCATATTGTATTCTGTTTCTTCAAATAGATCTAGATCACTTACAGTCTGCATTATAGCTTCTAAGTTACTAGTTACTTCCGTATCTGCTTGTAATGATACGATATCTCCTTTAGCATTTACATATCGTCTAATCATATTAGATATTTTCTTTGAGTTCTTTGGATTATCTCTAAGACCAAAACGTCTAAATATTTTATCAGGGAGTACTATGTTAACCATCTCTGCTCTGAATTGTGCTTGTTTACCCTCAACATCTACTCCTGAATATAACTTACCTCCAGGCTGACCTAATAGGGCATATAACTTTCTAGCCGCCTTAGACTTTCTTAATAGCTCAGGAGGAAAAGCAGTGTTTGCTGCTGCACGATATAATTCAGGAAAATATTCAGGGAGGTCTTTAACTTTATCCCATAAAGATCCTCTGTTTTCTTTACCTGTAGTGGCTGATTGATTTAAAAGACTACTTTCTTTTCTATGCTCATAGTCTTCTGTATTAAAAGTAGTTTCATTTACGATATCTTCTACTGAACCTTGATTACCTAAATCGTGAGTTATTTTATCGTAGTTACCTAGTCTGTCACTAGAGCCTAGCATAACTCCTTTTTGCATAGCATAACGATCACCTATATCTATGATCTGACCTGATGCTCCAAATCCAGCACCTAAAGTTGATCCAGCTATACCAGATGCAGTTAATAAATTCATAAATTCATTAGGATTAAAATTCTTTTTTAAACCACCTTCAGACATTGCGGCAGATGCAGAGTAACCTCCACCTTCTTGTAGCATTTCAGTTACACCTTCAGATAATCCACCACGACCAGCACCTGCAAGTATTCTTCTTAACATCTGACTATTGTTTATATTATCAGAAGCGAAGTTACCCATTCCTCTCAAGGTCTCTTTCATAACAGACTTACTTGCCTTGTTAATCATAGCTAATGCTTGTTTAGAAGTTATACCTTTAAACTTTTGCTTTAACGCTTGAGCAACTAATACTCTGCCTTCTTTCTTAATTAAAGCAGATGGTTTTAAACCCATACCCATAAGACCTAGCTTATCTAAAGTAGCCATCGCTACCCCAGCCACTAGCGACCCTGCAGCATGTGCTCTTGTCTTTGGACCTTTAATGTCGTTCCATACTTGACCAGAATAACTACCTGCTACTGAACCGTAAGCTATCCCTGCTGATAATCCACCAGTGATAGGTGCTGCAAGAGTACCTGCACCTAGTGTAATAAGATAAGGGGCAGACATAGCTACGTTGTTAGTAAGATACTCCCAACCATCCCATAGACTATCTACGTTTCTATGGTCAATGTTTCTAAGAGCTGGTGAATCTTTTAAATCATCTTTAGCTTGCCAAACTTCTTCAGCACCCCAGTCTTTTATTGTTTCACTTCCAAGACCTACACCTAGTAACTCAGCAAAACCAGCTAAACCTGTAGCCATCCCTTGCCAACCGCTATTCCATGAAGCACCGAACTGATTATAAGCTACATTTTCTTCTGTCCTATCTTCCTTTCTAAATTGAATACCTTGGAAAGGTAAACTTCTAGGGTCATAGTTTCCTGATTGAGCTATGTCTAATGCTTTTCGATAATCATCTTCATTATTAAGGTCTAAGCCTTGTTGTTCAGCAACAGTTGATACAACTGCATTTAAAAATTGAGTCTCATTAGTTGCGGCTTTCTTAAAAGTAACAGGTTGATTTTGTATATCGCCTAATTCTTCCCTTACTAGCTCATCATACTTACGTTTACCATTAACTTCTTCTAATAGTCTACCTCTTTGTGCAGAAAGTAAACCTGTTTCATCAGTAAACTTGTTAGCCTTGATTGCACCTGACTCGTATAAGGTATCAGTTAAATCGCTACCTAATTTGTTTCTTAATCTTACTCGTTTTCTACCATAAGAATCCACTTCCCCTGTATCTTCAATGATATTGAATCCGCCTGATTCAGTAATTCCTTCAACAACTCTTTGAGTTTCATCTCCGCCTTCTTGACCTGCTTTAAATCGAACAACATCTTCTGGCTCTTTACTTTCAGTGATGATACCTTCATACCAAGGAGTTTCTCTTTCTTCTCGTCTTATTTTACTTGTCTCAGGAGCGTTATAGCCTTCTACACGATATCTTTGTTTACCATCTGTAAATGTATCACCATCTATCCAACGATAATTAACACCGTCTGCTCCTTTAAATTCGCTAGCCATATAGACCTCCTTAGTATAAATAAAGTATCCCTAGGGATTCTCCCCTATAAGGGTGTATTAAGAATTCCTAGGGATTTTATTATAGTGTTATAAAAACTTTGCTTTTTCTTCTGCACTAGTTTTGCTAGCCCATAACGTAAAACCAGAAAAGTTTTTCTTATCAGCAGCTCTTGCGATCCACTTAGCTTTATCTTCTTTAGAAATAGCTATCCAAGATTTTTGGTTAGCCATCCAATCTGCTTTGTATTCTTTTTTAAATTCAGGATTACGAGGATCTTTTATATCCATTTCACCTCTGATTTTATCATCAAGAGCATTTAGATTTGCAGTACTCGTACCGCTAAATAAAGAAGTTTCTACTCCAGTCAAAGGTATCCTAACTAACTCGTCAATATATCCTTCAACTCCATTTGGTTTTGTTCCTTTTTCTTTACCACCTGATTCCCACCTAGCTAAATCATCAACATAATTTTCTATTGCAGTGTTTATACTGCTCTGCATATTGATAGTATCATTTACAGATAAATGATTCTTACGAATTATATCTCTGTATACTCGATTAGCTTCTTTTCCTATCTTAATAGAATTAGTTTTTATTGTGGTATCATAAGTCTCTTTATTTTTTGTACCTGAAGATAAACCATAACTTGAATTAGCTACTTTAGTTGCTTCTTCTGCAAACCTAGAATACTCACCAGATACTGCTTTATCACCTTGAACTGATTCATCCCAAGGTTCTATGTAACCTAGTAAGCTAGATACTGGTACTGGTTTCCCTTTATATGAGATATACTCAACACCATTAGTATCCTTATACTTCTGAACCTTACCTACACCTCGAAGGTAAGCACTACCAGAAGTTTGTTTCATAGCTGCTCCACCTGCCTTAGGTATAAGGGCATCTCGTTTGCCTGTTTTAGAGTATTCCTTTAGTGAGGATTCAGTGTAATCATCACGGGCTTTCTCTGTTAGAGAGAATGCTTTAGCCCTAGCTAAATTACCATCAACACGCTTCATATAGCTCTTCATAGAGTAGTTCAATGAACCACCATGGTCATAACCCATAGCACGAGAACCAGCATAGATCATAGCCATCCGTGCAAGCTCCTCACCATCAAACATACTTGAAAAAGCGTTTTTAAAAAACTCCATAGATTTATCTAGGATAGGACCGCCATACTCTTTAGCTTTGTTAATAAGATTCTGTGCAAAGTCACCTTCAAATTCTCCTGTGAGATTTTTCTTAGCCCATTCATCATCTGCCTTATCAAGCTCAGACTTACCTTCATCATAATCAGCAGTGTTAGTATCTTGTATTATCTTTTTAACCGTTTCTATTTTTTTATTGTCTACTGTTTTTGGAGGTATACCAAGAGCAATATTTATTTTTTCTTTTTTAGCTATAGCTTCTGAGTTTTCAACATCAATATCTTTTTGAGTTTGAGATATATACTCATTATTCTTAGATATCTGTAATTCAAGCATTTTTATTTGAGAAAGTACGCTATCAGAAGGGGATACTCCATTTGCTACGCTTTCTTTTGCCTTATTTTTTATCCTTTCTAGTCTATCTTTTAGGACTACTTCAGTATTTAATGCACCTTTAAGTTTATTATTTTTAAAGTCATAAAATTCTTTATCTCGGTTATCAGTGTTATCACTAACTGTAGTGTCTGTCATAGGTAGAGGTGGATCTTCTGCATAGTAAGGCACACCTAACAAACTCATTAAGTCTTTATTTTTTGTACCGTCTCCTATTCTATTATCAGGGTCTGCCTCTGTCTCGATTCCCTTTAACAAATCCGCATCTTTCTTTTCTCTCTCTGACATTTCTGGATCAAAAAAATTTTTAATTTGATCAAAATAACCTTTCTCTTTAGGTACACTATTATTAGTAGCTGCATTAGCAGACATAAATGTAGAGGGTATAGCTCTGCCATCATACTCTACTGGAGGCACTTCACCCATTGCTGCATTCACCTTACCAGCATACGCTTGACCACGAGGACCAAGTGCTTCTTCACCAGATCTAGCCTTGAGAACATTCCCAAGTCCTGAATGATATGCTGTCTTGATCTCATCCACATTTAACTGTGGATTTCTATCAGCCAATTCTTGCATATATCTTCTGGCAAATTCTTTAGATAGTGTTGGATCTCTAAGATCTTCAAGACTGATAGGAGCTACTCCATATCCAGGATTAAGTGCAGTGGAAGGCATTATCTGCATTGGTCCTATAGCACCTGCTTCAGATACTGCATTAGGATTCCCATTAGATTCCACTTGCATCATACCATCTAAGATGTTATCATCAATAATGACTCCACCCTCTGCTAAATGTCTATTACTAATAAAGTTTTGATTGTACTTAGCTTGTTCCATATACTTCCTCATATTCTCTTCATCAGCATCTGCAAGTTCTCTAGAGATAGAACCACCTGCTAAGTAGTTTGGTTTCTTAGCTAGATAAGCAGAGTCATGGTTACGAGAGGATTGATCCATAAAATTTTGTACAATATCATTCTTTGGTGGTGTACCAGCTGCATTATACAACGGAGTTTGGGTTGTGCTAGCTGTATTAGGTGTGCTACCAATACTGCTTGCTCCTAGATTAGGTTGCATAGCAGTTAACGCTTGATTAGAATTTAAATTAAGATTGTCTTCAAGAGCACTCATCATTTGATTATTAGGTAATCCCATTTCTTTCATCTTAGTCACTTCATTAGAAATGAGAGAATCATTTATTGGTTGATAGAGTTTATTAACCTGATAAGGTTTTCCAAAGTAATCTGAATAGGTATTTTTACCACCATAGTTAGCTTCGGTTTCACCTATAATACCACCAGATGCCTCATAGCTAGGGACAGGACCACCTTGTTGTGCTTGTATAGCACGACCTTTATTGTTCATCTTATCTATCATAGGTTGGTATAGTCGAGAAGCTTCCGCATTGACAACGTTCTCTCCAGGAGTTAGCCATGCAGGCACTGTATCAGTTCCCTTTGGACCTCCAGGATGATCTGGTTGTGGTACTTCATTCATAGGAGGTATATCAAACTCGAATGAATTCATATTACCATAGCGGTCTTTCTGTGTGAACTTTTTTAATTGCATTAATATTCTCCTTTAATACTTTATAACTACCACATATGTAGCTTCCTGTATAGATAACAAAGCTTGCTAACATAGCTCCACTAGTTATTTTATTATGTATCTTATAATCATAAAATTCTTTAGCTCTATTTGCACACCAATCATACCTACTAATGAGTAGATCAGCAATTACTTTACCCCATACGTCATAACCCTCTTGCCATATTTTAGATTGTTTACGATGCCACACTCTCAGCTTCTTTACTTCTGTTAAAGTTATATCACCACGGATCATTGAAGCAGTACAACAATGCGTAAAACGCTTTTTCTTTCTTGGTGGCGGTGGTGGTGGCGGTAGAGCTGCTATCCTTTCCGCTTCTAACCTAGCTAATCTTTCTCTTTCGAGTTTTGCTAACCTCTCTGCTTCAGCTCGTCTTGCTACAACTTCGGCTAGTCTCTTCTCGTTAGCTATTCTTGCTATCTCATCTAATCTAGCTTTTTTAACCATAGGATCTTCTTCTCTAAAGCCTAAATCGCTATTTAAAGAAGCATCATAAGCATTTGCTTCAGCATTTGAACTATATGCTATTCCTTCATTAACTGAAAAAGGTATTGTAGTCTCGAGTTGAGGAACACCTGCATCTGCTTCTGATCCAGATACGCTATCATTAAGCAGTTGTCCTGGACTTTCATATACCGATTTTTCTGCTACTCCAGATACGCCACTAGCACTTAGCGGTGCAACACCAGCTTCAGTACTTCCCAGAGAATTTGTTTGAGTAGAGCTTGTAGGGGCTAAGCTAGGAGGAGCTGAGCTTCCCGATACTGCTGTTCCTAGTGCTGGTGAAGCAGAAGCACCG
>Ga0209710_1003777_pt1 | contig 10084 bp, 3 predicted proteins | sample ArcticOcean_MG_C_5_FD_187436 | JGI IMG/M metagenome (GOLD analysis project Ga0209710, IMG submission 187436) | Marine microbial communities from western Arctic Ocean - ArcticOcean_MG_CB4_138 (SPAdes) (version 2) | ecosystem: Environmental > Aquatic > Marine > Oceanic | place: Arctic Ocean: Canada... | reverse complement strand
CTCAACTCCAAGACTTTCATCGCCAGTCGTCGAAGCCATTCGCGATGCTTCGTACAAAACGTTCTGTTCGAGTCCGCATGAAGGCGCGCATTGAACGCCATGCGCTAAACTCATTTGTAACCAAGTTGATACTCTTTTGCTGGCTTTATACCACATCTGACCACTATTGAAATTACTTTCGTGCTCGTGAACTTCGTCTAAATAGTTCTTCGTCCAATCTGGGCCGTTCAAATACGCTCCGTGATAGTCCATGTAATCTATTTGATACAAAACGTCTACCGGTTTCGAAAGCATTGATTTCGTATCAGGAACGTCGAACAAAACAACATCCGCGTCGAACATGAACAAGTTCACCCCACTTGCGACGATACCTAAAGTTATTTTCTGCTTCATCCAAGTAAATCTACCGTAATCCGAACTCGCATCGCTCGAATCTTCCGGAAACTCAATCGACTCGTACTCATCTTCCTTAGCTTTCTTCGTACAACCTGAATCCGCGCAAACGATCAAAAACCGATTCATAAAACACTCTCGATCCTTCACCTCCTGAACAACGTACTCTAAAGTATCATACCACTCGTCTCCAGAAGTGTAAGTTACCAAGACCGTATTCTCAGAAACGCAATCCGATGGCTTACTCGCGATACTTCTCGCTTTTTCGCCCAAAACCTCCAAAAACAGGCACTCGCTTTCCCCAATACTAGAATCGAGAACTTGAGTGCCCGCATGTAATAACTTCGTGCGTAAATTCGCGTCTATCATTTCACACCTCGGCAGCTCATCATCGATATCTACAACCACTCCTCCTCCTCCTCCTTCTTCTTCGCCTAATAACAATGATCGTGTTTTTGATAATAAACTCGTTTTCCCAATTCTTTCATTCGTCTTGAAAAGTGCTAAAAATGTCATGGAAAAGAGCATGGCTAAGATCATGAATACGATGCCATGATGACTTCTATGAAACTTTATATCCTTTTCATTGTTTTGTTGTCGTTCTGATTTGTTCTGTAGTAATTCAGATCGTTCAGATGACGGTGATGATGATGCGCCGTGTATCATATTTTCACCTAAGATAAAAGCAGCAAATATATCAAAAGCGCGGCACTTTTCTTTCAATCTTTTTGGAATTTGGATCACCTAATTGAATGTTTTCCAACGCGCGTTTATATTGCCGTGATGAGAAAATTTACGCGCACTATTCATCTAACAAAGTTCAATCATCCTCTGCTTCACGCTTCGCTTCACTTCTTCTCGTCCGATTTACGTTAAGCGCGGTGCAAGAGAGACAGAAGTTACAGAGAAGGTCACAAAGCACGTTTTGAGTTCTTTCGTTTCAATTTAGGGTGTGGTCAAAAATAAACCGGCCTCTTAAAATTTCCTTGGATGGATTATCACATGATCAGAGAAGAAACGGATCAAGAAAAAAGAGTAAAAAAAGCGAGAGAGATGGTGAGAAAAAAGAATAAGATCAAACAAGTCGAGGGCGATGATTCGCAAGAGCTCGAATCGTTAGCGCTACTGTTCACTGCACAATATAAGGACATATTCGACGCGTTCATCGCTCCGAAATTAAATCCAAGATTGGAAGTGAAATTTTTGTATCCAGTATGTCGCGCGACTCGCGCGGCGATTAAACGAGCGAAAATCAAGTTGCGGAAGTGGAAGTGGAAAGTTTCCGAGTTTACTTCAATTGCGACGTTGGAGTATGCGTACGATCGTAAGAGTAAAGAGATGAAGCAAGGGGAGTTTTGTCAACGAATTGCTGAGACGAACGATCTCGCGTTGTTACGATGGGCGCGAGAGGTCAAACGTTGTGGCTGGAATGCGAAAACGGTCATGCAAGCTGCATATCGAGGTAATCTTGATATGGTTAAGTACTGCGTTGAACATGGTTGTCCTATGAATGGGACTGTCTGTCTGGACGCCGTCCGATCTGGTCGCTTGGACATTTTAAAATACGTTCGCGAACACAATTGTCCTTGGGACAGGAGAACTATGTATGAAAGTTATCGTAGAAAAATGAGATCGCCTGACATCTTCACCTACTGCATCCAATACAAGGCTCCATCATGGATGCAATACGTCAATCAATAATGCGTAAAACAATTAAACATACAAACAAGCGCACGTCACAATTAAAATGAATATACAATAACAAACTGATTGTACTGATTCGTACTGGTTCTATGGTGTTATTTTACAACTTATGATAGACCTATACAACTACACTAGTATAGTATTGCCCAAGACTGCGTGCTCTCTCTCTCTCTCTCTTTTATTTTCCATAAAATTATTAAATGTTCGATTCAGCGAATTGAACGACGTCGGCTAAGACGTCGAACTCGTGCCATTTCGCGACGTTTCGAAAGACTCTTAATCCTTCCTTTAACTCCCCAGGCTTTGAAGTCGTATCGAATAATCCACCGCATGGGCATCTGTTTTGCACGTGCCCGACTTTGATTCTTTGGCAACGTTTACATTTCAAATCTTGCGTTTGTTGCTTGCGCACGCGAGCGTTTACTTCTTCGCATAGTTTCATCTCGATCCATTGCCGATCGTATTTGTTCTCGCATTCTTGGCACGCCCATTCACCTTCGGCTAAATCTGGATCTCGGCAAAGGTCCAAGTCACGAACGTCTCCGCAACACTCACAAACGACGTCACGTAACGCAAACGAAACGCAAGGTTCATAAAACGTCGCTTCTGGGCCAAATTCTGGTACGGATAACATTTTGAGCGCGTTTTTACGACACAACGTAACAGCATCTTCGATCGATTCATCGAGGGATAGAACGGCAACGATAGATTTGACAAAAGCTAACGCCGCGTTACCTCGAAGATGGTTCGGAAGATGCGCACCCGGTAAGTTTTCTGGGAAAATGTAACGCTCGTCGAGGCGAGAACCGGATCTCAAAATGTGCTTTTCAAAACTTTTCGCAACGCTAAGAATCTTAGGCGTGAAGTGCGACGCTACTTGGTTGCAGAGCCACGCAGTTTTCTCGTCTTCAATTTTAGCTCTGTTTCTTGCCAAGTTTTGGTTATTCGCATCGTCGTACGTGTTATTATTAATGTTGTTGTTATTCGCTGAATTATATATAATCTTCTCCTCGGCTGCTGCTGCTGTTTTCTTCACAGTCTCAAGATTTTCTTTTCCAATATCACCCCCGCCGCCGCCGACTTTCTCATCATCGTCTAGATCCCAGTCACTCAAGTCATCCTCGGCTAAAGCCGCATTCATTCTTTCAAACACATCATCTTCTTTCTGCGCACCAAAGCGGTCGGTTTTACTATCCCCGTTAAGCTCGCGTTCTCGTTTCCATGGACGAACAATAAACTCACCAGTGAGAGCCTTGAAATGGTCGCTCAGCGCCTCGGGGAGGAAGGTTGCAATATTCCAATGCATTTCAAGCGCGGTTTCGTCACCACCGGCGCACGCTACTGGGTCGAGCTGCGTATCTGTGAGCACATTTTCTGTTTCCATGGCTTCGCCCACATTACCTAAAAATAAATCGGAAAGGACGTTCTCAGCAGCAGCCAAACCTCCAAAATCGTGTGGCCCTTTAAACAAGAGCGTGTGCCAAACTTTGTTTGGTTCGAGCTCGAGCCAATTAAACAACTCTCGCGTTCTCAAAGCTCCACGCAATCCTTCAATAAACGCCGATGCCGATGACAATGAATTTTTCTTTGTCGACAAGATGACGCGACGAGTATCTGCGAAAATAACATCTGCACCCAAGCGCTTCAATTCAGCTAAAAGCAACGTAAAAACTTTTCTTGAACATAACTCAACTAAATGTTGCAATCCTGGCTCTCGCATTCTCGAGTTAGAAGAAAATATCCATCGTCGAAGTTGCGCTAGCGTGGCATCCGCGATTACGTTCCCTCGCTCGGACGCGTCTCGAAGCATATCTGCAACCATCTTCCGAAGCGTGCGGAAAGCGTTGGAGGCATCATGTCCTCCACGATCTGCAATAGTAGCATTACCTCCATCAAATCCTAACAACGCACCTTGTTCGAGATCGTTCAAGATGTGTGAATTCACAATGGCGCAAACTACCAAATGGTGAATACGGAGCTCACAACATACAGATCTGTACACACCAGGAATTGTGACTTCACATCTGGGAGTTTCCATTGATTCCAAAGTAAGTGTAGAACTCAATTGGTCATCCATAGATCCACCGCCATAGTCAGGCTTACCGTTTTTCCCTGACCAAAGTACTTGCTGTTCATCGCGGAGTCGCCGCGCAAAAAAAGTATCCAGAACATGCGTAGACCAGTCCGAGTCAAGATTACAGAGAGGAATGTGCGCATACCTAGAGATTTGCACACTCTTTTCCAAATGCTTCGATGTATGAGCGAGACGCACGGCAGCTAATGCTGCCGCATCACGTTGCCACGCGATGCCTTTCTCACTAAGACCCTCGATATCGCCCGAGTTAAACGGGACAATGAGGATAGGTGAATCTTTCAAGGCTGTGAGCACTTTTTCGAAGCGTCTCGCAGCTTTTGCATTTTTATTCATGCCAGAAGAAGCGAAAGAGTCGTCATCGTCATCAAATTCAGGAATACCATAGCCAACTGGCGGAGCTTCGAGAAGGACGACGCTTGGTCCGCTGGAAGCGTTTGAAAATTCTGCCACTGCGTCGTTGAGCGTTTTCGCGGCTGCCATTGATGTCCTAGCATACACGACGCGCCATTCACAGACTTCTGAACCATCATCTTCTTCCTCGTTATTATTATCTTCGTCACCATCCACCTGTTGTTTCGCATGCTCGAATTCTTCTGATACATACTGACTATCGACTTCGCGAACCGCTCGTCCACCGGGCTGAAGCAAAATGAGTAAACCTTTGGATTTTCCTTTCCCACCGCGTTTTGGAAAATGCGCAGCAAAGACACCTTTCCCGTCTAATGCCGCGTGATAAATAGAGCAATGACGTAACAAACCTGCTGATGAAATTGCGCCTTCGTTCTTAAAGTCCATTAGTGAAGGCAAATAGCTAACTTCGGTCGTAGTTTTCATGTCTAAATTTGCGGCGGATACTTCCAACATTGGTTGCATTTTCTTCTTAAGACCTTCTTGATGTTTCTTCTTCAAGTCATCTAGAATTTCATTCGCAGCATCTCTCTTTACGCGAGCAACGCATCCAATCGTTTGAATCGACCAGTCTTCCAAAGGTACATCGCGTTCATAGACACCAACGACATTTGGATCCGCGAGTAAGGCTGTAACATCCCTAGCGTATTGGACTGCAGTCTTCTTTGAAGCATCAAATTCAACTTCATAGACGTTCAAGCCGCTATTTCCATCTCCAGATGATGACATGAAGTTGTTAGTATTCTGTGCTCGCGGTAACGCAACGTTTACTCTTTTTTTACCGTTTAGTCCTTTGTCGCCCTCTGGATCAGGTCTATGTGTTGCAACGTACACTTTTCTCGGCGCCGAGAGTAAAACAGATCGCATCGTACCGTCAGCGACGACCCAGACACGGAAAACACCCGCCGGTGGCTCCTCATCAGCATTACCAGAGCCGTCCCCTGCGTTTCCTCTGGAATAATCATCGATGGAAACAATCTGCCAAGGAGACCTGGCGAGCGATTCGTCGACGTTTTCGAGGAACAGATCCATTTGACCGATGATACCATCTCCATCATTTAAAGAATGTCGTCTCTTTTGACGAGGAAGGCCTTCACGTTCACGACGCTTGTCTTCAAGATCTTCGTGATGCTTTCGCACGCGCTTTTCTTTTCGCTTAATGCGCCATCCATTTGTAGCATGTTCGAGCCAATGCGAGTAATCCGCCTTTGGGTCTGGAGCCGGTGATTTCACTAACTTATCGCCGATTGGAGGTGTTTTCGGAGCACCATTACTATCGCGTTGACGCTGGAAAACTCGAACCTTTGGCGTTCCCTTTGCTCCTTTCGCGAGTAATGAGCCAACCTTATTAGGAGTCGCCGCACCAAAGTCCTCCATGTCGCGCTCCTGTACGTCATCGTTCCTTTGGTGGTCGTCTTCCGAATCGTCACCCTCTGATTCGTCAAAATTCAGTTGCTCAAGGTATTCACTCTTTGTCTGTCTTTGAAATCCCAACGAATCAAGTTTCTTCTGTTGATATGGGTCGTTTCGTTCGCGAATACGCTTATTCAACCAGTCCGGATGCACCACGCCTGGGCATGGATTTTTGACATTTTGCAGAGCTGCTGGAAGCGAGATAATTTTTTGCACAGCTCCGCGCAAACGACCTTTGTAATACTCCCAATCAAGAATATCACGAAGATCCGGCATATCGCCAGCTTCTCCAGGAGGCGCGTCTTTCAACCAATCACGCAAAAAAGTCCTCGCAACAGCAGGTTCGGCCGAAAATATCGACACTGGAATCGCTCTTTGTGAAGTCGGTGCACCGTGCGGTTTCGCAGAAATGATATATTTACATACTAAACCTTTATCCTTGACGAGGTCCATACCAAGAAATTGCCCGAGTCTTTTCGCCGTCGTCGTGGACGTGGATTTCCTATCACCATACTCTTCAAGTGATTTACTCATGACGCTTGATTCTGAAATATAGTCGATGAGTTGTTCGTCGTCAATATCTTTTCCTTTGCTATCAAGCATTTCGAGAAGTCTGTTTGCAATTGTACCAACGTTGTTATAAACCTCCTCTAGCGTATCGCCTTGCAAAAAGGGAGAGCTGCCAGATTCTTCAAACAGCTCGGACTGAAAGACTTTGATCAACTTCAATTCACCTCTTCTTTTAAGCTCGAAACCTTTGAGTTCTTCCAGGGAACCGTCGTGATTAAAAACCGCGTAACGCTTCTTAATCAACACGCCTTCTTCTTTCGATGCTGGTAGAATCATAGCCTTGTACGGGCCATCGACTTCAAACTCGATAGACATCTCTGAGGATTGCTTGTAAATTTGCTTTTCTGGATCAACGAGCGTTTGATATTGGTCGTTTCTAGTAAGCACATCAGTCATGCGGTTGAGAACGACGCACGGGTAACTAATTTTCAATGTCTTTGCCATACTTCCAGTTCCATCACTTTTTGGGTTAAACGTAAACTCTTCCGGGAATGTACCTGGAAGGCAGCACCAAATACCATCGGTATCCAACTCGAGTGGCATGCCAATATCATCAACGAGTTGTTTAGCCATTTGAATAATTCGCGCACCCGTGAGCGTTACAACTCCGGCCATTTCCATAGAATACCATCTCGCGCCTTTCCTCATGACATAGCCATAGAACGAATTCAAAATACATTTGTGCGCGAGCTGCAGCGAATCGTATAGCGTCACCATGTCTTGCGCTTCGAGAATTTTAATCGGATTACCATTTTCCTTTGCAGACGAAAGATTTCCTTTCCACTTTTTATTCAAACCTTTGTATTCGTAACGCCTATCGCGAAACGTGCGCACGGTGTCGATATAAAAACTGTTTTCTTTCATACAAATCGAACTCTTCTTCATTTGAACGACTGGCTTCTCCATGACCTTTCTATAAACTTTTTGAGAATACATCTTTAAACGCGTTTTTTTTGCAATATCCTGCTCTTGGTGCGACAAATCTTTCCAAAATCGTTTTGGCTCGCCCGGGATCAGCGGCGGGAACCTTTCGATTTGCAACTGTGCTTTTATTTGAGCGTAATCTGAGCTCGTCGCGGCGTAATGTTCTCCTCTCCACGTCCACTCCATATCTCGCAAGCAAGTCTTTCCTGGACGATTAAAATCACATGCCGCGCATATGTCCTCATTGACAGTTGCCATAGGCTGCAGACGGTTCGTCAAGATGATATTTGGGTACATCGCGGCAACGTCCAAGTGATAAATCAGAGGATTGAACTCACCATTAGGATTATTGCGCAATTCTTCAAGTTTCTCCACTATTGATGCTTTGATTTCTTCATAGTTTTCGACGTCATCTTCTGTCGCACCTTTTCCTTCGTGCTTCAAGGCGTATTTCAAATCATCATCGACGGCGTCGATGAGCTTTTGGTACCCTTTTGGTTCCAGCTTGAACTTTACTGGAATATCAGAGCGGAACACACCAGATTGTAAGCACTCTACGTGGCCGCCAATGTACGTTTCAGATTCTAAAGGATGTCCATTAAAGTGCTGCTCGCTCGCGCTTACTTGTTTATTCGGGCATACAATATTCCCTTGAAACGCTTCGACCATGAGTAAAGCTTCGCATAAAGTTCCAGAACCTTTTCGTAACACTTCGTCCGGCGTCAATGGAATGATAGTTGCGAGCGAAAAGATGAAAGGATGCACGTATTTCATGTATAAATAATACGTCGAAACGGCGTCAGAGACGGAATACGCTGCCATAGTTTGCGGTTGCGATCTCGCAAACGGAAGCATATCTTCCGGATCAACCTCGATTGGGTTGAATTTCAAGAGCTTTTTGGTCACCGCTTTTAAACCATGCGAACCGGCAGGAAGGTAAGAATCACGCTTTACCCAAGCGAATGCGTCTAAATGCAATGCAAACTTTGACCTCGTCTCGCCCGAATCAGAGCCGCGAAAGCCAATCTCTCGATACATGGACATGCCATGCTTTTTCGCGCGCGTCTCAATGAACGGGAAATCGAAATAGTCACCGTTATAGGTGACATAAACGTTTGGTTGTGCTTCACGCATGTGATCGAACCATTTGCGTAAGAGTGCTTTTTCATCGCGCTCGTTCCAAACAATGAACGGCCCGGGATATTCAGGTTTCGGGTTATATTCAAAATCTTCGCAATCTTGACTGACAACTTCGCGGTTGATGATTAAGTAACCTTGCCCGTCCAACATGTAAGAAATCATGAAAACTTGATCCTCTTCGGCGTCTGGAAACTTCAAAGGGAGTTTCGTCGTTTCGATATCAAAAGCGCATACGCGCACCTCGGCTCTTGCGAGCAAATCCGGTCGATGTTTAATGATCACGTCGCCATCGCCGACCTCGATTTTGACATTAAACCAATGTCCACAACGAACTTCTGAATCGATCATATATCGCATATGATATGGCACGTCGTATTCGCGAATATCTAACATTTCGTCTTCGTAATCGGAGAACGTTTTCCTCCTCGTATTAATATCAGCGTTATTACTATTCTTCACCCCACCGTTCTTATCGTGCTCGTGCAACGCCGCATAGGCAACCGAAGCGCTCGACTTTGCCTTGTTCCTCTGCACGATCGGCATCAATTCTCTCCTACATTCATACATCCCACTCTGCGTATAAAACGAAATCTTCAAATACGTCTGTTTCAACCCGCTCAAATGATTCTTCAAATCTAAATCTTCCTTATCGACTAACTCGACATCTTTCACGTGTTCCTTATGTTTCCTTCTCACGTACGCTTCGACCTCGTGTTCAGAACCAGCAGTCGTAGCTAACAAGAAATACGGCGCATATTTCTTCTGCACTTTAAAAACTGATCCGTCTTGTTGCGTAAAATATAAGTTCACCGCGGCGTGCGGTTTCTGCGCTTGCTTACATTCAACCGTCGTCTGTTCGTGTTTATTATTTCAATCGAATCAATCGAATCAATCGATTGAGTGTGAGAGAGAGAGAGAGAGAGAGAGACAGAAAGACACTTAGTTTCGTACGCATGTCATTCATGTTCACTTTGAAACAATAAAACATCCAAAGCTGAAAAACGCGCAATCGAACGAATCAAAAAAAACAGCAACGCGCGAAATTCGTACCGCAGATGCGTTCACTAACCACCCTAAGCACTCCTGGCCATCATCCGGGCGATCGTACCCAAGTTCGCTCTCTAAACAGTCCTCCTCTCGCGCGACATCCAACGGCGATCGCTGCGATATCGATTGATTCATGTTTTTGTTCTGCGCGGCAGAGGCCGATGCCTGGTTTTGATGGCGACCGCGATTGGCTTCGCCGTACACGTTCGCTCTTTGGTTTTGCCGCGCGTTCTTCTTGTAGTACGCGCCCGCCATTGCTTAGTTTATCGTGTATCGTGTATCGTGTATCGTGTATCGTGTATCGTGTATTGTTTATTGTTTAAAGCGCGGTTTGAAAGTGATGTTTTGGTTGGATTTGAAAATTCAAAAATTCGAATTTCAAAAAAGCAA
>Ga0209710_1003772_pt1 | contig 10101 bp, 12 predicted proteins | sample ArcticOcean_MG_C_5_FD_187436 | JGI IMG/M metagenome (GOLD analysis project Ga0209710, IMG submission 187436) | Marine microbial communities from western Arctic Ocean - ArcticOcean_MG_CB4_138 (SPAdes) (version 2) | ecosystem: Environmental > Aquatic > Marine > Oceanic | place: Arctic Ocean... | reverse complement strand
TTTTCTAACGGCGGCGACGATTCCCGAGCGTCGTCTTTGCTGCTGGTGGCACACTTGCGTTTGCGTTGATCCACGTAGGTGATGATGGTGGTGGTGGTGGTGGTGGTGATGGTAATTCTGATGCAGACAGTCGCCGTTCTTCATTTGATGAGGTCGATGGTGAGTCGGGGTGTTTCGAGTGCCACCACGAGTCGCACTCAGAGGGACATGGTTTTCCGGGAATTGCGTACAAGCCATCAACCCCCACTGTGTGACACGCATCTTCAAAGTCAGGCCCTGTGCCATGGATCCAGTATTCGTCATTGTCACAGGGCGAGCGACTGCTCCACGCGGAGTAGTAGCCGCCAAAGAGCCCGGCAAACAGAGTGCTCGTGGCGAGGAAAAAAAAGGTGCACCCCAACCAGATGTTGTGCCATTGCGCGGTTTTACGCGGGTCTTGCAGATCTGCCGTCATGATCACCACCAGGTCTTACCATTCGACAGCCTAACCTTGAGACATCTTTTTATTACCGTGTAATCTAACAAGCTCTACGATCGCTTGTCGGCCTCGAGCAACTGCTCCATCATGGCCGCACGCAGCTCGTTCACCACGGGAGAGAATTTGTAGTCCGTGTCGGAATGTAGAAACACGCGGTACTGTTTCAAGGCCTCGTCGGTCTTAGGGAGCGTGCTGCTTACTCGCACAAGGCCGTCAAGTCGCTATTCCTTTTCGAGTGCACTTCACATAGCAACGCAAGGCTCATCGATTCGGCGTCTTCATCCAAGTTTCCCTCAACTATGTCGCACAAGAGAGCTAAGTCCGACATGGCGTCAGAGTGGGCTCTCAGATCGTCGTGCGCATCCTCACAGGAGTCGTTCTTGGGAGTCAAAGGGACTATCGGGGTCTCTCCCGCCGAGTCGTCACCGGCCTTGGAGCCGTGGCGCAGGTTGTATCCATCAGGATGAAGGGTTTTATTGGCCATGATATAGTAGGATTCGTTGGTGTCGGCGTCGTCCGGATGGCAACGCACGATGGGTTCGATGGCGAATTTGCTCATCCCATAACGACGGATGGCATTGCGAACGAGGCGGCAACCGGACGTGCGAGAGGCGTGTTGCTTGAATCGATCTTCGAGGAGGTTCTTGGTGCGCCCGGTGTAGACGGCGCGGTTCTCGGGCTTGTAGATGAGCTTGTAAATGGTAATGAGATTGGTATGGTCAGTACGCTCGGTGTTGTGACTTTGCTTGCGCTTTTTCGACTCGGGAGGAGTACCCTTTACCGGTGGTACCTCACCCCCCTTGGCCTTGAAGGCCTCGCAGACACGAAGGTGCTGAAGACATTTGGAAGCTTTTGTTGAAGATAAATGTTCTGGTCTGATTTCAACAAAGGCTCGTTGGCAATGCGGACATTTCATAGGGATGAAATTCGTTTCTTCATACGGAGGCAGTCTCCCTTGACGACAAATCGCCGTACATTCTTCAAAATCTTGGTATTTTTTCGAGTTCACCATCACCTGCCGTCGATGCAACTAGATGATACAACTAGTTACAATGAATGACATGGATTCTTATTACCATGGTCCCGTTTGGGTACAACGCCCTACAACTACTTCAAACCGTCTTCTCTCCACAGTTTAAACTCGCGGAGACGCAGTCGGCTGACGAGGGTAGGTAGCATGTTCCTTTGATCAGTATGAGAGGATGGGTTTTATATTACACACCCATGTTCCGTAATTAGCTTTACAATTCGACATCTACACATACCCCATTTACTTGTACATTACCCTACGTCGACGGCGGCGCATGCGTATTCCGGGACAGCAAAAGCAGCAGCAGAAGAAGCGCATCCAGAGCGAGAAGAGGTTGAGGCAGGGCCAGTAGCACGTGAGGTAGAGGCCGATCAGCACGATGAAGAAGGCAAAGGTCCAGAGGAGGGCGTTCAACCTCGAGAGGGCGCAGGCGGTGTGGATCGTGCGCGCCGTCATGTTCGTCGCTCCAAAGGCCCGCCCGAGATTGGTCACGGCCGCGGTCGCGCCGATGGGATTTTGGAAGAGGCGGCGGAAGGCCGTCTGTCCGACCGGACCGAGACCGACCATCGCCGACGTGTAGTCGAGCGTGCTGTTGAACGCGCGATCCACGGTCATTGTACCACAATAGTCCTTGATCTCGGTGTTCTCGATGAGATCGGCGTCGATACCGGTGAGTTCCGTAAAATTTGGAACTTGTGGGAGGGAGATGGGCAACTGCAGAAGGGGAAGCACAAGACCACCGGCGTCGCATGCATTTGTATGTAAAGGGTAGAAAGGGGTTGTAGGGTCGGAGAGCGTTCGAGAGTGCACGACTTTACCGCGGGAAAGCACATGTGGTGCGAGCGGTGCGTCTCCACCTCGATTCCACCACCAATGGGAGCCGATTGTGTGGCGATCTCGGGATCTGGGCCGTACAAGTAACACTGCGGAGGGTAGGGAGCAAGGTGGGGAGGGTAAGGAGCAAGGTGGGGAGGTACTTGGCATACCAACAGGGCACTTTTGGTATGTCAAGTATGAGGGTGGGAGCAAGGCGGGAAAGTCGGTCGGCTTACCAGGAATACATTGTAGATCATGTAGGAGCCGATCTCTTCGATGAACCCGGCCGTCGTGTTTTGAATGCGCTCTGACGTCTGTGAGTGTGGCACAAGGAGGGTTCCATCGAAGAGGCCGGTGCCAAAGTCTTCGGTGAGCCGTCTGATCGGTCCAGATCGCCAGCGTCCGTCCATAACGGAGCGGGTGGCGAATGGTTCTTCTTCGAGCCGCCGTCGACGATGTTGGGACACGACCTCGTGCAGAGGTTCTTCCCAATCGGGAGGGTGTCCGTGACGCATGACGTAACCGAGGGTGCGCAACGCCCGGCCCATGGCCGTGGGGGCGAGGTATTCTAGGCCCAGCGCGGCTGCGACGCCCTCGTTCGGAGGTGCCTCTTCGTCGACACGTCCACGGCTCCACCAGCGCATCCGGTTACGTTCGCTGTGCGCTGCAGATCGCACCGTGTCGGCGATGGCGAGCCAATCGACGTCATCAACAATACGTCTGTGCATTGACGAACGTGGAATATCTTGCACTCGCAAACGGTCGACAAACAAGTTGTCCTCGAGGAAGCGGCTGAGCACGCGACGTGTGCTATGGTTGCGCAATTCGGCGAGTCGACGGTGGTGTGTGCGGGCAATTTCGAACTCCTCGATGGTCGCAACGTGTGGAATGTCGGACGAGGCGTGCGGTGCATGGCGTTCGAAGAGTCGTCCATGCTCCTTGTCTGCCGACTGTTGCACGAGGCGACGCACCTCTCGGACGTGTTTTACGCTGTGTTTTGCGCGTTCGGTGATCGTCCGTGCACGACGCGTAATGGAGCCGTCGCTGCCGATGACAAACGACGCCAAGGTGGTGGTCTGCTCGATTTCGCGTGTGATGGTGCTTGTGATGCTCGACGAGGCGTGCTCCCTCGCACCATATTCGAACGCCGTCGCGTTTCGTCGTCGCAACGCATTGCTAGTCTCGCGCGTGTGTGCGCGTGAGCGATCGTGCATCTCACGTTGAAAGAGGCGCGATTCTTCGGCAAATTCGTGCATATCACGCGAGTCGCGTGCCACGTACGACACATCAATCCCCTCGTCTGTTGTGAACAATGGTAACGGATCATGCGCTTCCTCGACGGGTTCCTCCTCTTCGTCCATCCGTCGTCCGAAGGCACGTTCTGCTCCGCGTTGCAACTCTTCACGCAGTTCTTGTTCACGTGCGTGTTGGGCCGCTTCTCGGGCGGTGGTCTCGCGTGCATGTGGTGAAGACGCGACACCCATCGATGCAAATCTGGCAAAGACCTCGATCGAGGTCTTGCCCATGGTGTCGAATACCGATTGGACCTTGGTCACATCGACTTCGTGATATTCGGCGACGCGATGCGCCACGTGGCGAAGAGCACACTCGGCCTCATTGAAGTGTGTTGCATCGTGGGGTACACCCGATCGCACTCGATGTGTAAGGACGTGCGTGCATCCCTCGATTGGGTGACTGTGGTCATTGAGGAGGTCGATGGCGACATGTTCATGTGGTCGAAGCGCCAATGCACGCCCTTTGTCGTCCAATCGCCTGGATGATCGCGGTGGTTGCTTGATCGTTTTGGGCGCATTTTCTAGGTCGTAGCGTAGCCGACGCCCTGCTGCCGCGAGACCAGTTCGTTGCATATCATCGAAGCAATGCCGACGGTGACAGTCTTTTGTCGCGTTTCCTAGCACACGTCGTCCCTGCTCAGTTCGTGCAACTACGCAGCATACGGTATCAAGATGATCGCCGATGCGGCGTGTGAGTTCCTCTTGTGAGGGAGGATCTGCGCTCCACGTGTCGTCATCGCGCTTGTACTCAAACGAGGGGTACGTTGGTGGACGTCGGAGTGGTGTCGTGACGATCCGGTGTCGCCGCATGGTTTGCGCGATTGCTTCGAAGAAACGGTCGCAATCGGGGCCGTCGTATCCGGTCATCGGGCATGGGGTGCAGCCTGCGTGTGCATTTGGGATATGCGCGTAGAGTACCATAACGGGTGGCAAGAGCGTATGCATATGAAATCCAATATCAAATGCCTCATCGGTCTCGCGCCTACGCACGTCTTCACTGAGGGCCATGCACAATTCTTTGCTGCGTTTTCGAAGCTCGACGGTAAGATGATCCAATCGAGTGGTATGCGAGGGAGTGAGGGGAGGTTCGTGGGTCGGTTTTTGTTCGTCCAGTCGCCGTTGGTGATTGAAAAGGCGCGCAAATTCGGAAACGGAGAACCACTCTCGTTGGTTAGAGGTGGTGTCAGCCTCGAGGTCACGCATGCCATTCATGTCAACGTGTTGAATGGCATCACAGAGGCACTGTGCCTGGCCATTGATGGTTCGGAAGTAGTTTGCACCATCACGTGTCCATTGGTAAAAGGCGTTGATTTCCTTTGCACATGCGGTTGCACACGAGTACTCGTGTGCGTCGCTTGACCCCCCTTGGTCCCAACAACGTTCCCAAAATGTGGCGTCACGGCATGTGGGTGCCATGATCGTAGCCGGATGCACCGGCGTCGTCTCGGGAGGCGAGGTAGGCGTGTGCATGGCTACGATTCGAAACGGATATGACTTGTCAAGCGTGTCATCGAGGCGAATGAGCGTACATTGTGCCGTAGATCGCAGCTGGTACGCGTCGCTCGAAGTAAGGGGTAGCACGACAAAACGACATGGAGTCGGAAAGGCTCGCTGACGTGCACACATTTGCCTCGCATCTTCGAATGTGTCTGTTCGATATAGGGCATCGTAAGAATCCGACGTATTGCAAGCCATCGGGTACAAGAATCCGCCATCTGGCTTGGTCCGAATGACGAATTGTTCGATGGTGGGTGGGGGCGGGGGCTTCGGAGAAGGCATCTGTAAGAAAGCCGTGGGTTGTTGCGACTGTTCAAACGCTGTTGCGTAAACCTTTGTTCGTAAAGCCTCGGCAAACGGTGGGTTTGGTGGTGGTGGACTTGGTCGAGGAGTTGGTGGCGACGCAATGGGTGTCGGCAAAGGTGGTAAGAGAGGTGGATGAGGGGGTTGAGGGGGGAGGTGGGGCCGAGGGTCAGGGGGCGGTGGTAGGGGTGATGACGGGGGTGCATAATCCTCCTCGTGCGATTGACGCTTGCCACCCATGGCGAGTGCACGAATCGATGCAATCCGCGTTGTGTTTTTAGGCGATATGAATAATCCATTCTCAATGACGTAAACATGCAAGTCAAAGATTGAATCGGTTTGAAGTAGAGCGCCAGTCGTGTGCAAATATTGATTGAGCGTCGCGCCATTCTGGTGGATACGTACTCCGGTGAGCGCATGGACTCGTCCATTGTATGTTCGAGCATTCGACGTTTCAGCCATTGAGCTTGGAATGCACAGGTTGCCACAGCCGCATCGATCGATTGGATTAACGTCCGTGTCGTAATTTGGCGAGGCGAGCGCAAACCCACCCGACCAAGGGTAGGACGCGTTGCTCCCATCACACATTTTGATACGGTTGTGACAGTAACTTAAGCAATGGCATTGCGTGTTGACGCTGCTGTTCAGCAGCGTTTGTATTCCAGTAAAGTCGATTTGTGTTCGTTGCACGAGGTCTACCACATATTCTTCGACGCTCATGGTCGATGGTATGACCGGAGCGAGCGGCATGTACGCAATGCCATCTGCGCTGTTAGGATTCGATTTGACGGTCGTATACGTTGCATCACACGAGCCGATCGTATCAAAGGTGGGGCTCGTACGACCATTTGGTCGTCGAGATGTTGTCGACGAAAAGATTTCATCCGGTTGATCAACGTGTAGATGCAGTTGACGTACGTATCGTATGTGCGGGTCATACAACGGCGTAGGAAGATCTCCGATAGGTTGGTTAGGTGGTAAAACGGGGGGTGGCAACGGTGGAGGTGGCGGTGGAGGCAGCGAAGGGGGTGACGGTGGATAGGGTGGTGATGGTGGTGGTGGTGAAGGAAGTGGGAGTAGCGGCGGTGGTGGTGAAGGTTTCGCTCTCGGTGGGAGGGGTGGAGGTAGTGGCGGTGGGGGTGATGGTGGCGGGGGATACTTGTTGTACAATACAGGGGCGATGGGCACCATTGGAGGTGGACTCGACACGCTTGAAGGTGGAAGTTGTGGAGGTTCGAGGTGGATTTCACACATTCGTTGCAGATGTGCAGCATTAAAGAAAGAGGTGTCTTTGCAATGGCCAGAGAACAAGTCGATGCATGAGTAGGACTGTGGTCGGTCAACGTTGTTATGGTAGCTCATACACGTTTGTGCGCACCGCCCAGTGCAAAACAGGCGGAATATCTCCTTTTGCTGATTCCTCGAGGACTTCATAAGTGATTCGAGCGTGGTTCGGGCTTTTTCGCACGTGTTGCGCAGTGAGTTTTTCAGATCCATGTGCGATTGTAACTCGCGGCTGACGACCGCACGTTCCAAGTTGAGGTAACAGTATCGCGGTGTTGCCGATTTTCGATCCAGACCATCTCGTGGGGATTGGTAAGGCGCTCCATCGGATTTGTAAAAATAGCAGTAGTTGTCTTGTGTGATGTATTCGAACGCGTCACACCAATGGTTGTGCGTGCAGTACGTCTTGCATTCGTCAAGAGACACCGGATTGGTTGGTCGCACCCGTAGGAAGTTGGTCTCTCCGACCCCAAGAAAGGTTCCAAGACCTCCTCCGGCGCGCTCACGCTGATCGATGGTACCGCCAGAGTCGTCGAGCCCAGGCAGATACTTTGAGGGTCTGTCGTCGGTGGTGAGCTGGCGTTCGATCTTTTCTGGGTCCCAGTAGAAGCAATTGTGTTCAGGTTTGAGGTTTGGATACGCAAAGATGTACGTGTTTGCAGTGTCGGTGCAGACATCGTTTTGCATTGGACCGAAGATGGCACGGTAAAGGGCTTTGTCACTTGGAATGAAACCGGCATTGGCCTCAAATTCGAGTTCCCCTGAGGTGGTCTTGCCGACGCTTCGGAAGAGATACTCTAATTCGCATGCCCCATCTGCAAACGTCTGAATCCAAGTGCTGCAACGTCGCAAGCCCGTATCCGCGGCGACGTCCGAACATAGTGCAGGGCAAATCGGTTCGACAATGTCGACAAGCGATTGGCTACCGAGTTCGGCGCGTGGGACAAATAGCTCGTCTACAAGCTGCTTGCACATCGCGTTCAGCGTATGCTCGGATTGCATCACTTGCGTTCGCAAGCGGCTGCTCACGTCAAACGGTGATGTGCAGTACGCACGCATCACCTGCTCGCCAATGTAGAACTTGGCGATCAGTTGTGCATTGGATGGGTGGTTTGGTGGAGGTGGCGATGGTGGTGGATTGTACTGGATACCAACAGACGGGGGATTTGATGGAGGTGGTCGCGGCATGTACTTGGCATGTTTTGCCATAAAGACTGTCTGGTCGACAAATTGGCACTCTTGTGCAAGAAATACCGAGCACATGGTGTTCGCCTCGTCCAATGGATGGTTATCATTATAATCGCGCACCAACTCCAAGCAGGTCGCATGACACACCGGCAAATCGGCGAGAAAGTGCTTGGTTTGTTTTGCGTCGAGTTGTCGTCGCGCTCTTAAGTACTGGTTCTCGTACCACGGAGCACGCGGTGGCGGAGGTTGAGGTGGACGTTGAGGGCTGGGGGGGGATGGCATTGGAGGACTCGCCGGAGGAGGGTAAACGGGTGGAAAACATGGAGACAATGGCGACCGTGGTGGATTTGGCGCGACTGGCAATGATCGAGGTGACGGTGGTGATGGCGATGATGGCGGTGGATTTGGTAACGGTGGTGGTGATGGAGATGGGGGTATAGGTGCGACCCCTGGTGGATATGGTGGTGAATGTGGTGGTGATGGTAAGTCACAGCCCCCAAAGAGCTTCAGACTACCCAGTCGAACAAGCCGCCCCCTGCCTGGAAGTCGCACCACGATGTGTGTCACATTATCCGCGACGCACATGTGGTCAAGTGGCCGAAGCTCCTCCGTGTATTGACGTGATTCACATGTGAGAATTCGTGTGTTACCGGCGTCGTAATACTCGAGGGTGTACGATTTTATCAGCGGTCCAATTGAACCCAATGCGTCGTACGGCGATTCGATGGCATCCCACACTGAAAGCCATAGCAGACGCCGCGCGACACGCGCGTGGACCATATCGTATGCTTCCGATCCACGTGATGCATTAGGTGAAGTGAACGGGTAGATGCGCACCCCTCGAACAAAGGTAGGCGCGTGCAGCGTCAATACGAGGCATACTTGCGTCGAGTCGCAGAGAGGGGTCGCGCGTTGTTGGTCGTCGCCGGTGGTTCCGCCAATGAATCGATGGGATGACGTCACATTTGCCGGAATGTGACCCACCGCACAGAGAAACCCTGGACGCCACACGACGCACGGCGAGTGCAGCGAATCGACCGACGGTTGCACTACCATTGTCGCCATACGCTTGTGAAGGAGCGGTGGCAACGGTGAGGGTGGTGGTGGTGGTATGGGGTGTGGTGGTGGTGGTGGTCGTGGCGGTGGCAATGGGATATGGGGTGGTGGCGGTGGCGGTGGCGGTGGCGGCGAAACAGTTTGTCGAGGTGCTTGCCATTGCAGTTGCCAGTATGGAGGCGGTCTTGGAGGATATGAAGGAGGTAGTGGTAAAGGACTTGGCGGTGGAGGTGATGGAATAATTGGCGCATATGGCGGGCGTAAGGGTCGTGGCGGTGCCACCGGTGGTGGTCTCGGCGGAGTGGGTGGATTTGGCTTGATTGTATCAAGATTTGCGAGCGCCTCGAACGCCGGTGATGGGGGAGATGGTGGGACGGGCGGACCGTTTCCAAATGCGACGAATCGCGTATTGCAAGATTGAAGAGGGCACTCCTCCAGCGGAAGATACTTCATCGGCCAGAGGATGGCGCGACATTCATCGCGGCGCAGTTGATTTTGACGATTGCCTGTGGAAACAACGTACATTGCACCGTATGCCCAGGAGGCGTACTTCTTCTTCACTTGGCACATGCACGCGTCGCGTAACATATCGTCTGTTAAATTCTGTGCAACAGTTTCCTTGAAGAATTCCACCCTTGGTCCATTGTACGCGAATGAAAACCGCGTACCCTCGGTTCGAAACACCTTGTCGTCGTAATCGTTTATGGGTGTGAAAGGGACGGTGAATGGAACGTTGTAGCTCGATGCTTGGCAAAGAACGGAGTCCTCGGAGTTCCCCACATCGTATGTATACGATCCCGGGTCCGCGTCGTAGGAGTATGTTGTCGAAGAGGTGGGATAGGTGTACTGATGAGGAATGCTATAGGGCGGTGGGCGAGGAGAAGGGGGTGGTGGCGGTGGTGAGGGAGGAGGTGAGGGTGGTCTCGGTGGTGCCGGTGGTGCCGAGGGTACAACGTACTGGTGGAAAGAAGGGGAAATTGGGGCGTGTAAGATGCGAGGTGGAGGGATTGGAGGTGGAGGGGTTGGGGGTGATGAGGGTAGCAAGGGTGGTGAGGGTGGTGGAGAGGGTGGCGGTGGTGAGGGTGGTGGAGAGGGCGGCGGTGGTAATGGCGGCGGTGGTACTGGCGGCGGTGGGGACGGCGGCGACGGAGGGG
>Ga0209710_1003762_pt1 | contig 10116 bp, 10 predicted proteins | sample ArcticOcean_MG_C_5_FD_187436 | JGI IMG/M metagenome (GOLD analysis project Ga0209710, IMG submission 187436) | Marine microbial communities from western Arctic Ocean - ArcticOcean_MG_CB4_138 (SPAdes) (version 2) | ecosystem: Environmental > Aquatic > Marine > Oceanic | place: Arctic Ocean... | reverse complement strand
AATAAGTAACCAAAAATTGCAAGAAATAAAATCTGTAATGATATTATAAAATTAGTATTAGCAACTGATGTATTTGACATTGCATACACATAACCACAAAATCCAAACGATAATATAATACCCCCAAAAAAACCTGGTAATCCAGACTTATAGAAGGAGTTTAAAGTTTTCTTTTTATAGGTGATTATTAGAAAAGCTAAAACTGTAAGTGTAAAAAAAAGAGATCTCCAAAAAAGAATTTGCCATTCCGTAGATCCTTCAAATTTTTTAACAATAAGTCCACCAAAACTTAAACTTAAAGCTCCCATAAAAATAAGTAATGGACCAGGAATTTTATTAATTACATTCATTTAAATATTTATTTGTATCTTCAGTGTATGCTTTAAATATATTTTGAGCTTCTTCAAGGCTTACTTCCTTAAAATTTATTTTCGTTCCAGGTGTTAATTGGCCAATTAAATCAAGGTCAGCAGCAATAACTACGCCAATTTTTGGATATCCACCAACTGTTCCATGATCAGATAACATTATTATTGGATTTCCATCGGCAGGTACTTGAATAACTCCTCTAACTAGTCCTTCTGATTTGATGTTGGTGTTTACTATATTTTTTAATTTAGGACCTTTTAATCTTATGCCCATCCTGTCGACAAGGTTTGTAATTAAAAAATCTTCCTTAAAAAATTTATCTATCGTATCCTTTGAGAAATAGTCAAAATTTGTACCTTTAATAATTCGAATAATATTATCAGGAGAGTAATTATAATTTATTTTTCTTTTAATTGAGTTCTTGGTGTCAGATTTTTTAATAAAAATTTTATCACTTAAAGAATACTTTTTCCCATCATTGGGTCCAATATTTGCTTTAGTATTTATGGAATAACTACCCCAGGTTTTTTCTAAATGAAAGCCACCATTAACTGCCAAGTATCCATAGGTAGAATTTTTGGTTGATATTATATCTATTTGATCATCATCACCTAAAATATAACTCTTATAACACTCACCATCTTCTACTTCTAAGTTATTTCTAATAATCTTAAAAAGTATATCTCCAGATATTGCAAAATTAATTTTTCCATTTTTTAATTTTAAAAGTGGACCCTGGTATGCAAACTCAATCACAGCCTCAGTTAATTGATTTTCAACTAATTTATTAGACAGTGTATAATTTCTTTGGTCAATTGCACCACTTACTGAGATTCCAATATGATATAGGTGATTTCTACCTTTATCTTGAATGGTAGTATTAACTCCTGCTCTTAAAATTTCAAAATATGCTTTATTCATTCCAATTTAAATATTCTTCTTTTGTTATTTGATAAAAGCTTACTTTATCCCCTGGGTTAACTAGAGCTGGTTGATTTAAATTTTTATCATCAAATATTTTCTTTGGAGTGTTACCAATAATATTCCAACCACCGGGACTTTCAAAAGTATAGATATTTGCAAATTGTTCAGTTATTCCAACAGACCCTTTTGGCATTTTAACCCTTGGTGTTTCTAACCTATCACACCTAATATCTTTATTTAGATCTCCTAAAAAAGGCATTCCAGCAATAAAACCTGTCATATAACAAAAATATTCTTTGTTAAAATATAATTCTAATATTTGATCTTTATTAATATTTAATTTTGCAATTAATCTAATAATATCTAGCGCATACTCATCATCACAACAAACTGGAATTTTAATTTTTTGATTATTATTTTTAATATCCTTATGAATAATTAAGCCTTCTATTAAATTTTTAATTTTTTTGTAATTTGTTATAGTTAAATCAAAACTAATAATTAATTTGTTATAAGAGGGAGTTAGGTTGGTTATTCCTTCTATTTTTTTCTCTTTTATTAATTTTGATAAATGATTAAAATAATCTATTACATTGGCATTTATTGACTCATTAACTTCAGAGCCAAAATCACAATATACAGCTGCATCACCAAGATTTGATATATTTTTAATCATGAAACGTTATACTCTAGACTAAAATGTATGGAAATTAATATCAATTGTGATTTAGGAGAAAAGTCTAAGTTTCATTCTATAAAGAATGATCCTGAATTACTTAATATTGTAAATTCTGCGAATATTGCCTGTGGCTACCATGCTGGAGACGAACAAACAATGGAAATGGTTATTCAAATTTCTAAAAAAAATGGTGTCAGTTTGGGTGCTCACCCTTCTTTCAATGATTCTGAAAATTTTGGAAGAAAGAGAATGCATTTGAGCTCTTTAGAGATTAAAAAATTAATTTTTGAACAATATGAAATACTGCAAAAAATTGCTCAAAGACATAATGAAAATGTGACTCATATCAAGCCACATGGAGCACTTAACAATATGGCTTGTGAGGATTTAGAGTTAGCAACAACACTCGCAATAGCTATTAAAGAAATAAATAAAGATATCATTTATCTTGTACCAACAGGCTCACAAATGGAAATAGCTGCAAAAAAAAATGATATGAAAATAGCCTGTGAAATATTTGCAGATAGAAATTATGAAGATAATGGGAATTTAATTTCTAGAAAAAAACCAAACGCTTTAATCATTAATCCTGATCTAGCAAAGAAACATGTGTTAAATATGGTTAAAAATCAGTCAATAAATTGTCTCAGTGGTAAACAGATACCTTGCGAAATAGACTCTGTTTGTATACATGGTGATAGTGAGAGCGCATTATTAACTGCAAAATCTGTTAAAGATAAATTAGTTGATAATGGCTTAATATTGAAACCTTTAAATAAAATGAAAAAATTTATATAATGCTAAAAACAATAACAATTTTATTATTCTTAATTTTATCCACGTCTACAAATTCTTACTCAGCTGCTTCAAGTGGTGGTAGTTCAGGTGATTCAGGGGAAGACGGTAGTTCAGCTAAAATTAAAACAAATTATGAAAAAGCTGTTTCTCATATCAAGTGGGCTAAAAAGTATGAAAAAAAAGGTAAAACTAAAAAAGCACAAAAAAAATATGCAAAAGCACAAAAGCTCCTTTTAAAATCTAATAAGAAAAAACCCCTACAAGCAGATACCTTGAATTATTTAGGCTTTACTACTAGAAAACTTGGGGATTATGAAAAAGGTGAGGAATTTTACTTACAAGGTTTACAAATTGAACCTAATCATAATGGAATAAATGAATATCTTGGAGAACTTTATATAGCTACTAATAGAATGGATCTAGCTAAAGAAAGATTAAATGTTTTAAAAAACTGTGATTGTAAAGAGTATAAACAGTTAAAAGAAATAATTGATGGTACAAAAAAATCTAAATATTAAATTATTGAATTAATTGAATTATTTAATATTATAAAAAGACTTTGATAGAAGAATTCATTATTTTAACCCAAATCATCTTTATAGATATCATTTTAGCTGCTGATAATGCAATTATTATTGGTTTAATTGCTGCTAACTTTGTACCAAAAAATAGAAAACAAATAATTTTATGGGGTGTAGCTGGTGCATTAGTTTTTAAAATTATTTTTGCACTTTTTGCTACTTACTTATTTGAATTTTACTATATAAAAATATTGGGTGGACTTCTTTTAATTTGGATTGTCAATGATTTGAGAAAAGATTTGGTCGAGATGAAAAATAAGATTAAATCTCCAACAAAAAAATCTAAAGAACCTTCTTATGTCCAGAGTGTTTATAAAGTATTATTTGCAGATATTACTATAAGTTTTGATAATGTGATCGGTGTAGTTGGGGCTGCAAAAGGCTACTTTGGCTTTATGATATTTGGACTTATTTTATCAGTTGTATTAACTGGCGCATTAGCTACATATCTAGCAAATTATATTCAAAAACATTTATGGATAGCCTATGTAGGTTTGGGGTTTATTTTAATAGTAGCACTTCAATTAATAATTGGTGGATTAAATGACTTTGGAGTATTATCAATTAATGAAACTTTTAAACAGTACTTTTAATTAAAATCAAAAATTTTTCCAAACCCGTCAATAGGTTCTTTGTTTCCAATTAAATTTAAGGTTTCCCAAATTAATGTTTGATTACTGGACAATACAATTTTATTGAGTTTTTTTTCAAGTTTATTAATAATTGATAAAACTGGTAAGGCTGTGCAAGAAACAAATAATGCATCACTATCTTCTAAATCTATTTTAGACAGAACCTCAAATAAATAATTTTCATCAACTTTTCCAATATCTAAATCTGAATCAATGTCAAAATAACTTAAAGAATTAATGATAATATTTTCTTTTTTGAAGTAACCAACAACAGATTCATTTATTGTTTTTGTGTAAGGTGTAAAAATAGATATCTTATTAATATCCAGTACTTTTAAAGCTTTAATCACAGAAGTTATCGGAGTTGTTACTTTTGCTTCTGGTTTGGCTAAATTAACTTTTTCTTTTATTACATCATATCCAGCAGCTACAGTTCCAGATGTGCACCCATATGCCACGCAATCTATTTTTTGACCAGGTAAAATATCATTAGTAACCTCTGTAATATCATCTGCCATTTTTGCTAATGTTTCATTAGTCAATGGATTATAGCAATGTATTCTATTTACATAGAGATCAACGTCTCTTCCATAAATCACATTATTAAAATCTTTTTCAATTCTGAAATCACTACCTAGTGTAATTAAGCCAATTCTAGGGTTGGATTTAGAAATGAATTTTGGTTCAATTTTGTTTAATTTCATAAATTACCTATAATAATTGAATTAAATATATATTAAATAAGGAGTCTAGTTAAAATAGGGTTTAAATCATAAAACCTACTTTTCCCTTGTATCTCTTGACGCTACTCATTCTTGGCTAATTTCACTGCTCATTAATTCTTTAATGTGAAGATTAAGGACTAATGAGCAAATAGCTCATACAGGGAACTACCAAAACGCTAGATCATAACAATCCCCTATCTAATCCAACTTATAATTTCATTGGTAAACTCATAGAGACATATATCATTAGTTTTAAGTTTAAAAAATTCCTTCCTCATCTAATTATTTTTACTTGAAGTAAGCTCATGTAATCTACTTAGCGTTCTCTTAAATGGTTCTGACAAACTTTTGGATGAAGTTAATTTATTTAAATTTGAAATACTACTAATGGCTAAACTTACCTTTTTTTCATAGATAATATCTATCAAAGTAATAAATCGCTGCTGTTGATTGGAATTTTTATCATTAAAATTAGGCAAGCTTTCAATGAAAATATATTGAGAAACATCAGTTATTTTAATATAATCTTCAGCTCCTATATTTTTATTGCATAGTTCACTAAAATCAAATCTCACAACACCATCATAATAATTTTTGATAATAAATTTTCTACCTTTAACTATTAAGATCTTTTCTTGTTTAATCTTATCCTTAGTAAGTTTTCTAAATAATTTATTAATTTTGAAATTGGTTATTTCATTTAAAGGATAGAAGTATCTATCATTATTTCTATTTTGAGATTTGCGATAATCTTCTTTTATAACAAGCGTTTGTTCTAAACATTTTTTTTTCATAATTCTTATAAACGGAATAAATTGTTCCCTTTGAAGGCCATCTTTATATAAATCATTTATTTTAACATTAGATGAAAAGATAACTCTGATATTTTCATCAAAAATTTTTTTAAATAAACTTCCTAATATCATTGCATCAACAATATTAGTGACCTGAAATTCATCTAAATAAATTAATTTATATTTTCTTTTTAACTTAACAACGAATTTATCAATAATATTTCCGTTTTTATTATTTTTGTTTTGAAAAATAAAGTCATGAAAATTAATCATGAATTCATTAAAGTGTAATCTATGTTTAGTTTGATCAAAGTTTTCATAGAAAAAATTTAAAATCATAGTTTTTCCTACTCCAACATCACCCTGTAAATAAAAACCTCGTGTAATATTTTTTTTTGAAAATAAATTTTTAATAAAATTATAATTAAAATTACTTTGATAAAATTTATTGATAACTTCTATTGTTATTATTTGATTAGTATTTATCTCTAAGTTTTTTGCCTTACAGTGATTTAAGAATAAATTTATAAGGTTCATATTTTTTTTTTAAAATCTATACCATATTCAGATCTAGGTCCTTTTCTTAAACCAAAAGGTCCAGATATAAAGAGTGTTAAAGGCTTGGTTCCTTTTTTTAAATCTACACGATGTAACGTGTTTGAAGATCTGAACCCAATATAACCGACAGGTCTCCAAAATTTACCATTTTTTAATGTTTCCCAATAACCATCTTTCAGGATTATTGTTATAAAAGGAAATGTATGATTATGAACTCCATCACCATGATCGTCAGCTAACATCTCGTGTATTAAAATATTAAATGGAAACCATCTTGGTCTATATCTCATTAATACATAATACCTGTTCATCCATGGTTTTGCTTCATTGTATTTTGGATGAGATGGGCCACGGTCTAAAACTATTTTTTTTCTACCTATTTTGTTAAGTAGTTTTAAAAACATGTTAGTTTAGTTTAATGATAGAGCTGTCAGTAGTAATAAACATTTTTTGATTTAATATTAATGGTCTTGCAATTTTATTATTATCTATTTTAATTGTGTCAATAACCATGCCTGTTTCTATATCTAAGACTAAAAGTCTACCATGACTTGTGGAGATATAAATATTATTATTACCAACAATAAAACCTGTTGGTAAGATTCTATTTTTTTTTCTATTTTTAAGGGTTTTAAAAGCATCTGTAATTCTAATGATTTTTCCAGAATTTTTATCAATAACAACTAAATAACCACTAAGAGATACTGTGAAAATATAATTATCAATTAAAGTTGGTCTCAAATTTGAATTAATTTTTTGTTTCCAATTTACAAAACCAGTTTTGATATCTAACGCAAAAAATTGATTTTTATTGTTTGAAAAGTATAAAGTGTATTTATCTCCTATTATATCAGATATTTTAAGAAAAAAGTTCTCTCCGTCAATAAGACTTGTTTGAGTCGGTGTTTGCCATAACAATTGACCAGATTCAATATCAACTGCACTTATGTCACCTAGGTAATTATTAAAATAGATTTTATTTTCAATTATGACCATAGAAAGCTTTTTTTGAGATCTAATTAAAGAGTTTTCAGTCTTAATCTTCCAAATTTCATTACCATCTTTAATATTGTATGCTCTTAGAGTGTTATTGTAATCAATTAAAAAAAATTTATCTTTATATATTTTGAGCTGTGAGTTGAATGGTGCTGTATTATTTTTAGACCATAATAACTCTCCCGTGTTAATATCCAACGCATAATATTTTGAAATATTGTCAGCAATTATTATAGTTTTTTTATTATTTTCAAAAAATAATATTGGATTTTGTTTTTTTTCTGATTTGGTATAATTATTTTTTTTCCATACTAAGTCAGAGTCTTTATCAAATCTTAAAATAGAACCCTTATTATCAAAGAAAATAATATCATCATTGTAAAGTGATATTTTAGTATCGTATTGATGAAAATTTTTTATTTTAGAAAACTTATATTTTGATAAATTTTTAAGATTTCCATTAAAATTAATTCTACCATTATTATTATCAAAATTGTTTATAAAGCTTTTATTTATTGGTTTTGAATAAAGTTTAATTTTTAAATTTGAGTTAAACTCTGAGATAAGTGTCGTTTCATTTGAAAAATTTTCTGTTTTGATCGTCTTTTTTACTTCTTTACACATTTTTACAAGAAATATTCTGTGACAACTTTCTTTTGTGGCTTGTGAATTGTCTTTAACTTTACTCTTTGTAATTTTTTCTTTTTTAATTACTTCTATTTTTTTATTTTTGGACCAAAATTTAGAATTTTTTTGTAATGAACAATTAGTTATAAGAAGAAATATTAGTACTATTTTTAAAGAATTATTCACCCAAATCTCTGTTTAATCTTTTTTTAGATTCTAATCTAATATCTTTATTGCCACCAGGAAGATCTAGTATCTGATTAAAAAATTCTTTAGCTTTTTGACTATCTCCCTTTGAATAAAAATACTCGGCTGCTAAATATAAAGCATGAGATTTCCATATACTTTCAGAATTAATAATTGGGTTAAGTATTTGCAATAAATCATTTTCAGTTGAAAAGTCTGAAATAAATAATGCTTTTTTGTATATAATTAGATTTTTAATCTCTAGGTCTAGATCTGTTTCATTTATTAATACGTCAAACAAGGTATTAATCTCATTTTTATTATTTATTAAATCATTATCAATTAAAAAATAGAGTGCTAACGGTGAATACGTTGGGTCATTTTCTTTTATTAATTTAGTTAGTTGATCAATTGTTTTTTGTGTGTCTTCTATCTTAAAATTTAATGTTGTTATATTAAACTGGTTTGCTAATTTTATCTTATCTCTTTCTCTTACTTCCTTCATTGAAAGATATCCAATAATTGAAATAAGTATAATTGAAAATCCTATTATAAGTTTTTTTTTATTATTAATTAAAAAATTTATAATTTTTTCATTTCTTGTATTCGAATCTATAATTGTTATTTCTTCATCCATATCTAAATCATTTTCCTTAGTACATACTGAAGAATACCACCATTTTTATAGTATTCTAATTCATTCTTCGTATCAATTCTGCAAAGTGTTTTAATTTTCTTAATATCTCCAGATAAATATTTTATCTCTACTTGCACGTGATCCGAAGGGTTCACGCCTTCTTGAATATCAAGAACTGTAATTAATTCTGAGCCAATTAAATTTAAGTTTATTCTATTATTTCCTTCAGTGAATTGAAGTGGTAATACGCCCATACCAATCAAGTTTGACCTATGAATTCTTTCAAAACTTTCTGCAATTACTACTTTTACTCCTAATAATTTTGTTCCTTTAGCAGCCCAATCTCTAGATGATCCTGTACCATATTCTTTTCCACCAATTACTGCTAAATCTGTTTTTCTTTTTTTATATTCTTCTACGGCGCTATAAACAGACATTACTTTTTCTTCTGGATATAATTTTGTAAACCCACCTTCTGTTCCAGGAGCCATTTCATTTTTTATTCTAATATTTGCAAATGTTCCTCTCATCATAACTTCATGATTTCCTCTTCTAGATCCATAAGAATTATAATCTTTGGGAAGTATTTGATGTTCCATAAAATATTCACCGGTGGGGCTTTCTTTTTGAATATTTCCAGCTGGTGAAATGTGATCTGTTGTAACCATGTCACCTAAAATTAAGAGTGGTCTTGCATCTTTAATCGGTTTAAAACCTTCAGGTTTATCAGATAAATTTTCAAAGAAAGGTGGCTTCTTCACATAAGTTGACCCTGAATCCCAATTGTAGATACTTGTATTTTCAGTTTTAATTTCTTGCCATTGTTTAGGTCCTTCTGAAACATTTGAATATCTTTTAATAAACATTTCTGGATTCAAAGATTCTCTTAAAGTATCTTCAATCTCTTTATTTGATGGCCAAATATCTTTTAAGAAAATATTCTTACCTTCTTTGCTTTTACCTAACGGTTCTTTGTATAAATCAAATTCCATATGTCCTGCAAGTGCGTAGGCTACAACTAGTGGAGGTGAAGCTAAGTAATTAGCCTTAATATGAGGGGATATTCTTCCTTCAAAATTTCTATTACCTGATAATACTGACACAGCGTATATATTTTCTTTATCAATAGCATTAACAATTTCATCAGGCAATGGTCCTGAATTTCCAATACAAGTTGTGCAACCATAGCCAACTAAATTGAAGCCTAATTTATCTAAAAATACATTTAATCCAGCTTTTGCTAAATAATCAGTCACTACTTGTGACCCTGGTGCTAATGATGTTTTTACCCACGGTTTAGTTTCTAAACCAAGTTCTACTGCTTTTTTAGCTAATAAGCCCGCACCAATCAAAACGTTAGGATTTGATGTATTTGTGCATGATGTAATTGCAGCAATTAATATTGATCCATCTTTGATTTCATAATCTGTTCCAGAAACTTTTGAAAAATGTTTTTCTTTTCTTTCAGTAGCATCTTCAAGTACTTTTTTAAATCCTGAAGAAGCATCAGTTAATAAAACTTTGTCTTGAGGTCTCTTAGGTCCTGAAATTGTCGGTACAATTGTTGACATATCTAATGATAATGTATCAGTGAATTCAATTCCGTCACT
>Ga0209710_1003760_pt1 | contig 10117 bp, 9 predicted proteins | sample ArcticOcean_MG_C_5_FD_187436 | JGI IMG/M metagenome (GOLD analysis project Ga0209710, IMG submission 187436) | Marine microbial communities from western Arctic Ocean - ArcticOcean_MG_CB4_138 (SPAdes) (version 2) | ecosystem: Environmental > Aquatic > Marine > Oceanic | place: Arctic Ocean: Canada... | reverse complement strand
TCGTCAGCGCCAGGTTCATAGCCGTCATCCATCGACTCGGATGTTGAAGATTCCAAATCACGTTCTCCCATAAATCACCTCCCGATGAATTTAGAAAAGACCACTAGTCAGCCTCGTATTATGACGAGGCTATAGGCTGAGTAAATCAAAGATTGAGTGCTAGAACAACAAAATACTAGTGGGAGTTTTACGCATATTTGAGTGGTAATAAGTCCGGCGACTCGCGGCCATCCTTGGCCGTCCATGCGCATGATTCTACTTCCCTGTAGAGGCCATCCTTGGCGTTGGATCGCGCATGCGAGCCGCCGTACAGAAAACAAAGCAATTTTGATGCCAGTTATTCAGGCTCATACCTATGCGCTTTTGATGAAGGGACGAAGGGATGTTTGCTTGTCCATAGGTGTCCGCTCGTGTTCGGACATGTGCCACGCGTTGTGGCATATTCTTGTGAGGCATGCGCATTCTTGCGTCGACGTGCTGCGCTGGTTAGAGTGGTTCATCTTCTATACATGCCCTCACAGGCCCAAGGATAAGTGATGACGTTACTGCACACGCCGCTTGATGCGCTGCACCGAGAGCTGGGCGCCAAAATGGTACCCTTTGCTGGTTATGACATGCCGGTGCAGTACCCTGCTGGCATCATTAGCGAGCATTTGCATACTCGGCAAGCGGCCGGGCTGTTTGATGTCTCCCACATGGGTCAAGTCATTATAGAGGGCCTCGGTAGTGCCGCAATGCTTGAGTCTCTTGTGCCCGTGGACATTGATGGGCTGGCAGACAATCGGCAGACCTATGCCGTATTCACTAACGAACAGGGTGGAGTATTGGATGACTTGATTATTACCCGTTGGTCTCAGGAGACATTTTTCCTCGTGGTCAATGCGGGTTGTAAGAGGCAGGATATTGCACACCTGCGGGCACACTTGTCGGGCCAGACGTTGACGGTACTGGAGCATCACGCCTTACTGGCGTTGCAGGGGCCAGCCGCACGAGAGGTTATTCGTACAGTCTGTTCTGACGCCGCAGAACTGCGATTCATGCAGGGCTGTCCTGGGATTATCGACGGTGTGAAGGTTTACATGACCTGCTCAGGTTACACCGGAGAGGACGGTTTCGAGATTTCTGTGCCGGGCGCAGCGGCCACAAATCTGGCTCGCCGACTGCTAAGTGATCAACGGGTACAGGCGGTCGGTTTGGGTGCCAGGGATTCACTGCGCTTGGAGGCAGGTTTGTGTTTGTATGGACATGAACTGACAACCGAGATTGACCCGGTGCAGGCGGGTTTAGTGTGGTCCATAAGTCAATCTCGGCGAGCCGAGGGTGAGCGCGCGGGTGGCTTCCCAGGTGCCGATGTGATCTTTAGGCGGATGATCGACAAGCCAGCCCTGCGTCGGGTCGGTTTGCGGGTGGACGGTAAGCGTCCGGTGCGAGAGGGTCAAGTAGTGCTAGATGAATCAGGTCGACAGGTGGGCGAAATCTGTTCTGCCTGTTATGGCGCTAGTGTTGGCGGCCCTATCGCCATGGCTTATATCGAACGGGAATTAGGTCTCCCGGGGACGAAACTGCTGGTGGTCTCGAGGGATAAGCACTTGCCAGTTACGGTGACACCCATGCCGTTCAATCCCCAGCGCTATTTCCGGGGTTAAGGTGACTCGCCAGTGCGGGCTGCCGTAATGCCCGTATTCGGCGCGTCAGGTTAGACAGGCGCACCCTCAGCCCAGTCAGCGGCAGGCGTGGCAGATAGAGCCAGCACAGCCGCAAGGCCACAACCAATAGCACCAGACTGCTCAGTAGTATCAGACGTTGTTGTGAACGACTGCGAGTCGTTGTCGCAGTATTTTTTGGGCCTGGAGCCACACCGCCAACCTCGATGCGTACTTCAGCCAGGGACAGCACTTCCAGTTGGGTGCTTTGCGTATTCCACCAGAAGTAATCTCTCGCTGGCAGCAGGAACTGTCCTGGTTGCTCGGCCACATAACTGATGCGAATACTCCGAGTGGCCAGAGTTTGGCCGCGGTTAACCTTGTTTTCTAGGACTGCTGGCGAGGGGTAGGGGGCAAGTCCTGGTTGCTTTTCGATCTCATAGGACGGCAGCATCATGGCCAGTACGTCCGATGCTTCCAGCAGGACCTCTTGTTCGAAGGCATCGCCCACCGCTAGATTATCAAGCGCTCTGTCGAAGCTCTGCCTGACGGAGAAGAGCGGGGCCGCTACCCACTGTTTGGCTTGGGCGAGGTTGTTCGGTATAGCAGCGGTGAAATGGCGCGCGGGGCTGTGCAATTCGCCTTGAATATCGCCTTCTTCTCCTCCATTCACGTGTAGTTGCAGAGGAATTGGACCGATGGTGAAATCGCCCGCACGCTGAGGAAATACATCCAGCGTCCAGCGCTGTATTGCCCAGGTCTGACCGTTATGGGTTTCGCTGGCATTACTGGCGAACTGTTCAGTTTGCAAAATGACCAGGCCCGGAACTTCGGGAATACCGATGCGCGTCCCGCCGGCAAACCATCGATCGGTGGCGATTTCGAGGGTTAGTGTTACTTTTTGTCCCGGCACGATACCGCTTTGTGGAGTGAGCGCGCTCTCGATGTGTAAATGGCCTGACGCCTCAAGTTCTTCGATCGAATTACCAGACGCGAGCGATGCACAGCCTATGGCCAGCATTAGCAGGCCTCGTTTTAGAAAAAATCCGCCACGTGTCACGGAATATTCCTCGAGGGCACATCCGTCTTTGTCTCTGCGTTCCTTAGTTGCATGCCGAACTTTATAGCCAAAAAGCGGGAAGGATCCTGCTGCACACCGCGCAACCACATATCCCTAGTGGCCGCATCCTGGAGTATGTCCTCGGCGGTCAGTTGTATCACTTCAGTCTGCTGCCAACTGATCTCGTCAGCACCTTGCGCGGGAATAGCGTCGTCGCCACTAAGCTGTTTTTCCTGAGTGCTTGCGCCTGCTTCCTGCTGTTGGCTTGCGCTGAGACGATCGATTTCGTCGATGATAGCGCTCACTTGGGAGCGGTTGGCAGTGGCACCTGAATAATCTGGGGTGCGCGCCAGCAGACGATCGTATCGGCTGACTGCGCGCACATAGTCACGCCCTTGCGCGCGCGCGTTGGCCTCATTAAAGAGTGCATCATCACTGTCTTGGCGTGAAAAGTATTCCGCTGCCAACATAAAATCTTCGCTGTAGTAGTAGGCTATACCCTTCCACATGAGGTCATTGAAACGGGCGGCGGCTTGTGGATAGCGGCCCAGTTGCAGAAGTAGTCGGCCCTGTTGATCGCGGGTTAACCACAGGTCCGCGAATTCCCTCATTGCGGCAGACTGCTCATGCGTAATAGGCGTAGTCTCTTGCTGTGCAAGTGCAGGTGCGGGAATACTGCTTAATACAACAGGCAATATCAGCCACATCCAAGTCAGGGTCCAGCCTCTCCTGAACCACATCAAGAACAGCCCCATTGCCGGAAATACCAAGAGGTAGCCGCTATCAAACCAAGGCAGGGCGCTGTCCTGGGTGACCGTATAGTGACTCTCGATACGCTGATTGATCTGGCGTACATCTGCATCATCGATGGTCAAAGACAGATAGACGCCATTTGCGTCAGTGGCCAGGGCTTTAAGTGATTCCCGTTCTAGTGGCGCTATTCCGGGTTCTTCATCCTCGCTCCCCACGCCTACAACAAGTAGTTGATGCGGGTGAGTTAAAAAGTACGATTCGAAAGCCTGCCCGCTCTTTGCTCCAAGACCATCGCTAAACATCACAATCGTCGCAGGGGCATTTCTGCCCCGAAGTATTTCATCTGCAAGAGGCAGGCTATATTCAGGGAATTTTCCGCTCCGCGGCATGATAGCGGGAGTGATCGCTGCAAGGTATTGATTGAGGATATCCTGATCGGCAGTGAGCGAAAGCACACTGTGCGCCGTCCCCGAATAGACGATAAGAGCGCTTTTCTTGTCTGGGCGAAGCGCCAGCAGGTCAGATATTTTCTGCTTAGCGCGCTGTAAACGACTGGGCTGCACGTCCTTCTGTTGCATAGTCGAGGACACATCTAACAGTATGATCAGTGCCGCTTGATCCTGGTTCAGGGGGGATAATTGTTGACGCCATGTGGGCCCCATTATCACTAACAACACCAGCACCATGAACAACAGCGAAAAATTTTTCGGGTTCAACCAGCGTGTATCGAAGCGTTGTAATCGCAGGTGCTGCAGCAAGTGTGGAGCGATGATACCCCCGAACATATCCTGCTTGTCGCGCTGCTGACTTCGTATCACCACCATTGCCAGCCACGGTATGAGTAGCAGTGCCCAAGTCGGCCGGAGAAAATGGAAGTGCTCCAGTACGTTGAGCTCAGGCGGCATGAGAGTCCCTTGTGCTGCGCAGCACGCGCCATGCGTGCCACGTTCTGTAGCCGTGATAGAGCGTATAAAAAATCAGCGCGACACAGAGCGGCAGCCAATGCAGACTTTGCCGTGGACGGAAGCTGATCGTTTCGTACAAGTCAGGCTCAAGTTCAGCAATGGTGTGGTACGCACGCTGTAACGCCTGTTGGTCCAGCGCCTCAAAACTCTCCCCCCCGGTGATCTCAGTGACGCGCTCAATAGTGTCAATATCGAGTGCCTCTTCTCCAACTGAGGCGGCGTCGCCAATGGCGATGGTGTAGATTCGGATATTGTAGGCGGCGGCGACTTTTGCTGCATCTATAGGCGGCACTATACTTCCAGTGTCGTTGCCATCGGTGAGGATGATCAGAACACGATTGTCTGATGTGCTCTCTTTGAACAGCTTTATCGCGAGTCCTATTGCATCTCCGAATACGGTGCTCTGGCCAGCCATGCCGATTTCGGTCTCCGCCAGTAATTTTGACCACACCACATGATCGCTGGTAAAGGGCGCTTGCAGATAGGAGGCACTGCCAAATACGATGAGACCCAGACGATCTCCCGTACGCTGGTTAGCCAGTTCCGCAAGAACCTGCTTCACGGCTTGTAGTCTGTCTACTGTTTCGCCGTCGGGCAGCACAAAGTCTCGAGTTCCCATGGACCCGGATAAATCCACGGCAATCATTAGATCCCGGCCAGACTTCTGTTGCTCAATGGGGGCGCCCACCCACTCGGGCTTGGCCGCAGCCAGCACCAGACAGACCCACATGAAGCCAACGAGAAAATACTGAAAACGGTCGCGGCGTAGAATGATCGCGCCACTGTGTGGACGTTGTTCACTCAATTCAACCAGCTTGTCGAAGAAGGGTACTCGAACGGAATTGCGACTTTCTTTATAGGCTGGTAACAATGGCATGAGTAAAGGAAGTGCAAGCAGAGATAGCGCCCAAGGATATGCCAACTCATACATGCGGTGAGCTCTCGTGATTGCATACCCAACTGAGGCAGGCTGCGAGCAACTGCTGCTGGACGATGCCGTCTAGTGTTGTGTGGTTATAGGTTCCCACTGCGAGTAAACGGCATTGTTCTGGCGAAAAAGGCGGAGGTGTGCAGTAGCCATTGAGAAAGTTGACCCAGCTATCGCCCGACAGGTGGGCCACTTGTTGTCGGGGGAAGGCGGCCAGCGCGGTCAACTTTAATATTTTATTCAGCTCTATCAGCCAGGTTTCTTCGCAGCTATTCATCGCAAAAACCTGGAGTCGGTCGGCCGCCTCGCGGCGGTAGCGATTGTGGTGCCAGTGACGCAGGCGCCTCCAGCTGTGGCGTAGCAATAATATCAGCAGCGCTGCCCCCACCCCTGTCCAACCGACAGCCTGTGGTAGCCAGCTGATGGCGTCAGGCGACGCAACTTCTGAAAATTCGTGCAGCGCGTAATTGCCAAAGGTTTCCGGCAGTGGGGGCAAACTCATTGCAAGACCCTCTGGCCACCGAGTCTTTCTCGCAACTGATCGGCAGCCGGTACGACTGTATCGACAGGCAGCACCGGAATACCATGACGCTTGAGTTCACCCTGTACATGCGCGATGGAGCTTTTGAAGCTCGCTTCGAATCTTTGTCCTAGTCCTTGCCTGGCAGGATCGATCTTTAGCTGAAATTCCCCATCGCTCACTACCAACTGGTCAGCCCTGGAGATATCGCGTTCCAATGGGTCATAGATCAGCGAGCAAACAATATCATTGTGTCGGTTCATGCGACGTAGGGCCTTGAGCGTGGCGTTGTTCCAGCCATAAAAATCTGATATTAATACCACGAGGTAGTCGTGACCAATGCTACGCTCCAGCAAGTTCAATGCTTGTGCCAGTGCATCGGGATTACTTTCGTAGCGAGTGTTTACGGATAGATCGTTGTTCATTGCCGTTAAGTCGCCCAGCCAGCCTATGACACGGCGTTCATTGCGCGTCGGTTTTGCCTCGATAATAGCATTGTCATTGAAGAGGAGTGCCCCGATACGGTCTCCCGCGGCTAGCACGCGCCAAGCCGTAATTGCTGCAACTTCTGCAGCAACGACAGATTTCATTTTTTTTATGCTGCCGAAGAACATCGGCAGTCGTTGGTCGACGACGACAATAACCGGCCGATCACGCTCTTCTGTGTAAACCCTCACATGGGGTTTTCCGGTACGGTTAGTGACCCGCCAATCCATATTGCGGATGTCGTCACCCGGTTGATAGTGGCGTAGTTCATCAAAATCCAGGCCACGCCCACGCAATCGAGACCGTTTTCGACCGCTTAATAACGAGCGCACGGATTGTCTTGGCAGATAGTTAAATCCTCGTGCGGTAAACCGCAGTCGCACGAGGGCGCGCAGGTTAGTGTATACATCCTCCTGTGTATTGCCGGTCATGGACGCCTAGCCTACTGCGACCTGCAGAATGATCTCGTCGATGATGGTATCGGGCGTTACGCCATCGGCCAGGGCATCGTAGGTCAGAATCAGACGGTGGCGGATTATAGAATGCAGCACTGAGCGAACATCGTCGGGATCGACGTAGTCTCTGTCATCCAGCCAAGCGCTTGCGCGGCAGGCTCGATGTAAGGAGATGCTAGCTCGGGGGCTTGACCCGGTCTCGATCCAGTGCGCCAGTTTGCCGCCATGCTTCTTGGGGAGTCGGGTGGCCATTACTAAATCGACAATATATTGTTCGACCGCTGCGGACACTTTCATTTTTTGAATGGTCTCTCGTGCGGCGAAGATATGTGATTGTGGGATGACTTCACGTGGCGCTGTTTGATGGGCTTCTTCTGTTTGCAGCATCCGTACGATGGCCAGTTCTGCCTCGGCATTTGGGTAGTTCACGGATATCTTCATCATGAAGCGATCCATCTGAGCTTCTGGTAATGGGTAGGTGCCCTCTTGCTCGATCGGGTTTTGGGTCGCTAGTACCATGAACAAAGCGGGCAAAGGGTAGGTCTTGCCCGCCACAGTGATCTGGCGTTCTTCCATGGCTTCAAGCAGGGCGGATTGCACTTTGGCGGGTGCGCGGTTGATCTCGTCCGCCAGCACCAATTCGTTAAAGATCGGCCCGGGCTGGAACTGTAGTTCGGACTTGCCGTGATTGTCCTGATAAATCTCGTTGCCAGTCACATCAGAAGGCAGCAGATCAGGCGTAAACTGAATGCGGCCAAGACTGGCCTGCAGTACTTGGGACAGCGTTTTAATGGAGCGTGTTTTAGCGGTTCCCGGCAAGCCCTCCAGCAGCACATTGCCATTGCACAGTAGTGCAAGCGCGAGGGTGCGAACCACTTCATCTTGGCCGATGATCGATTGTGCCATTTGTTGCATTATGGAGTTGACGGCACTCAGGTGATCGTTGGGCAAAGCGTTGCTCCTTTTATGATTCGCTGAATTGCGCGTCGGGCTGGGCTGCTGCGAGTCAGTATAACGGCATTACTCGCAAATACTCAGGCAGCCCAGGCGCGCTTTGCTCGAAAACGCCGCGACAGATATTGCATCTGGTCCGCGAAGACCCGATCTTTAGCGAGGAAATGCCACTCCCAAGGGTTGGGCCTGAAGGGCACGGCCAGCAATGGCATCCGTGCTTCCTCGGGTGTTTGATTATCTTTTTGCCAGTTACAGCGTTTGCAGGCAGCCACCACATTTTCCCAGCGATCAGTGCCGCCGCGAGAGGTGGGGAGCACATGGTCGCGTGTTAATTCTGTGCGTGCAGACTGTTGTCCGCAGTAGAGACAGCGATGGTCATCGCGGCGAAATAGTGTGCGGTTGCATAAAGGGGGACTGAAACCCTGAATTATCTTTCCCTGAATAGCCACAATCGGTTGTAAATCGATGCGGGAGCGCAATCCATTGCTGCGCTGAATGCCACCGAAAATTGGAGGCAAAACATCCCCGATGCCGTAAACGACATGACCTTTGGCATAGGCTGTAATGGCCTCGTGCAGCGTTATCCAACCACGGGGTTGGCCGGCGAGGTCCAGTCGCAGGATCGTTTGCATTATCTCGCACTCACAAGCTTGGGTTCAAACTACTGCAAAACGGTAGTAACTACAATATGCACTATGCCTGTCTGTTGAGGGAGGCGGGATAGTCGCTTGCAGCGTACGCCAAAAGCACTTGTTTGGCATTTGTGCTCAGCACATTTTAGGGCTTGCTAGGCAGTGCTTTAGGATTGTGGGCTGATGACTTATGCGGAGGTCACGGCTATCCATGTTGCTGACACCAGCGTTTTTCCCGCTAATAGCACCTTGCCTTCAAAATCCTGTCCGGCCTTGATCTCGCCCACCCCTGCGGGTGTCCCGGTCATGATAATATCGCCGTCTTCCAGGGTAGTGAAAGTCTCCAGCTCTCTTATTATTTGTACAGGGGTATATATCATCAGACTTATACCTCCTGCCTGCCGCTGCTCGCCGTCTACGTTCAGCTGCAAAGACAGACCTTCGATGTCTTTTGGGAGGGTGACAAACGCACTGAACAGCGCGGCACCATCGAAGGCTTTGGCTCTCTCCCAAGGTAATCCTTTTGCCTTTAATGTAGATTGAAGCGCGCGTTTGGTGAGGTCCAAACCGAAGCCAACCGCGTCGAGCTTGCCTTCCTTCACGGTAAAAGCCAGTTCACTTTCATAGTGCAAGGGTTGATTGTTGATGTCGGAGTACAGAGTGCCACTGATGGCGGAGTTCGGCTTATTAAATACCACCATGCTGTCGGGGATTTCGTTGCCCAGTTCCTCGATATGCGCTCTGTAGTTGCGGCCTACGCAAAGTATTTTTGAGGGTTGGACCGTATTCCCATTGACGTTAATGGTATTCATATTTTCACTTCTTTGCTGGTGTCTCAGAAGCGACGGCGGCTGAGCGGCTCAACAACTTGCACCTTCTGCCAGATTGCATTGCGCCTTTTCGGACTCTGAGAGGGTAAGTTCATACACCTGACTTTCCGGAAGAGGGATGATGAGACCATTGTATTCGACGGAGTTGTCTTTCTCGGTGTCGCAGGCAAACGCCATTGTGTAATCTCCGGCGGGTAAATAGCCGAAAGAATAATCCCAGCTGCCAGTTAAGGCATTATTTTCCAGGGAGGCAACTGCAAAAGGCGCGAGTGCGTCAGCGGGGGGAGTCGCAATGCTGCCACTGGTAAATACATCCGCTAAGCGCTCTTTTTCCTGGCCTACCTTGCCGTTGTAGAGGTAGAGCCTGTTGCCTTTTTGAGGGTCGGCTTTTTGGTCGCAAGGTGACACACCATTAAATAAGGCGCTGTCTATCTGACCTGACAAGGTGGCATCTGTCTTGTTGTTCTCAACTCTGATGCCGTTTGTTGCCAGCAGATACTGGTCAGAACCTGGCTGGTGTTGAAGCGCCTGCGCTAGGCCGAACTCAACGGTGAAGGCTTGAGAGCCAGAAGAAAGGCGAAGACCCGGTAGTTTCAGTTGTCCTCCGGATACGGTGATTTTCTTCAGACTGTCATCGGCCTCCTGCACGTAAGAATTGTTAACGCCATTGGTCAGTATGTTAATACGCACATCGCTGTAAGTGCCAGGGTCAAGTTCGAGATCTTTGATGACAATTAGCTGATTGACACCTCGATATGCCAATAGGTCGACCTGAAATGTGTTGGCATCGCTTAGGCCCTGCTCATTAATGGTAAAGGTATCAATCACGACATCTTCACCACCGATGCGCTGAAAGATAATGGCATCGACCTCAATCACCACCTGCTTTAG
>Ga0209710_1003754_pt1 | contig 10123 bp, 8 predicted proteins | sample ArcticOcean_MG_C_5_FD_187436 | JGI IMG/M metagenome (GOLD analysis project Ga0209710, IMG submission 187436) | Marine microbial communities from western Arctic Ocean - ArcticOcean_MG_CB4_138 (SPAdes) (version 2) | ecosystem: Environmental > Aquatic > Marine > Oceanic | place: Arctic Ocean: Canada... | reverse complement strand
AAAAAAGAATTAAATGATTTTAAAAAAAATAAAAATTTTAAGAAACAAATTTAAAAAATATCACATTGATGGTTACATCATTCCAAAAAATGATGAGTATTTTTCTGAATATGCAAAAAATGACAGATTAAAAAATATTACAGGCTTTTCAGGTTCGGCAGGCCTTGCAGTAATTTTAAAAAACCAAAATTATTTATTTGTTGATGGAAGATATACTATTCAAGCACATCAACAATCATCTAAAAATTTTAAGATAATTGAAATTCATAAAAAACTACCTCATACAATTATTAAAAATTTTAATTTGGGTTACGACCCAAAACTATTTACATCCAAATTACTAAGCAAATATTTTGTAAATAATGACTTAATTTCTATTGATCAAAACCTAATTGACCAAATATTTAGATTTAATGAAAAACGTACAAAACCATTCTATTCTCTGGACAAGAAAATTGTAGGTGAGGCTTACAGTTCTAAAATTTCTAAAGTTGTAAGATTTCTTAAAAACAACAAAGCAGATTATTGTTTCATTTCTGCGCCAGAAAATGTGGCTTGGCTTTTAAATATACGTGGATACGATAATCCAAATAGCCCAATTGCAAATGCTAGATTGATATTAAATAAAAGAAAGGAATTGTTTTTAATAGCAAATGAAAATAATTTAAAAAATCTCTTATTAGATAAGAAAATTAAAAAGCAACAAATTTTATCAATCAAATCACTTCCACAATTTTTAAATAATTTAAAAGGTAAAAATTTTATTATTGATAATAAAACTTGCTCAATTTTCTATGAAAAAATAATTAAATCAAAATTTAATATACTTAAATTTGATGATCCTGTTTATGAACTAAAATCAATCAAAAATTCCAGTGAAATAAAACATATGATTGAAGCCCATAAAAAAGATGGCTTAGCATTAACAAGGTTTATCTATTGGATTAAAAATATTAACAAAAAAAAAATAACGGAAGTATATGCGCAAGATAAATTAGAAAAATTTCGAAAACTAAATAAAGATTATTTATTTCCAAGCTTTGATACTATTGCTGGCGCTGGTTCAAATGGTGCAATTGTTCATTATAGAGCTAATAAAAAAACAACTAAAAAAATTGAACGAAGTGATATTTTATTAGTAGATTCTGGTGGGCAATATCATTACGGAACTACAGATGTTACAAGAACCATTTCATTCTCAAAACAAAACAAGTTTATCAAAAATGCCTATACAAACGTATTAAAAGGCCATATTGCCGTTTCCTTAACAAACTTGAACAAGGATAACACGGGGAAAAAAATAGACATAAAAGCTAGACAATTTTTAAAAAAAGAAGGTCAAGATTATGCCCATGGAACAGGACATGGAGTTGGTTTTTTTTTAAATGTTCATGAGGGACCTCAATCAATTTCAAAACATAATTCTATAAAAATAAAAAAAGGAATGATCTTAAGCAATGAGCCTGGTTTTTATAAAAAGAACTACTTTGGTATTAGAATTGAAAACTTAATTTATGCTAAAAAAACCAAAGGAAGCTTAAATTTTGAAAACCTTACACTTGCTCCTTTAGAAAAAGACCTAATTAACTATGAACTATTAAATAAAACAGAAAAAGACTATTTATTTAAATATCATTTAAATATTTATTCAGAATTTTCTAGTTTGCTTAATAAAAAAGAGAGAAAATGGTTAGCTACTCTTATTTAGCATTTTTAACCATTCTGCTTGATTTATAAATTTTATATTCAAATCCTTAGCTGTATTTATTTTTTTTAGAGTTGGTTTTTCTCCAATAATTAAATAATCAAGTTTTTTATTAACATTACTAATTATTTTTCCTGAATTTTTTTCTATCAATGATTTTGCTTCCGCTCTGCTAATACCATTCAACTTTCCAGTTAACATAAAAGTTTTGTTTTTTAATAGCCCATTACTATTTATTAAAATTACATCTTTGATAAATAAATTTTTTTCTAGCTCAGACAGCACTTTAAGATTAGTTTTGTTTAAGAAAAATTTTTTGATAGATTGAATTTGTGTAATCCCAATTCCATCAATATTAGATAAATTTTCAATATTACTTTCTCCTGACAGTCCAAAAAAATTAGGTGATGTTTTGAGATGACTTGCAATAAGTTTTGCATTTTCTTCTCCTATATGCCTTATACCCAAGGAATAAATAAATCGTTCTAAAGAAATATTTTTTTTTTCTTCAATTGCAAATTTTAAATTAGCAACCGATAATTTTCCCCATCCCTCAAGTTCTTCTATTTTATTATAGTTAAGATTAAATATATCTTGTGGAAGTCTAACTAATTTTAAGTTCCAAAAATTTTCAACAATTTTTTTACCAAATCCATCTACATTAAATGCATCTTTAGAAACAAAATGTTTAATTTTTTCTATAGCAATTTTTTCACATTCAAATCCCTCACTAGCACACCTTCTTACGGCATCTTGTTTTTTGGTTATCTCATTATAATCTTTAATTGTTTTGCTCCCACAAGATGGGCATTTAAGAGGAAAAATAAATTTTTTTGAGTTTTGTTTTCTTTTTTTTAGATCTACCAAAACTACATGTGGTATTACATCACCAGCCCTTTCTACTGTAACTGTGTCGTCAATTCTTATGTCTTTTCTAATAATTTCATCTTCGTTATGAAGTGTTGCATTTGAAACAATTACACCACCTATATTAACTGGTTTAATTTTTGCAACTGGTGTTAATGCACCCGTTCGACCTATTTGAATTTCAATATCAATTATTTCAGAAATTGAACTATTGGCAGAGAACTTGTGTGCTATTGCCCACCTAGGTGCATTTGCAGCAAATCCCAATCTTTTTTGTAAACTAAAGTCATTAACTTTGTAGACAATTCCATCAATATCAAAGGCTATTTCTTTCCTTTTTTCTTCCAAGTTTTTATGATTTAGCATTAAATTTTTAACACCTGAAATTTTTTTATTAAATGGATTTATCTTAAAGCCCCATATCTTTAAATTTTTTAAAAACTCAGTTTGATTGTAGATCTTCATTTCTTTAGCATGACCATAGGTGTATGCAATAAATTTTAATGGAATCTTAGCTGTAACGGAAGGATCTTTTTGCCTCAATGATCCTGACGCTGCGTTTCTAGGATTGGCAAACTTTTCACTAATTTTTTTAAAGTCATTGTTTTCTATAAACACCTCTCCCCTAATATCAATTTCATCAGGAAAGTTTTTTATATTTATTTCCTGTGGAATATCACTAATGGTTTTTAAATTTTGTGTAATATCTTCTCCTTCTGCACCATCTCCTCTAGAGAGTCCCTTTATAAATTTTCCATTAATATAAATTAATGAAGCCGATATTCCATCAATTTTAGGTTCTACACTATAATAAATCGTATTTATTTCTTTTAAACTTAAAAAATTAAATACTTTTTTTTCAAAGTTTTTTAAATCTTCTTCATTAAAAGCATTTCCAAGCGACAACATCGGAATCCTGTGTTGTACTTTTTTAAAATTTTTAGATGGTTGAAAACCTACTATTTTGGTTGGTGACAGTCTATTGTTTAAAAATTTATATGAGTTTTCTAAATTAATTATATTTTTTTTTAGAAAATCATATTCTTGGTCTGAAACAATTGGACTATCTTTATCATAATATCTTTTATTATATTCTTCTAATAATTTAATTTTATCTAAATAGTCTTTAGTTATTTTTTTGTTATTCATTTATTAAAAAAGTTTTTTAAATTTTTCTTTTAAACTTTTTTTTTCTTTTTTAATTTCATTAACTTCATATTCTTTGTTAAATATATTATAAGTTTTTTTGTACCATTCACTTGAAAGGTAATTATACCCCAATAAATTAGCATACTTTTTAGCTTCACCCTCTAGTCCTATTTTATAATGAATTTCTACCAATCTATGTATTGCTTCTTCTGCATAAATTGTCGTGTCATAATCATTCAATATATTTTTAAATCTATTAATTGCTGCCACCCATTTTTCTTTTTTTATATAATGTCTACCCAAATACATTTCTTTTGAAGCCAAAATATCATTAATTAAACCTATCTTAAATTTAGAATCGAGTGCAAAGTCTGTATTTGGATAGTTATCAATTACATGGTTGAATTTTTTTTTAGCTTTAATCAAAGGTTTTAGATCTTTTTTTTCTCCTTCTATATTTTCATAATAACACAAGCCCATTAAATAATGCACATAGTCTAATCTTTTATCTTTTGGATATGTTTTTAAAAATCTTTCAAGGTTATATATTGCTTCATAATAGTTATTTTCAATATAATAAGCATATGATGCCATTAATGAAGATTTTGACGCCCACTCAGACTGTGGGTATAATAACTCTGCCTCTAAAAATTTTTTTGCTGCAAAAAAAGTATCATTCTTGTTTAAGGCTTTTGTCCCATCTTTGTATGCTTGTATCATTTCATCTTCTTGATTAATTTCTTGTATTAATGAAATTTCTTTATTATTTTTAGCACACGAAGTTAGCGCTAAGATCGTTAATAATATTATTAATTTAAATAAATAGTTCATTTAATTTTACTACAATATATATAATAAAAAAAACTAAGCGATAGACCTTAAATGAGCTTTATTGATAAAAGTATTTGGTAAATATTTTTCTGAAATTTCAATTAATGAAAAATTTTCATCATTTTGAAAAACTTTTCTTAGTAATTGATTTGTAAGCTTATGTCCTCCTTGAGAACAAGTTATTTTTCCAATTATTTTATAACCAGCTAAATACAAATCCCCCATACAATCTAAAATTTTATGGTTTACAAATTCTTTTTCATTTCTAAGTCCATTTTGATTTAATATTTTATTATTCTTAACAACTATCGCATTATCAAGGTTGCCTCCTTTAGCTAAACCCATCTGTTTCAATTTTTCTATATCTTCGAATAAACAGAATGTTCTAGAGTTATAAATGTCACTCAAGTCTGTTTCAAATACTTTTACTGAGTTTCTTTGTGTTCCTATGGTCTCATTTTCGTACTTTAATTCAAAATCTATATCTAGACTAATTTTACTTGGTTCAATAGAAATTGTTTTATTGCCATCTGCGAATTCTATTTTTTTTTGAATCTTAATTATTTTAATTGGGGCATCACTATTTTTAATTCCAATTTTATAAATTGCTTCAACAAATAGTTTTGCTGAACCATCTAAAATTGGCACTTCTTGATTGTCAATTTCAATTAAGGCATTGTCGATGCCTAATCCATATAATGCTCCCATCAAATGTTCTATAGTTGATATACTTGCACCACTTTCATTTGAAATAGTTGTACAAAATATTGCACTACTAACATTAAATATATTAGGGACTACTATATTATTTTCTTTAAGATCTATTCTTTTAAAAATAATTCCTGAATTTGGTACTGCTGGCTTTACAGTCATTGTTACAGTTACACCACTATGAAGAGCAATTCCTTTGAATGTGAGATCTCTATTAATAGTTTTTTGATTTAATGCTGACATTGGACTCTTATAAATAGTTGAACTAAATTAAGAAAAACAAGAAATGTTACAGGAAAATACTATTTTATCTAAATAAATGAAAAAGTTTTTCAAAAAATCCTTGTTTTATTGTTTTTTTTGAAACTACTACGACTTCTTGTTTGTTATATATTTTTCTTAGCTTGTAACCAGACTGACAAACATCTCCCAGAGTTTCTTCTAAAAAATGAATATCTTTAGAAAATGAAATTTTATCTTTAAATTTATTATCTAAAATTTTTGATCCCTCCCCCATCAGTATCATCTTAAATTGACTCTTTATTTTCGTATTTGAGACAAGAGATTTATCACATAATTCCAAAATCTCCTCTGTTCTAGCAAAGGCTATTTTTTGTAGCATTTCCAAAGAAAAATTTGGATTATCAACTTTTAGATTATTTTTTTCAAAATTTAATTTAAGTTTTTCCGCTTCGTTAATATCAACCTTTAAAAGTAGAGAAATATCTTTAGTAATATGATTTCCACCAATTGGCAAAACATCCAAAAAGATTAATTTATCGTTGTTAAAAGAAATAATTGATGTTTTTTTAAAACCAATATCAATGAAGGATACCTCTCCTGTTAAATCTAAATTATTTTTATAATTGATAGATTTTGCATAACTAGAGCAAATTATTTGATTAATTGATATATTCAATTCTGAAAAAATACTTTTAAAGCTAAACACTAACTCACTTGGAAGGCAAATAAAAATAATATCTAGTGATATGAATTGGCAATCAATTTTATCTGGTAGCTCAGAATAATCAACATTATCAATTTTATAATTATTTATAATTATGTGTGCAATATCATAATCTGAATAATATTTTAATATTTGCTGCTTCGCTTCTTGAATTAAAAATAAAATATCATCTTGTCTTAATTTAAGTTCTTCGATTTTTTTAAATACAGAAATTGCAACAGATATTGTTTTTGAGCTATCTATCATCAAATCTATATTATCAATATATTCGTTTGTGGATTTTTCTAGTGACAGAACAATTTTTTGAATATCTAATTTAAAATTAAATTGATCTGTATAAAAATTACTCTCAATAAAAAAAGGATTATTTTTGTCTTCTTCATTAAATGCACCCGCTCTTATTTTTGAAAAGCCACAGTCAATTACTGTTTGAAATTTTTTATCACTCATTATTTGGTAACTAAATGATCTTTTACTCTTAAATCAATAAATTTATAATCTTTAAAATTATCATTATCGATAAGTTTCTTAGATAAATTTAATGACACTACAATATCTTCTTGTGGTAGCTTAATCAAAATATCCTTATCAGTTAAAATATCCCATCTTCCTGATGGGAAAAAAGATAATTCTTTTAAATTTGAAAAGGTAAATATAGACTTTTCAATATTTTGTTTAAATGATAAAAAATCATAAGAATTAAATTCACCAAAGATATATGGGAGTAATTCATTGTTACTTTTATCTTCAATTAATTTACCATTAGCGCCTACTAGAAATTGACTATTATTAGAAACTCGAGCAATAAATTTAGTTGGTTTAATTTCAATATTAAGTGTTGATGGGTAAATTTTTTTTATATTAAACTCTTGTATAATATTGTGTTTTTCTAAAATTTTTCTTATTTCATCTTCACTAATGACAAATATACTTTTATATAAAAGGTTATTAAGGTTATTTAAGATCTCTAAATTTTTTCTCTCAGAAAGACCTATAATATTAATTTTACTTATTGATAAAGATAATTTTTTTTGATCGTTTATAAACTTTGCACTAGTAGTGTTTAAAATGAATAAAAATAATAAATAAATTATTATCTTATTTTTTTTACCTGTTGATTGATGCATCTTTTAGAATCCATTCAATTAATCTTATAAAGCTTATATTTTTATGTTTTGCTATCTCAGGGACCAATGAAAGTTTAGTCATTCCAGGCTGAGTATTTATCTCTAGTAAATAAAACTTCCCATTAAAAAATTTAAAGTCCGATCTCGTAACACCTTTACAGCCTATAATTTTATGAGCTTCTCTTGCTATGCTAGTAATTTTAGCTAGATTATTTTTGCTCAAATCTACAGGAATTAGGTGCTTGGTCTTAGCGCTAGAATTATATTTTGCCTCATAATCATAAAACATCCTTTTAGGTTCAAGTTCAATTGCACCAAGTGCTTTATTATCCATTATTGCAACTTGGATTTCTCTACCTGGTATAAATTCCTCAATTAATATTTCATTATAACCCTTTAAAGCATTTAGATTTTTTATTATATTAGTCTTCTCACAAATATATACATGAATGCTTGACCCTTCATTTACAGGTTTTGCTACTACAGGGAATTTTAATTTTTTTTCAATTAATTTTATAATATTATGTTTATTTTTTTTATGATTAAATTTGATATATTTTGGAGTAAGTATTTTATTTTTTATAAAAATTTTTTTTGAAATTACTTTATCCATTGCTATTGATGATGCAATTATACCTGAATGCGTATATGGAATTTTTTTAGTCTCTAAAATAGTTTGAATGTATCCATCTTCACCAAATTGTCCATGTAGTGCATTAAAAATAATATCTGGTTTAAATAAATTAATATTCTTTGATAGATTTTTATCAGGCTCACTAATTAAAACCTTATATCCATTTTTGATTAATTCTTTGGCAACTTGTTTTCCAGTATCTAAGCTAATTAGTCGTTCCTTGGATACACCACCAGATAATATTAAGATTTTTTTTTTCATTTTATTTTAAAATTTTAATTTCTTTTTCTAATACTACTCCAGTTTTTTTTTTCACACTTTTCTTATCAAATTCAATCAATTTATTCATATCTTTAAAACTAGCATTGTTTTTATTTACAAAAAAATTACAGTGCTTATTTGAAATGTGAGCATCTCCAAAGCTGGTATCAAGTGCTACAGATTCTTTTATCAATTCCCAAACTTTTTTATCAGTTTGATCAATTGGATTCTTGAATGTACTGCCACTTGTTTTTATTTTTGTCGGTTGTGCGTTATCTTTCTTTTCCTTTAATTCTAAGACTTCTTTTTCGATCTCTTCTTTATTTTTTCTTGATCCTTTAAACGATGCACTTAAAAAAATTAAGTCCTCTTTTAAATCATTACTTCGGTATTTGAATATAACTTTGCTCGCTGGTATTGTTAAAACTTGTCCATTTTTATCAATTGCTTGGATCGATAATAGCACATCTTTAAACTCTTTATTAAAACATCCAGCATTCATTTTTAGTCCCCCACCTATAGTACCTGGTATGCATGCTAAAAATTCAAATCCACCTATTCCGTTATTCAGTGCAAAATCAGAGAGCTTTTTATCGAGACAGGCACTACCTGCTATTATGACATCATTTGGTAACATGGAGATATTGGAAAAATTTTTTCCTAATTTGATAACAACACCATCAAATTTTTCATCACTTATAAGAGTATTCGAGCCCGCACCTAAAATATGTACTTTTTCTTTTTCTCCAAATTTTTTTAAAAACAAAATTAAGTCAGTTAAACTATCTGGTCTAAAGTAAACTTTGGTTTGCCCACCAATATTAAACCAATTACTCTTTTTTAAATCGTAATTAAAGTGAATTTTACTCCTAATTTCATTAGCAAATTTTCTTATTTCTTCAATGTTCATTTGATCAATTCTGGTAATTGTCTTATCCATGTTGAAATTGTACCCGCGCCCATACCAACAACTATCTTTTTACCAAAAATAGTATTTTTAATAAATTTTGCTAATTGATACTGATCCTCAACCATAAAAAGTTTTACTTTTGAATTTTTAATAATATCTTTTGCAAAATTATCGTATTTAAATCCTAATTTTATTTTTTCTCCCGCTGTATATATTGGACATAATATTACAACATCAGCTTTTTTAAATGATAAGCTAAATTCTTTTTTAAGATCTTTTAGTCTGGAAATTCTGTGTGGTTGAAATATACAAATCACCTCTTCCTTCTTATAAGCAGCTCTCACACCATTTAACATTTCTCTAATTTCAGTTGGGTGATGGGCATAATCATCATAAAAATTAGTTTCTCTATGTGTAAAAATTTTATTAAATCGTCTTTGAACACCCCTAAATTCTTTTAATCCTTTTTTGATAATATTTTGTGGTATTCCGATTATTAATGCTACAGCTACTGATGCTGTAGAGTTTCTAATATTGTGAATTCCCAATAATGGTAATCTAATTTTTCTTATAGTTAAATTCTTTTTTCCTGGCAAATTTATAGCAAGATCATATTGAGAATATTCTTTTTTTTGTATTATATTTTTAATACAGAAATGTGATTTATGGTCAATTCCATATGTATAATAATTCTTCATTTTTAATTTACTTAATAAATCTTTATTATTTTTGTTATCTATACAAATAAAAGACTTTCCAAACGAAGGGACTTTATTAATAAATTTAATAAATAATTCTTTAAGATCTTTCATTGAATTATAAAAATCCATATGTTCACGATCAATATTTGTTACTATAGAATAAGTTGGTGGCACATGTATGAAGCTACCATCTGACTCATCAGCTTCTAATATACACCAATCACTTTTACCTAGTTTTGCAGAATTTTTTATTGCATTAA
>Ga0209710_1003752_pt1 | contig 10127 bp, 5 predicted proteins | sample ArcticOcean_MG_C_5_FD_187436 | JGI IMG/M metagenome (GOLD analysis project Ga0209710, IMG submission 187436) | Marine microbial communities from western Arctic Ocean - ArcticOcean_MG_CB4_138 (SPAdes) (version 2) | ecosystem: Environmental > Aquatic > Marine > Oceanic | place: Arctic Ocean: Canada... | reverse complement strand
TGGCTGCTGGATCAAGTAAACGTTACGGAACAGAAAATAAACTTTCTGCATTAATTAATGGCAAGCCTGTAATTAATCATATACTAGATGCATTATTAAAAACTTTTCATCATAATGAAATTATAGTTGTGGTAGGACATGATTTTCAAAACATAATTAATTTAATTAATAATCCAAAAATTAACTATGTTAAAAATCAAAATTATAAAAATGGGATGGGAACATCAATATCTTCTGCTATGAAAAAAATTGATTCCTATACTAATGGTGTAATGATAATTCCAGGAGACATGCCTTTTATAACAATAGAAGATTTAATCAAACTAGAAAGAAAATTTTTGGAATTAAAATGTACAAAAGTTGTTTGTCCAAAACATAATGGTATTATTGGAAACCCAGTTTTACTTCCTAAAAGCTATTTTAAAATATTAGAAAGTTTAAATGACGACATTGGGGCAAAACCTTACATTAAAGATAAAGATTTATCTTTTGTTCACACCAATTTTGGAACAAACTTTGATGTAGACACCGTTGAAAATTTAATCAAAGCTAAAAGGTTATAAGCTATAATTTTATATTTAAGAAGCTGCTCTTGCTGCTTTTTTTCTCTCGTGCTCTTTTAAATATCTTTTTCTAACTCTTAGGCTTACTGGAGTAACTTCAACTAACTCATCGTTATTAATAAACTCTAAAGCAAATTCTAAAGTTACATTAATTGGTGTTGTTAACGTTACAGCTTCGTCGGTTCCAGAAGATCTAATGTTAGTAAGTTGTTTACCCTTAAGAGGATTAACTACTAAATCGTTATTTCTACTATGTATACCTATAATCATACCTTCATAAATTTCTATGCCGGCCTCTACAATCATCTTTCCTCTATCTTGAAGATTAAATAAGGCATATGGAACCGCTTTACCCTGACCAATAGATATAAGTGCACCGTTCCTTCTTCCTGTATGTAATCCTTGAATAATTGGTCCATATTTGTCAAAAGAATGGTAAAGCAGACCAGAACCAGAAGTTAAAGTTAAAAACTCAGCCCTAAAACCTATCAAACCTCTACTTGGCATATTATAATCTAAACGAACTCTTCCTTTTCCATCCGAAACCATATCTGATAATGAAGCTTTTCTCTCACCCATTTTTTCCATTATCTTACCTTGATGTATCTCTTCAACATCTATGGTTACACTTTCGTATGGCTCTTGTTTTACCCCATCTGTAATTTTAGTGATAACTTCTGGAGAAGAAACTCCCATTTCAAAGCCTTCTCTTCTCATATTTTCAATTAAAATTGATAAGTGCAATTCTCCTCTGCCAGAAATTCTAAATTTGTCTGGATTATCTGTATCTTCAACTCTTAATGCAACATTGGTTTTTAACTCTTGATGCAGTCGATCCCTAATTGATCTACTTGTAACTAACTTACCTTCTTGCCCTGCAAATGGACTATCATTGACTTGTATCACCATACTTATGGTTGGTTCATCAACAGATAATTTCTCAAGTATCTCTAATTTACCTTGTTCGCAAATAGTATCAGAAATTTTGAGTTCACCTAATCCACTAATCGCTACAATATCTCCTGCGCTAGCTTCATCAACTTCTTGTTTATCAAGGCCATGAAAATTCATAATTTGTAAAACTTTCCCTTGGCGCACTGAACCATCAACACTTCCAATACTCACGGATTGACCTTTTTTAACTTGACCTCTTCTAATTCGTCCAGTCCCAATCAGTCCAACATAACTTGAATAGCTCAACGCTGAAACTTGAATTTGAAGGTTACCATTAGGGTCAACTTTGGGAGCCGCTACATTGTTTATTATAGTTTCAAATATAGTATCCATATTATCTGTCTTATTTGACAAATCCTCTGTTGCCCAACCTTGTATTGCTGAAGCGTATACTACTGGAAAGTCTAGTTGATTTTCATCAGCACCCAATCTATCAAAAAGATCAAATGTTTGATCTAATACCCAGTCAGGTCGGGCACCATCCCTATCCACTTTATTTATTACCACAATAGGGCGCAACCCTGCTTGCAGAGCTTTCTTAGTTACGAAACCAGTTTGAGGCATAGGACCATCTACGGCATCTACTAATAGTAGAACAGAGTCAACCATAGACAAAACTCTTTCAACTTCTCCACCAAAATCAGCATGACCTGGAGTATCTACAATGTTAATTCTAAATTCTTTCCACCTAAGCCCAGTATTTTTTGATAGTATAGTAATCCCTCGTTCTTTTTCTAAATCATTAGAATCCATAACTCTTTCAACTGTTTGAGAGTGAGCTGCAAACGTTCCAGATTGTTGTAATAACATATCGACCAATGTAGTCTTGCCGTGATCGACATGAGCAACTATTGCTATATTTCTTATTAATTTAATTTTATCTTCTAACGTTAAATTATTACTCATCATAAACTCTATTATTTTAATTAATTATTTTTAATATACAAAAAAGCCTATATAGCTCTTTATTAAGAGATTTGTCACGTAATAAAATTATTCTAAGTTTATAAAATAAAATTCATATCAATCATTAGACAAATATATCTTCGTCATTATTTGAAACAGTCTTTATCTTTTCTATTTTTAATGCCAAAGCAAGTAATGGCGGAACCATTAACAATGTTAGCAATGCTGAGGTAGCTAACCCTCCAAAAACTACTGTACCAATACCCCTGTAAAGTTCTGAACCTGACCCTGGAAATATAACTAATGGAATCAAACCAAATAAACTTGTTAAAGTTGACATAAAAATTGGTCTAATTCTATTTCTTGTAGATTCTGTGATTGCCTCAGATATTTTCATACCTTCATACCTCATGTGCCATAATGTTTGTTCAACCATTAAGATAGAGTTATTAACAACAATACCTGCTAATATTATGAAACCTAACATAGTTAACATATCTAATGGTTGTGGAGAGAATTTATTTAAAATAACTAATCCTAAAACACCGCCAGCACCAGCTACAGGGACCGTTATCATAATTACCAATGGGAGTATAAAAGAGCGCATAAGAACTGTAAGGAGTAAAAAAATAACAAACAAAGCTATTAGTACATTCTGCTTCATTGCGATCCAGGTTTGCTCTAATTCGCTTGCAGCTCCAGATAAATTTACAGAAACGCCTTCTGGAATATTATTTTCTATAGGATCAATTACTAAATTTTGGAGCTTTAAAACAGCATCTTCCAAAGGGATGCTTTCATGCGGACGAAGCTGTAAAGTTATTACTCTTCTTCCTGACAATCTATTAATTTGCTCAGGCATTCCTAATAATTTTATGTTTGCAACTTGAGATAACCTTACAAGTTCACCTGTTTTTGTTATAATAGGTAAGTCTTTTAAATCATCAATTTTATTAGAATTGGCTTTATTTGAAGTTAGAATTAATTCTACCAATCTACCTTCAAAAGGTATTTCTGTAACTCTTATTCCATCATTATAAACATCCAATGATTGAGCAAACTCTCTGGCAGTCATTCCAACAATTGCAAGTTTTTCAGGAATTGGCTCTATCATCACTTGAGGAGAACCAGATCCTATTTGAGGGACAGAACGTACTTGATGACCATCTTTTGGAGGGAAATGAAATCTAATGTTTCTTATTATTTGTTGCGCAGTTGGCTGTATTTGATCCAAAGATGAGCCTGTAATTTGAACTTTAATAACTCTTGCTCCTCCAACCGATCTTCCAAATAAAGAAGCCTGTTGTGCAAAAGCTCTCGCACCTGGTTGAGTTCTAATAGGCTTAGTAAGTACTGGTAGAATTTCTCTTACTCTATCTGGATTTTCAGTTGCAGCTCCTGCAAATGCTCCGCCTGAATAAGCTACAAAGAAAAAGCGTGCAATTTTAGGTTTTCCATACTCTCCTTCAACTTTAGACTCCCAAAGTGGCCTAGCTGCATTTTCCATTGATCTAGCTATATCAATAGTAGCTGCTTTATTATAACCTGGAGGCACCATAATTCTTGCGAAGACAAAATTTCTATTTCCATCAGGCAAATAATCTAATGGAGGAAGAAAAATAAAAATAGTTAAACTAGCTGTTACTATTAAGCTTATCACAACTACTAAACCTGATCTAAGAGAGCTTGTTGCCCAAAAAGCGTATTTATGTATTACGTTTGCAAAACTAGAAGCAAGTGAGTCTAAATATTTTATTGAATGAGTTTTCTTAAATTGATCTTCTGGTCCAGCAAGAATTTTAGCAGCTACAGTTGGAATTAAAGTAACAGAGATAAAAACAGAAATTAATACAGACACAGAAATTGCAATACCTATATCTCTAAATAATTGACCAATAGGCAGGTCTAATAGTAAAATTGGGATAAACACAACAACTGTAGTTAAAGCAGAACCAAGTATTGGAGCCCACACTTGTCTAGAGCCATTATATGCAGCTTTAAGTGACGACATACCTGATTGTCTTAACCTATATATATTTTCTTGACTTACAATTGAAGCATCAACAACCATTCCTACTGCAAAGGCGAGACCTGCAAGTGAAATAACGTTTACTGATAGGCCTAATCCGGCTATGGCAACAAATGTTCCTATAACAGAGACAGGTATAGCTAACATAATAATGAAAGTAGCTCGAAAACTTCTTAAGAAAAGCATGAGAATACATACTGCAAATATTCCTCCAATAATTATATTTTGTTGGACTAAAGCAATAGCTGCATTTATGTAAACTGTTTCGTCATATACATTTTCTAAAACAAGCCCCTTTTCAGCAAGGACACCTTTATTTAACACTAATATTTCTTTTTTTAGATCCTGCATGATAGCAACAACGTTGGAATTTGGTTCTCTAATTACAGAAAAAGTAATTGCATCTTGACCATTCAATCTTCTAAAGCTAGTTGGCTTTTTATAAGACATATAAATTTTTGCAACATCTTCTAACTTTACTAATATCGGCCTACCATCTAAACCAGTATCCGATCGTATAATAATATTTCTTGCAGTTTCTGGAGTATAAGAAATAGCTTCTGCACGAAGAGCATAGCTTCTTTTACCTTCAATTATTTCTCCTGCAGTTACTTGGGCGGAACTTGCTTTCAATGCCTCTAAAACAGCTGGAATGGAAATGGAAAATTCTGCAAGCTTTTGTATATCTAAAGCTACTTTTAATTCTTTCTTTTCACCTCCTCTAAAAGTTATTTCAGATATACCCTCAATGCGTGATAGTTTTTCTATTATCTCAAACTCAACAAAATCTCCCAAAATTCCTAAATTATTAATTTTAGAATTAGGTAGTTTGACCATTGCCAGTCGCGATATAGGGCTATCATCCGAATTTGAAGTCCTAACTATAGGTCGCCTTGCTTCTATTGGCAAACCATCAATTGAAGCTACTTTACTTAAAAGTTGAATAAGTGCTATATCCATATCCTGGCCTACAGCATAGGTAAGTGTTACCCTAGCTGACCCAAATCTACTATCAGATTCTGCTTTTTCAACACCTGTCAAAGACGTTACAGCTAATTCTAGTCTAGTAACCACTTCTCTTTCTACATCTTCAGGTGAAGCTCCCGGCCAGGATACTCTTACTTGTAAAACTGGTTTATCTATATCTGGTGTCATTTGTATTGGAATTTGACGAAGGGCAACTATACCAAAAGCAACAATTAGAAACACAAAAGCTGCTATTGCAATTGGTTGTTTAATAGCTAATTTAATTAAATTATTCACAAGTTATAATCTCAGTTAATAAAAATTAATTCTTTTTTTGATTTTTTTTATAGCTTTTATTCTTCTTTTTAATCTTAATAGATTGGTTTGGCCTAAGGTTTTCATTTCCCTTTATAACAACTAATTGTCCTTCTTTAATACCATCTATAATTTCAATTTTGTTACCAATTGACAAACCTATTTTAACAAAATTTTGCTTGGCTAAACCTTTATCAAAAATATAAACAATTTGTTTTTGACCTTTTGATATCAAAGCATCTTTATGAATCAACAAACGTGGAGAACTTTTTCCTACTGGTATTTTCAAAGAAAATCTTGTTCCTGTAACATTTAGTCTTTTTGGCAAAGCTTTGTTTAAGGCCACTCTCACTTTTCTAGTACCAGTCCTTATATTCTCTATATTTACTATACCTCTTATTTTACCATTAAAACTATATTGATTATTTGATATAATAACTTTACTTCCTAATATTACTCTAGCTGCTGATTCTGCTCTTAAATCAGTTTCAATTTCTTTGGAGCCCTCAGCTAAAATCGAGGCTATTACTTTACCTTTTTGAATTAAGCCACCTTTTTTTATATCTAACAAAATGATATTTCCATTAATAGGAGATAAAACCTTAGCATTAGTTAAATCGTCTCTAGCTTTACCTAACAATATCTTAAGCTTTTTGATATTATATTCTCTTTGAGCAATTTGTTGTTGGTTTTGTAAAACTACAATACTTATGGTATCAAGATTATCCTGTGTTATGATTTTTTTATTTTTTAAATTTAAAGCATTTTTTTCTTTGGATAACCTCAGCTCAAGTTGTTTTTTTAATAAATCCACCAATTGATTTTCAAATAACAACTCAGAGGAAATTTGTTTAATATTTCTTAAAATGTCTTTAGATTCGAGGGTAATTAACAAATCATTTTTTTTAATATTGTCTCCAATTAGAAAATGAACTTTTAAAACTTCTTGATTAATTTTAGCAGAAATAATTATTGGATCCAACGCTACTAGTCTGCCAATAGTTTCAGTTGTTTCGGCTATATTTATAAGACTAACCTTTTGAACTTCTACTAATGAAGCTCTTTTATTTGCATTTTTAGAATTGGACTGAGCTAATAATGTTGAATTTACAAAAAAATTCAACATAATCAGAAATATATAATATATTTTCATATCATTAATCCTGAAGATGAAATTAAGGTTGTACTGTTTTAATATTATAAATTTAGCATAATTTTTTATAAATAAACTATTTATTTAATTAAAAAAATCTTATTTATAAAAAATAATAGTAATGTTTGTTTTGTTATTACTATTAGCACATATTTTATATTTGAGGGCCTGAATTTAATAGTCTTATTCCTTCATCACTATCACAAAATTTTTCAAAATTATTCTTAAATAATTGTGCTAATTGAATAGCCTTGACTTCCCATTCCTTTTTAGATCCCCAAGTATTTCTGGGATCTAATAATTCAGAAGGTACATTATTTATTTTAACAGGAACATCAAGATTAAATATAGGAATCTTTTGTGTTTCAATATCATCTAATTCATCATTTAAGATTGCATCTATAATCAACCTTGTATTTAATAATGATATCCTTTCACCTTTACCATTCCAGCCTGTATTTACCAAAAATACTTTTGAATTAGCTGCCTTCATTCTTTTTGATAACACACTAGAATACTTTGTAGGATGCAACATTAGAAAAGCTGCTCCATAACAAGCGGAAAATGCTGGTTGTGGCTCTGTAACTCCTCTTTCTGTTCCGGCTAACTTTGCCGTAAAACCAGAAAGGAAATGATATTCAGCTTGTTCAAAAGACAGTTTTGAAACAGCGGGAAGTATACCAAACGCATCAGCAGTTAAAAATATAACCTTTGAGGCATGGTTTCCTTTTGATACTGGTTTAACAATATTATCAATATGATAAATTGGATATGAAACTCTGGTGTTTTGAGTAACAGAGGTATCACTGTAATCAACCAAACCATCAGAATTAACAGTAACATTTTCCAATAAAGCGTCTCTTCTTATAGCTTTAAATATCCCTGGCTCATTATTTATATTTAAATCTATTGTCTTTGCATAACAACCACCTTCATAATTAAAGATACCTTCATCGTCCCATCCATGCTCATCGTCACCTATTAATTGTCTTTTTGGATCAGTTGACAAGGTTGTTTTACCAGTCCCAGATAATCCAAAAAATAAAGCAACAGATCCATCTAAGCCTTTATTGGCAGAGCAATGCATTGAAGCAATGTTTTGCTGGGGAAGCAAATAATTCATCACAGAGAACATACCTTTTTTCATCTCTCCACCATACCAGGTGCCTCCAATGATTTGCATTTTATCTGTCAGGTTAAAAGCAATAAAGGTTTCAGAATTTAAATTCTTTTCTTTATAATCTGTATTACTAACTTTTGATCCATTAAGTACATAGAAATCAGGAACAAATTCTAGAAGCTCTTCATCTGATGGTCTAATAAACATATTTTTTACAAAGTGAGCTTGCCATGCAACTTCCATAACAAACCTAACTTTTAAACAGGTGTCCTCATTTGCACCACAGTAAGCGTCTACTACATATATTTTTTTATTAGAAAGTTGATTGGTTACTTTACTTTTAAGATGATTCCATACATCTATATCTATTGGCTTGTTATCATTTTTAGATTGTTCATTTGCCCACCATAATTTATCTTTAGTGGTCTCATCTTTTAAAATATATTTGTCTTTTGGAGATCTTCCTGTGTAAACTCCAGTCATCACATTGACTGCTCCAAACTCAGTATCTTGGACTTTTTCAAAGCCTGCTAAACTTTTATCTTTCTCTTCTAAATAAAGAGCCTCATAGGAAGGGTTATGTATAACCTCTTTTAATTCTGTAATACCTACATCTGACAATTGTTTGATTAGTTTAGAATTCATTTAATGTTCCAAAAAATATTTTAATGTTATTATTCACATAGTTACATTTTACAAAAAAAGTCTACTTTTAATTATGCATTTAAAGGAGTTTATATTATATACTTTAAGAATATCAATAATATTTTTAATTAAAACTTAGTATTTTAAACTTAAGCATAAATAGTTGAGTTTTCAAATATAGTTTTCTAATAAGTTAGAGTTGTTTATAAAAAATGGAAAACCACATCATAATCATTGGAGGAGGATTGGCAGGCTGGGCAACGGCTTGTGCATTTGCAGATAATAATTATTCTATTGACCTTTTTGAAGGGAATAATCGAAACTTTGGATCACAACAAATCTCACCTAACGGCTGGAACGCTTTGTCAGAACTAATAGATATTAATAAAGTCCAACCTTTCTTTGAAAAATTTAATATCATTAAAATTAAATCATTGAATTCAAAACAAAAATTAAATCTTTTATCAAGTCACAATATTAAAAGTAGTGAAATCAATTATGGTTCAGTTGAAAGGTCTAGTATAATAAAGCTTTTGAAGGATAAGGTTAGAAAAACTAATTTGGTAAAAGTACATAGTTCAAATATAAATTATATTATATCAAATAATGGAACTCAAGAGTTAGTTGATGATAAGGGTAATACTTATACAACTAAATTTATAATTGGAGCAGATGGAATAAATGGGGTAACTAGAAAATTTGTTAGTGGTTTTAATAATAGTTTGAAAATGAAAAAAGTATATAGATCTCTTTCTTTTAGAGAAGAACCATATAAATTAACAAAAGGATTAATTCAGTTAATCTTCACTTCTAATGGTCATTTTGTTATTTATCCAACAATTATTGAAGATAAAAAAGCAACAAATTATATTTTTGTTCCCTCTGATGATCTTTTTTTACCTCCTACCATTAAAAGTAAATCGCTTAATTTTTTGATTCCTCATGATATTAAATGGGAACAGACTTTAGCTGTAAAAGATAAAGGAGAAAACTCTGCTATTCATAAAAGTGGGGTTTTACTTGTTGGAGAAGCATCGAGCCCAATGCCACCTCATATTGCCCAAGCAGGAAACCAAATTCTTGAGGATGCTGTATTTATTAAAGCTAATTTGATAAAAAACAATAATTTAAAAAAAACGATAAATAACTTTATCACTAAAAGACAAGACGAAAAAAAAGATGTTGCACGTCAATCTATAGTAATTGGCAAGATTCTAAGCTCTAAAAATTTAATCGGAGGTTTAAGAGATTTAACTATTCAATCAATAGGATCAAATATACTAGAAAATATTTTAAATCCAATATGGAAATTAGAATATAATGAATAATAAATATTAACTATGAATAAACTTTTTATAATTCTTATCATTACTTTTGGAGCATTCATGCAAAATAAAGCTTTTTCTAATGCGTATGATTTCAGCTTTACTTCCATTGATGGAAAAATTTTAAACCTAAAAGACTTACAAGGAAAGC
>Ga0209710_1003744_pt1 | contig 10141 bp, 10 predicted proteins | sample ArcticOcean_MG_C_5_FD_187436 | JGI IMG/M metagenome (GOLD analysis project Ga0209710, IMG submission 187436) | Marine microbial communities from western Arctic Ocean - ArcticOcean_MG_CB4_138 (SPAdes) (version 2) | ecosystem: Environmental > Aquatic > Marine > Oceanic | place: Arctic Ocean... | reverse complement strand
AAATAGCTTATCCCAATAAAACGGTTGTGGCTTTTGCTGGCGATGGTTGTTTTCAAATGACCATGCAAGAATTTGGTACTGCCGTGCAAGCCAAGGCGGCTGTTGTGGTATTAGTTATCGACAATGGCATGTATGGCACCATCCGCATGCACCAAGAACTCCATTTTCCTGACCGTATAAGTGTCACTAACTTGGTTAATCCAGACTTTTGCGCCTTAGCAAAAGCTTATGGTGCTTTTGCCACTCAGGTGACTAACAGTGACCAATTTCCTCAAGCTTTTAGCGCCGCAGTAGCGGCAAAAAAACCAGCCTTAATTCACATCAAATTGGACCCCCAGGCCCTCACCCCAAGCAAGACCCTCAACCAAATTCGGGATAGAGCATAAAAACACCTTATCCTCAATCCAAAGACACTATAAATGTAGGGTTGTATTAATTTGGTCCCTGCCTAGCCTTGTTCGGCTAAGGTTTTTAATGGCGTCCCATAGAGACGGCGTATCTTCTCTTTAAATACTCTTAAACATGAGGATTGAGTGTTTGTTCCTCTAAAATGTGTACCAAAAATATAATTCATCAACTTAAATTAGTTTTTTTATCTTAATACGTAGTACCTTGTTGGAAATGTGTTTCGTCATAGACGGGGCGATTGTGTAAGGTGGCCTGCCCATCCCAACTAATGAGAAAACCCACCTTAAACATTAAAGCCCTCCTGTTTAACAAAATTTGTATCAGTAGTTATAGATTAGGCCGTATGTTTCAATATTTAAGGCTGTGTGTAGCACAACTAAAAAAGGCAACGCACCAAATATTGGAAAAAGCTGCCTTTTAGTAATGCTGTGTGGTGGGTCAAGCACGAAAAATACTAATCAATATATTGACGATGCTAAGGTTATTCATAGTGATAAATATATCTATGAACATTATAAGTATGTTAATTCATATATACATGTGAGTATTAAATGCATATTCCATGGGCCCTTGAGTGCATAGACTACAATTGATCAATTACTTGGGTCATTGACTCCAAATTTTTATCTGTTTATAATTAATTACATTATGTAAATAATAATTATTTTTAATGATAAAAAAGAGGTTCTCTTGTTAGAAAAATTCTAACTTTGAAAATCAAATGACTACAGCATATTCTGAAATTTTAAACCTACTCGACGACTACTTTGATCTTCTTTATAAATGTGACGTCGAACTTATAAATCAATTATTTTTGCCAAATGCCAACGTCTGCAATGTTTCAGATGATGTGGCAGTCATAATTGATATGGATCAGTTTCATGAACGAATAGCATCCAGAATTTCGCCAGAAAGCCAGAATAAGAACAGGGACGATCGTATTCTATCAATTGACATAACGTGCCCCACAATTGCTTTAGCTAAGGTAGATTTATTGATCTTGCCAGGGGGTCGTTACACCGACTACCTGTCTCTGCTAAAAGTTGCTGGTAATTGGAAAATTGCTTCGAAGGTGTTTCATTTGAAAGTTGAAGACCAATAATACAAGGCAAAAGCTAACGGTCTATGTCAGAACATAAATATTCCCTAAGAGCAAGATTTATGGTCGCTTCTATATAGGATGTTTTGTTGATTAGGAATTTTGTAGTCTCAGCATCTGTACCCTTTGAGATTTCCTGGTAGGTGTTTATAATTCCTTCACAGAAGGCTTCTGCTGCCACAGCAGGTCCGGCCAATACGATAATGTCTGGAGAAAAGGTCACAGTTAATGCCATTAGACTTGCCCCTAATGTTTTCCCTGCTTCAAGAAATATTTCCTTCTCCAGAACAGAGTTTCTGTTACATGAATCAACTGCACTTTGAAAGCGCTTTGTAATATTTGAATGAGTATCGTTTGATAAATTTCTGGTGCCTTCAAGCCTCTGAAGAATTGCTTCGCCTGACGAAATTTCATCGAGTCTTATGAGTTTGTCAGAATGCCATAAAGCGGGTGTTTTACCAATCAGTCCCTCATTCCCACGTTTTCTCACAATACGGCGGTCTATTGCTAGACTTGCCCCCATTCCTATAGCGACATGGATTAAGAAAATGTTCATGTACGGGTCGTCCTCAAGACCAGTTCTTTCAAGGTAATTTAAACAAAGTGTGTCAGCAATATTTTCAACTCGGACGGAACATCCCAAGCGCTCAGTAAGTTGCTCACCAAAAGGATAATTCCTCCATTTTAACAGAGGTGCTTGTTTTAGATATCCCGTTTCGATGTTAATAGAACCAGCGATAGCTAACGCTGCACCAAGTACTTTCTTTCTATTTAATACTCCATTTTTAGTCAGTTCTTCGACATAATTAGATATAAATTCTATTGCAGATTCAGGTGATTTGACGGCCTGGAGTGGTATTTTGGCTTCATGATGTGTCTTACCAGAAATATCAGTGATCGTAATGATCCTTGAAAATGCGGATATGCATATTGCAATTACGAATCCACCTTCAGGATTGATGAAAATATCGGTTTGATGACGTCCCAGTTGATTTCCAGACTGATAGGATTTGCCTTCGCAACAGACGCCTTCAGCAATAAGTTCTTTTGTGATACGTGAAATAGTGGCATTGGTTAGATCCAATCTTTGACTCAATTCTTTGCGTGAAACAGTATCACGCTGAAGCAATAACTCCAGAATTCTTGCACGATTGGTGGTCCGGATATCATCCAAATGTGGTCTTTTTGATTGTTTATTTGATCGTTTGATTTAGTAATACCTTTTTAAGCACTTGTTTATGTTAATTATTATATTAGACGATTTTGATTTCAATATTGCTCATAACATAGCATTTGACTAGAAAACCTAGTTAGTATAATGTATTAATTACAACATGTAATAAACAATTTTATTAAAGCGTTGTAACAAGTTTAAAAAAAAGAGCACTCCACGTAGGGGTGTATCGACTGTATAAATGTTGTTTATAACTGTGTAGGTTGGGTGTTAGATGAATGTGATTATTAAGTCACTGATGTTTAACTGAAACGTGAAGTTTATGAATATATTAAATTTACAGGGGAACTTAAAATGATCTCAAGAAGAAATGTACTTAAAACTGGAACTGCAGCTTTAGCAGGGTTAGCGTTACCGTATGTTGCAAAAACAGCATCCGCAGCGAAAGCCGATTACGTCATGACGTTTGGTCATACTTTTGGTGACGCTACCAAAGACTATATGGCCACGGGTCTAAATTTTTTCAAAGAAAGAGCTGAGAAGTACGCAGGTGGAAAATTATTAGTAGATATTCATGAGGCTGGAAGCTTGGGTGGACAGACAGTTCTTCCACAAAAGGTGTTGACCAACGCAATTCAGGCTTGTCAATTGTCCACGCAAAACTTTACACCGTATGCAAGTGTATACAATCTTTTAGATTTCCCATTTTTATTTCCGAGCAACGAAAAATTTGAAGAGATATTAGCTTCTGATGTTTTTGTGGATAGTGATTTGATAAAGGAGCCTGAGAGTAAAGGCTTCAAAGTTCTACCTGGTATGTGGTCCAATGCAGGGCACCGTGTTATTGGAGTATCGAAGGTAGCAGATAAAGTAATAAAAATGCCAGACGATTTGGATGGTATAAAAATCAGAGTCACAGGTTCGAAAGTTGAGCAGCAGGTGTTCAAGTTAACACCTGCGAACCCAGTCTCTATTGCCTGGGGTGAAACCTACCAAGCTTTACAGCAAGGTGCAGCTGATGCATTGAACGTTGGTCTTGGTCCACTTACAGCAACAAAGATATACGAAACTTTGGGCTCAGCGACAATGTCTCAGATTAGCCTTAATTGTCATATCACCGTTCTGAATAAAAAGTGGTTCGATAAATTACCAAGTGATGTTCAGGGAGCTATTATGAAAGCAGCTGCTGAAAGTTTTGAATATCAAAAAGAAAAACAAAGTACTGCTAACGAGAAAATAGTAAAGTTATGGGAATCATCAGGAATTAAAATGCACACATTAAGCGATGATGAGAAGAAAGCTTGGAGTGCTATTGCTGGCCATAAACTACCCGTTTGGGATGAATTCAAGAATCGTTATGGCAAAGATCTATATGAACGGATAGCGGGCATGACATCATGACTTACAAGCTAAATATTATGTGAGCTGGGAAGAGTTCAGTAAGCCTCATTTGTTTGAATTAATAATGGAACTATTAACTTGGCAGGAACAGAATTCTGATGAGAATATTTATGAGGTTTTTGGACACTAAGTTAATTAAGTGGTTCATTATTGGCACGTACTCGTATTTCTGTTTAATTATCTTAATAGAAGTTATTAGGAGATATGCCTTTGGGGCTTCAAGTGCCTGGGGTGAAATGACGGCACGATATGCGTTTGTCTATTTGACCTACGTGGCTGCCTCAGAGGCTATTAGACATTCTCGGCACATTCGTATCGATTTGATTCCAAACTGGTTATCACCTTTAAAAGCTAGATGGTTAAGTTTGTATATTGATGTTTTAACCTTATTCCTTGCATGCGCCATTGTTTATTATTCATTAGAGTTGATGGAAATACAGTGGTCAGCTGGAATAGTGATGTCCGCTATTGATCTCAATATGTCTTTTGCACACGCCGCGTTGCCCTTAGGCTGGCTTCTCATCATCGTGCGAATCATACAGAATTGGGTTGATCCATTAGAAAAAAACAACGATGAATCAACTCCAATACCAGTCAAAAAAGGATAAAAAGGTGGAACCAAACTCTATAATTATACTAGTAATTGCAGCACTAATGCTCGTGCATCTTGGCATTGGAGTACCTCTTTTCGTGGTACTTGGTCTTGGATCTATGGCTATGATTTTAGGCTGTGACGTATACTCTATTACTGTCTTTGGAGAAGTTCCTTTTAGTGCCATTGATAGCTGGGCGTTGCTTGCTATGCCTCTCTTTATTCTGGCTGGTGAAATAATATCACGTGGGCAAACGGCAAATAATCTGGTTCGACTGGGTGAAGCCATAGTTGGTTGGATCCGTGGTGGCCTGGGCATGGCTACGATACTTGGTTGCTTCTTTTTTGCAGGCACAAGTGGCTCCAGTTCAGCAGACACCATCACCATTGGTAGAATAATGGTGCCAGCTATGAAAAAGCGAGGATATCAGGCAAGTTATGCCGCCTCACTTGCGGCTTCAGGCGGGATACTTGGCGTTATCGTGCCTCCTAGCTTAATTTTTATTATATATGGTGTAGCGACTAGCACATCCATCGGTGATTTATTTTTAGGAGGTATATTTCCTGGTTTGATACTTGCAATCGCAATGTGTACTGCAAACTATTTTGTATGCAAGCACACGGACTGGGGTGTGCCTGAAAGTGGTGCGTTTTCATTAAAGGAGGTGGGTGCATCACTCTGGCATGCAAAATTTGGCCTTGGGGCGCCAGTGATAATTTTGGGTGGTATTTACAGTGGTGTATTTACTCCAACAGAAGCCGCTAGTGTAGCCGTTGCTTATGTGACGATTGTTGAGCTATTAATTCATCGGTCCTTTGGTTTAACTGAACTCAAAGAGGCCTTTCTTAGAGCTGCTGTGGTTACAGGAGTTTTGGCTCCAATAATTGCTTTTTCAGTTTTGCTTGGGGAAGTATTGGCTATTTTACGAGTACCTTCAGACCTAGTGACTTTTTTCTTCAGCATACCGGTAGGGCCTGTCGGATCAGTCGCTCTTATTATTCTTGTCCTATTAATCGTAGGCTCTATTCTTGAGCCAATAGCAGCTATTTTAGTCGTTATGCCTATACTTTTACCAATCGGAATTGAACTAGGTTTTGACTCGGTGCACTTTGGTGTATTCGTGGTTTGTACCCTAGCAGTCGGCTTTATTACCCCACCTGTCGGGATCAATTTATTTGCGGCGTCTGCCGTTAGTGATGAGCCATTTTTAAAAATTGCTGTTAAAGCGATACCAGCTTTTTTTGCATTAATTATAGGTATCGTAGTGATTGCAGCATTTCCTAATGTGGTACTTTGGTTCCGCTAACATCCTTTAGATCTATCTACCTAATTAAATAGAAAAGAGAACAGCTATGAATAAAAAGATTAACCATCTAAAATTTAACGAACTACCAGTTTATGAGCGTGGGCGCGGCATTAAAAATCATTTAATTGCGAGTAAACAAATTGGTGCAAACTCATTGCACTCAGGTATTACTTTTATGCCTCCTATGACCTCAGTGCCGGCACATAGTCATAATGCCGAGGAACAAGTTACAGTTTTAGAAGGTACTCTTAGGATCGTTTTGAATGGTGGCAGTAAAGAATTGATTTGTAATAAATATGATTCTTCCTATCTTTCTGCAGATGTGCAGCATCAGCTGTTTAACGATACAGATGAGCAACTGGTAGTAATGGTAATTTATGGTTCATCTGACGTAAATAGAACCTTTTCGCAGACAGGCGAAGTGGTAATTATTGGATCAGAAGAAGATCAATTTACTGCTGATAAGTGAGCAAACTAGTTTTGATATGGGCAGTTGACTCCATTGCTACACTAATGTCATAGAATCGTTTCTCGCCATTGTCAGCGACAATTTCTAATATATTTAACCCACTATGAGGATCCTTAAAGGTGCTTCTTTTTTGCTCAATCTCTCGCAATGTCAAACCTGTGAAAGGTTCGCCGAGCTGCCTAAACCTTTATTTTTGACAGGGGGTATCTTAAGAATTGAGATCGTTGGTTATTAATAAAACAAACAGTCTTGACGGTTTGTTTTATTAATGTTAGCGTTTATTAATAATCAAATACCTAATTTAATTGGAACAGATATTTAAGGGATAAAGAATAATATCGTTTTTAGTACAGTCGAAGTTCACAACGTTAATCGATGGTATCAAAAGTTATGAAACATAATCCAAAAACATTAACACTAAGAAATGCAAATATACTGAATGTTCGATCAGGTGAACTCATTGGTGAACGTAATATTCATATTAAGAATGGTCTGATAGCTGAGATTTCGACATCAGCTGTTTCTAAAGGAGAGGAAGAACTTGACCTTCAGGGCGCAACGTTAATGCCTGGTCTGTGTGACGCTCATGTGCATGTCGTCGCAGCAACAGCGAGCTTCCCTGATCTGATGCGCTGGTCACCAGCTTATGTAACTGCGAGAGCGGGTCAGATATTGTCAGGTATGCTTATGCGAGGCTTTACGACTGTCCGAGATTGTGGTGGCGCTGATTATGGTATTGCTCAAGCTGTTGAGGAGGGCTACCTTATTGGTCCGCGCGTTCTAATTTCTGGTCATGCTATTTCGCAGACTGGTGGTCACGCAGATATGAGGCTCAAAGGTGAAGACTGGGAAGCCTGCACATGCTGCTCTGGTCTAGGACGAGTTGTTGATGGAGTCCCAGAAATGCGTAAAGCCTGCAGGGACGAGCTGCGCAAAGGGGCTCACTTTATCAAGATTATGGCGTCTGGGGGAATATCTTCTCCAACTGACCGCATCGGAAACACCCAATTCGCTATTGAGGAAATTACGGCCGCTGTTGAAGAGGCAGAGGCATCTCAGACTTATGTTGCAGCGCATACATACACAGCCAGAGCAGCCAATCGGGCGCTCGAATGTGGTGTCAAATCTATTGAACATGGAAATTTAATAGACGATTCAACAATTGATCTAATACTAGAAAAAGACGCATTTTTGGTGCCAACCATGTCAACGCACGAAGTCTTGGCGGCAGAAGGTGTTGCTGCTGGCATGACACAATCGATGTGCGATAAAGTTTCTGAAGTTGCAGAGGCTGGGCATAGGACCCACGCGCATGCCCATTCACGCGGAGTAAAGATGGTTTTTGGAACGGATCTTTTAGGTCCGATGCATCGCCATCAACTGCTTGAGTTCAAAATCAGAAGTGAGTTTCAAACACCAGCAGAAATCATTCGCTCTGCCACACTCACTGCTGCCCAACTTTTCCAAATGGAGGGTGAAATTGGAGAGGTGGTCATTGGCGCGCGCGCAGATTTGATCGCAGTTAAGGGTAATCCACTGGAAGATATTTCAATTTTGCAGACACCAGACAAGCATCTATCATTCATCTGCAAAGACGGTGTAATTTTTAGAGAAGCCATTTGAGGCAATCAATTACGGCGAGGACTGCGCGCCGCATCACGCAGTTATAGAAACCATTAATGTAACGTAGCATAAAGCTACAGTGGAGTAATATTTATGGAAAACATACTTAAAAAAGCTAAGACAAAAGTTTTAGCCTTATCAGTTGGTGCTTTTTTGGTCACCAGTCCTGTAATGGCTGAGGATTTCATAGCCAATATATTTTTCCCTGCTACACATCCATTGGGACAGTTTGGATATGTCGATTGGGCAAAGGACCTCGAGATAGCTTCGGGTGGCAAATTCAAACCGACAGTATATACCGGCACCGTGCTTCTCCCTCCAAGGGCTGGCATGTCGGGAGTGCGCGATGGCATCGCTCAAGTTGGCTATCATGCTGGTACATACACACCAGCCGAGTTGCCAATTTCAAATGCGCTTCAAGAGCTTGGATTTAACTACAGTGATGCTTTGGTAATGTCAGTAGCAATCTCTGATTTTAACATGAATAACGCTGATGCACTAAAACAGTGGAAAGACGCAGGTATTATTTATGGTGGTGGATATAGCACTCCACCTTATAACTTAATGTGCAGTTCGCCTATGAAGTCTTTAAAAGACCTAAAAGGCAAGCGCCTTCGCACAGCTGGCGCAGCTTTGTCTCGTTGGGCTGAATCTATCGGTGCAGTGCCTGTCAATGTACCTTCAAGTGAGATGTATCAGGGTGTGGAAAAAGGATCCATAGACTGCGCAGTCAATGTTGCGAGTGATTTGAAATCTCGAAGTCTTTGGGACGTTGCAAAGCACACAACAATGGTTCCAGTTGGATTATATTGGTCTGGACCAATGTATGCGTACAATAAAGACTTCTGGAAAGGATTGTCAGAGCAAGACCGTCGAGTTTTCTTCAATACTAGTGCTAAGGCCCTAGGAAACCTTTATGTAGGTTATGCAGCTGCAGTGGGAACAGCGGTTTCAGAAGCGGCAGAACATGGAGTCACGATTTACCAACCCAGTGAAGATGTGCTGGCTTCCATAGCTACCTTTTCGCAGGATAATCTCCAAAACGTTTATGCGACGGCACGTGACAAATACAAAATCGAAAATCCAGAAGCTTTAATTGGTAAGTTTGATGACAGAGTAAAAAAGTGGGAAAAGCTTTTTGCAGATGTTGATCGTAAGGATGCTGGGGCGATTGCTAAGATCATAAAAGCTGAACTCTATGACAAAATTGATGCTTCAACTTATGGAGGTTAACCGATAGGTCTCGTCTGTTTTAGGGCGATGGAAACATCGCCTTAAAACCTTACTAATTAATGTGTAATTGAATCTACAATATTTGGAACTAATATCCAATTTAAGAAAAATTCTTAGAATTTTCAATTTAAACCCTGATATTATTAGTGAAACACTAAATGATCTCGGAACGGGAAACATGAAAGACATACGCAGTTTAAACAATCAAGAAATGAGGTCTGCGCGTATGCAGACTAAAATCATGATCGCAACACTTGATTGTATTTACGAAATTGGACTTCATAAAACTTCAACAATTAAGGTATCAAAGAAAGCGGGAGTATCTCGTGGTGCATTACTACATCATTTTCCAAATAAGGAAGTTTTGATTTCATCAGCCGTTACTTACTTACTTGAAACGGAAATTACAGACATACGCAAGGTTGCGGATGCCTATGCTCATAAAGAGATGACCATTGATGATTTTATTGACAATCTTTGGAATAGATTTTCTGGTCGACTGTTCATGATCACAATGGACTTTTTATCAGTAGCACGCACGGATGATAAATTAAGAGATGCTATCTCGCCTACTAGTCTAAAGTTTCATGCATCTTTGAATGAGATATGGACACAATTTTTTACCCCTCTGGGCGTTGATGAGGAGCAGGTTAAGGTGTTATTGAACGCGACGATTTCATTGTTACGTGGTATGGGGGTCCAAACGATTATCCGTGACGACAAAGAATACTATGATGGCATGATCAGCGTGTGGAAATTAACCTTGCATGGAATACTAAATAAGAATGCCCATGAATGATTAGGACAAAATAATGGAAAATCTACCAAAAAATTT
>Ga0209710_1003734_pt1 | contig 10166 bp, 10 predicted proteins | sample ArcticOcean_MG_C_5_FD_187436 | JGI IMG/M metagenome (GOLD analysis project Ga0209710, IMG submission 187436) | Marine microbial communities from western Arctic Ocean - ArcticOcean_MG_CB4_138 (SPAdes) (version 2) | ecosystem: Environmental > Aquatic > Marine > Oceanic | place: Arctic Ocean... | reverse complement strand
TAACGCTTGCTTTTGTGGCACCCTTAATTGTTACTGCATTTTCTCCTATATTTTTGGGTGAGAAGGTGGGTGTAAGGAGGTGGACTGCAGTTATTATAGGGTTTATTGGCTCTCTAGTCGTTATAAGGCCAGGTTTTGTAGAGATTAACTTAGCTAGTCTAGCTGCATTAGGAACAGGTATAATGTATGGGTTCTATTTAATAATTACGCGTAAATTGAGTACTTCAGATAATCCTTTATTAACCTTATTATTAACAGGATTAGTTGGATTAGTAGCTGTTTCAGGTTTAATGCCTTTTATTTGGATTAATCCAAGCCCTTCTCAATGGTCTATGATGGCCTCTATAGGTGTATTTGCCTGCATTGGGCACTTATTTCTTATATTATCCCTTAAATACGCTGATGCTTCTAAATTAGCACCATTTAGCTACTTTGAAATCATTACTAATATCACTATTGGATATTACTTTTTTAGTGACTTTCCTGATAATTGGACTTTTCTTGGTTTAGCTATAATTGTCATTAGTGGAATTTATATCTCCAGAAGAGAAGCCACTGTTAAGAGCCTTTAATATTATAGGTAACATATATTTACTATTAATTAATCATATACATTAATTTATCTAATTAAATTACTGTAATTATTGAATTATATTAAATATAAAATATTAGTATTTTTTCAAATAATTACAGATATTCAAGATAATAAGATTAAATCATCTTAAATTTTAACTGTATAAAATAATTTAAAATTCCTTTATTGATAAATTAAGAGAACTATAAAAAGTATTGAATACTAACGTTTCTAGACACTATGAAAGTATAAAATATTTATAATTTTTTTTAGATATAGGGTGGGGGTCAAAAAACCCTTTAAAATAGTGCTTTTTAGCGATTGTCTAAAAGTGTTGATATTATTGACTAGTAGAGCAATGCAGTATGAGAATATATCGTTTAAACGTCCATAGGATACCTTATTTTAACTGACAGGTCATTTGCAGTACAACTGAAGGATGCATTAAGCAATTGTGTAATAATTATGGCTAAATTGGTAAAAAGTACTTAATACCAACACTTTTAAACGGTTTAGAAGGTTAAAAATATCATTTTATGAAGACTTTTTCAGATCTCAATAATCGGCGTTTTTGTTGGATTCCTCCTTTTCCAGAGTATCCACCGAGGCTGCCATCTGATCTTATCACTCTATGACAGGGTATTTTAGGCGGATATGGGTTTTTACCCACTGCATTAGCAACAGCTCTAAATGCCTTAGGTTTTCCAATGCCTTTGGCAACTTCTAAGTAGGTCTTAACTTTGCCTTTTGGTATTTTCTTTAGGTAATTCCACACTTTTAGCTGAAACTTAGTTCCCTTTAAGTTCATAGAGTTCAAATCCAGTGTTATTGGCTATTTTATTGTATAATTTCTTTGCATTTTCATTGGAAGAGTGGGTGATCCAACGAATTCCATTCCAATTATTGGTTTTAGATAATGATTTTAGGTGACTAATGAGTTTTTGAGCTATCTTTTGACCTCTAAATTCTGGCTCTACGAACAAATCGTCTAAAAAACCAATATATTCGCCCTTAATTGGTCTTGGCATTGTTCTGTAATGGGCAATTCCAACGATTTTACCCTCTAATTCAAAGCAAATAGCATTAACAACATGGCTTTCATCAAGAATCCAACCCCAAAGAGTATCTAAAATCCTTGTATTCATTGGGATTTTGTAAAAATCAGCGTAACCATTATATAATTTAGACCAATTTTGCTTATCTTTTTGTTCTAGTTTTCTAATCATTTAGTTTAGGTTTGCATTATAAATATATGATATTTATATTTTTTTTAATTTAAAAATATTAATATTATCATGCATATTACTCCAATTACTGCAACAATCCCCATAAAATTTTTACCTTTTTCAGAGCTCAATTCTTTTTCTAATTTTGTTATCTTTGGATTATCATCTTCTTTAGGTATTCGATCCTGCATATATAGCCAGATAATTACCATCAATAATATAATCCCAAAAAGCATAGCAATGAATTTCATAATTAAATATTAATGCTATTGACAAGATAAATCACTTAATATATATTTCCGATAATTAACAGTTATCGGAAAATATGAATGATTTAATAATAGATATAAAAAATCTTAAATATGAAACTATCAAGAACTTAAGAAACTCTAAATCAGTAAACACACTTAGAGCTTATCAGTCTGATTATAATGATTTTTCATTATTTTGCTCTAAAAATGGATTTCAGGTAATGCCAACACAACCTAAAATATTAGCGTTATATATAACTCATTTATCGTCTTACTCTAAATATAGCACCTTAAAAAGACGATTAGCTTCAATCAGCATACTACATAAAACTAAAGGTCATTATATTGATACAAAACATCCTATAATAATGGAAAATTTAATGGGTATAAAAAGAACTAATGGAAGCAATCAAAAAAGTAAAAAACCATTAGTAATCAGTGATTTAAAAGTGTTAATTGAAGCAATACATCAATCAAATGAAAAAAATAGTAGAAAAATTAGAGATAAAGCTTTAGTCTTAATTGGATTTTCGGGTGGTTTTAGAAGGTCCGAGTTAGTTGATATTGAATATGAAGACTTAGAGTTTGTATCAGAGGGGGTTAAGATCTTCGTAAAAAGGTCAAAAACTGATCAATCTGGAGAAGGCATGACTAAGGCTATTCCCTACTTTGATAATGAAAAATTTTGTCCAGTAAATGCACTGAAAAATTGGATTGAAATATTTGATTTAAAAAAAGGTAAAATTTTTACTATTTCAGATAAAAGTGTAGCATTAATAATTAAAAAGTATGCAAATTATGCTGGTTTAGACAGTCATAGATACGCAGGTCATAGCCTAAGATCAGGGTTTGCAACTTCTACAGCAGAATCTGGTGCGGAGGAAAGAAATATAATGGCTATGACAGGTCATAAATCAACAGAGATGGTTAGAAGATACATTAAAGAAGCAAATTTATTTAAAAATAATGCATTAAATAAAATTAAGATTTAAATTCAATATTAGGCATGATTATTTCTTATTATTAAAGTATTTATCTCAAATCATAATGTTTTCATTTTTAAATAAAGAACAAAAGATTGCAGTTGTTGGATCAGGTTATTGGGGGTCTATAATTATAAACACATTAATTAAATTGGGATTTAAAAATATAATTATATATGACAAAAGTATCAAAAATAAAAAAATAGCTAAAAAAAAATTTAAAACTATTAAATTTGAAAATAACTTTTCTAATATATTAGATGACAAAAATATTTTAAATATTTTTGTAGTAACGCCTCCATCAGTAAATTTAACAATTGTAAAAAAACTTATTTTTTATAATAAGAATATTTTCCTTGAAAAACCAGGATTTAGTAATGTCAAAGATATAAATAAAATTGAAAACTATTTAAAAAAATCAAAATCAAAATTAATGTTTGGGTACATATATTACTATAATAGTTATATAGATAAAATTAAGACAATTCTTGATAAAAAAATATTAGGAGAAATTCAATATATTAGTTTTAGTAGAAAAAATTTAGGACCAATTAGAAATGATGTAGACGTTGATTATGATCTTACATCGCATGACTTAAGCATAATTAAAAAATTATTTAAAAAGTTACCAATAATAAAATCATATAAAAAATATTCTTTACTAAAAAAGAATATAAGTGACATTTCAAACTTACATTTGAAATTGAAAGATATTAATATCGATATAAATAATAGCTGGCTAAACCCGAACAAAGAGAGATTGATCAAAATAATTGGTAAGAAAAAAATGTTATCCTTTGATGAATTAGATCTAGAAGCACCTATAAAAATTTACAATCAGTATGCAAAATATCCAAAATTAGACTTTTTTGATAAAAAATTTCTTAAATCTAAAGCCTTAATTTATGTAGGTAAAAATAAATCAATTAAATTGAAAACAAAATCACCTCTTATAAATGAAATCAAATCATTTTTTGATTATAAGAAACCACAAACTGATATTATAATGGCAAAAGAGATTTTAACTTTTTTAGAAAAAATTTAAAACCTTAACAATTTTAGATATTTCTTTTTTGCTTAATGTTGGATCAATTGGAATACTAAAGCATTTTTTTGCTAAAGTTTCCGAATTTACAAATTTGTTATTTTTAAAAATTTTTTTTAGTGAATCTATTTGATTAATTGATTTTGGATAATGAAAACCGAACTGGATATTGTTTTTATCAAATAAATTTATTAATCCTTTTTTATCTTCAGTCATAATAACGTATTGATGATAAACTGACCCTTTAGAGTAATTCAATTTAGCTATCTTCTTATTTGAAATATTTTTATCATAATAATTAGCAATTTTAATTCTTTGATTGTTGTATTTGTCGAGTAATTTAAGTTTTTCAATTAAAACTGAAGCCTGTATTGTGTCCAATCTACTATTAAACCCTATTTGTGTGTGAATAAATTTAACTGTTGATCCTAAATTCCTGAAATTCTTAATTTTATTAAAAAAATCTTTATTATTAGTTGTTATTATTCCAGCATCACCATAAGCACCAAGATTTTTCCCAGGGTAAAGACTGAAGCAAGAAATATCTGTTAATGAGCCCACTCTACTCTTATTTAAATAAGCTCCATGAGCCTGTGAGCAGTCATCTATTAAATAAATATTCTTTTTTTTAATTATTTTTTTTATCTTATTTATATTTACTACAGATCCATACAAATGAACTGGCATTATCACTTTAGTCTTATTAGTGATTTTAGCTTTTAGTTTATCTATAGATATTGTTGGTTCTAATGCAGAAATATCTACCAGAACTGGTTTCAAGCCGGCATTAATAACGGCAAAAGCAGTTGAGCAATAAGTCATAGCTGGAATAATTACTTCTGAATTTTTTGGAAGATTTAAGATTTTTAGAGTGATTGTTAAAGCATCAGTTCCGTTAGCACAGCTTATAGCATATTTTGCTCCACAAAAATTAGCAAAAGCTTTTTCAAAACTTTCGACATAATCACCAAGTATAAAATTATTTTTATTAATTACGTTATTAATATTTTTAATAATTTTTTTTCTTATTGGTTTATCTTGCTTGCTTATATTTAAAAATTTAATCATTCAAATAATTAATTCTTTATATCTATTAAGTTCTAAATTTAATTTTTTATTATCAATTTTATTACGTTTTAAACCTAATAAATTTTTTGTTATTTTTTTAGCTGGTTTGCCATAAAATTTATACCCAGGAATAACTTTTAATTTTCTGGTAATAAATGTGTTCATTCCAATCATTGAAAATGAGCCAATCACTTGATTTTGGTGTATACATACTTTAATACCTAATTGAGCACCCTCCATAATATGAACATTACCACCTAAAATCACATTACTACTTAATACAACATTGTTTTCAATAATACAGTCATGATCTATTGTAGTAGAATTCATAAAATAATTTTTATCACCTATTAAAGTTTTTTTATTTTTATTTGTTGGAAGATGGATGTTACAATATTCATTAAATGTATTATTGCTACCTATAACAATCATACCTTTACTTTTAGCTTTTGGGTGCTGAGCATTATTTCCAATTACAACATAGGGCCCAATTCGATTACCTTTACCAATTATAAGATTTTTCCAATTTATAACAGCAGTTTTATGGATGAAATTTCCTTTAATTTTTTTATATTTGAGCATTAAGTTAATCACTCCACTTATGTTTGTATTTTTTTTTAATTTCAAAAATTTTATGAATCATAAAATCAGTCACCATATTGTTTGAAAATATATCAAAGTATCTTTTTTTTGCATTTTTTGATCTTATGATTAACTTTTTTGTATTACTTTTAATTAGCTCTAATTTATTAATTAAATCGGTTGAATCCTTATAAGTTTCTATTTCGTTGTTATCAAAAAAATCTTGGTACATCACATCCTCATGAATAAAGGGAAGTAATCCATTACCCATAATTGATGCTATTCTATTGCTAGAGGAGTATTTATTTGGTCCTCCCCTGCTCAAATTTAAAGCCATTTTTGCAAGCATTAATTCTGAGTTGAAGCTATGATTCCATTTAGGTTGCTCATCATACAATCCAAGGATATTAAATTTTGATTGATTTTTATTTTTATCTATAAGTTCGTTAATAAAAATAGATCTATCATCAAATTTTTTTTTCAGTTTTCCAAAGTTTACACCGTGGCTTAAAGCAAAAAATAAATCTGAAGTTTTTTTTATATTATAAAAATTACCATTTTCGATGTTAGGATCTACGGGTATCGGTAAAAAATTAATTTTATTTTTTTTTATCTTAGTTTTTATAATATCTGGGCTTGTAGTAACAAAATATTGATCAATTAAATCATTATTTTTTTCGATTAAAGTTAAATTACTTAAGAAATTAGGGTCACCTTTCATTAAATGGTCTTCATACCAAAGTGCAATTTTACATTGATATTTTGTCTTGATTGTATTGAGGGTTTTTCTTGATAAAATATTGTTATGACCAATTAAAATCAAATCAGGTCTATAATTATCAATAATATCTATAATTTTGTTATCAATGGTTTTAAAATTAATAATCTTATTATTAAAATCTCTATAATCAAAATTTATGACATCATGACCATTTCTAATAAAACCATTAGTTAGCTTGTGTGCAATAGATAAATTAAATAATCGGTGATCAGTTCTTTCTCCAAAACTACCTATATGAATTATTTTAAAAGATTTAATATTATTCTTAATAATAATCTTAATAGGATTTTTATCTAGGTCTAATTTTTTAATACTTTTTGTAGGTGTGTGAATAACATTATCAAAATTATTTTTTTGTATTTTTGTTAAAAATTTTTTATTTTCAATTAACTTAGAAACCAATTTTATCAAATTATTTTTATTATTTTTTTTAAGTATTAGATTATTATTAAATGTTTCACTTAAACCACCACTTTTTGACGTTATTACAGCACATCCTCTAGAAGAACTCTCAAGAGCCGTCCTACCAAAAGGCTCTTGCCAAGTTGGGTTAACAATGGAAATTGAACAATCGTTATATATGGAAAGCAATTTTTTATGTTCAATCCAATTCATGATCTTTAATCTTTCATGAAAAAAACTGTATTTCTCTCTTTCCTCACTACCACATACGATTGCCTTCCAATTAGGATGTTTTTTGAGTATAGAGACTATAGACTGTCCAAAGATCATATAACCTTTACTTTTATTTAATTTTCCTGAGAATATTATTATTTTTTTTTTGGGTGGAAATTTTTTTATCGGTTTTATAAAATTATAGATAACTTCAGCATTGTTTTTGTGTTTTATATCAAGATTAAAGAAAAATCTTTGTTTTACCCAATTGCTAACAAAAATGATTTTATTACATTTTTCTAATAAAAATAACTTATCATTTTTAGTTTTACTATACCTTATAGTATTTGGGTCATTATGAAAAATAAAGTTAACTTTAATACTCGGATTATTCAGAATCAAAAATCTTGCATATTCAGGTCTATTATGAATCTCAACATTATTTATCTTATGTTTAATAAGGTGATTATTAATTTTTTTTATATAATTTAAATTAGTGTAAAACTGACCATTAACTTTAATGGGAATTTTTTTTTTACTCAGATATTTTTGATTTATTGGTAATTTTCTACAATAAACAATAATATTTCTTATTTTTGTATGCGTAAGGTATTCATTAACCCACACAGAAACTGCACCAAAATTTTTATATGAAAAATTCTCTTTTAGTGGAAGAATAATTGCAAATTTATTTTTCATTAATTATCATGTGAATTGTTTTAAAAACTTCTTTAGTATTAGATTTATATACTTTTTTATAATTTTTTGTCATCGGTGTCCAAGCATTTAGCCATTTTTCATCTTTTTTATTAATTATATCCACACTCATTTTTCCCAATAATAAAGAAGTGTGGATAAAGAAACCTGAGTGACAACTTATATTAATATAAGAATTTTTTAAAAAGTAATAAAAATCATTTATAGGAATATTTTCTATAATTAATATTTTATCTATTAATTTTTTTTTAATATTTAAGTCATCAAAATTAATTTTTTTAATATTTAAATTATTGTAATATTCTTGATTATTATTAAATGATGATAAAATAATTTTTTTATTTGTTTTTTTTGATAACCATTTAATAGAATTAGTTAAATCTATTTTAATATTTTTAATATCTACAAATTTTTCATCTAAGTGAATTAAAATATAATTTTTTAAATTATGATTGTGTTTAGATATATTTTTTTCATCAAAATAATAGGTTTTACTGTTAATATTTTTATAATATTTCTTTAATTTTTTATATTTTGCTGGATAGTGATCGGTATAATTACACTCAATATAATTTTTACTGTGTAGTACTATAAAATTGATTCTAAATTTTTTTAAAATAATCTTTTTAATCATAAAGAGAATTTTATTTAAATGTCCCTTTTTTTTGTAAATAAAAGTAAATTTAAATTTTGCTCTTATTATAAATAAAAGTAGATTTGATAAACCCTTTCCATCAAAGACTATTACGGAATCATATTTTTTTAAAAAATAATTAAAAAAAAATATAAATTTATTGATGAGGTTATGATTAGTGTTAAATAAATTTATTTTATCAAAAAAACCCTGTGTTTTTATAAGCTTATAGTTTTTTTCTGAACAAACAATTTCTTTAAATCTATATTTTTTTGAAATTTTATTTATAACATTTGATCTAATTAAATAGTCACCAAGTCTGTCGATAGAAAAAAAAATTATATTATTTTTCATTTTTAATATCCTTAAAATAATTCTTTTTAATTAAATTTCTTAATTTAATATCTTTTTTTAAGATATATTCTCTTTTCATCGCATTATTTTTTTCGGTAAAGATTTCATAATAAATTAATTTCCATAGTCTACCCTTAGTAAATTTTGCACCTTTACCAATATTGTGTAATTTTATTCTTTTTACTAGATTGTTAGTCCAACCAACATAAGAAATTGATTTGCCGTTTTTAGTCGATATTATAAAGTATACAAAAGCCATAATTTGGCGGTCCCTGGGGGAATCGAACCCCCCTTTGCAGGATGAAAACCAGCTGTCCTAACCGATAGACGAAGGGACCATGTTGAGATCTTTTATTTTAAAAGTCATTATTTATCAAGCGTAATTAAGTTACAGGATAAGGTCTCTAATAGTTAATTGAAGATTTTTTTTATTATTCCAGATATTTTCATTGATTTGACCTATTACATTAATATTTTTTTTATAACTCATTAAGTGTTCACCAATTTTAGTGTTAATAGAATTAAATGATATTGATTTAATTGAAAATCCTGTTTCCGACTTTAATATTGCTGATATATGCTTGTTATTTAATACCCTAGGCTTAATTATTCTTAAATTCCTTAACATGAATGTCGGTACTGGGTTTCCTGTACCGAACGGTTCCAATTTTTTTATATCATCGTAAAAATTTTGATTAAACGCTAACGATGAAATTTCAGATTCATATAAAAATGTATTATTAAATAAATTGTTAGAATTTAAAAAATCTTCTAATATATATTTTTCAAAATCTTTAAGATTTTCTTTATTTAATGTAAATCCTGCAGCCATATTGTGACCACCACCACCTATAATTATGTCTTTATCTAGCGATTTTTTAATTACACGACCAATATTATAATTATAAATTGATCTTGCAGATCCCTTTAATAATTCATTAGAGGTGGTTATAACAATGGATGGTTTATTAAAATAATCTTTTAATCTTGCTGCAATAATTCCAATTAAACCTTCATTTATATTTGGATTATAATAAATAATTACTTCTTTATTTTCTTTTTCAATTTTTTGAAAATCAATTTCATTTAATACTAAGGTTTCAATTTCTTTTCTTTTATTATTCAATTTAATTAAATAATTAGACCTATCATTGATAACTTGATCATTATTAGAAGATAATAATTCTGTAGCATATTGAGACTTACCCAGTCTTCCACCGGCATTCAATATAGGACCAATTAAATAACCTAAATCATTAATATTGATTTTATTTTTTTTTTTATTTAACTCAAACATAGTGTTCAGAGGTAAATTTTTTGTTATATCAAAATTTTT
>Ga0209710_1003731_pt1 | contig 10172 bp, 11 predicted proteins | sample ArcticOcean_MG_C_5_FD_187436 | JGI IMG/M metagenome (GOLD analysis project Ga0209710, IMG submission 187436) | Marine microbial communities from western Arctic Ocean - ArcticOcean_MG_CB4_138 (SPAdes) (version 2) | ecosystem: Environmental > Aquatic > Marine > Oceanic | place: Arctic Ocean... | reverse complement strand
ATTGGATCTATTGGGATACACTTAGATATTACAGAATTAAAAATGTTAAACATAAAGGCAGATTCATTGATTAATGACTTAACTATAAGAAATGAAGAGCTTTCTCACTATGCCCATATAGTATCTCATGATTTAAAAACTCCTCTAAGAACAATCTCAACTTGTATTAATTGGCTTTTAGAGGACAATACAGAGACTTTAGACAAAGAGAGTCAAGGATATATAGATACCGTTGAAGAGGCTATTAAGGATATGGACAAGCTTATCTCGAGCACATTACAATACACAGAAATAAGAACTTCCAGAAAAGTAGCAACAGAACAACTACCACTTCAAACTGTGGTTGATTCTATTATTAGTTTTTTAATTAAAAACGAGAAAAATGATTTTAATTTCAATGTGGTAAAACCATTACCCGTTATTAATTTAACAGAAGTAAAGGCAAGACAGGTATTTCAAAACCTCATTGAAAACGCATATAAATACCGAGACCAAACCAAAAAAGGATTTGTTAATATAGACTGGAAGGAAGACAACGGGTTCTACCAGTTCTCTATCCAAGACAATGGAATAGGGATTGACCAAGAGCACTATGATTTGGTCTTTGAAGCCTTTAAAAAACTAAACAACCGAACAGACTCCAGTGGTATTGGACTATTTATTATTAAAAAAATAATTACCTCTGGTGGAGGTAAGATATGGATAGAGTCTGAAAAAGCAGTAGGTACTACATTTTTCTTCACCATACCTAAGTAACATGAATTGACGCAAAAAAGCATCAAAAAATATAATTAAAACTACACCTCTCTTTTTAGTACCAAAGGGCTCGGTTTTAAATGTATGATACCAACAAGGTTTAAAAACTGCATGATTTTATAGGTAACATCAATCTCATGCCAGCGAACCCCTCCAAAATTAGGACTACTGCTATGTTTGTGATGATTGTTGTGATACCCCTCACCCATCATTAAAAAATCAAATTTAAAAAGGTTTTTAGAAGTATCCTTTGATTTGAAATTTACATATCCAAAAATATGGGCATACCAGTTAATGATAACACCATGTATTGGAGCCATCAATAAAACAACTGGAAATAACAACCATTGCCAAAAAGAAGTGGTGTACACAAAAAAGAATGAGAAGTAGGCAATACTCCAAGCCAAACGAGAAACCCAAGAGCTTGCAAAATCATCAAAACGTTTCCACTGCGGAACGTTTTTAGTAAACTTTGGCTCCACTACTATTTGCTGTTTATTAATTTGATAGTAAATATTTTTAGTTTTCCACATCATGGAAAATATATTTAAATCATATTTTGGTGAGTGTGGATCTTTTTCTGTGTCTGCATATGCATGATGCATCCTGTGCATAACACCATATCCATAAGCGCTCAAGTAATTTGAGCCTTGAAAAACCCATGTTAAAATAAAGGTGATACGCTCAACAGTTTTTGACATAGTATAGGTTTGATGGGCAGCATATCTGTGAAGAAAAAACGTTTGAAAAAAAAGCCCGCCGTACCAAAGCACGATAATAAAAAATAGTATGATCATAAGAATAATTATACCACAAAAATAAAGGTAGTAGCAGCAATAAACAATGAACCTAAATCAATAAATACGTTTTCTTATTCGGCTTAGCGCCTGAGGTGTTACACCAATGTAAGAACTCACATACTTTAGGGGTATGATACTTAAGAGCTCTGGGCGCTCTTCAAATAAAGAAACATAGTGCTGCTCTGCCGTTAAATTCAGTAAAGATTGTTCTCTTTTAGATTTTATTAAAAACAAACGCTCTGCAGTTAACCTACCTATTAAATTACCAAATTGAGTATGCTGGTATACCGCTTGCAGATCATTATAAGAAATACTATACATGTGAGTATCAGTAAGGGTTTCTAACTCATACAATGAAGCTTTTCGAGTTAAAAACGAGTCGTAAGCGCTTATAAATTGGTTTTTAAAACTAAAGCCAAAAGTCACTTCTTTTTCTTTTAACTCTTTAGGTATATAGAGTCTAACCACACCTTTATCTATAAAAGAGATATGATTTTCAACGTCTCCATTTTTTAAAAAAATAGTGCGTTTTTTGAAAACTCTATGTACAAGTTTAGAAGAGAAATACTCCCAATCTGAATCTGAAATCACCGAGATTTCTTCAATATGCTGTCTTATAAACTCCATGTATAATTTATTGTTTTTTTACAAGAAATAGTAAACAATTAACTAGGGCAGCCATTTCTTCTCAAAATTTGGCGCTCGTTTTTCTAGAAAGGCATCTCTTCCTTCTTTAGCCTCATCTGTCATGTAAGCCAGACGCGTTGCTTCTCCAGCAAATACTTGCTGACCCACCATACCATCATCTGTTAAATTCATCGCAAATTTCAACATTTTTATAGACGTTGGAGACTTACCTAAAACTTCTTGAGCCCAATCAAAGGCTGTTTGTTCTAATAAATCATGAGGCACCACAGCGTTAACCATGCCCATTTCAAAGGCTTCTTGCGCAGTATAGTTTCTTCCTAAAAAGAAAATTTCTCTTGCTCTTTTTTGACCCACCATTTTGGCTAGATAAGCGCTACCATAGCCTCCATCAAAGCTTGTTACATCTGCATCTGTTTGTTTAAAAATAGCATGCTCTTTACTTGCCAAGGTCATGTCACAAACAACGTGCAGGGAGTGACCTCCTCCAACAGCCCAGCCCGGGACAACACAAATAACAGCTTTAGGCATAAAACGTATCATACGCTGAGCATCCAGAATATTTAATCTATGGTATCCATCATCTCCAACATAGCCCTTTTCACCCCTAGCCTTTTGGTCTCCACCACTACAAAAGCTCCAAACCCCGTCTTTACTAGAGGGTCCCTCTCCAGATAATAAAACCACACCAATACTAGTGTCTTCTTGGGCATCATGTAGCGCGTCAAGTAATTCAGAAGTGGTTTTTGGTCTAAAAGCATTTCTGACCTCTGGCCTATTAAATGCAATACGGGCCACGTTATTAGACTTTTTGTAAGTAATATCTGAGTATTCTTTTACGGTTTTCCAGTTGGGTATCATAAGTGATTTGTATTTTAGCTCAAATATAACAATTAGCAATGTGAACCAATATGCTTTAATTTCAAATTATGAAAAACCTATTTACAATTATCACGATAATTTTTAGTGTTAGCATATCCTTTTCTCAAAATGATTTTGAAACAAGGTATTATACAATCGGCCCTACTTCTTTAGTGATTCCACCCAGTATTGAATCTGTTATAGATGAAATGCCTGATAAAATTAATAGCTCCTTCACCCTAGGAGAGGCTCCAAGCTATCAAAATACTTTAAATACAAATGCAATAAGCCCAAGTAATTACTGGCAGCCTGTAGATATTGCTATGGCAATGGCTAGTAATACCATTGCATATAATAACTCACAGTTTGATACCTCAAGACTAAAAGAGAAACAATTTGGATTTTCTATCCAAGGTAACGGCGGAAATACAAGTTTTGAATTTAGCGATGGCCAAACCAGGGTGCGCAATGATGTGTATAAAGAGCAAGGAATGCCATTTTTACAAAATAGATACCAAAGGCCTTATTATAGAACGAATCCTTTTAGGGTAAATAGAGGTGTTTATTATGGAAATTAATGGTTCTTACACCATTTGATCTATCAGCTCTATGCCGTCTGGATTGATTACTATTTGCTTGTCTTTGTAGAGTGTGCCAATGGCTTTTTTAAAGCTCTTTTTACTCATCCCTAACTCATTTTTAATAGCCTGTGGGTCAGACTTATCATGAAGTGGCATAAACCCTCCTGCTGCCTTAAGTTCATCTAATATAAAATTGGCGTTAGGCTCTATACTTCTATATCCTGGAGATTGTAATACTACATCTATTTTATTGTCTTCTCGTACGCTTTTCACAAAAGCTTTCATGGTATCTCCAGTACGAATGTCTTCGAAAATATCATTAATAAAGATAAGGCCCTTGTGTTTACCATTAACAATAACGTTGGCGCCAAGGTCTGTAATATGAGTTACCATAATGGCAATCTCATCAAATTTTTCTAGCGTTACAGTATCGTTGTTTAAATATTTATTTGTTTTACTAGAACCCACCAGCCTGTTAGTTTGCTCATCCATAGACAAATAAACAATATACCAGTTACCCACCTTCATAGGCCTTGCTTGTTCTTTAAAAGGGACAAATAATTGTTTCTGGACACCCCAGTCCATAAAGGCTCCAAACTCATTTACATCACTACAATGCAAATATCCAAAATCATTAAGATGTACATGAGGGGTTAAGGTAGTTGCAACTGGGCGCTCTTCATAATCAAGGTATACAAACACCTTTAGCATATCGCCAATATTGAAATTCTCTGGTTTGTATCTGTGTGGTAGTAAAACTACATTTTCTTCTGTATCACCTAAATACAAGCCGGGATCTGTCTCCCTTAAAATCTCTAATGTATTGTATTCTCCTAATCGTATCATAGCGGCAAAGGTACACTTTTCATCCATCAAAAAAATAATAACTAGTCTAATAAACTAGGTGCCCATTGGTTACAAAAAAGCAAAGAAAAAGCTATTTTATATAGTCAAAATAAGACAACAGTACAGTGTCATTAATCTCTGAGGGAGTGAAAATCTCTAAAATTTGTGGGGTTTCAGAGTTATCAAAAAAAGTTGCAAGTTGCGCCATTAAAGAAGTCATATCATTTGCGCTTTGGTACCCAAAACCATGCATTTCACTTAGCTGCTTGGCAGTTAGTTGATGCCTAGTTTCAAAAAACGTACTGAAAGAGGGAACCTGTTTTGCATCTGGCAGAATCCTAAAGATACCTCCACCACTATTGTTTATGATAATAATTTTAAAATCACTAGCAATATATTGGTTCCAAAGTGCATTGCTATCATAAAAGAAACTTAAATCCCCGGTTATAAAAACCGTTGGTGTTTTACACACGTGCGCCGCACCAATAGCCGTAGATGTGCTGCCATCTATACCGCTTGTACCCCTATTACAAAAGATAGTATGTGAGGGGTTCATTTCAAATAATTGCCCGTAGCGTATGGTTGAACTATTACTTAATTGTAATTGTATATTATTAGGTAGCGTTTTAAAGAGTTGAGAGAAAACCAAAAAGTCTGAAAATGGAATCTCCTTAAGATACAAATCGTGTTTTTGTAATCTTTGGTTTTTAACTCTTAACCAATCCTGTTGGTAGGTACTAATGGTTTTTTGGGTATGGGATAAAAATTCTTTAAAAAAGTGATTTGGAGAACAAGGCACATGCTTTGTCAAACAAAAATAAGTGTCAAATGCTTTTTTTGAATCTATATGATAATGAACCATTGGAGGGTAATCCCTTAAAAACTTCTTTATTTTTTTTGATACCACCATACCACCAAAAGTGATTAAAACCTCGGGCTGTAGCGCTTTAAAGTCACTGATCTCTAGAGGAGCTATTAATTGATCTATAGCAGGAAAAAAGTTAGAGTGATGCACATTAGAGGTGGTCTCTGTTAACACAACTACGCTAGGGTTTTCTGCTAATTGACTAATTACCTCAACTTCCAGGCTATTTGGAGCCAACACACCAGTTAAAATCATTTTTTTTGAAGATGCATTCCAATGGCTTGCAATTTCAGAAATAAGTGCCAGGCTAGCAGTATCTTGAATCTCAACAATTGTTTGACACTCAGGAAAAACGCTAGGTGTTTTTACAGTATCGTATAAAGGCTCAGAAAAAGGCAAATTAATATGTACAGGGCCTCTTTGGCTAATGGCGATAGAAAGCGCTGTATGTATTTGGTTTTCATTATAACTTTGATGTGTATCTCCCTCTTTACAAGCGCCGTTAAATAATATATGATTGGCAAATACATTTTCTTGTTTAATCGTCTGGCCATCTCCAATTTCAAGTAAATGAGCAGGACGATCTGCAGAGAGTATAACTAAAGGCACATCACTGTAATAAGCCTCTGCAATGGCTGGATAATAATTAAGTAGTGCAGAGCCAGAGGTACACACTAGTGCAACAGGACGCTGTAATTGCTGTGATAGCCCTAATGCAAAAAATGCTGCACACCGCTCGTCTACAATCGAAAAATTTTTGAAAGAGGCATCTGCTGTAAATCCTATGGTAAGGGCTGCATTTCTCGATCCAGGAGAAATAACAATATGATCAATACCTTTGTCTAAGCAGAGTTTTGTTACGGTTTGAGAGAGTGTTTTACTAGAAAATTGCATCTAAGCAAAGATAGTGATACCAATATAATTATGGCAACATTGAGCCAAGTACTGATAGCATTGTGGCCATTTTATTTTTAGTTTCCTGCCACTCATCCTGTGGCATAGAATCTAGGGTAATACCTCCACCTACATATAGCGTTGCCATTGTGGGGCTTATCTTCATACATCGAAGGTTAACATACAATTGGGCTGTATTATTTTGAAGATCTAAGGGTCCTAAAAAACCTGTGTAAAACTCACGATTATAATCTTCAAGTTCTTGTATAATAGCAAATGCAGCATCCCTTGGCGATCCACAAACAGCAGGTGTTGGGTGTAATACAGAGGTTATTTGAGCTAGGGAGGTTTCTTTTTTATCAAAGGCTCCCTTGATCTGAGTTTTTATATGGTATAAAGATCCTGCTTTATGAGTCTTTGGAGAAGATACCTTTAATGTAGTAGTGATTTTTTTAAGATTTGTAGTGATTGCATTGGTTACTAATTGTTGTTCAAAGGTCTCTTTTGATCCCCAATCAGGATTGGTATCACCAGTTACTTTTTGTGTTCCAGCCAAAGCCATTGTTGAAAAATTAGCGCCTTCACTCATCAGTAATACCTCTGGAGAGACGCCACACCAAATACCTGTCTTTGGGTGATACCAAACATACCTAAAGGCCGCAGTATCCATTGAGATAATACGCTTTATTAATTCACTTAAATCAAAACCAGTTAAAGGAATTTCTTTTTTTCTAGTAGCTACTACTTTTTCAACTGTTTTGTTTTTTATGTTGTCTAAAATTTCAGACACATATATAAGGTGTTTTTCTTTGTCTGAGGTGAGTTCTTGACAAAAGGAAGTATCTGTATTTAAAACACTAGGCATAGATACCTCTAGGGTTATTTTTTCTGAAAATGCCTCAGGGATACAAAAGGAAGCCTTTTTATCATCAAAAGGTGCTAAAACAAAGCCGGTATTGTTAAAACCTTTAGCACTATAATAGATAGCATCTTGCTGTAACAGCACATTTACTTTGGTATGCTGAGGGGCAGCGTAGATTACAAATGGAAGCTGTTGCTTCCAGTGTGAATTTATTTTTTGAAGTAGGGTCGTAAAATCCATTAATTACTTAACCAGGGTTAAGGTCGTTAATTTTACTAATGAGATTAATTCTTTGTCCTGGTTTTCAATCCTAATTTGCCAAAGTTGAGTAGTTCTACCTTTGTGGACTATACTTGCATGGGCATATACAAAACCATCTCGAATACTTTTAACATGATTGGCTGAAATTTCAATACCACGAATACTTACATTTTTATTTTGCAGAAAAATATAGGCGCCTGCACTACCAACACTCTCTGCTAGGGCAACAGAGGCGCCTCCGTGCAATACTCCATCTGGTTGATGTACTCTAGAATTCACTGGCATTCTTGCTGTGATGGTATCTTGAGTAACATCTACAAACTCAATATTCAAGGTTTCCATTAATGTGTTTTTACACATCTGTGCACAGCTTGCTAAAATTTCGTCTTTAGATAGTTTCATATGCTTGTCTTACATCTGTAAAGTTACAAAACAGACTTTAAAAAATGGGAAAAAGGTGGTCAAAAGATGGGTAATAAAAAACCCTTACTAAATTAATAGTAAGGGTTAAATTGATAAATAATTAAATAACTAAAAAGCCCGAACAGCACGCACATTGTTTGAGACGCCCTTATTGCCGAAGGCCTGAAAACCAGCGGTGAAACCCTGCTTCCACGCGCGACTGCTATCGACCTGCGTAGAACTCCAGTAGACATTAGAACCAAAATTACCAATATCCCCAAGGCCCAATTCATCTCCAGGTCCTATGTTTTCATACATTAAATTTAATTCATCTTTTGAAGGAAAGAACCAATCACTATATCCTCCCAATGTTAAATCTGCACAAATTCTTGCAGCTATTGCTGTTTCAGAACATCCACCAAGGATTGATGTTGTATTAGCAGCTCCAGTTCCTACAGCTGAACTTGTTCCGCCATTAGACTGTCCGTAACAACCCCACGCTGCGGAAGATTGATCTGAAGGAGCGGCAATTAAGCCTCCGCCATTTCCATCCAAGTAAAAAACAATACCACCTTGATGGGTATCTCCTATTGCTAGTGTTGGGTCATTTACATTACCACCATTGTGTAAATTTATCCAACTGGATGTAAGTTTAATCTGAAGTTCGCCTTCACCAGATGCACAGTCACTACAAAAAATAATTAGACCTTGAGTTGCTGAAGTAATGGCATCCCGCTCGGCTGCTGTCATTCTTGGCACAAGTAACCCCCCCGTAGTAGAAGTAATATCTAAAGCCGCAGAAGCATCTGGGGTTTCATTATTAATACCTATTTGAGCATAGGTTGTTGCAGTTAGTAATACCGCTGCTAAAAGAGTACATATGTTTTTCATAAAACAAATATAAAAAAATATTTATTGGTTGTGAAAAGAAACTATGGTGTTTAAAAAAAATACCTTTGCAGAATTAACTAGAAGGGCATCATATAAATCAATTATTGATTATCGCCTTATTAACGAATCAATAATTTCCTGTTTTTTGAATATAACCCTACGATTAAATCCATAGGTATGAATCTTTCCTTGTTTAATGAGATTGTCAACAGTTCCAATAGAACATCTGAGCAGCTCAGCTACTTCAGGTTTCTTTAAAAAGATATGTTCGTTTTGGCTATCCACTATACTTAAGATACAATATGTAAATGGTATATTTGTGGTGTTTTTGGGGTTGTTACCAACAATTTTTTCAACATTTTAGTATTAAATTTGAGCTTGCACAAGGGATTGATTGTGGACTAAATTAACTAGAGTTTCAATATAATTAATTACAATACATGAGTAAATTAGAAAAGCAAGTTTCTTACAAAACTACCAACACATACCAAACTCTTAACTCCTATAGCGATACTACCAAAAATGTATGGCTTGTATTTCATGGTCTGGGCTTTTTGAGTCGTTACTTTTTGCGTCATTTTGAAATACTAGATCCTACAGAAAATTATATCATTTGCCCACAAGCGCCTTCAAAGTTTTATTTGGGAGAGGACTTTAAACACGTGGGCGCCTGCTGGCTTACAAAAGAAGATACTATACTTGAGACAAGTAATGTATTAAGTTATGTAGATGAAGTATTTGCTGCAGAAAACATACACCCCAAAACAAACCTAATTGTTTTAGGCTATTCACAAGGAGTCTCTATAGCTACCCGTTGGTTGGCCTCCAGAAAGATATCTTGTAAAAAGCTTATTTTGCATAGTGGTGGAATCCCTAAAGAATTAACCCCAAAAGATTTTACTCATCTAGATAGCACCACGCAAACAACCTATCTTTATGGAGATAAAGATCAATATATCACCAAGGCTAGAAAAACAGAAGAAACACGTAAAGCAACAGCCCTTTTTGGTCCTACCCTTACCTCCTTGGTTTTTGATGGTGTCCATGAAGTTCATGGACCATCGATACTAGATATTGCCAATAATTAAAACTTCAAATTAAATAGTAAAGAAATATAACAACAAAAAATCCCGCAACGATAGTTCGTTGCGGGATTTATATATACTAGATTGAGTTGTATTATTTTACTTCCTCAAAGTCTACATCTTCAACATCTGCACTTTGGTCATCTGCTATTGGATCTGCAGCTGGCTCTGCGCCTGCTTGCCCATCTGCTTGTGCTTTGTACATTTCTTCGCTAGCTACTTTCCAAGCTTCATTGATTTTATCTAGCGCTGGCTGGATTGTTTCAAGGTCTCTTGTCTGGTAAGCTTTCTTAAGATCTTCTAAAGCATCTTGAATTGGCTTTTTCTTATCATCAGATAATTTTTCTCCAAATTCTGTTAATTGCTTTTCTGTCTGGAAGATCATACCATCTGCTTCATTGATTTTGTCTGCCGTTTCTTTAG
>Ga0209710_1003727_pt1 | contig 10177 bp, 9 predicted proteins | sample ArcticOcean_MG_C_5_FD_187436 | JGI IMG/M metagenome (GOLD analysis project Ga0209710, IMG submission 187436) | Marine microbial communities from western Arctic Ocean - ArcticOcean_MG_CB4_138 (SPAdes) (version 2) | ecosystem: Environmental > Aquatic > Marine > Oceanic | place: Arctic Ocean: Canada... | reverse complement strand
TAAGCCCTATAGAACTGTTTTGTAACACATCCATACTGCACCTCCAGGTTATGAGTCTAGTTTGAGAGGTGTTTGAGGCTCCAAAGTTTTTATTTAAAAATGTTGAAAAAGAAACAGGCCCCGAGCTTGTTTCTTGCTGAGACTTAAGAAAAAACAAGCCCGCCACTAAAACAGCTACAAATGCTGTAGCAATAGCAATACGCATGCTTTTTTTACTTCCATATGCTTGTCGAATTAAAAGCAAACAAAACAGTACAATACCTGCAATTTTTGATAACACCAATACAATAAACAAAACATTTATAGCAATAGCACCCAAATAATAAGCATTGTGAGGATGGTATGTTTTACGCATAGAGCGGTAGCAAAACAAAATACTAAGCACACTTATAAGCCCAAGGTATAATCTGTCTACAAGTAAGGCTTCAATCATCATGCGGCTATCTCCAAACTCAAAATTTGCATTGGTATTGGCGCTATATACAATACTAACAATAGAGAATACAATGGCTGCTATGGAAGAGAAAATTACAGCCTTTTGAACCTTTCTATCATACTGGATTGGGAGGTATAAAACAACAAGCCCAATGGCGATGGCAATTTTTTTTAGGATGCTAAGATCTGTGTCAAACCTACCAGAAACAATACTGTTTATTATAATATATCCAAAGAAGAGCAAGAGTAAAAACAAAGGCACCTTTTTGATTTTTTGAAAATGCTCTCTTTTAATGATTGCAGCAAAAGAAATGGTAAGGATAATTAGTAATATATTGGGCAAAGCGCGTATGTAATCATCAAAGGGGATGATGATAAATAATAGCATAAACGCAAAAGGGTATATGGAAGCAAGTAAAATTCTCATAATATTTTTAAGGCCATTAAAGGTATCAAGGTACTCAACAAAAGGCAAATAGCCTTAGGCCTTTTTAAATTTTTCTTTAAGAACTAAATAAATAAAGGAGGTGTTGCCCACAAGGTATCTTTTCCACATTCTTTTTGGCTCTTGTGCAAATCTGTAAAACCATTCTAGCCCTGCATTTTGCATCCATAAAGGAGCTCGTTTTGTGAGGCCGGCGATAACATCAAAACTACCACCAACACCCATAATAAAATTGACTACCTTCAGTTCGTTTTTAAACTCATATAAAAAGTTTTCTTTTTTTGGCGATGTAATGGCAACAAACAACATATTAGCGCCACTAGAAGCTATTTTATTAGCTATAAACGATTCTTCTTCTTTATTGTAATAGCCATTCCTATAACCCGCTATTAAATTTTTCCCGTATTTTTCGCTATAAATAGCAATCACTTTTTTGACCACTTCTTCTTTGGCTCCAAATAAAAATATTGTATGATTATTTTTATAAGCAAGTTCCACCAAATTTTGCATTAAATCGATCCCAGCAACTCTTTCTTTTAATGGCTTGTTCAAAAATTTAGCTGCCCATATCACTGCTTGACCATCTGCATTGATAATATCGCTGTTATTGACACTCTCTCTTAACTGATTGTCCTTTTGCAATTGAACAATCTTTCCTGCATTAACAACAACATGGTGGATATGGTTGTCATTTAAAATAGCTTCTTCAACACAATTTATTGTTTCCGGCATGGATAAATTATGAACTCTTGTATTTAATATATTTCTTACTTGGATACTCATAAATAATATGTGTAAGATTGCATTTTTTCTCTAATGATTAATAAATAAATAGGAATTGTAGTATAAGTGAAAAAATTGCCGGCAAAGAATATGAGAAATATTAAAAAAACAATAAAAATTAGGTCAATTCTAACCAACTTAAAGGTGATTAAAAACTTATAATAAATAAATAAATAAAAGGCTCCTCCTAGAAAGCCCCAAAAATGTATAACATCAATAATGTCAAGTTGTGAACGAGCATTTATATTGTTTAAACCTCCTATTGAATAATTTATAAAACTCCAATTTTGCTTTATATTGGGGAGTGTGTTATTTAAAAACAATTGATCTCTATAGGATAGTATTGAAGAAGCTAAACCATCACTCTGTCTTATATGATTAAATTGTCCAAACTCAAAAAATAAAAGATAACCTAGTATGAATGTAGTTAAAACAAAAACAAAACTTAATAAATATTTCTTTTTATAATTTTTATATCTAATGAAAAAATAGGTCAATGTTACAGCAGACAATCCTAAATAAATTGATTTTGTCCCTATAAAAAAACAGACGATAAAGACTAATATTGATTTCCATTTATTAAAAAATTGTTCTTTATATGAATATAAAAAATAAAATAATGAAATTAAGTAAAAGTAAGTACTTGTAGTAGATGTTCTTAGTAATCCATTATAACCAAAACGACTAAATTCATAAGTTTCAAAAATTTGAATTTTAAACAAAAAACCAAAAACTATTAAAAAAGAGTTTAGGATAATTATTGCTTCAAAGAATTTAAAAAGTAATTTTTTTGAGCTTTCGTTAATTATTAAATGGTTATTAAAATATAAAAAAAGAATTAATGGAAAAATATATCTTAAAAATAAGACTATGATATTTGTAGAAAAACCATCAGGAATAAAATATTGTCCCATTAAAAAACAAATACTTAGTCCAATTATTGATAAAAAATGGAAATACTTTTTATAATAGAATATAATTTTGAAAGTAATAAAAATTAAAACTACAACTTTGATGGCGCTTTGAATGTTTGTGTCGCTCCCAGAAAGGTATATTATTTTACCAAAAGCTTCAGAACAAAAAAAAACTATAAGTAGCACAGACAAAAAATTATCTATAAAAACCCAATTTATAATATTTTTAAAAGTTTTATTGTTCACTTATTTGATTATAATCTTTTGTAAAATATAATATTGAGCTAAAAAAAGCAACAAAAGTAATTCCTGCATTATTTTTTAAAAAACTTTCAAAAATACAAATTGTTATTATCATATAAATAAACACAAAATATTCTATGTTTTTACTTTTAAATGATAAATACACGTTTGATATAAAATAAAAACACAATACTAAAAGGCCAATGATCCCAAATTCAATAGTGTAAGTTAAAAAAAGATTATGTGAATCGTATTTTAATCTATATGAATTTTCAAGGCCATCAATTTTATATTGTAATGCCAAAATATCTTTCTCGGTTCTAGTGCCATAACCAAATATTGGTTTTTGTTCAATAACTTTTAGTCCTGATTTCCATCTTGCAACTCTGGAATCCGCATGAATTTTACTGTTATATTTAGTGTCTACTTGATCTGACAACTCCCAAGACAACTCTTTAGTGAATCTACTGTATATAAATGTTTTTGAAATTGAAGAGTTAAACATAAAAAACGAAGCACTACATACAACAGCCAATGATATTAAAGCATATTTAATTTTTTTTAATTTAAATAGCTTAAACAAACCCCACAAAAAGAAAGGTATTAGTATTGAAAAACATAGTAAAATTATGATACGGGAGTTTAAAAAAAGCACTCCAATGGATAAAACAAATATTATTAAAAAATTAATAAACCTTCTTTTTTTATTGCTATTCTTGACAACCCTCATTAAAACAATAGTTATAGAAAGTATAATATAAGAACCCAAATAAGTAGGATGAATTTTTAAAAAATCTGTGAAATAATAATACGTATGATAATAACTAAAAATTTCATTATCAAAAGAAAATAATGGCCTTGTGGAGAAATAATTAATAAAGTTATTACAAAGTAAAATAATAACTGATAGTAAGGAACCTAATACGATTCCGTTAAATAATTTATTCTTTATCTCAAATAACGCCTTTTCAGTGTGAAAAAATAAAAGGAATGGACATAAAAAAAACGAAAGACCTCTTTCAATGGCTTTAATTCCTTCGTTGGGTGTTTCTGTTATTAATAATCCAAATACATTAATTAAAAAAAGAACCATAGTTGTATAGAAAAGAGAAGAATAATTTCTTTTTTTAAAGTCTTTTTTTATTAAAAAAAGAAAAGCTGAACTAATAAAAAATAAAACTAAAAAGAGGTTGCTAAGCTTTATTGAAATTGGTAAAAAAAAAGCCATTAAAAAGGAAGCAAAATATACAATGGTATTTATAATATCCTTATTTATAAATGAATTATTTAAAATTCTCCCCATTAACTTCTATCTTTTATATATTTTGCTGGAACCCCTCCTACTATTGTATTTGATTTAACATTTTTAGTAACCACTGCACCAGCTCCAACAATAGCTCCCTCTCCAATTTTAATTCCAGGCATAATTACTACATTTCTTGCCAACCAAACTCCGTCTTCAATAATTGGCGGATTAGGAGTAGAGTCACCTTGATCTACTATTGGAATACTTAAATCACTATGATTATGAGAAACACTTAAAATAGATACATTGGGAGCTATTAAAACATTATCTCCAATAACCGCCTCTTGAATAAATACATTTTCATTGATTCTACAGTTCTTACCTATTTTTAATCCTTTTGTATTAGAGAGATATACACCATTTTCTACTTTGCTTTTTTTATCATATGGCATCACTTTTAATATTTTTGACAAATACCAAACTCTCATTTTAGTAAAAAAAAACACATACCTAGAATGAGGTAAATTATAATAAAAAACATAGTAAATAATTATTCTTATTTTTTGGAACATAATTCAGTTAATTTGTTTTTTAATGCAATTGCAATGTGTTTTGCCTCATAGTTTAAGGAAGTGTTAAATGCATTAATTGACATTTGTTTTCTTTCTTGATTTGAGAGTTTGTAAAACTTTAAAATTGTTTTACGAAGCTGATCAATATTACTTGGTTCAAATAGAAAACCATTGAACCCTTCTTTAATATACGTTTTTAATCCAGCTATATTGCTGCCAATTACTGGTGTTTTACAACTCATCGCTTCTAAGCCAACTAAACCAAGACTTTCTGCCTCCCTTTTGGTTGGAAATATTAAAACATCAATTTCATTATATAAATGAATTAATTCATTTTGATTTATTAACCCTAAAAACTCTATTCTATTAGACAAATTATAATTCAATATCATCTCCTTCATTTCTTCTACTTGGTCTCCATCTCCAGCGATTTTTACTTTAAAATTAAAGGAATTTTGATTTAAAATATTTAACGCTTTTATAAAATCATCCCATCCTTTTCCTTTATCGATACGAGATATTAATCCCAAAGTTGGTGTTTTACTATCTATAGTATCTATAGGGTAAAACTTTGAAGTATCAATCCCACCAGATGGTGAAACAAATAGCTGTTCTTCTTTTAAAAAACTATAATACTGAAGCATTAAATCTTTAAAATATTGAGATGGAGTTATAATAAGGTTTGTTTGTTTTAAAACCGCTTTATTAATTTTATTGATAAATCTCCCTTGAGAGTCTATTATATCCGATCCATGTACATTAATTACTAGAGCCTTTTTTTTACCAAAGAAAAGAATGAGAAAAAGAATAGGTGAATTGTGGGATAAATAATGAACGTAAATTAAATCATACTTTTTAAACACATAATTTTTAATTACCGATAAGTAATAGCTTAAGTAAGTAATAATTTTTTGAAAGGCTCCTTTTCTTTTTCCTTTTATAAGAGATTTACAAACGAAAGAAACTCCTTGGTTTTCTAATAAGTTTTTAAAATTTTTAACAAATACACCAAACAAAGGATCTTTCTTTGATGGATACATATTTGAAATTAAAAATATTTTCATATGTCGTTTTATATTACGATAAAATGGAGTTAATATTTGTATTTATAGGCGCTTAGTAGTTTTGTCAAAGTTTTAAAAAAGGTAAATTACTGATCTTTATTCACATATTTAATTCTCATAATAATAAACTTTAAACAATAAATCACAAAAATTAATAGGAAAAATATTAAATCAAAATAACCAGTGTGTATTAACATCAATGAATTTATGGCAAATAATGCATATATTACAATTGAGAAAGGGTCTTTTCTTTTTACCATTAGTTTTTTTATGTATTCAATACATGCAGACAACAATAAAAACCCAAAAAACACAGCAATATACCCTCCGTCAACAAATAACGCTCCTTGAAGGGTTGGGGTTATACTCCAAGGTTTTCCATCAGGGAATTTTCTAGCATCAACTAAATCTCCTATTATATTTCTAACTCCAAGTTGTTCTCCAGGCAAAATAGTTATAAAATTGGATAAAGCCAGTTTGCCTTTTAAGGGGGCATTTTTAGTTTTACTTATTAGTTTAATAACAATTTCTTGGTCATATCTAAACACAGCGAGGGTAGGCATAATTGACTTTAGTATAATGTGATCATCAATATAATCCAAATCCATATTTTTGAAGAATAGCCGAACATCAGACATTTGGGATACTCGATAAGAAGAAATTGAAGACATTAATATAATAACACCAAGAGAAATAAGAATATTTCGTAATGTAAAAACATTCTTATGTTTATTCTGAAAGTCATTTCTTATTATAATAAAAATCAACAAACAACTTCCGGCTAGAATAATTAATGGTGAACGATACCCCATAGATAAAACTGACAAAGACTGAATTGCTAAAAATGCAATAAGAGATTTGCTGATTTTTTTATTTATAAGTATTGTTTGAGCAAAGTATAATAAGGTAATTATGATGCCCGTATAAATAAAAATATTCGTATAAGAATAGGTAGCGAATCTTTTGTCTCCTAAAAACAATAAAATTCCCCCATTTTTAATATGAGTTATAGCAATGAGAATAAATGATACTAAATTAATTACAACAAAAGCAAAATAAAAGAGTTTTGGTTTTAATCGTCCTTTAACTGGGTTTATTTTAAAATTAAATAGTCTTATTAATAGCGTCCCAGTAATAAAACCTAATAACCCTAACGCTAATAAAAAAATAAGATCTTCATTTTGTAACCTCTCTTTATAAAAAGGAAAATTAATGATTCCAATTAAGTTAATAATTAAAAAGATAAATAGGAACAGCCTTAAATAAGGTAAGGGTTTAATTTTTATTTTATCTTGATCAAGTTTCATTGCTGTGTTTTAAACAAAACATTAAAAGTTTTATAATAGTTCAATTTTAATTAATTTAAAGATTTTTTTAATGCTTTTTCTGTAATAGTCAATAAGCCTATTAATAACAATATGTAAGATATAAAATTAGTTAAAACTGCTCCAATTATTCCAAATTGCGGCAATAAACTAAATACTAAGATAATATTAATTAACGCAACAATTAATACTACATAAAAACGATATTTTTGTTTGTTATAAATAATAATCAACATTTCATAGTTTGAGAATATAAAACGCATTAAAGCAGTCGCTAATACAACTTTAAAAGCAATATTGATGGTTTCTGAAAAAGGTACTTTTATAAGTTCTAAAATTTCCATTTTAAAAAACAACATTGCCAAAACCATAAGGAGGCCTATTAAAAAACTATAAACTTGTATTTTTCTAAAATTAACAATCATGGATGGCTTATCCTGTGATTTTAAAAAATTTAAAACTACTTGAGATAATGAAACGGTAATTAAAAACAATGGAGATATTATAACAAACATAGCACGATAATACCCATAGGTTTCCGTATCTAATAAATAAAATAGTAATAACATTCCTGATTGAGTATAAACGGCAGTAGCAATTTCTTGATATCCGAAATACTTCCTGTAAAAAAATGATTTCTTTAAACGGTCATAAGTAAATATAGCCTTAAGGTCTTTTAAACTTGATATTAATATTTTATTGAAAAATAACGTAATTATAAAAACAAAAAAGTTAATACTAATAAGAAGCATAAAAATGGTATGAAGGCTTTTTATTGAATTTCCATAAAAGAATAAATAAGCAATAAATACTAATAATGAAATAAAGAAAAAGGTATATGCTTTTAACTCTTTTATAAAGTTACCTACTCCTTTAAAAAAGGAAAATACAATTATATTTAATGAAAGAACAAAGCCTAATACAATGCCGTAAATAGATAAATCCCAGCCTTTTATTTCATTTAAAAAAGGGGTTAATAAAATATAAAGCACAAATAGTCCTGTAAAAAGTGTTGCTGCAATAAAAATTGAATCATAAAACTTGTTTTTACTTTTTTCTATGCTCTCAACTTCATTTATAAGATAAACCGAACTTCCAAAAGGAATAATTGCTAATAAAATATTAGAAACTGAATATACGAATGAAAAAATCGCATAATTTTTTATGTCTAAAGTATTTATTAAAGTAATATTAAATAACCACCTAGAGCCAAATTGCAACCCTTGGGATGTATTGTTTAAAAAAATATTTTTAAGAAATTGTTTAGTACTCATGTTAGGTTAATCTCGAGTCGTTTTTATTTTAATTTAATATTTTTTAATCGAATCATCTTCTCTCCCAAAACTCCTTTATAACCATCACGATTAAACAGGAAAATTCTGAGGCTATCCATACGTTTAATATTTGTTTCAATATCTGTTATAATATATTTATGGCTGTTAATTGTTTCTATAGTCGGTTGTAATGACCATATAAGATAATTTTTGTCTTTTGGCATATATTCTTGTGTCGGAAAAACAACCATTCCTAAACTATAGAATTCAATAGTATCTTTCACTAAGCTGTTGCCTAATAGATACACAAAATTATAATTGGTTGAGTCTTTTTTAAAAAAAGCTAGTTTTTGGATAGGGTATCCTTCTACAAGTTGGTCATTAATATTTCTGATAACGCTATAGTTTTCTAGACCATTTTCTAGAGATTGTTGGTAGGTTTCATTTTTACAACCAAAGCAAAGCAAACAAACAATACCTAACCAAATAGATGCATAAGATGTAGTTAATTTTTTAATGCCCATTTCTTTATTTTTGAAATAATAAAATTAAATTCTTTTGATCTGTCAAATGTAAAATCAAGTTCTCTCATAGCTATAATATTCTGGTTAGTAGCATTAAAAACTAGTTTAAGTTTTTGAGCGTTAATTTCTTCAACTATTTTATAATGTGTTATAAAAGTTTCGAAATTACCTGTTTTATTATACCCACTCATTACATCCTTAATACTTTTAGGAGTAAACTGTTGCACACAGACCCATGTATTGGTTTTTTATTAAGAGAATATAATTTAAAAGGAACCTCTTTACTTTGGGCAGAAGCGTGGAAAAGGGTTAAAGCTCTAAATTTATTTCTACTTTCTCCTAAATCAATTATCAATTCAGCTTCTTTATGTGAACTCCAATAATTTCCAAATGCCCAATACCCATTAGTTAAGTTTTTTACCCCATAGGTATCGCAATCAATACAAAAGCTGGCTTCTATATTTTTGTTTTTAGGTTTTTCAAGATCATAATTACTATTTGTTAAAAGTATTCTGAGCGCTTTAACGAAAACCTTTTTTTTATAGGAATTGCAAATGTTTTACATAAACAACTATAATATTAGCTTTGGTTTTTGGCAAGTTGCTTTATTGCTTTATATTTCTTTGATAACCAAAATATCGATAAAAACAAGAACACAAAAAACAGTGGGTATGTTACATATTTCATTTTGTAAGTAGGTCTTTTATTTTCTACAATATTTGGATTAGTTACTTTAATAATAGCACTATCTGCGTATACCAATTCGTTCTTTAGACGGGTATTGTCTTTTTGCAACACTCGTTTTTGAGCAATCACCCCACTATAGCTAAAGTTTTTGTCTACCACAACAACCTGCGAGGAGGTAGACCCCATAAAGTTATTATCATTGTATTTTGAAATAGTTACGTCTATCTGCTCGATAGAAAACGCATTCATCGCAATATTTTGCTCTAAAACTGTTTTCCCATTTTGCGCGGTTCTTTTTATAATCTCGTTGTCATTTAGATAGTCAAGGACCTTATCTATGGTTTTTTGATTTGCGCTGTTTGATAAAACAAAGTCTACCTGATGAAACTTATATCCAGAATAAAAAGAATTTGAAATGGCTTCTTCATCTTCAAACTTAACATTCGCCAACAAAGCCTCAAGAGCGCGTTCGTTTTGCGAGAAATTTTCTGCGATATCTTTGAAATTTATCATAGGAGAAATTTCGATTTCTCTAATTTCATTGCTCACTGTTTTAAAACCATGTTGTTTTAAAAACGCAGTATCCATAGTTACAGACTTAACCATTAACGTGTTAAGGGCATTGTAGGTGTATTCTGCAGTGTTGAAATTTGTTCTTAAGATAA